>Ga0163144_10001596_pt1 | contig 53097 bp, 55 predicted proteins | sample OliLak19BULKMAT1_FD_123175 | JGI IMG/M metagenome (GOLD analysis project Ga0163144, IMG submission 123175) | Freshwater microbial mat bacterial communities from Lake Vanda, McMurdo Dry Valleys, Antarctica - Oligotrophic Lake LV.19.BULKMAT1 | ecosystem: Environmental > Aquatic > Freshwater >... | reverse complement strand
TCGTTACAACCTGACCGCCAGTTACGGCTGGGAGCGCTACCAGTCGCTGCAGCGGTCACGTAGCGCCAACAACGCGGCCGACCAGGTCAATCTGCTTCGTAACTGGACGACCGACTACGCCGGTAAGGTCAACTTCCTCGAAGCTGCGGTCGACATCGACCGTGCCATCGAGCGGACGATGATCAGGCTGTCGGCCGACTGGAGCCGCTCGAACGACACCTACCTCTATGGCCTCGTCACCGGCTCGCCGCTGGCGGTGCCAGCGCAGCTGCCGCCCGTGAAGAACGAGATGCTGCGCGGCGAGATCGACGTGACCTACGAGCTGGCGCGCAACCTGAGCTTCGGGGTCGCCTACTGGTACGACGACTACAAGGTGCAGGACTTCGCCCTTGGGCCAACGACGCTGAGCGGCATCGCGCTGCCGGTGATCCAGGAAGGCCAGCCGGTGGTGGCTACCAATGCGTTGCTGCTCGGGTACCTGTACCGGCCCTACACTGCGCACACCGGGTTCGTCCGGCTGACCTACCGCTTTTAGGAAGTCCGCAAGTGAAGGAAGTGAGAGTGGGAGGCGAGCACCTCCCACTCATCACTTCTCGCTTCCCCTTTGTGGCGTGGCTGACGGCCGGCGCCAAGGCCGACATCCCGATCAGCTACGAGGGGCACCGGGTGTTTGCACGCCTGCTCTATCGCTTCTAGTCACCCTCCAAACGACGTCAGGGCGGCATCGCGCCGCCCTGTTTTTTGTACCGCCTACTCGGTTCCCTTCCGCAGCCGCGGCACCAGCACCAGCGCGGCGCCGTAACACGCCAGCCCCGCAAACAGCGTCGACGCCTGCGAGAGGCGCAGGTCGACCAGCAGCAGCTTGAGACCCGTTGCCGCGAGCAGCGGATACGCCAGCCGGCCCAGTTGCGAGAGGCGGCCGCGGCGTCCAATCCGCGCGCACCCGACTGCGATCAGCGACAGGGCCGCGGTGTTGATCGTGATCACGAGATCCATGCTGAGCGGCACGGCAACCGCGTCAGCGAGCGCGGCAGCCACCGGCGTGACCATTCCGGCGAGACCGGTTACCGCGACCAGGCCCAGCGCGAGACCGGGCACGTCACTCGCGGACAGCCGCTCGCCGCGGCTCTCGGTCAGCTTGCTGCCGCTGAGCGCGACGATGGCGGCGAGCGCAGCCAGCGCCGGCCACTGTGGCAGACCCGAGGACACCAGGCCGCCGGTGAACGCGGAAAGCCCCAGCGTGAGGAGGCCGGCGTTCTCGGCGGCGGCGACGAGGGCAATGGCGGTGTGCGCGCCAAGCATGGCGCGCGACGATCGCGACCACGCCAGGGTCAGCGCTACGCCGAGGCCGGTCAGGGCCAGCACGCGGGTGGCGCCGGCGAGCGCCGTCCAGGTGCCCACCATCATGAAGACCAGCGCGAGCGAGCTGTAGAAATAGAAGTTGAGCGCGCCGGGCGCGTGGCGCGCGAGGAACTGGAACGACACGGCATAGGCGGCCGCGCCCAATGCCACGATCATCCCGCCCAGCAGGAGGTTGCCGCCGCCGGCGGTGTAGCCAACCGAGATCATGCCGCCCAGCCCGACAACCAGGACGAGCACCGTCTGCACGACCTCGAACAGGATCACCTGGCGGCCGCGCACCAGCGTGCGGACGGCGATCGATCCCAGGTAGGCCACGAGCAGGAACACCTGGCTCGCCCACGCCACCGAGGCGGAATCGACCGGCGGCTGCGCCATGGCGCGAAGGGTCACGCCGAGCACGACGAAACACGCCATTGCGCCGGCCGGCCAGCGCAGGCCGCGCCACTCCCGCAGGTAGCCCAGCCACAACGTGCCGACGCCAAGGCTCGTGAAGTAGAACGCCAGGGGCGCCAGCACACCGGTGCGCGCCATCAGGGTCAGCCCGGTCGCCAGTCCGCCCACGGTGGCCAGCCACGCCAGCGCCGGCAGCCGGGCGTGATTGGCCGAGAACAGGGCGCAGGCGGTGAAGAGGCCGAGCGCCACTGCGGCGGTGACCGGCGAGAACAGCTCGAACTTGACCACTGCTTCCACGATCAGGGGAAAGCCGATGCTGAGCGCCGTGCCGCCGTCGAAGATGGCGCGCAGGCGATTGCCGGCGGCGGCCGCGCGCGTCGAGGTCACTAGCCAGGTCAGCGCATAGAGGAGACCCATCGAGACGCCGGCCACGGGCGGCCAGGTGCCCGACTCGGTGAGGGCGCGCAGCAGGAAGGCGCCGCCGAGAATGATCAGCGCTCGGCCAAGGTTCGTGAGGCTGCCCAGGAAATCGAAGCCGGGGGGCGGTGAGAGTGGCGGTGAATCGACGAACGTAGTTGCCGGGACCGGTGGCGACGCGCCCTCGAGGGCGGCGAGGCGCGCTTCGACTTCCGCCAGGCGGCGGGTCAGGATCGCGATCTGATCGTCGAAAGAACCCGTCGGAGGCGGCATCTTTTGTACCCTCCCGGGATAAGCTGACTGTATACTTTACCCCAGCGGTTCGCGGCCCGCCGGTCGCTCTGAAACCCGACCACACTAAACGCCGCATCGGGGGCAGCATCATGTCGTCCCAGGACGCGGCGAACCCGCCGCGGCGAACTTTTCTCGACGCGCTCCTCGGTCTGGGCTTCGCCTCCTCATTCATGTCGGTGCTCTATCCGGTCTGGCGCTACGTCATTCCGCCCGTCTCGGCCGAACCTGCCACCGACAGCGTGGTCGCCGGCAAGGCTGCTGAATTCAGGCCCAACACCGGCGCGGTGCTGAAGTTCGGCACCAAGCCCGCCATCCTAATAAGAACCAGCGACGGGCAATTCAAGGCGTTCACGGCGGTATGCACGCACCTCGACTGCACCGTGCAGTACAAGCCGGACACGTCGCAGATCTGGTGCCCGTGCCACAACGGCCTCTACGACCTCGCTGGCAATGTCGTCTCGGGACCGCCGCCGCGACCGCTCGAGGCGTTCAAGGTCAACCTGCGCGGCGACCCCGGGCAGGAAGATGTCGTCATTTCGCGCACGTGACAGTCGAGAAGGTGGAGCCGTGACCCAGCAGGTGTTTGCGTGGCTCGACGAACGGCTCGATCTGAGCGGGCTGCGCGCGTTCGTGGCCGAGAAGACCGTGCCGAAACACCGGCATAGCGTCTGGTACTACATGGGCGGCATTACGCTGTTCCTGGTCGGCGTACAGGTGGCCACCGGTATCCTGCTGCTCCTGTACTACCGCCCGAGCGCCGGCGAGGCGTTCGAGAGCGTCCAGTTCATCGTCAGCCAGGTGCAGTTCGGCTGGCTGATCCGCAACGTGCACGCCTGGTCGGCCAACCTGCTGATCCTGATGGCGTTCGTGCACCTGTTCAGCACGTTCTTCCTGCGTGCCTATCGCAAGCCGCGCGAGTTGACATGGGTCACCGGCGTCCTGCTGCTCTTCATCATGCTGGGCTTCGGCTTCAGCGGCTACCTGCTCCCCTGGAACGAGCTGGCGTTTTTCGCCACCAAGGTGGGCACGGGCAGCGCCGGCGCGGTGCCGCTGGTGGGTGACTTCATGGTCCGCTTCCTGCGCGGTGGCGACGACGTCACCGGCGCGACGCTGACACGTTTCTACGGCATCCACGTCGCCATTCTTCCCGCGCTCACCACGGTGTTGCTCGGCGCGCACCTGCTCTTCATCCAGCGGCAGGGCATGAGCGTGCCGCCCAGCGTGGAGAAGCGGGAGAAGGCCGGCGAGACGATTTCGCAGGAGCCGTTCTTCCCGAACTACGTGCTTCACGACGTGATGTGGTGGTACGTCTCGCTGGCGGTGCTCGCGGCGTTGGCGCTGTTCCTGCCCTGGGAACTGGGCACCAAGGCGGATGCGTTCGCGTCGGTGCCGGCGGGCATTCGGCCCGAATGGTATTTCCTGGCCATGTTCCAGACGCTGAAGCTGATCCCGCCCCATGTCTTCGGGCTTGAGGGGGAAATGCTTGGCGTGCTGGGCTTCAGCGCCGCAGCCGGGCTGCTGCTGGTGATGCCGTTCCTCGATCGCCACGCGGCCGACGGCCGGCCCAGCAAAGTGATCACCGCCGCGGGAATTCTCGCGGTCATCTACCTGGTCGTGTTCACCATATATGGCTACCTGGCTGCGTAACCTGATTGGTCCGGCGCGAGCCGGACGCTACCTTCTGGCTGGTGCGGCGCTGTTGCTGGCGGCGCCGGCCGCGGCCCAGTCCGCACAAGCCTCGGGATGCGAGACGTGCCACAAGGAGCATCCCCTGCCGGCGCTCTCGGCGCCGGCGCGAGACTTTTCCGCCACCGATGTCCACCGCGAGCGTGGCTTCACCTGCGTCGATTGCCACGGCGGTGATCCGAACGAAACCGACAAGGTGCGAGCCAAGGCGCCCGCCACCGGGTTCAAGGGCAAGCCGTCGGGCCAGTCGGTGATTGCGGTCTGCACGCGGTGCCACAGCGACGCCACGCTGATGCGCAAGTACGCGCCCAAGCAGAGGGTCGACCAGGGCGCCGAGTACGCAACGAGCGTGCATGGGCAGCAGCTGGCCAAGGGTGACACCAAGGTGGCCACCTGCACCAGTTGCCATGGCGCGCACGGAGTGCGCCTGGTGAGCGATGCCAAGTCGCCCGTGTATCCGGTCAACGTCGCCGCCACGTGCACGCAGTGCCACGCCGACCCCGAACGGATGAAGGGCTACAAACTGCCGGACGGATCACCGCTGCCCACCGACCAGCGCGCAAAGTACGAGAACAGCGTGCACTACGCGGCCATGACGCAGCGCGACGATTTGTCGGCGCCGACCTGCAACGACTGCCACGGCAACCACGGGGCGGCCCCGCCGGGCGTCGGCGCCGTGACGAACGTGTGCGGCACCTGCCACGGCGTGTTCGCGACCAAGTTCGCGCTGAGCACGCATAGCCAGATCTTCGACAAGGGCTGCGTCGAGTGCCACAGCAACCACGAGATCGCCAAGCCGACCGATGCGCTGCTCGGCACCGACAAGTCCAGCCTGTGCGTCACCTGTCACAGCGACGGTGACAACGGCTTCACGGCCGCCGCCGGCATGCGGGCGGGGATCGAGAAGCTGAAGGCGGCCATCGACCGCTCGCACGCGCTGGTGGCGACCGCGGAAAATGCCGGCATGGCGATGGACGGGCAGACCTTGGCGTTGCGGGAAGCAAGCAACCACCTGACCCTCGCCCGGACCGAGATGCACGCCTTCGAGCCGAAGGCGGTCGCGACGGTCCTGCAGGCGGGACTGGGCATCACCGCCAAGGTCGACGCCGAGGGCCAGGCGGCGATGGCCGAGGTCTCGTTTCGCAAGACCGGCCTCGCCGTTTCGCTTGGCGCCATCCTGCTGGTGGTGATCGCGCTCGCCTTGAAGATCCGGTCCCTGAAGCCGCGCGAGTAGCGCGGGTGGCCGCGCCGCGATGGCATTCGACATGCATGAAGGATCGACATGCGGTGGCTGATCGCGGCTGTCTTGACCGTGCACGGCCTCATCCACCTGATGGGGTTCGTCAAAGCATTCGGCTACGCCGAGCTGCCGCAGCTCACCCAGCCCATCTCCCGAGGCATGGGCGTGGCGTGGCTGACAGCAGGCGCCCTGCTGGTCGCCAGCGCCGTGATGATCGCGATCGGTGCTCGCCACACCTGGTGGGTGGCGGCCGCGGCGCTGATCGGGTCTCAGGCCGTGATCATGTCCGCCTGGCACGATGCCTGGGCCGGCACGATCGCCAACGTCGTGCTGCTGTTAGTCGTGACCTACGCTTGGTTCAATCAGGGACCGCGCAGCTTCCAGGCGCAGTTCGAGCGCGATGTCGCCAGCGGACTCGCGCGCATGGTCGACACACCGATCGTGACCGACGCCGACCTCGCGCCGCTGCCCCCGCCCGTGCGGCGCTACCTGCAATTGACCGGCAGTGTCGGCCAGCCGCGGGTGCTGAACTACCAGCTTCGCTTTCGCGGGCGCATTCGCAGTGCCCCGGACAGCGCGTGGATGCCATTCGACGTCGAGCAACAGAGCTTTGCCGATCGGCCGACACGGCTCTTCCACATGCGCGCGCGCATGTACGGCGCGCCAGTGGATGTGTTCCACCGCCTGATCGACGGTCACGCCACCATGCAGGTGAGAATCCTCAGCGTCATCCCGATGGTCGACGCCCGCGGCGACGAGATGGACCGGGCAGAAAGCGTCACGCTGTTCAACGACATGTGCCTGCTCGCGCCGGGGACGCTGATCGATCCGGCGATCGAGTGGCAGCCCGTTGATGGGCATGCCGCGCGCGCCCGGTTTACCCATGGCAGCCACACCATCGCCGCCACGCTGTTCTTCGGCGACGATGGGCTGCTCACCAACTTCGAGTCTGACGACCGATCGCGCTCGTCTGCGGACGGCAAGACCTTTACGCCGCTTCGCTTCTCCACCCCTATTCGTGACTACCGCGCCTTTGGTCCGCTGAGACTGGCGAGCTACGGCGAAGCCCGATGGCGGCTGCCGGAAGGCGAGTTTGTCTATGGAGAATTCCACCTGCAGAACGCGACGATGAATCTACGGCAGCGCTAGTCTCGCGAGACGGTGCGGTTGCTGCTCGCGGTTGTGCAATCGGGCACAACGCCGTCCACGCAAGTCGTCGATAATGGAGACAGCGTGATGTCAAGAATGCGACTCGTAGCTTTCGGTGTGTTGGCGGCGCTGATGTCGGCGGCGGCGTCAACGGCGCAGACCGCCAAGACGCCGCCGGCGAAGCCCGCCGACTTCTCGGTCGCGGTCGACGGCCTGATCGTCGCCGATTTCACCGCTCGAATCGCGGCCTACGCCGAGCTGCGGCGGACGCTCGAAGAAGGCCTGCCCGGCCTGGTGGTCACCGACAATCACAGCGAGATCCGCCGCGCCGAAGAAGCGCTGGCGCAGCGTATCCGCTTGGCGCGCGAAGGCGCGCGGCAAGGCAGCATCTTCACGCCCGCCATCAACGCCGCCTTCAAGCAGTTACTGGCCAGCGTGGTCACGCCGGGAATCTGCGCGGCGATTCTCGACGACAATCCCGGCCACATCGCGTACCGGACGAACCGTCCCTACCCGCGAGACGAGCCCTTGTCGACGGTGCCGCCGAGCGTGCTGGCGGTCTTGCCGGCACTGCCGGCCGACGTCCAGTACCGATTCGTTGAGCGGCACTTGTTCCTGTACGACACTCGCCCGAACCTGATTCTCGACCGCATTCCCAACGCCGTCCAGTGTAGGTAGGCGCGGAGCTACTTTCCGGTCTGGACGAGGGTCACTTCGCCGCTGTCAAGGTCGTAGCGGGCACCGACGATGGTCAAGTCGCCCTTGGCCGCCAAGCCAGCCAACGCGGGGCTGCGCGTGCCAATCACCGTCAATACCTCGCGCACGTTCTCAACCACGGCCCGGTCGAGGAGGGTGGTCTTGTCCGGGTCGGCCTTGGCTCTCGCGGCAGCCGGCGCGATCGCATCGATGATGCTGTCGATGTTGCCGCCCACGTGCCCGCCTTTGGCAGCGGCGTCGACGGCCCCGCAGTATTCATGGCCGAGCACCATCAGGAACTTCGCGCCAAGTACCTGGGCGCCGTATTCGAGACTGCCGAGGGCGTGCGAGTCGGCGATGTTGCCTGCGACCCGTACCACGAACAGATCGCCGAGCCCCTGATCGAACAGAATCTCGGGCGGCACGCGGGAGTCCGCGCAACTGAGTACCATGGCGAACGGCGCCTGACCCTTGGCGACCTCGCCACGACGGGCGCCATCCTGCCGCGGATGCGCAGTCTTGCCTGACACGTAACGCGCGTTACCGTCGAGGAGCCGCTGCAGGTGAGGCTGGGCCGGTTGGGCCTCGCCCGTCGCGGTCACGGCCAGTGCCAGTGCCAGTATTGCCATCGTCAGTCGTGTCGTCGTCGTCGTCACTCGGCCTCCGCATGCATGGGGTCGACCAACTGCCGACCGTATCCGCGCAGTTTAGACGGGCGGTGGGCCGCTCGACAAATAGATAGTTGGTTGGCGATCGATAGCTTTTTGCTATTTGGCGCGACCGCGGATGTGCCGTACCCTGCTCCAGCCCGTCTGCTCTTCCTGATCATGCCACTACTCGATCCTGTCGTCCTGTTCTTCCTGCTCGGGTTGACCGCCGGCCTGTTGCGCGCCGAGTTGCGCCTGCCGCCGGCCATTTACGACTTTCTGACGGTCTTACTGCTCCTGACGATCGGCTTGAAAGGCGGCGTCGAACTCGCCGCGCAGCCGTTCGGCCCGCTGCTGCCGCGGATGCTGTTGGTCGTACTGGCCGGCATCCTGTTGCCCCTCGCGGCCTATCCCGTGCTGCGCGCGGCGGGACGCCTGGCCCGGCCCGATGCGGCGTCGATCGCGGCCCACTATGGCTCGGTGAGCGTCGGCACCTACGCCGTCGCGGTGGCGTATCTCGGCTATCGCGGCATCGCCTTCGAGGAATATCTGGCCGTGTTCCTGGTGCTGCTCGAGATGCCCGCCATCGTCGTCGGCATCCTGCTGGCCCGCGGCATCGGTCGTGGCACGCAGTGGCGGCCCATGGCCCACGAGGTGTTGTTGGGCAAGAGCATTGTCTTGTTGAGTGGCGGGCTGCTGATTGGTTGGGTCGGCGGGCGTGACGGCGTGGCACCGATCGCGCCCCTGTTTATGGATCTGTTCAAGGGCGTCCTCGCACTGTTCCTGCTCGAAATGGGGTTGATCGCCGCCGGGCAGGCGAGCAGCCTGCGGCGGCACGGCCTGTTTCTCGTCGTGTTCGGAGTAGCCATGCCAATCGCCTCGGCTGCAGTCGGCACGGGCATGGGATGGGTCATAGGGCTCTCGGTGGGCGGCACCACGCTGCTGGCCACGCTGCTGGCGAGTGCGTCCTACATTGCCGTGCCGGCGGCCATGCGGCTGTCGGTGCCGGAGGCCAACCCCGCGCTGTCCCTGGCGGCATCACTCGGGGTGACGTTTCCGTTCAATATCCTGATTGGCATTCCTCTCTATCACCGCTTCGCCGAGTTCACGCAGCGCCTGGGAGGCTGACCGTCATGTCCTTGGAATCGCGCAAGCTGTTGACCATCGTGACCGAAGCCGCGTTAGAGCATGAACTGAGCGTCGAGATTCTGCGGCTGGGTGCCCACGGCTATACGGTGACCGACGCGCGAGGAAGGGGTGGCCGTGGTGTGCGTAATGCGAGCTGGTCGATGAGCGCCAACATCCGCATCGAAGTCGTGTGCCCGGCGGCGACCGCTGAGGCGATTGCCGCCACGCTCAAGGAGCGTTACTACGACAACTACGCGATGATCCTGTTTCTCAGCGAGGTCGAAGTGTTGCGTCCGGACAAGTTCTGAGCAGGGGCGGAGACGTTACTTGAACAGCCCGTCGCGAGCGGCCTCGGTAATGGCCAGAACCCCGGGATGCTTCAATCGTCGCTCCACCGAGATGGCGTAGTAGCGCTCGCGAGCGGCGGTGGTCACGCCGATGGCCCTGACCGAGTAGACGCGGCAGACGTCATCTTTGATGACCACGGGAGCCGGGAAGATCGCGCCGACGTCTTGCGCGAACACCTTCATCAGCGCCGAATCCTCGAACTCCGCCACAATCCGCGGACGCACGCCAACTTTCTCGAACCAGGTATCCAGTCCGCGTCGTCCGGCGGTCGTGTTGGCAGGCAGCACCATCGGCGCATCGGCGAGCGAGCGCGGAAACCCTTTGCGCAATCGCGCCGCCTGAGCGACGGGCGAGAAGAACGCCGTGTCCGATTCGCCCAGCAAATGATTGAAGACCTTGACACGCACATGCGGCGGCGCCGGCGCGTCGGCGATCACGACGTCGAGGGCGTGCAGAGCAAGCTGCGAGACGAGTTGCTCCGGGTTGTCTTCCCGGCACATCAGCTGCACCGGCTCTGCCAGGTGAGTCGTCGGTCGCAGCAGACGGCAGACGATCAGCTTGGGCACCGCGTTGGCGATACCAACGGACAGTTGCAGGGGCCGGCCCGCGGGCCGGCCCCTGAGAGTCTCGATCAGCTCCCGGCCGATGCCGAAGATCTCGTCGGCGTGCCGGAACACGATCCGGCCGGTGTCGGTGAGAGCCAGCGTTCGTCCCTGCCGCTCGAACAGTCGCTGGCCCAGCGACTCCTCGAGCAGGCGGACCTGCGCACTGATGGTCGGCTGCGACAAGCGCAACTTGTCCGCGGCCTTCGACACCCCGCCCTCTTGAACCACCGACCAGAAATACAGCAGGTGATGGTAGTTCAACCACGGGAGCGGTAACTGATCGGGCGGCATCCCGATTAGTGTAGACCGTGGTTGCCCCTGATCACGCGCCAAGACTCACACCCGAACTGGGCGGCGGACGAGTGACGCGACGACCGCCGCGAGGAGCAGCCCCCCGATGATGCCAAGCGACCAGACGATCGGGAACTTCCCACCAAAGGCGTCGTTCAGCCACACCATCTTCAAGCCGACAAATATCAGGATGAACGCGAGCGCGTACTTGAGCAGGTAGAAGCGGTCGATGGCTCCCGCCAGCATGAAGTACATCGCCCGCAGGCCCAGGATGGCGAACACGTTCGAGGTGAACACGATCAGCGGCTCGTTCGTGATCGCGAAGATCGCGGGTACCGAATCGACGGCGAAAATCACATCGCTCAGCTCGAGAAACACCAACGCCACCATCAGCGGGGTGGCGTGCCAGCGGCCGTCCAGGCGCACGACGAAGCGCTGGCCGTGCAGCTGTGGCGCGATCGGCATGATCCGCCGGAACAGCCGGATCACCGGGTTTTTGTCCGGTTCGATTTTCTGCTCCGGCGCGTAGAGCATCTTGGCACCGGTCAGCAGCAACAAGGCGCCGAACAGCAGGACCACAGCGTGGTACTGCATCAGGACGGAGCCGAGGGCGATGAAGATGGCGCGGAACACGAGCGCGCCGATGATCCCGTAGAACAGCACCCGGTGCTGGTACTGCAGCGGAATGCCGAAGTAGGCGAACACCAGGACGAAGACGAAGATGTTGTCGACCGCAAGGGATTTCTCGACGACGTAGCCAGTCAGGAACTCCAGCCCCAGTCGAACGCCCTCTTCGCGGCCGAACTGCGCCGAGGCATAGCTGAAGAAGGCGTAGTTGAACAACAGGGCGACCGTGACCCAGACCACCGACCAGCTGAGCGACTCCCGAAAGGACACCACATGGGCCTCGCGGTGGAAAATACCGAGGTCGATCGCGAGCAACAGCAGGACCAGTGCGAGAAAGCCAGCGTAAAACCACCAGTACTCGGCGAACGGAAACAGTATGTCCATTTAACGTTGGCGTCTCTCTTCGGCGCCAGCTCCACGCCGGTCGCGCCCGGCGCGCACCGCGCGCGCCACCGCCCGGCCGGCCCGGTCGACCGCCCGGTCGATCGCCACGGCCGCGTCGGCGTCGCCGTCTTCAATCACGATCTCGCACCGTGGCACGGTGAGACGGACCGCGACCAGGCACACCTTGTCGACGCCGCCCTTGGGGCCGTTGACGTCCTTGAGGCGGACGGCGAGGGACCGCACGCGCGGGCCGAACCGGCCGAGCGCGAACTCAAGGCGGCGGCGCGCCAGAACTGCGAGCGCCTCAGGCAGGGACTTGTCCCGTCGCACAATAATCTGCATGACAATACCGGCGGCTACGCCGCCGCCTCCGTTCCCGCCAGCGCGCGCGGTCGACCGGGCGGCCCATGGACGACGTAGCGCTGATCGCGCGTCATCCGCAATAACCCGTCCGCCACCAGCGACTGCAACAGCACTTCGGCGCGCCGCAGCTCGATCGCCAGCAGCCGGCTCGCCTGTGCGGCCGTCAATCCCAGCGACGGCAATTCGTGATACTCGGCAATCAGCCGCGTTCTGGCGCGGTCGTCGTACTCGTCATCGAAATGCACCATGACTTGCTCCTTCTGATCATCGTCCCGATCGCGGCGGTGGACAGCTCAGTCGAACAGCCGCCGCCAGGTCGACTGCCGGCGCCGTTGAATCCGCGTTCCGGCAGGGTCTCGAAGACTGGCGGGCCGCGATGCCTCGAGCCGGCCGGACTCCTCCCGCAGGATCTTCTCGAGCCCGCCACGATCCAGCCACACGCCGCGGCACTCCGGGCAGGTATCAATTTCCACGCCCTGCCGACTGGCACGTGACAGATCAGCACCGCACCGGGGAGACAGCATCAGGCGTGCCCCATCACCGGACCACCTTCGGCGTTTGGTTCCAGCGCGCTCGCCAGACGCCGCAACCATGCCGTTTCCGCCGCTGAGACGTCGCCCTGGCCCAGCAGGCCTCCCGAGGTGTATGCGAGATCGACGCACGGCCCAACGACGCGCGCCCGTAGCGCCGGGCGCTCGACTGGCGCCAACCCCGAGAGTTGGTCGCGCAGAATCCACCGCACCACCCGGATGACCGCATGGGAGGGGGGCTGCACCAGCCACGCCGACAGCAGCCGGCGCGCCGTGGGGGAGAGGTCCGGATGCCGCTGGCCGATCAGCGCGAGGATCCGATGGTGCTCACGTTTAGTCAGTCCGTCGAGCCACGCCAGATCGATGGCCGGCACAAAGGGAACCAGACACGCGCAACTGGCATCGAAGCCGAGGGCATGGAGTTGACGGGCGAGCCAGGGATCGTCCAACCCGAGCGATTGCCGCAGCCGATCGACCTCGACTTCGGGATCGTGAACAGGGAACGTCGAATCAGCCATTGGGGTCTCCTTGTGGGAGACAGTAGCTGGGGCTGATTACATAGACAAATAGATAGTCTGACTAAATTAGATTTGTTTTCTGTATATATGACGCGCCTGGCGTGACGCCGTCACGGCTTCTTGGGATGGCTGTGCGTGCCGGCCGTGCCGTCGCCAACCAGCACGGTGCCCATCAGCCCGCCGTCGGCGTGGTCGAGGATGTGGCAATGGAACATCCACTCGCCCGGCCGCTCGTCGAATGTGACCAGCAAGCGCGCGGTCGTCTTCATCGGGATGTTGACGGTGTCTTTCCATGCCAGCGGGCGCACCGGCGCACCCTTCTCATCGATCATCTGAAAGAAGAACCCATGCAGGTGGAATGGATGGTCCCAGTCGCTGTCGTTCTTGATCGTCCACAACTGGGTCTCGCCCAGCTTGGCCAGGAACGGCTTGGCCTTCCAGAACGGCACGCCGTTGACGCGAAACTCTGACTTGCCGTTCTCCATCGGCGGCAGTGTCAGCACGACCGCCACGGGCGTCGCGCCGGCGGTGCTCGGCATCGGAATGTTGCGGGTCACGCGGACTGGGGCGGCGGTGACCGGAGCCTGGTCCGTGAACTCCAGCGTCATCACATCTTCAACGCCGCGATACTGAACACTTCCGTAGCCGCGGTTATACAGCATGGCCCGCAACAGCAGCGGCGTGCCGGCCTTGCCCTTCGGCGTCACGATCACGTCGACGCGCTCGCCAGGCGTCACCAGCAGGATGTCGGTGGTCACCGGTTTCTCCTGCAAGCCGCCGTCAACGCCGATCACGGTGAACTCCTGCCCTTCGAGATCGAGATAGAAGAACCGGCTCTTGGCGGTATTGGCGATGCGCCAGCGCTGAGGCGCGCCGGGACGCGCGCGCAACACCGGGTGATGCCGGCCGTTAACCAGCACGTAGTCACCCTCGCGGCCAAACACCATGCCGGCGGAACCGCCGCTGTCGGCGGGCTCAAGCTTGCCCGTGGCATCGAAGCCGATGTCGCTCAACACCAGCGTCACCTGGTCGGCGACGCCGACACCGTCATCGGGATCCTCGACCAGCAGCGCGCCGTAGAGGCCAAAGCCCACCTGCGCGGCCGACATCACGTGGGGGTGATACCAGTACAAGCCGGCATCGCGGACGACGAAGTCGTAGGTGAAGGACTCACCCGTCTTGACCGCGGGCTGCGAGACGTCGGGCACGCCGTCCATCTCGATTGGCAGGCGGATGCCGTGCCAATGCACGGTGGTGGGCTCCTGCAGTTGGTTCTTGAAGTGGACGATCAGGCGATCGCCGGCGCGCGTCTTGATGAGGGGCCCCGGCAGGCCGCCGTCATAGGTCCAGGCCTGCACGCGCTTGCCCGGTGCGATCTCCACCTCGGCAAGCTGGGCCGTCAGCGTGATTTCGACCACCTTCGGGTCAGGATTGGTGTCCACGGCCTCAGTCAGTTTGAGGTTCGCGTCCCATCCGGCCGGCGCCAGTGACTGCGCAGCGGCCAAGGTTGGCACGAGCAAGCATAGAACGAGCAAGCGGAGGATGGTCATGATTAGGAACCCACTGCAAATTGTGATCCCGCGATCATCGCCTGAAACCCGGCCTGTCGTGCGGAATTACCCGCGTTGACGGGAATTATCCCGTCGCTGCCACCTGGACCGCGCATCAGGGACGCCTGCGCGGGCTGGTGGCACGAACTGTGCTCGTTATTCAGGTGGGGATGACTATGGCCACACTCACTTCTTTCGCTGGCGGATCAATGGCGCGGTTCACCAGGCGCTTCATGGGCGCGCTGGTGCTTGATCCCGTGACTTTCGAAGACGTCGAGGCCGACCGTCACGCGGGCGGCCAGGCGGCAATGGTCGTGTTGCTGGCGTGCATCGCCGGCGGGTTCGCTGCTGTCGGCAGCTCGTCGATGACGCCGGCGACCTTTGCGCTTGGCATGGCCGCCACGCTCGGCGCATGGGTCGTGTGGGCGCTGCTGATCGCCACCATCGGCACCCACCTGTTCCCGGAACCGCAAACCAGCAGCCGCCCCGGAGAGCTGTTGCGGACGATGGGTTTTGCCGCGGCGCCGGGGATCTTCCTGGCTTTCGGCGCCATGCGCAGCGCGGCGCCGTTTGCGTTCGCTGTCGCGTCGATCTGGATGGTCGCCGCCACCGTGCTCGCCGCGCGGCAGGCGCTCGATTACCGCAGTCTGGGCCGCGCCATTCTTGTCTGCGTCACGGCGTGGCTATTGACGTTCGGCATCATGGCCGCGATGGCCATGCTGCTCGCGCAGCCGGTCAGTTAGCTGCGGGTGATCCCAGTGCCTTCGTCACAGGTAGTGTTCTGGCATCGCGACCTGCCGCCGCTTGATGCGGTGGTGATGGCCGAGCACACGGTCGAGGCCAACAGCGATCGCGTGCCCGGCACGCTCGCCCATCGCGACGACCTGTGGGATGTCTGCTACCAGCAGTTGATGGCCCATGCCGCCGAGCGCGTGGCGACGGAGGTGGCGCGCCTCGGCGGCCGCTACGCGCACGTGCACGGCGAATCGATTGGCGCCAAGCACGACGATGTGGCCGGCGAAGCGTGGCTGCACGGCACGTTCACGTACGTCTTATATGGCAGCGATCAAGTCCCGGCCCTAGTGACCGGCGGTTAAGTGGAGGCAGGTCATGCGCGCAGTTACCGCAGTTATCGATCCGGTCACGCCGGGTCAGGACAGCAGGACGATGAAAGCCCTGGTCTACAGCGGACCAGGCCAGCGCGCGTGGCAGCCGGCCCCGAGGCCGGTCATTCGCGAGCCCGGCGATGCGATCGTCCGCATCACCACGTCCACCATCTGCGGCACCGACCTCCACATTTTGAAGGGCGATGTGCCGTCGGTGACGCCCGGCCGCATCCTCGGCCACGAGGGCATCGGCGTGATCGAATCCGTGGGCGCGCAGGTTTCGGCGTTCAAGCCTGGCGATCGCGTCCTGATCTCGTGCGTCAGCGCGTGCGGTATCTGCGACTTCTGTCGCAAGGGCATGTTCTCGCACTGCCGGACGGGCGGCTGGATTCTCGGCAACACCATTGACGGCACGCAGGCGGAGTACGTGCGCACGCCACACGCCAACACCAGCCTCTACCACCTGCCGGCGGAGATCGACGACGAGACCGCGGTCATGCTCAGCGACATTCTGCCGACGGCGCTCGAGTGCGGCGTGCTGAACGGCCAGGTCAAGCCGGGCGACATCGTCGCCATTGTCGGCGCGGGGCCGATCGGTCTCGCGGCGCTGCTGACGGCGCAGTTCTTCTCGCCGGCAGCGATCCTGATGGTCGATGTCGACGATAACCGGCTGCAGGTGGCCAAGCAGTTCGGCGCCACCACGCTGATCAACAGCACTGACGGCACGGCGGTCGCGCGCATCATGGCGTTGACCGAAGGCGCGGGCGTCGATGTCGCGATCGAAGCGGTGGGCATTCCGGCGACGTTCGATATCTGCCAGTCGATTCTCGCGGCTGGTGGCCACCTGGCCAACATCGGCGTGCACGGCAAGCCCGTGACGCTGCATCTCGAGAAGCTGTGGGATCGCAACATCGCGATCACCACGCGGCTGGTCGATACGGTCGTGATTCCCATGCTGCTGAAGCTGGTGAAATCGGGCCAGTTGCAGCCGGCCAAGCTGGTGACGCACCGGTTTGCGCTGGCCGACATCATGAAGGCCTACGACACGTTTGGAAATGCCGCGGCCGAACGGGCCTTGAAGGTGATTCTCACCGCCTAGTGGATTGGGGTAGCATTAATTCATGAAGATTCGACACTTCGCATTGTCCGCGTCGGTCGTGGCCCTGGCTGGGCTGGGAGTCGCTTACGCCCAGGCCCAGACCAAGCCCGTGTCCGCGCGCCCCAACGCGGTGGTCTACAAATCACCGACTTGAGGGTGCTGCAGCGCCTGGATTGAACACCTCCAGGGGCAAGGCTTCCAGGTGGAAGCCAACAACGTCAACGACACCCAGGTGCAGGCCATCGCCATGCAGGCCGGCATGACTGAAGACCTGTCGTCGTGCCACACGGCGAAGGTGGGCGGGTACATCGTCGTCGGCCACGTCCCGGCCGAAGACATCCACCGCCTGCTGAAAGAGAAGCCGGCAATTGCCGGCATCGCCGCGGCCGGCATGCCGATGGGTTCGCCGGGCATGGAGCAGGGCGGGCGCAAGGAGTCCTACAACGTGATCGCGTTCACGAAGGACGGTAAGAAGTACGTCTTCGCGAAACACTGAAGTGCGGGTGATTGCGCCTGGCGAAGGCAGCCCTTAGGGTTGTCTCGCCGGGCGTTCCAGTCGGCGCAAGTACCGGAGCAGGCCGGCGTTCAGCGCAAGACACACCAGGCTGGCGGCGGCGGCTGGCCAAATCACCGATTCGTCGCCACCCAGGTAGGCGTTCATGGTGGCGGTCAACAGCCACAATTGCAGGACGACCAGAATCAATACGAAGGCCAGGATGCCCGAGATGATGGGCATGCGCTGTTCGCGCGTGGCGCGTGGGCGTGGCATGGCCATGTCAGATGGTCCTGATCTCGACGCCAGTCGCGTAGATGACGTCGTCGCGGATCTCGAGCGTGATGCGCGGCAGCGGACGCGGCGGCGGACCGGAGACCTGCCGCCCGGTGCGCAGGTCGAAGAAGCCCTCGTGGCACGGGCAGTGAATCACGCCCTGATCGGGACGGGGAATCACGGCACACGACAGGTGCGTGCATTTCTGGCTGTAGGCCACGAACTCGGCATCGGACAACCGCACGAGGATGCACGAATCGTGCATGGCCGGATAGTCGAACACGACGGTGGCGCCAACGGCGACCTCGTTCACGCCGGCAATGCGGCGCATCTCCGGCAGGCCCTGGCGCTTGCGCAGCCAGTTCTGCCCGGCAATCCAGAACTGTCCCACCGTGAAGGCCAGGCTGGTCAGCGTCAGGAACTTCACGAAGTCGCGCCGTTCGACGTAGTGGTCCTGCGGCCAGTCGATCGGAAAGTCCTGCCGCCAGGCCGGCTGTTCGCTCAACGGCCGCCCATCGGGGGGCACGCTCAGAGTGTCGCGATCGATCTCACCAGCCATCGTCAAATCTCCACATCGTCGAACGGATCGGCCGCCGCGGCCATCTTCAGCGCCAACGGCCTGGCCGGCGCATACTCATCCATGGCCGCCGTCACGTCCAGGTGTGGTGCCAGGCCGGCGAGGCCGCGCGGCGCCATCACGAACACGCGCGTGGTAATCGCCTGGCCGCCGAACTGGAACCGGTTGATGGGCGTGGACTGCGGGCGCAGGCGCTCGATCTCGTCGCGCGTGCCGTAGAACAGCGCCTGGCTCGGGCACACCGTCGCGCACATCGGCTTGCGGCCCTCGCTGGTGCGGTCGTAGCACATGTCGCACTTCATCATGATCTTGCGCTCTTCGTAGACCTCGGGGACTCCGAACGGGCACGCCGACACGCAGTTGCCGCAGGCAATGCAGCGCGGCTTGCGCGCCGACTGCACGACGCCATCGGCCGTGCGCTTGATGGCATCGGCCGGGCACACCTCGGCGCAGGTCGGCTGGTCGCAGTGCATGCACACCACCGGCACAGTCTGGATGCTGCTCGCGCGATCGATGTACTCGAGGTGAATCATCGAGTCGCCGCGGTGTGTATCGCACTCGCTACAGGCCTGGACGCAGGCCTGGCAGCCGATGCAGCGGCTGGGATCGATGAAGAAGTGCAGATGATCCGGCTTCATCTACTGCTGCGCCTCTAGCCGCGCATCGCGTGCGGGTGGCGCCTCGGCCTTGCGCACGCGGCAACCGCACACCTTGTACTGCGGGATCTTGCTGATCGGATCCTGCGCGGCCACGGTCAGCTGGTTGGCGCTCTTCTTTCCGGCCCAGTGGTAGGGAATGAAGATGGTGTCGGGCCGGATGGTCGTGACCACCGACGCGCGCAGCGTGATCTCGCCGCGGCGCGTTTCGGCAGTGACCCAGTCCTGGTCAACCACCCCCAGCTTTTCGGCCAACCTGGGATGCAGCTCGATTCGCGGCTCGGGATACTGCTTCACCAGCGGGCCGATGCGGCGCGTCTGCGTGCCCGACAGGAACTGGCTGACGACGCGACCGGTGGTGAGGAAGATGGGGTACTCGTCACTGGCGTCGTCGATCGGCGCGCGGTAGTCCGCGACATTGAAGCGCGCGCGACCGTCTGGAAAGTAGAACCGGCCCGCGCCTTTGGCAATCGGGTTGTAGCTGCCCGGCTGAAACAGCCGCGGCGTACCGGGATGATCGGCTATCGCCGCACCGGTTGCGGGGTCGTGGCTGTAGCACGGCCAGAACACCCCCATTTCGCGCTCGATCTTCTCGTAGGTGACGCCCGAATAGTCGGCCACCCCGCCCTTGCTGGCCAGGCGGAGTTCCTCGAAGATCGCGCGTGGCTCGGTGAACGTGAAGCCCTTCGGCCGGCCGAGCGCGGCGGCGAGGTCCTGGATGATGCGCCAGTCCTGGCGCGCCTCGCCCGGGCAGTCCACGGCCTTGTTGACCTTGATGATCCGGCCTTCGACCTGCGTAGCCGTGCCTTCGTCTTCCTCGTGCAGGCTGCCGGGCAGCACGATGTCGGCGTGCCGCGCGGTGTCGTTCAGGAAGAAGTCGATGGCGACGAAGAACTCCAGCTTCTCGAGGCAGCGGGTGACGAAGGCGTTATCGGGGAGCGACACCTTCGGGTTGAAGCAGATCGAGAGCAAGCCCTTGATCTCGCCCGTGTCGATCTTCCGGAACATCTCGTACGCGTCGACACCGGGGCCCGGTAGCTCGGCTTCGTTGATGTCCCACACCCCGGCGATGTAGGCGCGGTGCTCAGGATTCGAGATGTCCCGCCACCCCGGCAACTGGTCGCACTTCTGTCCGTGCTCGCGGCCGCCTTGTCCGTTGGCCTGGCCGACGATGGTGCCGTAGCCGGAATGCGGCTCGCCAATGCGGCCCGAGGCGAGCACCAGGTTGATCGCGCCGAGCGTGTTCTGGACGCCGTTGGAGTGATGCTCGATGCCGCGGGCGTGCAGCATGAAACTGGATGACGCGGTCCCCCACCACTCAGCCGCCTGCATCAGCGACCGCTGCGGCACGCCGGTCACCTCGGCCGTCCGCGCCAGCGTCCACTCACGGCAGTACTCGGCGACGCTATCGAACCCCGAGGTGTGAGCATCGATGAATTCGCGATTGATCCAGTCGCGCTCGATCATGATCTGCAGCACGCCGGCAAAGAGCGCCGCGTCGCGGCCCGGCCTCACGGGCAGGTACAGATCGCAGGTTCGCGCGATCGGCGTGATGCGGGGATCCTGGATGATGATCTTGGCGCCCTGCTCGCGCGCCTGCCAGAGATAGTTGGTTGTGATCGGCGAGCACTCGGCGACGTTTGACCCGGCGACCCAGATCACGCTGGTGCCAATCATGTCGGCCCAGGGGCTGGTCACGCGATCGACGCCGAACGCCTTCTTGTTCCCGGCGCCCGCGCTGACCATGCACAGGCGGCCGTTGTAGTCGATGAACGGCGTCTTGAGGCACACGCGCGCGAACTTGCCGAGCAGGTAGGTCTTTTCGGTCGTCAGGCTGGCGCCGCCCAATACGCCGACGGCGCCCGCGCCGTACGCGGCCTGCAGCCTGGCAATCTCGGATGCCGTGCGGGCAATCGCCTGTTGATAGGGCATCGGGCTGAAGCCCGCCGCCGCCGACGGATCGCGATGGAACGCCGTGAGCAGGCGATCGGGATGCGAGCCCTGCAGGTAGCGCTTCACGCCCTTCGGGCACAGCATCCCCTTGTTGAACGGGAACTCTTCCCACGGCTCGAAGCCAATCACCTCGTTGTTGAGGACCTTCAACTGGATGCCGCATTGCTGGCCACAAAAGCAGCAGTGCGTCTTCACCAGCCGATCCGGCTGGACACTGGTCGACAGCCGCGTGCCGGTCATCGCCGACAGGTGCGGTCCGAACCGATCGTTGATCTCCTGTTCACCTACGGGAATCGTTGCCACATTGCTCCTTGCGCCAGTCCGAATAACGCGCGCCGGCACTTGGGACACACGTCCTGGTAATGGCCGCCGCTGTCCAGTTCGTAGCTGAAGCCCAGCTCGCGCTCCACCGTGATCAGGTCGCGGACCATGGCCACCGACGCGTACGGCGCGCCACAACGCCGGCACTGCGCCCGCTCGCCGCGTTCACCGGCATCCTTGTAGAAACTTACGCCAAGCTGCGCCGGCCGCTGGAAGACGTGGAACAGCTTGCCGAACGGCAGCCACAACAGCGTCACGATCACCGTGACGGCATGCAGGATGGCGAGAAACTCGTAGGCGTAACCGCGCATCCAGGTGTAACTCGCGGTCAACATCAGGCCGGTGACGCTGATCGCGAACAGGAGCAGCAGCGGCAGGATGTCCTGGGCGAACTGCTGGGTGACCGCCGCGCCGTGATCGATCATCCGGCGCCTGAACGCCAGCATCACCCCGGCAATCACGAGGAACGACGCCCACACCAGACCGTGGAAGGCGAGGAACGCCGCCAGCGAGTCCACCGGGAAGTCCTGCATGGCGACGCCGAACACGAACGCGCGGTACGACTCGACATCGCCCGGCACGGTCTCAAAATGCACCCAGCCCCATACCAGGGGGAACGTGATAACCGCCGCCACCAGGCAGCCCCACATGATCAGCCAATGCGCGAGGCCGCGGGTCCAGCCGCGACGGAAAATGAAGCGGTTGGCGGCGACATCCACGGCGACCCGCTGACCGAGTGTCGCGACATTCGATCCGATCCAGCGCCGGGCAAAGAACGCTTGCCACCCTCGCTGCCAATACATGCGCGTCGGCGGCCGATCGATCCACATCGCGTAGCGATAAACAATGCCGAACACCGCGAACAGCGTCGCAAACGTGTAGCCCACCAGTGCCGCGTCGAAATGGGCCAGGTTGCGCGAGCCAATGACGATGGCGGCCGCCATGGACAACGTCCAGAGCGCCGCCCACGCGCCGGCACGCGCGCGATCGACAGCCTGGCGCGACGCCTGCGGCAGCGCCTCCCGCCACGCGACATCGGCGGGACGGAACAGGCGTTGGTTGGCCGCGCGAAGCGCGAACGCCGTGAGCGAGAGCAGGACAAAGCCGGGCCAGAGCACGCCAAACGAATCGCGAAACAGGCCGAGCAGCAACGGCGGAAAGAAGCCGCCCAGGCCGCCGAGCGCGCCGACCAGCCCGGTGACCGTGCCGGTATCACGCGGAAAGCGCTCGGGCACGAGCTTGAACACGGCGCCGTTGCCAAGCCCGAGCAACGCCGCGCAGGCCAGCGCGCCGACCGTGAACGGAACGATTGACGGCCAGGCCAGCAGCAGCGAGAACAGCGCGACGCCGCCGAACACCCACGACAGCACTTGTGCCCCGCCAATGCGATCCGCGAGCCAGCCGCCAATGGGGCGCATCAGCGTGGCCAGCACGACGAATCCGGCGGCGCGGAACCCGGCGTTGGCGGGCGCCAGGTGAAACTGCGATCGCAGCAACGTCGGCAGGTAGATCGAGAAGGCGACAAAGCCGCCGAAGGTCAGGAAATAGAACGCGCCCAGCCACCACGCCATCGGCTCGTGGCGCAGCACGCGGAGCATGGCCGCCACCGATGCGGGCCGCGCCGCAGTTTCGTTGTTGCGGGCCAGGACCACGAATACCACGGCCCACACCAACAGCGCTACGCCGACACCGCGGAAGACCACCTGCCAGCCGAACATGGCCGCCGCTACCGGCCCGCCGAACACCGCGAGCGACTGGCCGAGCAGGCCCAGCCCGAACACGCCGAGCGCTGTGCCCTGCTTCGCCGGCGCCGTCCACCGCGACACGAACGCGGCGCCGATCGAAAACGACGATCCGGCCAGGCCGATGGCAAATGCCGCGGCCACCAGCCCCCGATAACTGGTCGTCAGGGACACCAGCCACGCTGCCGCCGCCGAGACGAGCAGCAACAGCGTAAACATGGCGCGCCCGCCGTACCGATCGGTCAGCATGCCCATCGGCAATCTCGCCACCGAGCCAAGGAGCACCGGAACGGCGACCACGAACGCAGTCTGCGAGGCGGAAAGGCCGTAAAGTTCGCTGAAGATGGGTGCGAGGCCGCCGACCAGTCCCCACGCCGCAAAGGAGATGGCGAACGAGAGGGTGGCGAGCGCGAGGGCGCGTCCGTTCATGCCTTCCGGTGTTGTCATCAGGTCTTTGGTGCGGAGCAACGATTGCGCCGGGCGCGGTAACCGGGACGTGGCAAAAGAACGTGACCCGACCGTGAAATGTTCCCGTCAATGCGGATTATCGCCCATTCTGTGCGGGCGCACGCGCACATAACGCGAGCATGTCTGCGATGGCACGTCGCCTGCAAGGTTAGGCTTGGATGATGAGTTCGACGGAATCACCCTGGAGCGCTCCAGCCACCGTCGCCGGATTCGCCGCCGCCGCACCGAACGCCACTTTGATGGAGTACGCCGCTCGTCAGATGAGCCGTAGCCGCCCTGGCCGCCTGCTCGACATTGGCTGCGGCGCGGGCCGTAATGCGGTGCCTCTGGCGCGGCTGGGCTGGAAGGTCGTGGGCACCGACTCGTCGCTGCCGATGCTGCGCGCGGCGGCGGCGCGAGACGGCGGCCATCTCCACCTGGCTCACGCGGAGATGGCCGCGCTGCCCGTCCAGGACGAGTCGGTCGACTTCATTCTTGCGCACGGCATCTGGAACCTCGCGCGCTCGGGCGATGAGTTCCGCCGCGCCGTTCGCGAGGCGGCCCGGGTCGCGCGGGCGGGCGCCGCGTTGTTCGTCTTCACGTTCTCACGCCACACGCTGCCCGCAGAGGTCGAGTCCGTGGCCGGCGAGACATTCGTGTTCACGCAGTTCTCGGGTGCGCCGCAGTGTTTCCTGACCGAAGCGCAATTGGTGGACGAACTGCGCGCCGCCGGCTTTGTGGCCGACCCCGTGCTGCCAGTGCGCGAGCTCAATCGCCCGGCACCGGGCTTGCGGACGGGCGGCCCGGTCATCTACGAAGGCGCTTTCCGCTTTTCATGAGGAACCCCAATGACGACGACACCAGGTACCATTCCGGCCTCTGAGGCGCTGCCGCTCGAAGGCCTCATCGCGTTCACCGACGGCGGCATTGCCAGCCGCGTGCTGGCCAAGAACGGCGGCGGCAACCTGACGCTGTTTGCGTTCGATCGGGGACAGGGACTGAGCGAACACACGACGCCGTTCGATGCGCTCGCGATGGTTTTCGATGGCGAGCTCTCGCTCACCATTGGGGGCACCGCGGTCACCGCGACGCCAGGCACCATCGTTCGCATGCCCGCCAACGTGCCGCACGCGGTTGACGCGAAGGTCGCCTCGCGCATGTTGCTGATCATGCTTCGTGAGCCGAAGCCGGCAGCCTAGCTCAGCGCGGGTGTGAGAAAGACGAGGCGTTCGGGATCAACTGGAAGAACACGCCTTCGGGCGTGTTCCCCTGCCAGTGGCCCGAGAGCTTCGCGTAGCTGACCACCACCAGGAAGATGGCCGCGACACCAATCGCGATCCGCGGTGCCGTGACGCGGCGGTGGGTCACGAGCGTCCGCATTTCCAGGGCGTCTTTCACCGGGCACACGGTGACACAGGAGAGGCACCCGTTGCACTCGGGCGTGCGGACGGTCATCAACTTGTCCACGGGAATCAGCGAGGGACACGCCGTGGCGCACTTGCCGCAGTCGATGCAAGAGATCGGATCGCGGGTGATGCGCGTCGGGCTCAGCAGCGAGACCAATCCCATCAGCGCACCGTACGGGCAGAGGTAGCGGCACCAGAAGTTCTTCGTCACCACTGACAGGATCACGAGCACCAGGCAGATCTGGATGGTCAGGCGGCCGGCATCGCGGAAGAAGTCGAGCATCTTGACGTCGGCCACCAGGCCGTACGGGCTCGACAGGAACGCCCGCAGTTCCGGGACCGGCATGCTGATCACGGCGTAGGCGAAGAGGGCCAGGAGGATGTACTTCAGGCTACGCAGGGGCAGGTCGGCCCATCGCGGCAACGCGAAGGTGCGGCCAAACATCTCACGACCACCCTGCCACAGCCATTCGGAGATCGTGCCGATCGGGCACAACCAGCTGCAGAACGCCTTGCGGAACACGATCGACATCGCCACAAACGCGATCAGCAGAAACAGGCCGGCGGGGTGGACCTCGGGGACGCTGGCGGTCAGCACCAGGTACTTCAGGTTCATCAGGGCGGCCACCGGCAACCAGCCTTCGACGCCTGGCGGGCGCGGCACGTAGACGGTGGCACCGGCCGTTTCGTAGAAACGAACCCAGAGGTAGAACCGTACGCCAATCCAGAGGTTCAGGAGGAGGAACGCCGTCTGCACCGCGCGGCGGACCAGTAGCGTGTGTTCAATCGGGCGCTTGTCGTAGGCTCGGGCCATCCCGCCGCATCTCCAGAACCACGATATCGGGGCCTTGTCGCCTGGCGTATGACCCCGGTCATACCCGTCGCGGCAAACGTGGCTTAGCGTTGCGGGCTGAAGGAGGCGAGCCATGAGGCAGCCACTGTCACGCACGAGCGCCGTTCTCGGAATCGCGGCCCTAATCGTCCTGCTGGTTCTCGTCCCCGTCCGCGCGCAAGGCACGAAAGACATCGTTGACATCGCGGTCGCCGCCGGCTCGTTCAAGACACTGGTGGCCGCCGTCCAGGCGGCGAACCTGGTCGACGTGCTGAAGCGCCCTGGCCCGCTCACCGTGCTCGCCCCCACCGACGAGGCCTTTGCGAAGATCCCCAAGGCCGATCTCGATGCGCTGATGAAGGACAAGGTCAAGCTGGCGGCGGTGCTGCAGTACCACGTGCTCGCGGGCAACGTCAGCGCCGCCGACCTCAAGATGATGAAGGACTTCGGCACCGTGCAGGGCCAGCGCATCCAGATTTCGAGTGCCGGCACGGCCCTCAAGATCAACAACGCCACCGTCGTCAAGTCCGACGTCTCCGCCAGCAACGGTGTGATTCACGTCATCGACACGGTCCTGTTGCCGAAATAGCACGGAGGCTCCGCGGCACGTCAGGGCCGGATATGACCCACGTCATACCCCAGCCCTTTGAAGTGGGTAACGCTGGCCAGCAAGAGGGGTGGATGGGCATTCGCACGGCACTGCCGGATCTCGCGCACTGGAAGGCACAAGTCAAGTGCCAGGCCGGCTGCCCGGTCGCCACCGATGCGGGTCGCTACGTCCAGCTGATCGCCGACGGCCGGCCTGAAGAGGCCTTCCTCGTGGCGCGTGCCCCGAACCCCTTTGCCTCGGTGTGTGGCCGCGTCTGCGCCGCTCCGTGCGAAGACGCGTGCCGCCGCGGCACCATCGACGCGCCAGTCTCGATTCGCGCGCTCAAGCGCTATGTCACCGAACAGTACGGCGTTGAGTCGATTCGGCCCGACACGCAAGCTCAACTGCTGACCGAGGGCATTGCCGAGGGCAATCGCTACACCGGCCATCTGCCCCTGCCGTTCTATCGCACCCCCCCGGCCGCCACGACGGCCGGTCCGCGCCGGCGGGTCGCGGTGATCGGCGCCGGCCCGGCGGGCATGGCCGCCGCCCACGACCTGGCCCTTCTCAATTACGACGTCTCGGTGTTCGAGGCCGCGGCCGAGCCGGGCGGCATGATGCGCTTCGGCATTCCCGAGTACCGCCTGCCGCGCACGCTGCTGCGCGCCGAAATCGACCGCATCGTCTCGCTCGGCGTCGACCTGAAGTTGAACACGCCGCTGTCGCCGTCATTCGGCCTCGCCCAGCTTCGCGCGCAGGGTTTCGAAGCGGTGTTCCTGTCGGTCGGCGTGTCGCGCGGCCGCGACTTGCAGGCGCCAGGCGTCGAGCTCGACGGCGTGATCAAGGCGGTGGACTACCTGCTCAACGTCAATCGCGGCTATCGCATGGACCTGGGCCGCCGGGTCGTCGTGATCGGCGGCGGCTTTGTCGCCTTCGACGCGGCCCGCACCGCCCTGCGCGCCGGTCGCGACGAAGACGGTGCGGCCGATCCCGCGGAGACGGATGCGCGGGTGAAGGAAGCCATGGACTCCGCGCGTGCCGCCATCCGCGGTGGCGCCACCGAAGTGACCGTCGTCTCGCTCGAAGACCTCTCTGAGATGCCCGTGTTGCGGACGACGCAGGGCCACGAGGAGTTCGAAGAGGCGAAGCGCGAGGGTGTCCGCTTTGTCACGCGCCGCGGGCCGAAGCAGTTTCTCGGCACCGGCCGCCTCGAGGCCGTCGAACTGCGAGCGGTCCAGTCGGTGTTCGACGCCAGCGGCCGCTTCGCTCCCGTCTACGATGACGCCGTCGTCGACCTGATCCAGGCCGACGCGTGCGTTCTCGCGATCGGCCAGAAAGCCGACCTGTCATTCCTGGACGAGAGCGATGGCGTCGCGCTGACACCCGGCGGCACGATCAAGATCGATCCGGTCACGCTGGCCACCTCGGCGCCCGGCATCTACGCTGGCGGCGACGTCGCCTTCGGCCCGCGCAACCTGATCGAGGCGGTGGCCAACGGCAAGCGCGCGGCCCGCTCGATTCACGAATATCTCGCGGGTCAGGACGCCCGCATTGAGTCGCACCTCGAGGTCGAGGCGCTCGTCACGTCGCGTTACCGGATGGTCGCGGGCTTCGAACACTTCGACCGCGAGGCGCCGCCCACGCTCGACGTCGGCCGCCGCACCGGCATCACCGAGGTCGAGACCGGCTACGACACCGCCGCCGCGCGTACCCAGGCGGCACGCTGCCTGGTGTGCCACGTGCAGACCATCTACGACCCGGAGCGGTGCGTGTTGTGTAACCGCTGCGTCGATATCTGTCCTGAGTACTGCCTGTCGTTCGTGCCGCTCGATGCCCTCGATCTGCCCGCAGAACAGCGGGCCGCCGTTGAAGAGCGGGCGCAGGCGGGCGGCTATCCGCTCACGGCCTTGATCAAAGACGACGACCGCTGCATCCGTTGTGGCCTGTGCGCCATCCGGTGCCCCACCGAGGCCATGACGATGGAGCGCTTCACCATCACCGAACGTTGGAACGGGAGTACGGCGTCATGAGTCAGGACAAGAAGCCAACCGATCGCCGAGATTTTCTTCTCACGCTGGGCGCCGGCGCGGGCGTGACGGCCATTGTCGTCCAGGCCGGCGCGTCGTTGCGCTCGCTGGTGCCCAATGTCTCGTATGACTCACCGACCACGGTGAAGCTGGGCCCGCCGGCGGACTTTCCCGACGGCCTCAAGTTCCTGCCCGACGAACGCGTGCTGATCTTCCGCGAGGGCAACACCTTTCACGCGATCTCTGCCGTCTGCACGCACCTGGGATGCACCGTCCGGGCGGAGGCGTTGGCTTCCCCCCAGTCCGTCGACGCCGGCGGTGCATCCGTCCGTCTCACCCATCGCTTTCTCTGCCCGTGTCACGGCTCCGAATACAAGGGCGACGGCACCAACGTGGCCGGCCCCGCGCCGAAGCCGCTGGCCTGGTACCGCCTGCTGCTGGCGCCCGACGATGGGCAACTCGTGATCGACCTCGCGGATGAAGTGGGCCGCGATTTCCGTTTGACGCTGGGGTGATTGTGATGCGCCTGCCTCCCCTGATTCGCACCAAGCCCGAAGCTCCCAACGTGCACGCGGCGCCGCTGTGGAGCCTGCGCCCGCAGTCGGACCGCGAGGCCGGCGACGCGGTCGTCTCGAACTTCATGCTGCACTGGTTCCCCGCCAAGATCAGCAAGGCGTCGATGGCCTGGAACTACTCGTTCTGGCTCGGCACCATCTCGGCCGCGTTGTTCTTCCTGCTGATTCTCTCGGGCCTGCCGCTGCTGTTCCTGTACGTGCCGTCGGTGGAGCGCGCCTACCAGTCGGTGAAGGACATTGAGTTCGTGATCACCTTCGGCTCCTGGATTCGCGCGGTGCATCGCATCTCGGCACACCTGATGGTGATCGTCGTCGCCCTGCACCTGATGCGCGTGTTCCTGACCGGCGCCTACAAGAACGGCGTCGGCCGCGGCCAGCAGCGCGAAATCAACTGGGTGATCGGCGTGGTGATGTTCCTGACCACGCTGTTCCTGTCATTCACGGGCTACTTGCTGCCGTGGGATCAGCTGGCCTTCTGGGCGGTCACGGTCGGCACCAACATCGCCTCGTCCATTCCGGCCATCGGCCCGGAGGTGCGTGAGCTGCTGATCGGCGGCCGCAACATCGATCAGCCGACGTTAATTCGGTTCTACGTGCTGCACGTCGTGTTCCTGCCCGGCCTGCTCGGCGTGCTGTTCGCGTATCACATGTGGCGGGTGCGCAAGGATGGCGGCCTGGCCCGCGCCGATGCCCAGACGGTGGTGGAATCGCCGCGCACGACGGACGTGGTGCCTACCAAGACCTACACGCTGCTGGGCGTCGCCCGCGGCACGTCGCCGAGCGTCACGGCCCGGACCCTCGAGGCGCCCAACACGACGGTCAACGCCGTGCCCGACCTGACCCGCCGCGCGCTGATTGCCACGCTCGGCACCATCGCGGTAGTCAGCATCATGTCGGTGTTCATCGCCTCGCCGCTCGAAGAGCCGGCCAACGCGCTGATCACGCCCAACCCGGCCAAGGCGCCGTGGTACTTCCTGTGGCTGCAGGAGATCGTCACCGACACCACCATCAGGATCGGCTCGTTCACGCTGAACGGGGCATTCGTGGGCGGCGTGATCCTGCCCGGAGTACTGGTCGGCCTGATGACGTTCTGGCCGTGGCTCGACCGCTCGTCGCACCTGACCGCCGGCGTGTGGATGCCGCGGGAGCGGCGCCGGCAGAACATCGTGTTCCTGCTGCTGATTCTGGCTGTGCTGATCCTCACCTTCATCGGCATGGTGCTGCGCGGGCCGTATTGGAACTTCTACTGGCCGTGGGAAGCATGGCCCGACATTCCGGGAAGGATCTGAGATGGAGAAACGAACCTCATCTCCCTATCCCCGCGTCGACCGGCTGTTGCTGGCGATCGTCGGCGTCGTGCTGGTGATCGGCACCGGCCTGTTCATGTGGAGCGATCGCGCGCACGACTGGCGCTTCTACCAGTCCGAGTTCAGGCAACTGGTGGCGGAGAAGTTCGGCGACGACAAGGCCGCCGAGCTGCCGGAAGGCGTGCGGCAGATCTGGGCCGCCGAGCTGTCGCGGGCCGACCGCTGCATCACCTGCCACCAGGCGATCTCCTACAAGGGATTCGAGCAGGCTGAGCAGCCCTATCGCACCCATCCGGTCGAGCCGCTGAAGCTGCACGCGGTCGAAGACTACGGCTGCACGTCGTGCCACGGCGGCCAGGGCTGGGCCATCGACACGGCGGCGGCGCACGGCGAGGTCGCGCACTGGGAAGAGCCGCTGCTGAGCCGGACGCTGGGCGAGGAATACACGCTCGCCGGCAACAAGAACGCGCTGATGCAGATGAACTGCAACACCTGCCACCGCTACGACCGCGAGACCAAGGGCGCCGAGGCCATCAACCTGGCCAAGCGGCTGATCAACGAGAAGGGCTGTCGCGCCTGCCACGTGGTGAATGGGTTTGGCGGCACGATTGGTCCCGACCTCACCAACGTCGGTGAGAAGGCGCCCGAGCAGTACGACATGAGCCGCCTGTCGGGCCAGCGCACGGCGTTTGCCTGGCACATGGCGCACTTCAAGGATCCGCGGGCGTTGACCGAGGGCACCGTGATGCCCAACTTCAACTTCAGCACCGAGCAGGCGCAGGCGCTGTCGATGCTGATGCTGTCGTGGCGGCGCCAGGAAGTGCCGGCGCTGTTCGTCTCGGGCACGCCGCGCACCGACCCGCGCAGCGCCGAGGAGTTGAAAGTCGAGGAGGCCATGAAGACGGGGCCCGGTGGCTGGTTCGTGCAGACCGGTTGCTTCGTGTGCCACTCGATCTCGGCGCTCGGCGTCAGAAGCCCGGCGCAGATCGGGCCGGACCTGTCGAACGCCGTTGAAGACGTGCAGAGCCGGTTCGGCGTGACGATCGACACGTTCCTCGCCAACCCGACCGGCACGATGAGCGTGGTGCTGTCGCGCCAGATCATCCTGACTCCCGAGCAGAAACAAGTGGCGATTCAGAAATTGCGCGAGGCGTTTGCGGAGTACCAGCGCCAGCGTGGAACGCCCGGCACCGTGATTTCCAAATAGTGAGGAGGCATTGATATGAATCGACAGAATCGTCAGGCGTGGTCGAGGGCATCAGCCCTGGTGGTGCTGGCTCTGATCGCCAGCCAGTGCACGCCCAGCCAACCGGCGGCACGGCGCGCGGGCAGCGGTGTGCAGTCGGACGCCGCGGTGGCGGCGCAGAAGACCTACGTGGCCCCAGGTGACCTCGACGAGTACTACATGTTCTCGTCGGGTGGGCACTCCGGGCAGATCTACGTTTACGGCCTGCCGTCGATGCGGCACCTGTCGACCATTCCCGTCTACACACCCTACCCGGCCACCGGCTACGGCTTCGACGATGACAGCAAGAAGATGCTGGGCGACCTGACCTGGGGCGATGCGCATCACCCAGCATTGTCGGAGACCAAGGGCGACTACGACGGCCGCTGGCTGTTCATCAACGAGATGAACGGGCGCATTGCCCGCATCGACCTGCGCGACTTCAAGACCAAGCAGATCCTCGGGCCGGTGCCGAACCTGCACGGCAACCACGCCTCGTCGTTCGTGACGCCAAATACCGAATACGCCATGATGGCGACCCGCTTCTCCCGGCCGGTGCCGAACCGCGTCGTCGGCATCGACAAGTACGCCACCGAGTACAAGGGCATCATCGCCGGTGTGAAGATCGACCCGCAGAGCGGCCACATGTCGCTGGCGTGGCAGATCCTGATGCCGCCGTTCGACTACGACCTGGGCGACGCCGGCAAGCTGGCGTCGGACGGCTGGATGTTCTTTACGTCGTACAACACCGAACGCGCCACCGGCAAGCTCGAGGTCACGGCGTCGCAGCGCGACCAGGACTACATTGCTGCCGTCGACTGGCGCGCCGTCGAGAAGGCCATTGCCGAGGGCAAGGGCGACGTCATCGACGGGGTTAAAGTGATCGATCCGAAGAAGGTGCCGGGCCTCGTCTACCTGATGCCATGCGGCAAGTCGCCGCACGGCGTCGACGTCTCGCCCGACGGCAAGTGGATCATCGGCTCGGGCAAGCTCCAGGGCGTAACTACCGCGTTCAACTTCGAGAAGGTCCAGACCGCGATCCGCAACAAGGACTTCACCGGCGAGGAAGACGGGATTCCGGTCCTGAAGTACGAATCGATCAAGGACGCGGAAGTGGCGGTGGGCCTCGGCCCGCTGCACACCCAGTTCGGCACCGACGGCTGGGCCTACACCTCGCTGTTCATCGATAGCGCGATTGCGAAATGGAAACTCGGCACGTGGGAAGTTGTCGACAAGGCGCCGATGTCGTACTCAATCGGCCACCTGGCCGCGGCCGAGGGCGATACGGTCAGCCCCGATGGCAATTACCTGGTCGGCCTCAATAAGCTGTCGCACGGCCGCCATCTCAACGTCGGGCCGTCGCAGCCCGAGTCGTCGCAGCTCCTCGACATCACCGAAGAGAAGATGAAGCTGCTCTACGACGCCTTTACCGAGCCGGAACCGCACTACGCCCAGATCATCAAGGCCGACAAGATTCACCCGATCGAGGTGTATCCGAGGGAAGAGAACAAGCACCCGATGGCGGTCTGGGATCTCAAGGACACCGGCGTGACCCGCAACGGCAAGAAGGTGCTGGTCAAGATGATCGCGGTGCGCTCGACGCTGACGCCGACCTCGTTCGAAATTACCGCCGGCGACGAAGTCACCGTGGCCGTCACCAACATCGAGCAGACCACCGACGAACTGCACGGCTTCGGGCTGCTCGACTACAACATCAACCTGGTGATCGATCCGGGCGAGACCAAGACCGTCACTTTCATCGCGAAGAAGAGCGGCGTGTTCGCCTACTACTGCACCAACTTCTGTTCAGCCCTGCATCAGGAAATGCAAGGCTACATGATTGTGAAGTGACGTGAGCGTTGAAAGTTGAAGAGTTGACAGTTGATAGTTTGAGGTGGTCATGATGCAGGCGTTCCTCCAACGCGCGAATCGGTTCCTCGACCTGCCGATCGGCCTTCCGGCGCGATTCATGCTTCTCGCGGCGGTGGTTCTGCTAGTGGCCACCTATTTCTTTCCCCTCTGGAACCTGACGATGTTCGCACCGCAGTACCCAGAGGGGCTTCGTCTCGACATCTACTCCTACACGCTGGTTGGCGGCAACAACGGCCAGGACGTGAAGGAGATCAACGTGCTCAACCACTACATCGGCATGCAGGACCTGGTGAACGAATCGTTCACCGAGTTCCAGTGGATGCCGTTCGTGATCGGCGCGCTCGGCTTGCTGGTGCTGCGGTCCGCCGTCCACGGTACGGTCGTCGCCCTCGTCGACGTCACCATGTTGTTCGTTTACTTCGGCGCCTTCTCGCTCTGGTCGTTCGGCTACAAGCTGTACCGCTACGGTCACGACCTGTCGCCGGAAGCGGCGGTACAGGTGCAGCCGTTCATGCCGCCGATGTTCGGCGGCCAGCAGATTGCCAACTTCGAGGTCTATTCCTACCCGCGGCCCGCGACCTACGCGATGGTCGGCGTGATCGCGCTGCTGCTGGCGGCCCTGATCCTGACGTGGTGGCAGCGCCCCAGGCGCGAGCTGCCCGTCGCAGCAGACCGGGGATGATGTCATGACGGCCAGCGCGGTGCTGCTGCTGATCGGACTCCTGCAGGGGGCCGTCACCGACTTGCCGCCTGGCGCCGGCGTCGAAGGCCGTCCGGCCGCCGGCCACACCTCGCCCCTCCAGATCCTGGTCGATCGCGCCCAACCAGGCGATCGCCTGGTGGTGCCGGCCGGCACCTACGACGGTGACCTCCTGATCGGCATCCCAGTCACGCTCATCGGCACAGGTCGACCGCTCCTCCGCGGCTCGGGCACAGGCAGCGTCGTTCGCATCCGCGCCGCCGGCGTCATCATCGAGGGCTTTGATATCGACGGCGGCGGCAAGGGAGACCTGGGCCGCGACACCTCAGGTATTCACGTCGCCGCGGCGCGCGTGACCATCCGCGACTGCCGCGTTCGCCAGTCGCTGTTCGGCATCTACCTGCGCGAAGCGGACGATGCGGTGGTCGAGGCGACGACGGTGACGGGCATTCCCGGCCGGGACCCGGGCGAGAACGGCAGCGGTATCCACGTCTGGAACAGCCAGCGGTTCAGCCTGGTCGGCAACACCATCACCGGCACCCGCGACGGGTTCTACATCCAATCGTCGTCTCACGGGTTGGTGCGCGGCAATCGCGCCGGCGACCTTCGCTACGGCCTGCACTACATGTTCTCGGACGACAACACGTTCGAGGACAACATCTTCGCCAACGGCGCCGCCGGCGCGGCCCTGATGTATTCCCGACGCCTGGTGTTCCGCCGCAACCAGTTCGTGCGCAATCGCGGCTTTGCCTCGGTCGGCCTGTTGCTGAAGGCGTGCGACGACGTGGTCGCGGAAGACAACCTGATCGCCGACAACGTGCGCGGCATCTTCCTCGAGGGTTCGTACCGCAACCGCTTCCGCCGCAACCTCGTCGCCATGTCGGACATGGCGCTGGTGATCTACGACTCGAGCGGCGCCAACGTCTTCGAGGGCAACTCGTTCGTGGGCAACCTGACGCCGCTGTCGCTGTCGGGCAAGCGCACCGACACGCGGTTCGACGGCAACTACTGGTCCGATCATGGCGATCCCGATCTCGATGGTGATGGCATCAGCGACCGGCCTTATCGGTTGTCGAACATTTTCGATCACCTGCGCGGCAACCTGACGGCGGCCGACCTGTTCTCGCGCGGCGTCGCGGCCGTGGCACTGGGCGCGGCCGAACGGGCGTTCCCGGTCCTGGACCCGATTCCGGTGGTCGACGCACATCCGCTGGCGCGGCCGCCGGCTCTCGACGCGGTGCCGGCACCGTCTACCGGCGCCAGCACGCGCCCGATCGCCGGCGCCGTCGCACCGCTGCTGTGCCTGCTCGTGGGCGGCGGCGTGCTCGCCACCGGCAGGCGACCCTGGACGCGCGCCGCCATGACCGGGACGGCGTCATGATCGAATACCGCGCGTTCACCAAGCGATTCGACGGCCGCACCGCGGTCGATGCGCTGACCCTGACCGTGCCTGCCGGATCGGTGGTGGCGCTGCTCGGGCCAAACGGCTCGGGCAAGACCACGTCGATCAAGGCGGCGGCCGGACTGATTCGGCCTGATGCCGGCGAGGTGCTGCTGGGCCACGATCGCATCAGCGCGCTCAATCCGCGCGGCCGCAAGTCGTGTTCGTTCCTGCCGCAGCGAGTCTCGTTTCCCGAAACGCTGACGGGACGCGAGGTGGTCGAGTTTTACCGCCGACTCCGGCAGGCGCCCACCGAGGCCACCGATCGGGTGCTGAAGTTCGCGTCGCTCAACGGCGCCGGCGCGCGCGCGGTCGGCAGCTACTCCGGCGGCATGGTGCAGCGCCTGGGGCTCGCGGTGGCCACGCTGGGAACGACCGAGGTGCTGCTGCTCGACGAGCCTACGGCCGCGCTCGATCCGGAGGGACTCAGCGCCTTCTACGAACTGGTCGAGTCGCGCCGGCGATCCGGCGGCACCGTCTTCTTCAGCTCGCACCAGCTCGGTGATATTGAACGCCTCGCCGACCTCGTCGCGGTGATTGTCGCGGGCAAGCTCGTGGCGCAGTTCAGCGAACGCGACCTGGCCGCGCGGCTGGCAGACCGAGGGGTCATGCGCGTGCGGCTGGCGGCGCCGATTGCCGGGCTGCTCGACCGCATCCGCGCCCACGCGCCCGAGGCCCGGTGGTCCGGCGACGAGCTGATCGTTCCGGGCTCGGCCGCCATGCGGCCGCGGGTGCTCGACCTGATTCGCGAAGCCGGCGCCGGGATCCGCGGACTCACGGCCGAAGAGGGCCGGCTCGACGTCTTCTATCGGGAGCTGATCGGAGCATCATCATGAGGCGATGGGCGTTGATCGCCGCCCTGATCGTGAGCGCCTGTGCCGCGGGACCAGTGGCGCCCGCGGACCCAAGGATGGGCGAAGAGGCCTGTGCGCACTGCCGCATGACGATCGTGTCGCGGGCGACGGCCGCGCAGGTGGCGCGGTCCGGCGACGAACCGGTGTTCTTCGACGACCTGGCCTGCCTGCGCGATTACCTGCTCCACCGACCGGCGGCCGTCGATGCGGTCGTCTATGTCGCGGACCATCGAACTGGCGCGTGGGTTGAGGCGAGGACCGCGCGGTTCACGAAGACCGGGAGCGCCACGCCGATGGCGTCGGGGCTGCTGGCCCACGCCGACCAGGCATCGCGCGAGGCCGATCCGGCGGCCGCCGGCGGCGTCCCCGTCGCCTCCCGCGACGTGCTGGGACCGCTGGAACGGAGCACCCCATGACCACGCTTCGCTCGACCCTCTGGCTGTGCGCGCGCTACGAGCTCGTGCTGGCCGTGCGTTCGCGGTGGCTGCAGTTGTTTGCCGCGGTGTTCGCCGGCCTCGCGCTCGCCGTGTCGAGCGCCGGCTACATCCTGTCTGGCGGCCACGGCGTGCAGGACTTCTCGCGGACTGCGGTCTCACTTGTGCAGATCGTACTGTTGCTCGTGCCGCTGGCGGCGCTGGTGTTTGGCGGGCTGGCGCTCACGCCCGAGCGCGGCGCGGCGGAACTGCTCTACTCGCAACCGGTGCCGCGGGGCGTCATCCTGCTGGGCCGGATGCTTGGCGTGTGGCTAGCCCTGGCCGCGGCCGAACTGATCGGGTTCGGACTGGCGGGCCTGGTGATGCAGTACCAGGCCGGACCAGAGGGGCTGTGGCGCTACGGCGTGCTGGTGCTGACGGCGGTCGTCGTCACCGGCGTGTTTCTCGCCATCGCGACGCTGCTCGCCAGCGTCAACGCCGGCCGCCGCACCCGCGTGCTGGCCGCCGCGCTGGTGGTGTGGTTCGTCACCGTCGTACTGTTTGACGTGGCGGCGCTGGGCATCGCCTCGATGCTGCGCTCGGGCAGCGCGTCGCGCCTGCTGATTACGGCGACACTGATCAATCCGGTGGATGCCGCCCGCACCGGTTCGCTGCTCGCGATCGAAGGGACGGCGGCGTTTGGCGCCGCGTCGCTCGCGCTGCTGCGTTTCACAGGTGGGGCGGGCATGGCGGCGGCGTTGGTGGCCCTGTCGCTGGTGGCCTGGTTGATCGCGCCGCTGGCGGCGGCCGTGCGCGCGCTCTCGCGCGCCGACATCTGAATCACCTGACAGGAGACGAGGCGGTCAGTCTTCTGTTCATTTCACTTCTGGCTTCACATTTCAGGCTGCGTCTTTCAGCAGCCTGCCAGGCTACCAATGTGCACGGACGTTGGCGTAGTGGTGAATCTGACGGTCCTTCGTCACCAGTACCGCGTCGCGGTCACGGGCGGTAGCCACAATGATCTGGTCGGCCGGATCGCCGTGAAACGGGGGCGGCAGGCGGCAACTCTCGACAAGAATCGGCCGGGTCAGTTCGGCCAGGTGTAATCCCGGCCGGTCCGTGGCAGTGTCGAGCCAGTCCTCCAGCGGACGATCGAGCACCAGCTGACCCTTCTCGACTTTCTTGGCCACCTCCCAGATCGAGATCATTGACAGCCAGAGATCGTCACCGGTCACGGCCTTTTCAATCACGCGCCGCGCCGGCCGCGACAATCGCCGGTCTTCGCTGACCCACCAAACCCAGGCGTGGGTATCAAGAAGCGTCGGCATCCCACGCCTCCCGCGTGCCGAACGGGTCGCCGACTTCCTTCAAGACGCTGCCGGCAAGACTGCGTTTGGCCGCGGGCGCCCCGCACGGCACCAGCTTGGCGACCGGCCGGCCGCGCTTGGTGATCACGATCGACGCCCTGGTGCGCGCGACCTCGTCCAGCGTCTTGAGGCAGACGTCCTTGAACTTCCCCGCGGCCATGGTCTTCATGGAGGGCAATATAGCCATGGCCATATGGCCATGTCAATCGGCCCCTGCGAGGCGCTCCCGCCTATGACCGCCGTCATATCGCCGGGCCTGCAGGTCCATCAATAATTCTGCGAAACAGTCCGGCGCAGCCGCCGCCACGGTTGGGAGGGTTGACGTATGAACGCCATTCGTGTCGTGGTGTTGCTGGCCGCGACGGGACTTGCCGTCGCGTCATGCCGGGACACGCCGGCGCCTCCAGCACCGGCCACCCGCCCCGCGGCCACCGGCGAGGAGCTGTTCTCGACCTTCTGCGTGGCCTGCCACGGGTCCGAGGGACGAGGCGATGGAATCGCCGCGCCGTTCTGTCGTGTGCCGCCCGCGGACCTGACACGCGCGGAGTTCAAGGTGCGCTCGACGCCGACCGGCTCGCTCCCGAGCGATGCCGACCTGGCCGCAGTGATCCGGCACGGGGCTGGCGGTGATGGCGCCATGCCGTCGTTCTCCTTTCTCGCGGGCCGGGACGTCGACCGCCTGGTCGTGCGAGTCAAGGCCTTCTCGTCTCGGTGGCGGGACGAACCAGCACCCGCCGATCTCGTGCTGCCGCCCCGCTCGGCCAGCGACGTCCGCCGAGGCGAGCGCTTGTACCACGCATTACGATGTGCCGACTGTCACGGTCCGTCGGGTGAAGGCAACGGCCCACGCGCGAAGACACTGCGCAATGCGCGCGGCCAGCCCGAGCGCCCGACCGACCTCACACGCCCGTCGACATTCAAGGGAGGCCGGGACGATGTCGGCCTGGTGCGGTCGGTGCTGACGGGCTTCAACGGCACGACCATGCCCAGTTATGCGGATCAGCCGGGCATCGAGAGCGGCGCGTGGGACCTGGCCGCCTACCTCTGGTCTCTGCAGCGGCCGCTGGAGTTCCCGCCCGCCACCGCGGTTGACACGGCCACGGTCGATGGGTATTGGACCTTGCCGGTCCCAGCACAGGGTGGCGAGCTGTCCTCCGCGTCGTGTGCCACCTGTCATGTGGCGCAGTTCAGCGACTGGTCGCGCGCGCGACATGCAATGGCCATGGGGCCAGGTGTTTGGGCGCAGATGAACGACCAACCCGAATTGAGCGGGATGTGCGCGAGCTGTCACACTCCCCTCCGTGATCAGTGGACCAGCCCGTACCTCACCGCCGATGGCGTGGGGTGTTCGGGTTGTCATTCGCGGGCGGGCCGGAAGTTCGGGCCATCGCCCCGGCCGACGACCATCGCGCCGCTGGTGGCGCAGTACCCGGCGCCTCATGGTCCCGTCAACACGAGAGACTTCTTCGAGCGTGTCGAGTTCTGTGCCGGCTGCCACCAGTTCGCGGAGGGGCGAGCGCCCAAGGTCAACGGGGCCTTCCTCCAGAACACGGTCGAGGAATGGCGAACATCCAGGGCGGCGCGCGAGGGCAAGACCTGCCAGAACTGCCACATGCCGGATCGTCGGCACCTGTTCCGGGGCATTCACGATCCGGACACGGTCAGGAGCGGGGTCCAGTGGAGCTTCGACGCCGGCCGGGTGGGTGACCGGGTCACGGGACGGTTGACGCTGACCAACATCAACACGGGCCATGCGTTCCCCACCTACATCGTGCCGGAGGTGTGGATGCGAATCGAAATGGCCGGCAGGTACGGGGTAGGCTCGATCGTGGCCGAGCGACTGATTGCGCGAACGGTCGTCTTCGAGCGCGGCCGGTGGACGGAGCTGAGCGACACGCGGCTCGACCAGGACGAGTCGGCCACGCTTGATTACGCCGGGCCCGTTCCACCGGGAACGGTCGCCATCGTCGGCAGCGTGATCGTTCGCCCTGACGCGTTCCACGTGGTCAGCCTCGCCGGCCACCTCCGCGACAGCCGTTCGCCGGCGTCGCGGCGATCCTACGAACAAGCGCTCGCCGAGATGCGCAATTCCGACTATGTGCTCTTCAGAGAAGTGCGACCGCTGTCTCGCTGAGCCGGATCGGGGCCAGGCCGGCCAGCTACGACGCCGACGCTTCGTCCAGTGCGTTGCGGTCGATCACCACGAAACCGTCCTTCTCAGTGTGCAGCACATCTTCCTTCTGCCACCGGCTCATGATGCGAATGGTCGTCTCGATGGTCGTCCCGGTCAGGTCGGCGAGTTCCTGCCGCGACAGCGGCATCGCCACGAACGTACCGCCCCGTTCCGGGCGGCCGATCTGGTCGCACAGCTTCAGAAACAGTCGCGCGAAGCGCGCGTCGACTCGCGCCCCGGTCAACTCGGCGAGGCGGCGCGTCAGCTCGGCCAGGCGAATCGTCAAGCCCGACAGCAGGCCGCGCACGATCGCCGGGTCCTGCTCGAGCAGCCGGAAGAACGACACCTGGTCGATCCGCACACACTCGGTGGGCTCCAGTGCCAGGGCCGACGCCGGAAAGGGCGCGCGCTCGTAGACGGCGACCGCGCCCAGCGGGTCGCCGTCGCCGAAAATCTCGAGGATGATCTCCTTGCCCGCGGGCGTGGACTTGAACACCTTGACGCGGCCGGTGACGATGGCGATGAAGACGTCGCCCGGGTCGCCCTCGGAGAAGATCAGGTCGCCGCGCTCGTAGGACCGCACGTGCGCGACCGCGGCAACCCGGGTGCGCGCATCGGGCGTGAGGCGCCGGAACAGTGAGACGCGGCGAAGCAGGTCGTCATGCGGAGGCGCGGACACGGCTGGAATGATAGTCCACGAGCCTCGCAAGCGGCGCTCGGGTGCGCGGACCGGCGCGTCACGACGCGCCTTGACCCGCCCCCGAAGCGGTAGAGTACTGATCAGTAATACCGCGGGGCGATCCCCGTGTGGGCCTGCAGGAGAGAGCCGACGATGAGTGTGCAGTCACGATACGCGATCCGAATGGTGGCCGGCGGTGCACTGGCGGCGGTGTTAGCCGTGGCTGGCGGCTGGTCGGGGTTGGTGCAGGCGCAGGCGCCCGCGCCGGTCAAGGGTGTGAAGTTTTCGCAGGTCACCCCCGCGGAGCTGACGGAATATCTGACCTATCTGTCATCAGACCAACTGACGGGCCGCCAGATCTACACGGAAGGCTACGGCCTGGCCGCCGGCTACATCCAGGAGCACTTGCGGAAGTGGGGCGTGAAACCGATCGGTGAGAACGGCACGTACCTGCAGACGATGAAGAACCGGGGCTACAAGGTCACGCGCAACTCCACCGTCACGGTCGAAGTGGGCGGGCAGACCAGGACTTTCAAGCAGGGCGAACACGTCACGTTTCCGGTGACGAGCGGCGGCAAGCAGACCGTGACCTTGAACGGCGCGCAGTTCATCGGCACGAACGCCGCGCCGGTAGCCGGCCTCGATCTCAACGGCAAACTCGCGGTGTGGATGAACGCGACGGCGACGGCAGGCGCGGGCCGCTTTGCCCGCATCCCGCAGAACGCGGGCGTGAACGGCGCCGTCAGCGCGGGCGCGACCGGCGCCGTGGGATTCGCCCCGGCGCCGCCGGCGCCAACGGCGGCCACCGAGGCGCTGGCCAAGGCACAGGACGCCCTGGCGCAGGCCCAGGCCGCCGTCACGGCGGCGCAGGCAGCCGCGCGTGGTAACGACGGCGGATTCCCCGCCGGCCGCGGCGGCGGACGTGGCGGTCCGGCACCTATTCCCTCGGATCTCACCACCGTGCAGAACGTCCAGTTGCCGGTGACGCCGAACTTCACCGGCGACGAGGCCTTCTTCGAATTCCTGCTGTCGGCTTCGCCAACCAGATTCGCCGACCTCAAGGCGTTGGCCGACAAGAGCGCCGCCATGACGCCGTTCGCGATCAATGCGAAAGTGACCGTCAACGTCGACAACACCTTCGAGGTGGTCAGCCAGCAGCTGGCGCACAACGTCGTCGGCATGATCGAAGGCTCGGATCCGAAACTGAAAGACACGTACGTGATGTACGGCGCGCATCTCGATCACAACGGCTACTCGCAGGCGGGCACCGGCAATCTGGGCAGCACCAGTGGCTGCCGCAATCGCAGTGCGGTGGCGCTGGCAGCCGTGACGAAGTCTGGCAAGACGCCGGTCAAGGGCGCGCCTGCGGCCGGTGGTGCCGGTGCGGCGACCGGCGCCGGTGCGCCACCGGCGGGTGCCACGCGATTCGACCAGGGCGACTACATCAATAACGGCGCGGACGACGACGGTTCAGGCTCTGCGACGCTGATGGCGGTGGCGCGGGCCTTTGCGACCGGGCCCAGGCCGAAGCGCTCGATCGTCTTGATCTGGCACGCCGGCGAAGAGGCGGGCTTGCTCGGTTCGCGCTACAACGCCGACTTCCCGATCGTTCCGCTCAACCAGGTGCAGGCCGTGCTCAATATGGATATGGTCGGCCGTGACGACTGCGACAACCTCGAAGGCGACTACACCAACTCGGTGTTCCTGGTCGGCGACGATCGCATCAGCACCGACCTGCACAACGTGATCGTTCAAGCCAACCAGGCGATGAGCAAGCCGCTGGCGCTCGACTACGAGATGAACGACCCGGCGGATCCGGAGGGCGTCTACACGCGCAGCGATCACTACAGCTACGCGAGCAAGGGCATTCCGGTGGCGTTCTTCACGACCGGCCTCCATCCCGATTACCACCGGGCCAGCGATTCGGTGGAGAAGATTCTGTTCCCGAAGATGGCGCGCATTGGCCAGTTGATGTACGAATCCGGCTTTGCGATCGCGGCGACCGAGCGGGTGCTCGAGCGCGACAACAAGGGACCGCGCGTGGGTTTCGGCAGCAAGGCCGAGGTCATCAAGAAGTAAGACCAGTCGAACGCGGCTGCTACCGCAGCCGGCCTTCGAGTTCGAGCGCCCGTGGGAACAGCACTTCGTTCTCCTTGCGGTGGTGCTCGCGCAAGTCGGCGTCGAGCTGCGCCAACTGGGTCAGGCAATGACGCCACGCCACGGTGGCGTCGTCCTCGGGCGCAAACCCCCGCGTGAGGGCGCGCAGGCGCGCCATCGCGGCCTCGATCTTCGCGTGTTCGGTCTCCATCATGCGGATGGGGTGGAGCACGGTCGGGAACGGCAGCGCGGGACGGCTCCCGCCCTCGCGCTCTGCCTGTGCCAGCGCCACCAGTGCCGGGAACAGGAGGTTCTCTTCCTTTGAGAGGTGGCCCTTCAGTTGCTGCACGAGGTCGGCCACCACCGCGCGGGTCTCGGCTAACGCGCCCGTGGCGCAGTCGTCGTCGGCCAGGCGGCCGAGGTCTTCCTGGATGATCGGCAAGGCCTGGTGCAGGTAGGCGTGGTGCTGCGAGACGATGCTTGCGCACAATTCGTCGATGGGCGGTGCGACGTCGTGATGGCCTTCGCGCATCGGTGTTCCCTCCCGGGGAAACCCCCAGGCGTTAGCGCCTGACCCGATGCTACCGGAGGGGCGCCAGCCGAAACATGATCGCCGTCATAGGGCCTCAGGCGCCGGCGCCCCGTTTGTCACTCCTCGTACCGCATCATCGTCATGAAGCCCATGTCCATGTGGAACTGGTGATGACAATGAAACAGCGAGAGCCCGGGCTGGGTGGTGGGCACGTCAATCTCCACCTGACTCCACGCCGGCACGACGACCACGTCCTTCCGGATGCCCGACACGCGCTGGCCCGCGTACTTGACCAGCTCGAACGTGTGTCGATGCAGGTGGATCGGATGCGCATCGGCGCTCTGATTGTCCAGAAGCCAGCGATAGCGTCGATTGGCTTGCACGACGATCGGATCGATGCGTGGATGTGACTGGCCGTTGATCGTCCAGCTGTGGCCGTCGCCCTTGGGCTTGAAGACCATCGTCAGGCGGCCGTCGGGTTCCGCAACCGCATTGGTGCTGCCGAAGGTCAAGTAGCTCCAGCCCTCGGTGACGGTCGGCGCCCATCGCGGCGGCCCCGGCTGGCCCGCGTACTCGATGGCGATGCCCAGTCCAGCCTCGCGCTGCGCCGTCCTCGTCTCGCCGAGAATCCACACGCCGGGCCGGTTCATCTCGACGATCGCATCCACGCGCTCGCCCGGTCCGAGTTCCACCAGCGGCACGCTGGCGGGCGTGGCCACGGCGTTGCCGTCGAGGGCGATGACACGAAAGAGGTGTCCTGGCAGGGCGAGGCTGTGATGCAGGGTGGCGCTGGCGTTGACCATGCGGAACAGCACGCGTTGGCCCTCGCGGACTCGAATGGGTTCGCCGCCGCCCAGCATCTTGCCGTTAATCGAGTGATAGCGATAGGTCACGTCGGCCGGGCTGGCGTTCGTCACCCGCGGCTCCCATTCGTGAAGCAGGATGGGAACGTCCAGGTCGTAGGCGCCCGGTTCATCGCCGGTCTCGACGACGAACATGCCGAACTGGCCGGTGTAGGTGCCCTTCTTGAAGTCACGGCCCGCGGTGTTGTGGCTGTGATACCAGCGCGTGCCGGCCGGGTCAGGCGTGAACTGGTAGCGCTGGCGCCCCTTGGGCGGCACGCCCGGCGTGCCCTCTTCGTACACGCCATCGACGTCCGAGGGGATGTGGAAGCCGTGCCAGTGGACGATGTCCTGATTCCTGGTGTCGTTGAACACATCCACGGTGACGGGCCGTCCGCGCCGCGCGCGCAGCAGCGGCCCCGGCACCTGGCCGTTGTAGGCGAGCGTCCTGACGGTGAGGCCCGGCTTCAGATCGAGCGAGACTTCGCCGATGCGGAGGGTGATGTCCGCGGGTTCGGTGAACACCTGGGGCTGCGTGGGCGGTTTGGGGAGCGTCATCCCCATGTGCTGCGCGCGGCCAATGGCCGCCAGCGACGGCCAGGCGCACGCCGCGACGAGGAGTTCACGACGGGTCATCACGGTGAACCTAACACGGCCACGAGGCGAGGGCGAACCCCCGCCTCGCACCGGTGTTCGATCCGAACGCTAAGGTACCTGCATCCCCTTGATGTACTCCGCCAGCGCCGCGATGCGGAGCTGGGCGGTGTCGCGATTCAGCGAGTTGAACAGGCTGCCCCACATCGGCATGTCCCGGCTACCGTGCGCGGCCACTTCGTCCAGGCCCTCAATGTAGCGGCGGACCCTGACGTCCGGGAACTTCCCGCCATTGCGGGCGCTGATCCGGGTCAGGTCGGCAGGAACTTTGGCCAGCGCCTTTGCGGCTGGCCCGTTGCCTTTGGCCTCCTTGCCGTGACAGACGGCGCAGTAGCTATCGAACATGCCCTTGGCGTCGGTAGCGTTGACGTTCTTGATCGGCGCCTGCTCGACCTTCGCCTGCGCGAAAGTGGAACCGGCGGATAGAGCGAGAGCAACGAGTGCGATGAAGAGAGTTCGAATCATCAAAGGCTTCTCCTTCTTGCTGTGAGTCCAGCAATACGCAGCGTGAGCACAAGAAGTGCCAAGAGGGAGGATCAATTAATGGGCGCGGAAACCGTTGGCCGGCGACCGGAGCGCGCCTGACGCAGGCGGGCACCGCGGGATTTTCCGCAGCGCCCAAAGCCCACCGATTACCGGGGGGTTCCGGAATCTCTCGCCCGCTTATATACTAATGATACCTTTATAGACAGGTTATATGGCACTCAGCCTGAAGGATCCGGAAGCCGATCGCCTTGCGCGCGAAGTCGCCGAACGTACCGGCGAGACCCTGACCGGCGCGATCGTCGTCGCCTTGCGTGAACGTCTCGCGCGGCTGCGGGGCCGGCCGCGACGGCGGCCACTGCGCGTTGACTTGCGAGAGATCGCGAAGCGCTGCGCCAGCCTGCCCACACTCGACGAGCGATCTGAAGACGAGATTCTTGGTTACGACGACCATGGACTGCCGCGCTGATGGTCCTCGACACCTCGGCGTTAATCGCTCTCTTGCTCGATGAACCAGAGGCGGAGGATTTCCGGGTCGCGCTCGAAGATGACGAGACGCGCCTGGTGTCGGCCGGGACGCTGTTGGAAGCGGCGTTGGTGATCGAAGCGAGGAAAGGAGAGGCCGGCGGGCGCGAGCTCGACCTGTTGGTGCAGAAGGCCGCGCTGACCGTGGTGCCGGTGGACGAAGAACAGATCTCGGAAGCGCGCCGCGCCTGGCGGCGATACGGTAAAGGCCGGCACGACGCGGGGCTCAACTTCGGTGATCTGTTCGCTTACGCCCTCACTCGCACTTCCGGCGAAGCGCTGCTCTTCAAGGGCAACGACTTTACGCGCACCGATGTCGGACGGGTTCTCTAGCAAGACCGGCGCCGCTCGACCGGCCTAGAAGACCAGCATCACCGCGCCGGCCACGGCCATCACGGTCAGGGACGCGCCGGTCTGCCAGGCGAAGCGGCGCTCGCCGACGACGATGGCGATGCCGGCCTTCATGAGCGAGTTCGCGACCACACCCATGAGGATGGCGCGGCAGGCAAGATCGATCGCCGTGCCGGAGGAGACGCTCCGCGTCATGGCCAGCGTGAGGGCATCGACGTCGGTCAGTCCCAACAGGAAACCGCCAGCCATCAACCCGCCTTCACCCAGCCACGCCCGCACGAAGTGCACGGCAAACAAGACCACCTGGAACAGCGCCGCCATTTCGAGCGCGGCGCGAAACTGCAGCGGGTTCTTCAGATTGGACGGCGCCGACGCCGGCCCGTCCATCGACCGCCACGCGAGGGCCAGCGCGACGAGGCCGGCGATAAACGGCGCGGCGAGATATCCCGCCAGCGTCGGCAACAAGGCCGCATTCAGCACGGTCACGGCGACACTCACACGCAGGAACAGAATCGTGCTGGCGGCGACGGCGCCCGTAGCCAGCGCGGGCGACAGTGTGCGGTGCGCGCGGCTCTGGCGCGCGAAGGTCAGGGTCACGGCGGTCGACGACACCAGTCCGCCGAGCAGTCCCGTCAGCGGATAGCCGGCTTTGCCGGCGAGACGCTGGGCAATGAAGCCGAGGAAGCTCATGCCGGAGAACAGCAGCACGAGCAGCCACAGCTCGCGTGGACGGATTCCTGGGGCCGGGCCGAACGGACCTTCAGGCAACAGCGGCAGGATGACCACCGACATCACTGCCACTCGGGCCGCCGCGAGCAGCATGGTGTCGTCGAGCCGATCGACGAACTTGTGCAGGCCCTGCTTCTCCGCCAGCAGCAGCACGGTCAGCGTGGTCAGCCCCGCCGAGAAGCGCAGCTCGCCGAGGCCACTGAGCACGCCGGCCCCAAGCACGACGAGCGCCGCCACTTCGGTGGTCGCGTCAATGTCCTTTTTGCTGGCGCGCACGTAGCCGGCCACGACCAGCCCGAGAGCGCCCGAGACCAGCAGTCCGCCGGCCAGCGCGTAGTCAGCCTTGGTGAGCAGGCCGGCGACGCCGGCCAGGGTGCCGAGCAGCGTGAACGTGCGCACGCCGCCAAGCCGGGCATCGGGACCTGAGGCATGACCCGACCGCTGACGTTCGACACCGACTGCAGCGCCGCCAAGGATGGCGACGATCAGGCCGGCGACGACGTCGAGCCCCAGGTTCACTCCTTCAGGATACCGCCGCGCGCGTGCGCTAAGTCGAGACCGCCGGGAAGAGCCACGCCAGCATGGGCCCGACGCGCGCCGCCCATGCGCCCTCGCTGTGCGTCGCCCCTTCGAATTCCGCGTAGTGCAGATCGACGCCCTCCACATAACCGGCGCCCACTAACGCCGCCTTCAACAGCCGCGCATCGTCGAGGCCGCGGCGGCCCTCGGCCGTGCCCATGTCCACCCACAGGCGCAGCGCCGGTTTGGGTCGCGCCTGGCGAACGGTCTTGAGAATGGCGCGGCGGTCCCACCACACCGATGGCGACAGCACCGCCAGGCGGCTGAAGACCTCGGGATGCGTGAAGCCCAGGTGCAGGGTCACCAAGCCGCCGAGCGACGAGCCGCCGAGGCCGGTGTGCTGGCGATCGGGCAGTGTTCGGTAGGTGCGATCGATCAGCGGCTTCAGGTCTTCGGCGATCAGGCGGCCGTAGGCGCCGGCCAGACCGCCGCCCAGCCGCGCGTCCCTGGTCGGTGTGTACTCGTCGATGCGCTCTTCGCCGGTGTTGTGGATCCCAATAATGATGAGGGGTTCGAGCCGGCCAGCGGCAATCAGCTCAGCCGCGGTCTCACCGACGCGCCAGTGCTCGCCCTTTTGAAAGGCCGTCTCGGGATCGAACAGGTTCTGCCCATCGTGCATGTAGAGGACGGGATAGCGACGGCCGGGCTCGGTGTCGTAGCCGGGCGGCAGCCACACCAGAACATCGCGATCGTCGGGCAGGAAGGCCGAGTGGAAGCGTTCGTGCCGGTGGAGCGTGGCGTTCTGAGGATGCATCGGCCGCCCGATCAGTATATGTTTCAAGGTGCATGACCCGCGACCATCACAAGTGGTTCTCGCGCTCCCTCAACCGGGACATGGATCTGCTGAGCTTCGGGCACGACGGCCCGCCGGTCATCGTGTTCCCCTCGTCCATGGGCGCGTTTTTCGAGTACGAGGACCGCGGGATGGTCGGCGCGCTCGCTGACAAACTCGCGCACGGCCGGCTGCGGCTGTTCTGCGTGTCGTCGGTCGACAGCGAGAGCTGGTACTGCAAGAAGATCCATCCGCGGCATCGCGTCGAGCGCCACCTGCACTACGAGGACTACATCCTCAACGAAGTGGTACCGCTGATCCGGCACCTGACTCGCTACGACAGCATTGGCGTCACCGGCTGCAGCTTCGGCGCGTATCACGCCATGGTGCTGGCGCTGCGGCATCCGTACACCTTCACGTCGTGCATCACCATGGGCGGCGCCTTCGACACCACGCAGTTCCTCGATGGATACCACGACGAAGACTGCTACTTCCTGAATCCGCCAGCGTTCCTGCCGGGCCTGTCTGACGCGTATTACCTGGATCAGTTCCGTCGCAACAAGTGGGTGATCGTCACCGGCGACCAGGATATTTGCCGGGCTCCCAACGAGCAATTCTCGGCGCTAATGAGCGCCAAGGGCGTCCCGCATGCCCTGCATGTGTGGAATAACTCCAAGCACGACTGGCCCTACTGGCTGCCGATGGCCGCGGCCTACATTCCCTGACTTGGGGGCTTGGGGCTTGGGGCTGGAAGTGAGGAATACTGGGCCATGGGTTTCCGTCAAGCCACAGGCCTCAAGCCTCAAGCCGGCGTGAGTTACTGATATGAAAAACATTGGCGTCCTGTTCGGAATGGAGAATACGTTCCCGGCCGCGCTCGTCGAGCGCATCACCGCCATGAACGTGCCGGGGGTCGCAGCGGAGTTCGTGCAGATTGCCGACGTGCGCATGGCCGAACCCAGCGGTTACGACGTGATCGTCGATCGCATCTCGCACGACATCCCGTACTACCGCTCCTACCTGAAGAACGCCGCCCTGTGCGGCACGCGGGTCATCAATAACCCGTTCTGGTGGAGCGCCGACGACAAGTTCTTCAACTACGCGCTGGCGACGAAGCTGGGCGTGGCGATTCCGCCCACCATCCTGCTGCCGCACAAGGAACATCCGACCGGCACCACCGAGCGGTCGATGCGCAACCTGAAGTACCCGCTCGATTGGGATGCGATCTTCAAGTACGTCGGCTTCCCCGCCTTCCTGAAGCCGTTCGATGGCGGCGGCTGGCGCGACGTTTACAAGATCAACAACCGCGAGGAATTCTTCACCGCCTACGACCAGACCAAGACGCTGTGCATGACGCTGCAGCGCGGGGTCGAGTTCAAGGAATACTTCCGCTGCTACGTCGTTGGGCAGGACCAGGTGCACATCATGCCCTACGATCCGCGGGCGCCGTTTCATGAGCGCTACGTGGTGAACCCGCCGGCGTATCCGAAGGAACTGCTCGCCCGGGTCGAGCGCGATGCGCGGACGTTGTGCCAGGCCCTTGGCTACGACCTCAACACCGTGGAGTTCGCGGTCGAAGACGGCGTGCCGTACGCCATCGACTTCATGAACCCGGCGCCCGATGCCGACCTGCACTCGGTCGGCCAGGCCAACTTCGACTGGATTGTGAATGCGGTGGCGGACCTGGCCGTGAAACAGGCCACTGAACCCGCAGCCCCGGCGGCTTACCGTTGGGATTCATTTCTCGGCGGCACTAAAGTGCCGCCCTTCTGGCAATGAAGCCATCATTTTCTATCGGCATTGAAGAGGAATACCAGACCATCGATCCGGTCACCTACGACCTGCGATCGCACATCAACGCCGAGATCATCGCCAAGGGCAAGCGCCAGCTCGACGAGCGGATCAAGGCCGAAATGCACCAGTCGGTGGTCGAGGTCGGCACCGGCGTGTGCCGCAACATGCAGGAGGCGCGCGCCGACATCGTCAACTTGCGCCGCGCCATGGTGAGGCTGGCCCGGGAGAACGGCCTGCTGCTGTGCGCGGGCGCGACGCATCCGTTCGCCGACTGGCGCGTCCAGGACATTTATCCCGACGAACGCTACCACCGGGTCGTTGAAGACATGCAGTTGGTGGCACGTTCAAACCTGATCTTCGGGTTGCACGTTCACGTCGGCATCGAAGACCGCGAGGTGGCCATCCACCTGATGAACCAGGTGCGCTACTTCCTGCCGCACTTGCTGGCACTCTCGGCCAACTCGCCGTTCTGGATCGGCCTCAACACCGGCCTGAAGTCGTATCGCTGCAAGGTGTTCGATAAGTTTCCGCGCACCAACATCCCCGACACGTTTACCAGCTGGTCCGACTACGAAAGCTTCGTCAACCTGCTGGTCAAGACCAACAGCATGGACAACGCCAAGAAGATCTGGTGGGACGTGCGGCCGCACCCGTTCTTCTCGACCGTCGAGGTGCGCATTTGCGACATCCCGATGCGCGTCGACGAAACGCTGGCGCTGGCCGCGCTGATCCAGGCCACCATGGCTAAGCTCTACAAGCTGCACTCGCGCAACCAGGGCTTCCGGATGTACAGCCGCGCGCTGATCATGGAGAACAAGTGGCGCGCCGCCCGCTACGGACTCAATGGCAAGCTGATCGACTTCGGCAAGGAAGAAGAGGTCTCGACCAAGGACCTGATGGTCGAGTACCTGGACTTCGTGGACGATGTGGTGGACGAGCTGGGGAGCCGGACCGAGATCGACTACATCAAGACCATGCTCGAGCGCGGCAATGGCGCCGAACGCCAGCTCGCCGTGTTCGCCGAGACTCACGATCTCAGGAAAGTGGTCGAATACATGGTTTCAGAGACCCAGGCTGGGCTTTGAAATAACGAAGAATCAATAAAGAATAAAGAACGACATGGCCACTGCATTTGATGTCGAACTCGAGCCGGGAGCCAGGAACGCGATTCGCGTCTGCCTCAACGTGCAGCCGCACGAACGCGTGACCGTGATTGCCGACCGCGAGTGCGCCGAGATTGCCGCCAGCATGGTGCACGAGATCGAGGCCGTCGGTGCGCCGTACCACGTCTTCATCCTCGAAGACGTCGCCGCGCGGCCCCTGGGCGACCTGCCGCCGGTGATTGCCGCCGACATGGAGCAGAGCCAGGTCAGTATTCTCGCCGTCCACGTGCAGCGCAACGAACTCAAGTCGCGCATGCAGCTCACCGACATTGTCAATCGCCGCAAGATGCGCCATGGCCACATGGTCAACATCAACCGGCAGATGATGCTCGAGGGCATGCGCGCCGACTTTCACAAGGTCGACGCCCTGAGCGCCAAGGTCATCGAGATCGTCCGCAACGCCAGGCAGGTGCGGGCCACCACCAAAGGCGGCAGCAACTTCGTCGCCGACTTGAACCCCAACTATCGCTGGGTGAAAACGAGCGGCCTCATCAGCCCCGACAAGTGGGGCAACCTGCCCGGTGGCGAAGTGTTCACGAGCCCGGGCGACGTCAACGGCACGCTGGTGATCGACGGCGTGGTCGGCGACTACCTGTGCGAAAAATTCGGCAGCCTGTTCGAGACGCCGCTCACGCTGCGGGTCAAGGACAACCGGCTGATCGAGGCGTTCAGCGAGAACAAGGAACTCGAGAACGACTTCTGGAACTACACCCACACCGACGAGAACTCCGACCGCGTCGGCGAGTTCGCCATCGGCACCAACATCGAGCTCAAGCAGGTCATCGGCCACATCCTGCAGGATGAGAAGTTTCCCGGCATCCACATCGCGTTCGGCAACCCCTACGGCGTGCACACCGGCGCCGACTGGTTCTCGTCCACGCACATCGACGTGGTCGCCACTCGCTTCGACATCTGGGTGGACGACCGCAAGATCATGGACGATGGGAAGTTTTTGATTGACTAAAAGGGACCTGCTCCCATTTTACGGTTTACGTAAGCCGGTAGGGAGGCTGGGTGGCTTACGTAAACCGTAAAATGGGAGCAGGTCCCTTTTGATCCGAGAATTACGCCAATCGTTCAACAAGGGCTGGAGCGAGGCCCACTTCCGCGACCTCGTGGCGCGCCTCGAGACACGCACCGGCGCGACGCTCGGCTTCCCGATCAGCGAAACTCCCTGCTTCTTTCCGCGCTCGTTGATGGACGAACTGTCGGCCACCGGCCTTGAGCTGGTCGGACAGGTCCTCGACCACCCGGACGCCCGCGCGGCTGCGCTCGCCGCGGTGCCGGCCCGGTTTCAACCCGCAACGTCGCCCGGGTCAAGTGTCCCTGACTCCGAGCCACTGCCCACCTTCCTGCAAGTCGACTTCGGGCTGGTTCGCGGGGCATCAGGCGCCATCGAGCCGAAGCTCGTCGAGCTCCAGGCATTTGCTTCGCTCTACGGCTTTCAGTTGGCGGTGGCCGAGGCGTATCGCGCCGCGTTCAACCTGGATTCGTCACTGAGCGGGTATCTCGGCGGCCTGTCCCCATCGGCGTATCACGACCTGGTCGGACAGGCGCTGCTGAACGGTCACGATCCGAAGCACGTGGTGCTGATGGAGATCGAGCCGCGCCGGCAGAAGACGTGGCCCGACTTCGTGGTCACTGAGCAGATGTGGGGCATTCGCGCGGTGGACACCACCGGGATCGAGCGGGATGGACGCCGGCTGTTTTACCGGCGCGACGGCGTGCGGACCCCGATCGCGCGCATCTACAACCGCGTGATTCCCGATGAACTGGAACGCAGGAACGCGCCGATGCCGTTCGACTATCGCGACGAGCTCGACGTGGAGTGGGCCGGACATCCGTCGTGGTACTTCCAGATCAGCAAGTTCGCCATTCCCTGGCTGAAGCACCGATCGGTGCCCGAGACGTGGTTCCTGCACGAGCTCGATCGGCTGCCCGCGGATCGCGACCGCTACCTGCTGAAGCCGTTGTTCTCGTTTGCCGGCGGCGGCATCATCTTCGCGCCGACCGACGAGCAGATTGCCGCCATTCCTGTCGAGCAGCGGGGCAACTACATCCTGCAGGAACGCATCCAGTTCGAACCGGTGATTCAGACGCCGGAAGGACCGACGCAGGCCGAGATCCGCGTGATGTACATTCGCACCCCTTCGACTGCGCTCAGGACAGGCCCTTCGACTCCGCTCAGGACAGGCCCTTCGACTCCGCTCAGGACAGG
>Ga0163144_10001594_pt1 | contig 53101 bp, 44 predicted proteins | sample OliLak19BULKMAT1_FD_123175 | JGI IMG/M metagenome (GOLD analysis project Ga0163144, IMG submission 123175) | Freshwater microbial mat bacterial communities from Lake Vanda, McMurdo Dry Valleys, Antarctica - Oligotrophic Lake LV.19.BULKMAT1 | ecosystem: Environmental > Aquatic > Freshwater >... | reverse complement strand
CGCGTCAAGGCCTTGGCCGACGCGGCGCGCGCCGGCGGACTCGAGTTCTAGGAGAATTTTGTAATGGCCACTGAAACGACGACGACCGTTCCCACCCAGCCCATCGTGCCCGCGGCGACCGAACGCCCTGAGCGCGGCGGCGATCGCGGCCGTGGAGGCCCTTCGCGCGGACCGCGACGCGGCCGCAACGACCAACGCGAGGAGGGCGGCTTCAAGGAGACCGTCGTCACGATCAACCGTGTCGCCAAGGTCGTCAAAGGCGGCAAGCGCTTCTCGTTCTCGGCGCTCGTCGTCGTCGGCGACGCGGCCGGCAAGGTCGGCTACGGCATGGGCAAGGCCAAGGACGTGCAGGCCGCCATCCTGAAGGGCAACTCGCACGCGCGCAAGGCCCTCATCAGCTTCCCGATCGTGCCGGAAGGCACGATCCCTCACGAGATCGTCGCGAAGTTCGGCTCCGCCAAGGTTTGGATGAAGCCCGCGACTCCCGGTACCGGCGTCATCGCCGGCGGCGGCGTGCGCGCGGTCCTCGAGGCCGCCGGCGTCAAGAACATCCTCACCAAGAGCCTCGGCTCGTCGAACGCCTTCAACATGGTCGGCGCGACGTTCGAGGCCCTCAAGCTCCTTCGCACGAAGGAAGACATCATCAAGCTCCGTGGAAAATAAAGTGCCCAAAACCAACCCCTCCCGTCCTACCAAGGCGAAGCCCGAAGCTCCCAAGCAGCTCATCTCTCTCTCGAACCTCGAGCCCGTCCCCGGCTCGCGCCGCCGTCCGATCCGTCTCGGCATGGGCGAAGGCTCAGGCACCGGACAGACCGCGACGCGCGGTCAGAAAGGCCAGCGCTCGCGCTCGGGCGACGGCAAGCTCGTCGGCTTCGAAGGCGGCCAGACGCCGCTGATCCGCCGCATCCCGAAGCGCGGCTTCACGAACGGCCTCTTCAAGGTCGTCTACCAGGTGCTCGACCTCGGCACGCTCGACCGCGTGTTCAAGAACAAGGCCGAGATCACGATCGAGGATCTTCGCATCCACAACCTGATCTCCGGACGCAAGCCCGTCAAGATCCTCGCCGACGGCGAGATCAAGCGCGCCATCAAGGTCAGCGCGCACGGCTTCTCCGCGAGCGCGAAGGAAAAGATCGAGAAGGCCGGCGGATCGGCCACGGTCGTCAAGGCGGCCAAGGCTTAAGATGCGCGGACTCGCCGACATCTTCGACGTCCCGGAGCTTCGCAAGCGCGTGCTGTTCACGCTGGGCGCGATCGCGGTCTTCCGGATCGGAGCGTCCATTCCGATCCCCGGCGTCAACGGCGAGGCGATCCGCGCCATCTTCAACGCGCAGCAGAGCAGCCTGCTCGGCTTCCTCAACACGTTCTCGGGCGGCGCGTTGGCGCGCTTCTCGATCTTCTCGATGGGCGTCGTTCCCTACATCAACGCCTCGATCATCATGAGCCTGCTGCAGGGCGCGCACGTCCTGCCTTTCCTCGATCGTCTCGCGAAGGACGGAGAGCTCGGCCGCCGCAAGCTCAACAGCTACACGCGCTACCTGACGCTCTTCCTCGCGGTTTTCCAGTCCTTCGGCCTCACGATCGCGATCACGAAGATGCAGGCCCCGGGCGGCGCGCCGACCGTGGTCGACCCGAGCTGGGCGTTCTACTGCGTGACCGTGCTCACGATGACGGCCGGCACGATCTTCGTCATGTGGCTCGGCGAGCAGATCACGGAGCAGGGCATCGGCAACGGCGTCTCGCTGCTCATCTTCACGGGCATCGTCGAGAGCATCCCGGCCGCGGCCTTCAGCCTGTTCGAGCTCGTCCGCCTCGAGGAGATCAATTTGTTCGCGGCGCTCGCGATCATCGCGGCGCTCGTCGCGGTCATCATCGTGGTCGTCTGGGTGGAGACCGCTCAGCGCAAGATTCCCGTGCAGTACGCCAAGCGCATGGTCGGCCGCAAGATGTACGGCGGCTCGCAGAGCTACCTGCCGCTGAAGGTCGACCAGAGCGGCGTGATCGCGGTCATCTTCGCCTTGTCCCTGCTCTCGGTGCCCGTCACGGTCGCGACCTTCATGCCCAACGCGTCCTCGAGCGAGGGCATCATGCGCTTTTTCCAGGGCGGCAACTACGTCTACGACGCGGTCTACGCCGGCCTCATCATCTTCTTCTGCTACTTCTACAACTCGGTGTCCATCAACCCCGTCGACCTCGCCGAGAACATGAAGAAGTCCGGCGGCTTCATCCCCGGCATCCGCCCCGGCGAACCCACGGCGAAGCACATCGAATGGATCCTCGAGCGCATCACGCTCGGCGGCGCGCTGTTCGTGGCGATCATCGCGGTCATGCCCGACATCATGAAGCGCGAGTTCAGCGTTCCCTTCTTTTTCGGCGGCACGTCGCTGCTGATCTGCGTCGGCGTCGCGCTCGACACGATGGGCCAGCTCGAGGCGCACCTGATCATGCGCCACTACGAGGGCTTCCTCAAGAAGGGCCGCATCCAGGGCCGCTGGTTCAACGTCGGTAGCGGAGTCTCTCAGTGATCGTGATCCTTTTGGGCATGCCCGGGTCCGGCAAGGGCACCCAGTCCAAGCGCTTGGCCGCCAAGTACGGCTTCGAGCATCTCGCGACCGGCGATATCTTCCGCGCGGAGATCGCGCAAAAGACCGCCATCGGCGAGAAGGCCGCCGACTATCTGAAGAAGGGCCGCCTCGTGCCCGACGCCGTCGTCATCGAGATGGTCGCCGGCAAGATCCAGAAGGGGGGCAAGTATCTCCTCGACGGCTTTCCGCGCACGATCGAGCAGGCGCAGGGCCTCGCCGAGATGCTCAACGGCGTCGGCTCCACCATCGACCTCGTGGTCTTCCTCACGCTGCCGAAGGAAGAGGCGATCAAGCGCATGGCCTCGCGCCGCACGTGCACGAGCTGCGGCGAAGTGTACAACACGATTTCCCGTCCGACGAAAGCCGAAGGCATCTGCGACAAGTGCGGCGCCCAGGTGATCCAGCGCGAGGACGACTCCGAGGCCACCGCCGCCAAGCGCCTCATGGTGTTCGAGGATTTGACCCACCCGCTGGTCGCTTATTACAAGTCGGAGACCGCGTTCCAGGAAGTCGACGCCGCCCAGACCGCGGAGAAGGTCGAGTCCGCGCTCTCGACCGTGATCGACGAGACGAAGGCGGCCCGGTGACCATGTTGATGAATAAGGCTGTCGAGGTGAAGACCCCCGCCGAGCTTCTGATCATGAAGCAGGCCGGCGGCGTCGTCGCCGACATCCTCGTGCTGCTCAAGGGCATGGTCAAGCCCGGCATGACCACCGGCGAGATCGACCAGATCGCGCGCGAAGAGCTCAAGAAGCGCAACGCTAAGCCCGCGTTCCTGAACTACCACGGCTTTCCCGGCGTCATCTGCGTCTCGATCAACGCCGAAGTCGTGCACGGCATTCCGTCGGACAAACGTGTCCTCAAGGAGTCCGATATCGTCGGCCTCGATTTCGGCTGCGTGATCGACGGCTGGTTCGCGGACTCCGCGATGACCGTGCCTGTCGGCAAGATATCCGAAGACGCCGAGCGCCTCATCCGCGTGACGCGCGAGGCGCTGATGAAGGGCATCTCCGTCGTCAAAGACGGCGCCCGCATCGGCGACATCGGCGCGGCCGTGCAGGCGCACGCCGAGGCCGCGGGGTACTCCCTGGTCCGCGAGTTCGTCGGCCACGGCATCGGCCGCGCTTTGCATGAGGAGCCGCCGATCCCCAATTACGGCAAGGCCGGTACCGGCGGACGCCTGAAGGCCGGCATGACGATCGCCATCGAGCCGATGGTGAACATGGGCGGTCCCGAGGTCGCGACGCTCGGCGACGGCTGGACCGCGGTCACGAAGGACGGCAAGCTGTCCGGACATTTCGAGCACACGATCGCCGTGACCGAGACCGGCTTCGAGATATTGACTCTCCCGACTGCTAAAATTTAGATGACGAAAGAAGAGAAGATCGAAGTTGAAGGACGGATCCTGGAAGCGCTTCCGAACGCGATGTTCCGCGTCGAAATCGCTCCGACCAAAATCGTTTTGGCGCATATCTCCGGCAAGATGCGGATGCACTACATCAAGATCCTGCCTGGAGACAAAGTCCGCATCGAACTGTCCCCTTACGACCTCACGAGGGGACGCATCACGTACCGGGAGTAAGCCATGAAAGTCAGAGCGAGCGTTAAACCCATTTGCCAGAAGTGCAAGATCGTCAAGCGCGAGGGCGTGATCCGCGTGCTGTGCACGAACCCTAAGCACAAGCAGCGGCAGGGATAGGAGAATATAGTATGGCGCGTGTGGCAGGAGTCGATCTTCCCAAGAACAAGCGTATCGACGTGGCGCTTCAGTACCTTTACGGCGTGGGCGAGACCCGCTCCAAGGTGGTGATCGCGAAGCTCAACGGCATGGTCAAGCCCGACACCCGGGTCAAGGACCTCACCGAGGAGCAGGTCGTGCTCATCAACAACCTTTTGCTCAAGGATTTCAAGGTTGAAGGCGAACTGCGCCGCGAGACCCTCGCGAACATGGCCCGCCTCACCGAGATCGGCTCGTTCCGCGGTCACCGCCATCGCCGCAACCTTCCGTGCCGCGGACAGCGCACGAAGACCAACGCACGCACGCGCCGCGGCCGCCGCAAGACAGTCGGCGTCGGCAAGGCCGCGTCGCCGACGGGCAAGTCTTAAAATTTAGGAGAGATTGAAGAATATGGCCGACGAAAAAACGACTCCCGCCGCCGGTAAGGCAGCTCCTGCCGCGGCACCCCGCAAAAAAGCCTGGAAGTCCGTGACCTTCGCGAAGGTCCACATCCAGTGCTCCTTCAACAACACGATCGTGACGCTGACCGACGACCGAGGCGATGTGCTCATCTGGGCCACCGCCGGCGGCTCGGGCTTCCGCGGCACGAAGAAAGGCACGCCCTTCGCGGCCGGAGTGACGGCGAAGAAGGTCGCCGATCGCGCCGTGCAGCTCGGCGTGAAGCAGGTCGCTGTTTTCATCAAGGGCCCCGGACCGGGCCGCGAGACCGCGGTGCGGTCGCTCGGTTCCGCGGGTCTCATGGTCATCAGCCTTAAGGACGTCACGCCGATGCCGCATAACGGCTGCCGCCCGCCCAAAGCGAGGAGAGTCTAGTTTTATGGCCCGTTATACCGACGCCGTCTGCAAGTTGTGCCGCCGTGAGCAGCAGAAGCTGTTCCTGAAGGGCGACAAGTGCTACACGAAGTGCGTGCTCGAGAAGCGCCCCGGCATCCCCGGCATGGCGAAGCCTCAGCGCGGCAAACCGTCCGCCTTTTCGATCCGCCTGCGCGAGAAGCAAAAGCTTCGCCGCATGATCCAGATGAACGAGCGCCCGTTCGAGCGCGCGGTCACGAACGCCTCGGCCGCCCGTGAAAACTCGGGCGATTCGCTGCTGCGCGGCTTGGAGCTGCGCCTGGACAACATCGTGCGCCGCATGGGCGTCGCGACCTCAATCAAGACTTCGCGCCAGCTCGTCCTGCATGGGCACGTGAAGATCGGCGGCAAGGTCGTCGACATCCCCTCCTACCCCGTCAAGCCGGGCACGGTCGTCTCCGTGAACGTCAAGCTGAAGGAGAACGTCGGCGTCAAGCTGAGCCTCGAGACGGCCAAGAAGCTCAGCAACCGCCCCGCCTTCCTCGAGTTCGATGAGACCGCTCTTTCCGCCAAAGTTCTTCGCATCCCTGAGCGCGGTGAGACGTCCTTCCCGATCAACGACCAGTTGATCATCGAATACTATTCACGCTAATGCGTGAATAGACTTTCTTAATAAACGTCCTCATTCTGGAGATATAAGACATGGCTTACAAAGAACTGATCCTGCCGCAGAAGCTGTCCGTGGACGAGAAGTCGATGTCGGACAGCTACGCGAAGTTCGTCGCCGAGCCGTACGAGCGCGGCTACGGGCACACGGTCGGCAACGCGCTCCGGCGCGTGCTGCTGTCGTCGCTCGAGGGCGCGGCCGTCACGGCCGTCCGCATCGAGAAGGCGACGCACGAGTATCAGGCTCTCCCCGGCGTGAAGGAAGACGTGATGAACGTCCTCCTGAACCTGAAGAAGCTTCGCGTGAAGCTCTTCTCCAACGGTCCCGAGACGGTCTACCTGTCCGTCAGCAAGGAAGGCGTCGTGACCGCGAAGGATATCCAGGGCAACGCGAACGTCGAGGTCGTCAATAAAGACCTCGTGATCGCGCACCTCGAGGCGGGCGGCAAGATCGACATGGAGATCGAAGTCTCCAAGGGCCGCGGCTACGTTCCGGCCGAGGAGCTCCGCGCGCAGAACCAGTGGGCCGCGGGCTTCCTGCCCGTCGACGCGCTGTTCTCGCCCGTCGTCAAGGTCCACTATGACGTCGAAAACGCGCGCGTCGGTCAGGTGACCGACTACGACCGCCTGATCCTCGAGATCTGGACGGACGGCTCGCTGAACCCCGCCGAGGCGCTGATCCAGTCGTCGAAGCTCCTTCGCGAGGCGCTCAACATCTTCATCCCCGAGGAAGAGCAGGCGGCCGAGGCGGCCGCCGGCGGTCTCGAGGCCGGATCGTCGTCCGAGGGAGCGGTCTCCATGGCCGGTCTCGACCCGAAGCTGCGCGAGATCCTCAACCAGCCGATCGAGATGATCGAGTTGTCCTCGCGCGCGTCGAACTGCCTGAAGGTCGCCCGCATCCGCACGATCGGCGAGCTCGTGGGCAAGCGCGACGAAGAGCTTCTGGCCGTCAAGAACTTCGGCAAGAAGTCCCTCGACGAGATCAAGGATCGCCTGAAGGACATGGGCCTGTCCCTCGGGATGCAAGTCGGTCAGCTGGGCTAAGCTTCGCTTAACCCAATTAATAGTTCTCTGGGAGTATAATTTATGGCGTCTAAAGCACTCGGTCGTCGTCAGCTCGGCATCACCAGCTCGCATCGCCGCTCCTTGCTTCGGAACATGGCCACCAGCCTGTTCAAGCATGAGCGCATCGAAACCACCATCGCCAAGGCGAAGGAACTCCGGCCGTACGCCGAGAAGCTCATCACCAACGCGAAGAAAGGCGAGCACTTCATGGTGCGCCGCCAGATCCAGGACAGGGTCGTCTACAAGAAGCTGTTCGAAGTCCTGGCTCCCCGGTACGCGACGCGTCCCGGCGGCTACACCCGCATCCTCAAGATCGCGCCGCGCCTTGGCGACAACGCCAAGCTCGGTTTGATCATGCTTGTCTCCTAAGAAGAGACCGGCGTCACGGATCGGTAAGATGTCCGTCGCAAAAAGGGTAAGATAAAGCATGCTCGATTTCCTCTTCAGCCTCTTCTCGAACGACATGGGCATCGACCTCGGCACGGCGAACACCCTCGTCTATGTGAAGGGCCAGGGCATCGTTCTTCGCGAGCCGTCGGTCGTCGCGATCGACCGCGAGACGCGCCGCGTGCTCGCGATCGGCGCGGAGGCCAAGCGCATGCTCGGCCGCACGCCCGCGTCGATCATCGCCGTTCGGCCCCTGAGAAACGGAGTCATCGCCGACTTCGAAGTGACTCAGGAGATGATCAAGTACTTCATCCGCAAGGTGCACAACCGCCGCTCGCTGCTGCACCCTCGCGTCGTCATCGGAATCCCTTCGGGAATCACGGAAGTCGAGAGGCGCGCCGTGCAGGAATCCGCCGAGCAGGCGGGAGCTCGTCGCGTGTACCTCATCGAGGAACCGATGGCCGCGGCGATCGGAGCGGACCTGCCTATTTCTGAACCCCACGGTAATTTCATCGTCGACATCGGCGGCGGAACGACCGAAGCGGCCGTGATTTCTCTCGGCGGCTTGGTTGTTTCTAAATCTCTCGACATCGCCGGCGATGAGATGGACGAAGCCGTCATCATGCACTTTAGACGCAAGTACAACCTCCTGATCGGCGAGACCACCGCCGAAGAGGTAAAGATTCAGATCGGATCGGTCTTCCCGCTGAAGGAAGAGAAGACCATGGAAGTGAAGGGCCGGGATCAGGCCACCGGCTTGCCGAAGACGGTTTTGATCACGTCGGAAGAAGTGCGCCAGTCGCTTATGGAACCGGTGCAGCTCATCCTCGACGTGATCAAGAACACGCTGGAGGAGACTCCGGCGGAATTGGCTGCGGATTTGGTGGACCGCGGAATCATGCTCGCGGGCGGCGGATCCTTGCTGAGAGGTCTTCCCGACCTCATCCGGCAGGAGACCGAGTTGCCCGTGCATCGTGCCGCGGACCCCTTGAGCTGCGTTGCGCTCGGGACTGGGAAGTTCCTCGAGGAGCTGGATCATATCGATGATCGGCGCCCGGACTTCGTCACGTCCTATCGAGACCGCTCGTAAGAGCGGTCGTCCACAGCCGAAAACCGTCCATCGTGTCGTGCTAAAACTCGGGGCCTAGGCTCTTAGCCTAGGGTCCCGTCACATGCAACGCGAAACACGGATCGCCAACATCATTCTGGGCGCCTTATCAGCGCTCTCGCTCCTGCTTCTGTCCTTACCCTTATCGACGCCAGTGCGTTCGTTCAAGGCAGGGGCGGGGTACTTGCTCGACCCGCTCGCCTATCACGGCGAGGCGGGCTACGGGCGCATCGCCGGCCTGCCGGACCGGATCCGGGGCCTCCTCCAGGCGGACATCGAGAACCAGGGCCTGCGCGCGGAGCTCAAGCGCGGGGAATGGCTCGCGACCACGGTCTCGTCGCTGTCGCTCGAGAACGACCGCCTGCGCGGAGCGCTCGTCCTGAAGGCGCCCGCGGGCCGCTCGCCCGCCTGGGTGCACGTCATGGAGCGCGATCCCGTGCATTGGTATCGCAGCCTCGTCGTCGACGCCGGGTCCGACCGCGGAGTGTCGCTCAACGATCCCGTGCTCGGCCCCCGCGAAGGCCGGCTCGTGGCGGTGGGACGCGTGGTCGACGTCAGGCCGAACACGTCGACGGTTCTGCTGCTGACGGACGAGCTTTCGGCCGCCGCCGCTTACCTGTCTTCCGGGACCCTCGAGGGCCTGGTGCAGGGGCAGGACGGCCCGCGCCTTCGCATGAACTATTTGAACGCCGAATCCCGGCTCTCGGAAGGGGACTCGGTGTACACTTCGCCGACGAGCGCGACGTTTCCTCCCGATGTGCTCATCGGGCTCGTGGCGAAGGTCAACGCGCGCGATCCCTTCCTGACCTTCCAGTCCGTCGAGATCGCGCCCGCCGCCGACGCCTCCTCGCTGCAGGAGTTGATCATCCTTCGCGCGAAGCCGCCCGAGGGGGAGAGCAAGCCGCCCGTCTATACTCCGGTATTTCCGGCGATCGTCCCCGCGCCGAAGGCGCCCGCGGCATCCGTTCATATCTCGTCGACGCCGCCCGTCTTGAATCCCGAGGAGGCCCAGTGATCGGCTTCCTGCGCGGCACCGTGATCTTCTTCGGGGCCATGTTCCTTCAGTGGTGGTGGAACACCCATCTCGCCTACTGGGGCGCGGCGCCGCAGTTCCTGCTCGTGCTGACGATCCTCATCGCGGCGCGGCGCGGCCCGGTCCTCGGGATGCTCGCCGGCTTCGGCTGGGGCTTGTATCTCGACGTCGCGCGCGCGGAGCTCTTCGGCGCGAGCGCGCTTACGCTGACCTTGGCCGCGTACTTCGTCGGCGTCGCGCGCCGCCAGGTCGACCTTCGCGCGCCGGGGCCGCTCGCGGCCACGACGTTCCTGTGCACGCTGGCGGCCTTCGTCGGTCTGGGCCTGATCGGCCTGACGTTCACGAAGAGCTTCGAGTGGAGCAGCTGGATCGCGGTCATCATGACGCCGTTTCTCAACGCGGTCGTGGTGACCGTCGCGTCTCTCGCGTGGGACGCCCGGAGGGACCGGTGAACCGCGGCGGCGCCGTGCCTCAGGAGAGGCTCGAGATCCTCTGGTACTGCATCGCGGCCGCGGGCCTCGTGCTCGGCCTTCGCCTCGCGCAGATGCAGCTCGTTCAGTCCGCCGAGTGGCGCGTGGCCGCCGAGCGCAATCGCTCGCAGATGATCCACCAGAACGCGCCTCGCGGCCGGATCTACGATCGTTCCGGCGTGGCCGTCGCGACCAACGCTCCCGCTTTTTCCCTGATCTTCCTGCCGGGCAAGGACCGGAACCGCCAGGACCTCAAGGCGCTGGCAGAGGAGCTCTCGCGCCAGCTCTCTCGCGATCCGGACGGGCTCCTCGAGGCTCTCGAGCAGGCCGTGCGCGAGGCGAGCGCCATCCGTCTCGCCGAGAACCTGCCCACGCAGACGATGTTCCGCCTCTCCGAGCTCAAGACCATCTACCCCGGCGTCGACCTCATCGTCGAGGCTAGGCGCTATTATCCGTTCGGACGCTTCGCCTCCCACCTGCTCGGCTACATGGGCAAGATGGGCCAGCGCGAGTGGCGCGAGCGCAAGCCGATGGGTTATCGCGTGGACTCCCGCACGGGCCGGCTCGGGCTCGAGAAGATCTTCGAGGATCAGCTGCGCGGGCGCGACGGCGGCCTGCGCATGGAGGTCGACGCGCAAGGACGCCTCAAGCGCGTGCTCGACAAGATCCCGTGGGAAGCCGGAAGCAACGTGCACCTGACGATCGACGCGGCGGTCCAGCGCGCCGCCGACGAGGGCCTGCGCGGCTCGATCACGGGCCGCGGCGCCGCGGTCGCCATCGATCCGCGCAACGGCGACCTGCTCGCGATGAGCTCGCAGCCGGACTTCGACCCGAACGCCTTTCTGTCGACGGACCCGAACGAGGTCAAGAGCACCGTGCTCGACCTCTCGGAGTTCAACAACGCGATCTCGGGCGCCTATCCTCCCGGCTCGACCTTCAAGCCGATCGCGGGCCTCGCGGCGTTCAACGACGGACGTGTCGATCCCAACGATCAGGTGTTCTGCCCGGGCCATTTCGAGCTCGGCAACCGCACCTTTCTCTGCGACGAGAAAAAGGGCCATAACCGCCTGTCGTGGTTCATGGGGCTCGCGAAGTCGTGCAACGTATACTTCTACTCGCTGGGCCTCAAGACGGGCAGCGCGTCCATCGAGCGCTACGCGCGTCTCTTCGGCCTTGGCATGAAGACGAACATCCCGCTCAAGGGCGAGAAAGGCGGCCACCTCTTCGGACCCGAGACGCGCAAGAAGGCGGGTAAGAGCTGGTACGACGGCGACACGCTGAACCTTTCGATCGGGCAGGGCGAGCTGACCGTCACGCCGCTGCAGATGGCGATCGCGACGGCCGCGCTCGCCAACCGCGGCACCGTGTGGCGCCCGCGCTACATGCAAAAGATCGTCTACGCGGACGGCCGGCCCGACGACGTGAAGAACTCCGAGCGCCTCGGGCTCGTGCCCGCCAAGGACGAGGCGTGGGATCTGGTCCAGCGCGCCATGGCGGTCGTCGTCTCTTCCGGCACCGGCGGCGGCGCGCGGATCCCGGGCCTCCTCGTCGCCGGCAAGACGGGCACCGCGCAGAACCCGCACGGCCAGGACCACGCGTGGTTCATCGCGTACGCGGCCAAGCCCGGCGAGCCCGCGTCGATCGCGGTCGCCGTGCTCGTCGAGAACGGCGGGCACGGCGGCACCGCCGCGGCGCCCGTGGCGCGCAGGATGATCCTCGCGCATTTCGGCATGGCGGACCCGGCCGCTCCGCGGCCGGAAGTGTCTTCCATTCCAACCGTTCCCGTGCCCGGCCCGCTTCCGCTTCCCATTCCCGCCAGGGGGCGAAGGCCATGACGATGGCCCGCGCTCACCGCGTTCAATCCGGGCTCTCGGGCCGCGTCGATTGGACCTTTATCGCGGCCGTGGCTGGGCTCATCATCGCGGGTTCGCTCGCGATGCTGTCGGCCGCGAGCACCACGACGTTCTATTCCGCGATCCTGCAGAAGCACTTCGTCGCGCTGACGCTTGGCATCACCTTGTTCACCCTGACCTTGGCCTTCAACTATCAGGTGTTCCAGGACCAGTCGAAGTTCGTGTACGGCCTCGCGATCCTGCTCGTGGCCGCGACCTTGATCCTCGGAAGGATCTCGCGCGGCCAGCGCTCCTGGATCCATCTGTTCGGGTTCAGCTTCCAGCCGGCGGAGATGGCGCGTACGCTGGTGATCCTCGCGCTCGCGGATTTCCTCGACCGGCGCGCGCGCAAGGTCGGCGATCTGTCGACGATCCTTCTCGGCCTCGCGCTCTGCGCCCCCGTGATGATGCTTGTCCTCAAGCAGCCCGACTTCTCGACGACCCTGACCTTCGTCCCCGCGATCTTCGGCATGATGTTCGTCGCGGGGGTCGATATGTTCCAGCTCGCGGCGATCTTCGGATTCGGCGGCATGGCGATATCGGTGCCGCTGATCTACACCATCTGCCAGATCCGCTATCCGCTCGCGGCGGCGCATAGCCTTCCCGGGATGATCCTGGCGACCTCCCGCATGGGCTGGGCGACCCTGGCGGCGATCGGGATCTTCTGCGCGCTCGGCCTGCTGGCTTGGCGCCTAGCGAGCTGGATGCGCGTGCAGGTGAAGCCCGCGGCCTTCGCGGCGATCCCCATACTTCTGTCGGCCGCGCTGCTGTCCGGCATCGTCGTGCACAAGAGCTTGAAGGGCTATCAGCGCAACCGCTTCGTCGCGTGGATCGCGCCGCAGACCGACGCGCAGGGCGCTTCCTACAACGTCATTCAGTCCCAGATCGCCGTCGGTTCGGGCGGCATGTGGGGGAAAGGGCTGTTCTCCGGCACGCAGTCCCAGCTGGGCTTCCTGCCCGAGCGGCACACCGATTTCGTCTTCGCCAACGTCGGTGAGGAGATGGGCTTCTGGGGAACGTCCTTGATCCTCGGTCTGTACATGGTCCTGCTGTGGCGTATCGTGGCGGCCGCGCGCCTCGCGCGCGATCGTTACGGCTATCTGGTCTGCGCGGGCCTCGCGTCGACCCTGGCCTTCCAGCTCGTTCTCAATGTCGGCATGTGCATCGGTCTAATGCCCGTCGCCGGCGTGCCTTTGCCTCTCGTGTCTTATGGCGGCTCGAGCCTTCTCGTCACCTTGTGGACGCTCGGCATCGTCGCCAACATCTATGCGCGGAGATACGCGCTGCTTTGATCCCCGGAGGACTTGTGTCCAACGAAAACGAACAGATTCAGAAAAACGATACGCCGGTTGAAACCCCTTCCCGCATCGAGCCGGTCCGCGTGCACGACGATTCCACCCCCGGAAGGGCGACGCCTTCGGCGCCGCCCACTGCCGCCGCCTCCATGCCGGAGCCGCAGGCGTCGGCGCCCTCGTCCGCGCCCGCTCGCGAGGATTTGTATCCGCGCGCCGACGGCCCGGTCGAAGCCGACCGCGACATCCCGCAGGCGGCCGAAGCGAAGGATGAGATGAACGATGACGCGGCCGACGATGCCGAGGAGGACGAAGGTCCCGAGGTGTCGATCGAGATTCCGTTGACCGGCATCGCGCCGGCTGCCCCGCAGGCTCCGGCCGCGGGAGGCGTCCCCGGCACGCCCGCGCAGCCGGGCGCCGAGACGCGCGAAGGCGGACGCCGCCGCCGCCGTCGCCGTCGCGGAGGCCGCGGCGGCGAGCGCGGCCAGAACGGGCAGGCGCCGCAGCAGCCGGGAGCGACGCCGCCTCCGGCGGAGGGCCAGCAGGCGCCCGCGCCTGAGCGTCCCGCTCAGGATCGTCCGCAGCAGCCGGGCCGCGAGCGCCAGGAGCGCCCGGGCCAAGGCCGCGACGGCCGCCAGCAGCAGCAAGGACGGCGCGACGAGGCCGGACGGGGCGGCCGCGACGGCGGACGCGGACGCGGCGAGAACCGCGGCGGCGGACGCGATCGCGACCGGGATCGCGAGAGCCGCGATGACCGCGGCTCGCGTTCCCAGGAGCGCACGAACACGGGCAAGAGCAACCGCGCGCCCGTCAAGCGCGAGGTGCTCGCGAATACGAGCTTCGAGGAAACGCGCATCGCGATCCTCGAGAACGGCCGCCTCTCCGAGCTGCATTGGGAGCGCAAGAGCTCCCAGAACATCGTGGGCAACGTCTACAAGGGCACCGTCGAGAACGTGCTGCCCGGCATCTCGTCGGCGTTCGTGAACATCGGCTTCGAGAAGAACGCGTATCTGTATATTTCAGATGTGCTCGGCGATAAAAACGCGCCGATCGACCAGACTTTGAAAAAGGGACAGACGGTCATGGTGCAGGTCGCCAAGGAGGCGATCAGCACGAAGGGTCCCAAGGTCACGATGGACGTGTCGCTGCCCGGCCGGTACCTGGTGTTTACTCCCTACCAGGAATACGTCGGTATTTCCAAACATATCGCCGAGCCCGAGGAGCGCCAGCGCCTCGAGAAGATCGTCGACAAGCTCGTGAAGGCGCACCTGAACGGCAAGGGCGTCGTCGTGCGCACCGAGGCCGAGGGCGCGACCGAGGAGGAGCTCGAGCGCGAGGTGAAGTACCTTCAGAACCTCTGGGCGTCCGTGCAGAAGAAGTACGACGAGCAGCCGTCCCCCGCCATCCTGCACAACGACTTGGGTCTCGCGATGCAGATCGCGCGCGACGTCCTGTCGGATCAGGTGTACGTCTACCTGCTCGACAGCAAGGAGTCCCAGAAGCAGGTCATCGACTTCGTCGAAGGCTTCGCGCCGGAGCTCAAGGACCGCATCAAGCTCTACGAGGCGAAGACGCCGATCTTCAAGGCCTTCAACATCGAGAAGCAGATCGAGACGATCCGCGAGACCAAGGTCAACCTGCCCAACGGCGGCTCGATCGTGATCCAGGAGGCGGAGTCGCTTTGCGCGATCGATGTGAATACCGGCCGCTTCACGGGCTCGAAGTCCCAGGAAGAGACCGTGACGGCGACGAATATCGAGGCCGCTACTTTAGTGGCGCAGCAGATACGGCTGAGAAATATCGGCGGCATCATCGTCGTCGACTTCATCGACATGCGCAAGGCCTCGAACCGCGCGAAGGTCATGGAAGCCTTCGCGGACGCGTGCAAGGGGGACCGGGCGAAGATCCGCATCCTGCCGATCACCCGGCTCGGCCTGATCGAGCTCACGCGCGAGCGCAAGCGCATGTCCACGGCCGCGCTGCTGACGGCCGAGTGCCCGCAGTGCCGGGCGTCCGGCCGCGTCCTGTCGGTCGAGACTCTCCGCATCAAGATCCAGCGCGAGATCTTCGAGATGACGGGGGGCAGGCCCGGCGGCTCGATCCGCGTGTCGCTGCATCCCTCGGTCGCGGAGTCGTTCCGCTCGCAGCAGCCGATCATCGAGAAGAACGTCCAGCGCGCCGTGCGCATCCAGTCCGATCCCAACCTGATGTGGGAGGACTATCACATAGTCCTCGAATAGATGAACAAGATCCTTCTCCTGCTCGCGGCCTCGTTGATCTTCCTGGCCGCGCCCTCACGGGCGCGCGCCGAGGAGCTCTCCGTCGTCGTCTCGGGAAAGCCCCAGGACTCGGCCGACGCCTACAAGGCGGGGGGCAAGCTGTACCTCGACGCGAAGCGCGTCGGGGCGCTGTACGGCGGGCAGGTCTACTGGTATCCGGTGTCCGGGCGCGTGCAGCTGAGCCTGCGCGGGCGTTCGCTGCAGCTCGTCGCGGACTCCAGCAAGGCGAAGGCCGGAGACGCCGAGCTCGCGATGAAGGAGCCGATGATCGTGCGCGTCTCGCGCGCCTTCGTGCCGCTGTCGTTCCTGTCCGGGCCCGAGTTCGCGGCCTGGAGCGGCTTCCAGACTCGCTACGACGAGCGGGCGAAGGCGATCATCGTCGAGAAAACGGGCACGATCGGCGCGCCGCGCGCCTTCTCGTTCAAGGGCCGCACGCGGATCTCGATCGAGCTCGCGCCGGGAGCGCCCTATCACGCGTCGGCGCGGGGCACGGGCGGAGTCGATCTCGTCATGGACTACGGCGTCGCCGAGGGCGATGAGAAGGTCGGCCTCGACGACGGGATCATCGCGTCCTACTCGCTCAAGCAGGAGGCCAAGCTCGCGCGCCTGTCGGTCCGGTTCGCGGAGCCCGGGCAGCGGTGGCGCGCGTCGGAACTCTCCGATCCGCGCCGCGCGATCCTCGATGTCTACGCTCCCGGAGCGGGTCCGTCGGCCGAGGACGTAAAAGAAGCCGTGCATGAAGCCGTGAAAGTCCCTTTGCAACGGAGTGTGGAAGGGACACTTCCTCCCCTTACGGGTCGGTCGGAATCCACACAATCGCCGGTCCAAGCCGCGAAGCGCCGGCGCCTGATCGTCATCGATCCCGGCCACGGCGGCAAGGATCCGGGAGCCACCGGCGCGCTCAGCACGCGCGAGAAGGACGTGAACCTCGCCGCGGCGCTCGAGCTTGCGCGCGTCCTGAAGGAGCGCGGCGACTTCGACGTGCTGCTGACGCGCGACGAGGACGTTTTCATTCCCCTGTCGGATCGCTCCGAGCTCGCCAATAGCCGCAACGCGGATTTGTTCGTCTCGCTGCACTGCAACGCGGCCGGCAACCGGCGCGAGAACGGGTTCGAGGTCTACTCGGTGTCCGAGACCGCCTCCGACCCCGCGGCCGAGGCGCTGGCGGCGTCGGAGAACGCGGTGCTCGAGCTCGAGGGCAAGAACCCGCAGGACGAGACCGCGAAGATGATCCTGCTCGCGATGACGAAGACCGAGATGCTCAACGAGTCGGCCGTGTTCTCCTCGCTGTCGGCGAAGGCGATCGGCAAGCGCGTCGACATTTCCCCGCGCGGCGCCAAGCAGGCCGCGTTCTACGTGCTGCGCGGCACGCACGCGCCCGCGATCCTCGTCGAGATGGCCTTCGTCAGCCACGCGAAGGACGAGGCGAAGCTCACGTCGCGGCGCTTCCGGCGCACGATGGCCGAGGGCGTGGCGGCGGGCATCGCGGACTACGCGCGGAGGCAGGGATGGGAGTGACCAAGCGTTCTCCTATCGGCGTCTTCGACTCGGGCCTCGGCGGCCTGACCGTGTTCAAGGTGCTGGCCAAGCGCATGCCCGAGGAATCGCTGATCTATTTCGGCGACACCGCGCACGTCCCGTACGGCTCGAAGTCGCCCGAGGCGATCGCGCGCTTCTCGAGCGAGATCGCGAAGTTCCTCGCGAAGCGCGGCATCAAGCTGCTGGTAGTGGCGTGCAACACGTCCTCGGCGTGGGCGCTGCCCGCGATCCGGAAGGCCGTCAAGGTGCCCGTGATCGGCGTCATCGAGCCGGGCGCGCGCGGCGCGCTCGGGATCTCGCGCGGCGGGCGCATCGGCATCATCGGCACGGAGGCGACCGTCAAGTCGGGCGCGTATGAAAAGGCGATCAGGACGCTGAATAAGAAGGCGCGCACGACCGCCGCCGCCTGCCCGCTGTTCGTGCCGCTCGTCGAGGAAGGCTGGTGGACCGGCGAGATCGTCGAATCCGTCGCGCGCAAGTACATGGCGCCGCTGCGAAAGGCCCGCGTGGACACGGTGATCCTCGGCTGCACGCACTACCCTTATCTGAAGCCCGTTCTCGTTCGCGCGCTCGGCTCGCGCGTGAAGCTCGTCGACTCGGCCGAGGAGACCGCGCGCGAGACGGAGTCCGTCCTGCGCGGCCTGGGGCTGCGCGCGCCGCGCGGCGGGCGCGGCCGCCGTGAATTCTACGCGTCCGACGCGCCGGAGCGCTTCAAGCGCCTGGCGACGCGCATGCTCGGGCCCGGCTCGAGGAGCGTCAAGGCGCACCGGTTCGACTGAATGAAAGACATGATCGCCCTGACGGGGCTCGCCAAGACGAGGATGGACGCCGGCTTCTCGCGCGTCGGCCGCCGCCTGGATCCGCTGGACCCGGCCGATCGCGCGCTGATGATCATGGCCGCGCGCGCGATCGCGCAGGCCAACGCGGTCATGGCGCTCAGCGAGCGCGGGCTCGCGAACGAGGCGCTGCCGATTCTCCGCGGGATCGCGGAGATCTGCCTCATGATGCGCTGGGTCGCCGACAAGGACTCGACCTCGCGCGCCATTTCGACGCTGGGAGAACTGCAGGACCCGGATTGGGAGACGCACTGGCCCAGCGCGCGCCTGCGCGAGCGGGCCGAGGCGTATTCCGTGCCCGGCGCCGCGCTCGAGGCGGTGCTCGGCTCCGTCGCGGACTTCGCGCGCGGCTCGGCGCAGGGCCTGCCGTGGGGCCACGTGTTCGCGGAATCGACGCGGCCGGGACGCAAAGCCGAGGACGTGCTGCCCGCGGCGGCCGTATTTTTGGGTCATGCGCTGAAGGCGCTTGACGGACGCTGGCCCGGGGAATTTCCCGGAGCCGAAGAGATGTGGACGGGCGCGAAAATGACGAGAGGATAACCGAGATGATGAACGAAGAGACGACGGGACAGGGCGGCGCGGCGGGTACGAACCCCCCGGGCGGCGGGAGCGGCGATCAAGCTCCCCGTCCGCAGTCCCAAGGTGGCGGCCAAGGCCAGCAGCAGAATCAAGGCCAGGGCGCCGGAGACGGCCAGGGCCGCCGGCGGCGCCGTCGCCGCGGCGGACGCGGCCGCACGGGCGGGCAAGGCGGCGGCGGCCAGAACCAAGGCGGAGGCCAGCAGCAAAGCCAGCACGGCCAGCGTCAGGGCGGCCAGCAGCATCATCGCGGCGGCCAGAACGGCGGCGCGCGTCCTCCTCACGTCCCTCAGGCGCCGGTTAAATCCGACGTCGAGCAGCAGTTCGCGGCGAAGACGCCCGTCGACCCGTTCGAGTGGCTTCAGCTCGAGAAGGGCTCTACGGATCCGTCCATGCGCGCGCTCGACCTGCTCGCCCCCATCGGCAAGGGCACGCGCGGCCTGATCGTCGCGCCGCCCAAGGCCGGCAAGACCACGTTCCTCAAGCAGATCTCGAACGCGGTCCACGAGATCGACCCGAAGATCCGGCAGTACTGCCTGCTGATCGACGAGCGCCCCGAGGAGGTCACGGACTTCAAGCGCTCCGTGCCCGCCGAGGTCTGGGCGTCGTCGTCCGACCAGTCCTACGACAAGCACAAGCGGCTCGCCGAGGACCTGTTCCGCACGGCGCTCGAGAAGGTCGTCGCGGGAGAGGACGTGTTCATCCTGCTCGACTCGCTCACGCGCCTGGCGCGCGTGTACAACCAGTTCGCGACGGGCAACCGCACGATGTCGGGCGGCCTCGACTCGCGCGCGATGGAGATCCCGCGGCGCTTCTTCGGCGCGGCGCGCAAGCTCGAGGGCGCGGGCTCGCTCACGATCCTCGCGACGATCCTCGTCGACACGGGCTCCAAGATGGACGACATCATCTTCCAGGAGTTCAAAGGAACGGGGAATATGGAGCTCGTTCTTTATAGGCAGGCCGCCGAGCAGCGGATCTTCCCGGCGCTCAAGGTCCGCGACAGCGGCACGCGCAAGGAAGAGAAGCTGTTCACGCCGGAGTACCTCGACGGAGTCTACAAGCTGCGCCGCCTCGTGGCGGGCATGGGCGACATCGAGGCGATCAAGGCGCTGACCGAGATGATGCGCGTGCACAAGACGAACAAGGCGCTGCTCGAGGCCTTGAAGTGATCGCGAAGATCCAGCCCGTCATCACGCCGAAGGCGCCGGCGGCGATCGGGCCGTATTCGCAGGGGATCTCGGCCGGCGAGCTGGTATTCGTGTCCGGGCAGACTCCCCTGCGCGCGGACGGAACGCTCGTCGAAGGGACGGTCGCGGAGCAGACCGAGCAGTGCCTCAAGAACATCCTCGAGGTGCTGCTCGCGGCGGGTCTCACGATGGACGCCGTGGTCAAGACGACGGTCTATATGACGGACCTCGGAAAGTTCGCGGAAATGAACGCGGTCTATGCGGGTAAGTTCCGCGCGCCGTACCCCGCGCGCGCGACCGTGCAGGTCTCGGCGCTTCCAAAAGGCGCGAACGTCGAGATCGACGCCATCGCCGTGAGGCCCTAAACCGGGATGCTCGCGCGAGCGCTCGCCGCGGCGGCGCTGGCGCTGCTCATCAGCGGCGACGTGGTCCGGCTCGGCTGGGGCGCGGCGGGCCTGTGGCATTTCCTCTTTCCGTACCTTTGGCTGTTCGTGCTGCTCGAGTCCAGCCGCGCTCGCCGCCGCCTGGACGACGGCGAGGTCTTCATCGCCGGGGCCGCGATGGCGATGCTGTACGGCGGCGTCTACGCGAAGGATCTGCAGTACGGCACCCATCCATTAGGCGTCGACTGGCTGGGCGCGCTCGGCGCCGCCTTCGACGGGGGGATGACGACCGTGCTGGCCCTGCACGTCGCGAGCCGTCTGCGGCCCCGCGACGCCGGCGCGCCCGCCGGCGAGATGGGCATGGCGTCCATCATCTTCCTGGTGTTCGGCGTCGCGGCCGCGGCGGCGGTCTACGCGGTGAAGACGTCCTTCGATTTCTACCGGGCCGAGCGCATGCTCGGCTCGACCTGGCTAGTCGCCGACATCCTCTTCCTGTTCGCGGGGTGGACCCTGGCGCGCGGCGCTCAGCGCCGCTCGGAGGGCGACGTCGAGGAGGAGCGCGAGCCCTGGATCTGGAGCCTGGCCGCGTTCGCGGTCTGGCTGCCGGGCGCTCGGATCATCGCGCGCGCCTGCGCCATGGCGGAGCTTCCGGACGCGCTCATCTATTTCTTCGTCGCGGCGTGGACCGCCGTCTTGGTCGGCCTCTGCTGGAGGCTTTGGAAGGAGCGCGGACACGGCTCGTCCATCGCGCTGTCGGGCTCGCGCGCGGCCTCCGCCGCGGCGCTCTGGCGCGCGGGGGGCGCGATCCTGCTCGTCCTCGCGCTCGGCGCCGAGCTCAACGATGCGAAAGCCGCGGGCATCTTCTCCGCGGCGATCGACTGGCCGTCGCGCACGCTGTTCGCGTGGGCGTTTCTCACCTCCCGCCTCAAAGTCTGAGTACCGGCTATCCCCGTGGATAGTCAGACCCCCGGACTTCAGACCCATTCAGACCTAGGCCCCCTGCCATGTCGTCTTTTCCCCATGGACCCAAGGGCATTTTCCAAACTTAAGCGATAATCCGGACGTGAGCTTGTTGATTTGGATCAATAAATGAGGCGCGGCATGCTGCGCCGTCTCGTCGCGGTCCTCGTGGCCGCCGCCATCGTGGCGGGCGCGCCCGGCTCGGCCGCCTACGACGCGGCCGCGCAGACCATGGGTGGACGCGCCGCCGCGGAAGCGGGCTCCGCCGCCCGGCCCGTACAGGTTCTCGGCCTTTCGGGCCTTTCCTCGCCGATCCCCACGCTCGCGCCGTCGATGCTGACGCTGTCACCGTCCGTGATGTCCGCTCCCGCCGTCGCTCCCGAGGCGCGCGTCGCGCCGGCCGCAGCGCTCGCGGTGTCCGCCGCGCCGGCGGCGAACGTTTCCGTCATATCGGCGGTCGCGAAGGGCCCGATCCGCGTCTCGGCCGTTCAGATCCCGCTGGCGAACGCCGCCAAGACCGGCCCGCCCGTCGCGTCCAAGCCCGCCGCGCTGACGCTGGCTTTGCCCGCCGCGTCGGCTCCGGAGAAGCTCGAGTCTTCTTCGAGCGCGATGTTCGACGGCTCGTCCGAGAAGCGTCCCACGGCGTCCTCCAGCGTCGCCGCTTACGGCGGCGTCGGCCGCGCGATCAAGAAGGGCCTCGCGATCCTCACGCTGTCCGTCGCGCTGATGGGCGCGAGCGCCAACACGGCGACCGCGCAGGCCGTCCCTGCCCCCCAGACTCAGACCCAGACGCAGACCACTCCCGCCCAGACGCCCGCCGCGCCCGTTCAGGCGGCGCCCGACACCGTCGAGCAGCGCAAGGTCCTGCCGCGCCCCGTCGAGGCCGCGGTCACGGTCGACCGCCAGGGCGTCACCGTCGGCGAGCGCATCCATCTGACGGTCACGCTGCGCAACACGTCCGACAAGCCCGTCACCCTGCAGAACCTGCGCGCGTCCGTGCAGGAGGCGCTGCCCGCCGATCTCGAGCTCCAGGGCGGGAAAACCGCCGAGCTGCCGACGACGCTGGCCCCGGGCGAGAGCAAGACGATCATCTACGAGGCGATCCCGTTCGGCTCGGGCACGCTGACCCTCGACGGCGGCATCGCGATCGTCGCGGTCGGCGAGACCGCGGTCTATCCCGAAGGCATCGAGATCGTCCTGCCGAAGACCGAGATCACCGTCAAGTCCGTGCTCACGCCGGACTGGAAGGAGAAGGGGCTCAAGGATATCGTCGGCGTGCAGCGCGGCGAAGGCCCGAATTGGATGTGGCTCGCGGCCATCCCCTTCGGTCTGCTGCTGTTCGCGGGCGTCTACCGCCTCGTCGCCTCGCGCAAGCTGTATCCGAAGCTCGACGCGAAGCGGATCTCGCTCGTCGCGACGACCGAGGGCGAGCTCGCCCGCCTGCGCGCCGAATCCCCCGATCTCGACGCCGCTTCCTTTTATGCCCGCTATCAGGATCTGCTGACCGGCTTCATGGTGGATTTCGCCGGCATGCCGAAGGCGGCGCGCGACGCGCGCTCGCTCGGCCGCGACCTGCGCAAGTCCGTTTACGACGCGGGCCAGGCGAGCGTCGCCGCCCAGCTCGCCGCCCAGGCCGAGGCCGCGCGCTTCGCCGGCAGCGAGACGGACGCGTCCGAGCGCGCGCGCATGCTCGACCGCCTCCAGGCGCTCGTCGCGAGCGTCGCCGGCAAGGCGGACAAGGCCGCGCCCGGCTCGAAGACCGGCCTGTCGATGGTCGGGCTCATCCCGGGCGCGCTCGCGGTCATTCCGGGCGCCGCGGGCCTGACGTTCGGCAGCCCTTGGGTCCTCCTGCTCCTGATCCCTTACGCCGCCTACATCATCTGGTCGCGGCGCCCGAAGAACGCGAAGACCGAGCGCTTCGCCGTCTCGTCCTCCGCGCAGACGCCCGCGCGCCGCACGTTCCGCGAGCGCTTCGCGGGTTTGCCCAAGATCCTGCGCGTGGCGGCCATGGGCCTGATCCTCGTCGCGCTCGCGCGGCCGATGATCGGCACGCAGCGCAGCGAGACGTTCATCCCGTCGACGGACACGATGGTCTCGATCGACCTGTCGGGCTCGATGAGCGGCGCCAAGCTCCAGGGCGTCAAGGACGCCGTGCGCGGCTACGTCGAGGAGCAGCGGCGCGGCACCGAGAACCGCGTCGGCATGGTCACCTTCTCGGACAACTCCTACCTCGACGTTAAGCTCACGACCGACTACGACGCGCTGATCTCGCATCTTAAAGAGCTGCAGACGACGGGCTCGACGGCGGTCGGCAAGTCGATGCTGACCTCGATCGCGCACTTCCTCGAGCTCAACGCGCTCGAGCTCGACGGCAAGGCCGACCCTCGCGCGGCCCAGGTCCAGAAGCTGCTGAAGGACGCGGGCCTGTCCGCGGCGCTCGAGTACGCGAAGCAGCACCCGGACCTGCTCAAGTCGATTTTGCAGCCGGAGCGCGCGAAGATCGTCGTCTTATTCACCGACGGCGAGTCTAACTCCGGCATCGCGCCGGCCGACGCGGCCAGGATCGCGGCGTCTCTCGGCGTCAAGGTCTATACGGTCGGCATCGGCGAGAACGGCGCGGGATTCGACAGCCAAGCCCTGCGGGAAGTCGCGGCGATCACCGGAGCGAAGTTCTACGCGGCGGGCGATGCGGAGACCATGCGCTCGGTCCTCCTCGAGATCGCGCGCCTCGAGAAGAGCCCGGCTAAGATCGTCTCCGCCGTCTCGATCAAGGACTACACGAGCTTGCTCGCGATCCTCGCGTTCCTGCTCCTCGGGATGGAGCTCACGCTCGTCAACACGCGCCTGCGCACGCTGTACGGCATGGCGTTCGTGATGGCGCTCAACGCGGGCCCGATGGACATCGCGAGCTCGGTCCAGTCCGCGCCCGTATCGATGGTCGCCCAGGTCCAGACGCCGCGCTCTCCGACGACGGCCGTGCCGCCCGAGGTGATCGAGGGCAACAGGCTCTACAACCAGGGCCGCTTCGCGGAGGCCCTCAAGAAGTACGGAGAGGCGCTCGAGCGCCACCCGGACGTCCCCGAGATATACTTCAACATGGCGGACGCGTACCTGCGCATGGGCGAGAACGCGAAGGCCGACGCCGCGTGGGCGAAGTACCTGTCGCTCACGAAGGATCCGAAGAAGCAGTCGCAGACCGTCTTCAACCTCGCGAACTCCGCGCTGATGGCGAAGGATGGCGAGAAGGCGATCGAGCTTTATAAGGAGGCGCTGCGCCTCGACGCGGACAACCAGGACGCGAAATGGAACCTCGAGTCCCTCAAGCAGCAGCAGAAGGAGCAGGAAGAGAAGGAATCTAAGGACGGCAAATCCAAGGACCAGAAGGGCAAGCCCGGCAAGCCCAAGCCCGGCGATAAGCCCGGCAAGCCCGGCGACGGCAAGCCCGGGGACGGCAAGCCCGGCGACGGCAAGCCCGGCGACGGCAAGCCCGGCGACGGACAGCCGAAGCCCGGCGACGGCAAGCCCGGGGACGGCAAGCCCGGCGACGCGAAGCCCGGCGATAAGCCCGGCCAGTCGAAGGCCGACGCCGAGAAGGCTCAGAAGGAAGCCGCCGGCAAGCTCGGCGACGCGCTCGGTGAACAGGAGGGCGGCGAGAAAAAGGACGCCCTCAAGGGGATGACGCGCAAGGGGACGAAGGTCTGGGGACTCGGCGCGCTTCCGCTCGGTTTGCCGCTCGCGATGGCCGGACCCGGCATCGTCTTCTCGTCCACGCTGTTCCTGTGGGTCGTCGGCGTCGGCCTGCCGGTCCTGATCCTGCTCGCCGCGTGGGGCATCAAGAAGCGGATGGACGCGGCCAAGCTCTTGAGCCCCGGCACCGCGCCCAAGACCTTCCGGTCGTGGTGGGGCGCGCGCCGCTTCATGGGCAAGACCGCGCTCGCGCTCGCGGCCGTCGGCCTGATCGGCCTCGCGGCGGGCGACCCGCGCGGCGGCATGGTCGACGAGCGCGTCAATTTCGGCGGCAAGGACATCGTCGTCACCGTCGACGGCTCCTACAGCATGACGTACGCCGAGGACGGGCGCATGGCCCGCACGCAGAAGGAGCTCACCGAGTTCATCACGCGCCTGCAGGGCACCGACCGCGTGGGCCTCGTCGTCTTCGCGGGCAAGGCGCGCACGGCGTCCCCGATCTCGATCGACTACGGCAATTTCGAGTTCAAGATCAACCGGCTCGACGTCGAGGCCCGCGGCATCAGCGAGGGCTCGGACCTCGCGGCGGCGATCAAGTACTCGTCCGAGCACTTCGAGATCGCGAAGAAGCTCGGCGACCGCCAGCGCATCCTGATCGTGATCTCCGACGGCGACGTGAACGAGGCCGAGATCGACGCGGCGATCGCGTCCGCGGCCGAGCACGGCGTCACCGTCTACGCGATCGGCGTCGGCGACCCCGCCGGCACGAAGATCCTGATGCCCACCGCCGACGGGACCGGCACCGAGTACCTCGTCGACGAGAAGACGGGCCAGCCCGCCGTCACGCGCCTCAACGAGGCGCCGCTGCGCAAGCTCGCCGAACGCACGGGCGGCGCCTATTTCCGCTCGGGCGGCAAGACTTCCATCGACGGCATCTTAAAGGAAGTCTCGCGCCTTGAGAAGGGCGTGAAGGGCGACCTGATCAAGTCGCCGCGCCCCGTCGGCGTGTATCTGCTCTGGCCCGCGCTGCTGATGCTGCTGCTCGACCTCCTGATGCCCGGCCGCTCGCTGCTGAAGCGCTCCGGGACGGCCAAGCCCGAGCCCAACGACAAGCCCAAGAAGACGGGCCTCGGCGGCACGGGGCTGTTGGGCGCCGCGCTCGTTCCGCTGGGCGCTTGGCCGCAGATCCTGCCGTTCGCGGCGCTCGCGGTCGTCGTCGCGGCGTACCTCGCCGCGGATTCGTGGAGCGGCGGCGCGATCACGCGCTGGGCGCGCGAGACGTGGCAGCGCCGGCGCGGCTATGTCGAGAAAGGCGTCGCGGCCGACCTGATCCACCTGTACGACCTGCGCGAGGCCGACGAGCGCCGCCTGACCGCCTTCGTCAAGGGTTGGCAGGACGCGAAGGAGCCGCTGCGCGAGACGCTGATCAGCGTCGCGTCGCACGACGAGGCCCTGTGGCGCGAGAAGCTCACCGCGGTCTACCTTTCCGGCGCCGCGCCCGAGACGCTCGAGAAGGTGCTCAACGCGCTGCGCAAGACGTCGCGCACGCGCATGGAGCCGCTCGCGCCCGTGACGGCGCGCATGTCGGTCCGCCGCGCGCAGATCTCCTGGATGGCGCATTCCGACGCGGACGCGCGCCTTGCCGAGCTCGCGTCCGTCGCCGCCGGCCAGCCGACCGGGTTCGCGGTCCCGAAGCCCTTCATCCGCCCCGCCGGGCTCTGGGCGCGCGTCAAGCGCGGCGCGACGGTCGCCATCCTCGCGCTGATGATCGCTCTCACCGGCGTGTCGACGGTCGGCACGCTTAACTTCCGGGTCGAGCAGCGCGCGGCCGCCGAGATCGCGATGAAGCTGTTCTACGCCGAGGACCTGTTCGTGTTCACCGATCGCTACGTGGATCCGCGCATCCCCGAGCAGGTCATCCCCGCGCTCAAGCGCTGGCATGAGTCGCCGAAGACGGCCGGCGCCGATTTCGAGCGCGCGCTGACGATCCTGCGCGAGTCGCCCGACCCGAAGGCCGACAACATCCTCGTCATGATCTTCCGGCACGCGGGCGTGCTGCCCCTCACGAACGCGGGGGAGAACATGCTGCTGCTCGCGCTCATCGAGCGCGAGAGCGACGCGCTGTGGAACTCGATGGACCAGCTGATCGCGCAGTCCGCTCACGACGCGTCCTCGGCGAAGCTGCTCGTGAAGCTCGTGATGCTCGGCGTCGAGTCCGGCAACGAGAAGGCGATCGTGCAGATTTTCCGCGTGCTCAAGAGCCCGAACAAGCAGGTACAGCAGATGTCGGCCGGCGCGCTTTACGCGTACCTCTCGCAGGACGAGGGCAAGGCGTTCTTCGATAAGCTGGCGACGGTGCAGGCGAAGCACGCGTCCGATCCGGCGCTCCAGATGTGGACGACGAGCTTCGCGTTCCGCCGCCTCAGCCAGCCGGGCGCGACCGAGGCCGACCTCGTCAAGGCGAAGGCCTTCCTCGACAAGGCGCTCGTGAACGCGCGCGCGATCGACGCCGTGCGCCTTCTGATTTTCAAGCAGACCCCGCCCGACCAGGAAGTCCAGGCTCCGCCTTCGATGGTCGCGATGCTCGCGAACCTCGCCGATCAGATGCAGGGAGACGGCGGCGCGCCCGCGCCGCTCACGGGCGCCGTGCGCTATTTCGTCTCCAAGGCGACCACCGCGCTCATCCAGGAGGCGGAGAAGAACGTTCCCGGCCTGCACGAGCGCCTGCTCAAGGACGGGATCGTCCTGCCCGACACGCAAGGCTACTCGTACGACAACTACGACGACTACGACGATCACCACGGTCGCGGCTACCGCGGCGGCTACCAGTCCACGACGCAGAACTACCGCGACGTCTACAAGCTCGCTCACCTGAGAGCCCTGCAGACGGCGCTCGACGAGATGGTCGGCCCGCTCGCCGAGAGCGAGGAGCCCGTCAATCCCGCCGCGCGCGAGCTCCTCGACCGCGCGACCATGTCGCTCGAGCAGCTCATCGCGGCCGGCGAGAAGGCCGGGATGATGGAAGGCGGCACGGCGCCCGAAGCCGCCGCCGAGCAGCTGCTGTCCGTCCTGCGCCAGGGCGACGCGGCCTTCGCGAACCATTCCTTCCTGCGCGCGCTGCGCGACGCCGGCCTCGCGCCGGCGGTGGGCGACTTCTCGAGCCAGCTCGCCTACCCCGAGGCGCTCGACGCCGACCAGCTCGTCAAGCTGCGCGAGACGCTGCTCCAAATCGCTCGCTCCGGCAGCGGCTGGGACCCTCAGGGCAAGGCGCGCGCGCTGACGTGGGCGGAGAAGCTCTATCTCGTCGGCGCGCTCAAAGCGGTCGACGAGGTGCAGCTGAAGAACTTCCCCGGCGTGCCGGCCGCGGCGACCGACGACGAGTCGCTGTCGCTCGCGCGCCTCTCGCTCGAGATCTCGGCGCATCCCAATGACGCCGCGTTCGCGCTCCAGGCGCAGCAGCGCATGATCGCGCGCATGGAGAAGGGCCCCCTCGACGCGGCCGACGCGGGCCAGGTCCTCACCCAGATCCTCACGATCGTCACCGGAACGCCGAGCGAAGCCGCCGCCATCGAGGCGATGACGGGGGCGCTCAAGCTGCCCGGCGGCGCGGCGTTCGGGCCGGTCGTCCAAGCTCGCTCCGCCGCGGGGCTCATCAAGATCGCGGAGCAGGCCGAGCGGGCGTTCAGCTCGCAAGGCCTCAAGGAAGAGCTCATCTCCCTCGGCCTGCGCGAAGGCGACTACGCGTGGCGGCCGGACCTAAAGGTCCGTCACTACCGCGCGCTCAACGAGGCGATCGCCGCCGCGGCCGCGAAGGCGCAGGCCGGCGGCCAGGCCCTGAGCTACGACCAGACCGCCGCCGTGGAAGCCGCGAAGTCCCTGACGAGGCTTTCGACCCTGGCCGCCGCCGCGGGCGCGCCCGCCGGAGACACGGCCCCCGAGATCGCGGCCGACCGCGCGAACGTCATCCTGTTCAAGGGCTACCGGCTGTTCGCGGGCAGCGACTTCAACATCGCGCTGCGCGCGGCTAAGCTCATGCCCGGCCAGGGCAACTCGATGTCCGATTATCGGCAGGCCTATACGCGCGCCGAGATCGAGGCGCTGCGCGCCTGGCTCAAGGGGATCGCGCTGTCCGGCAAGAACCTCTCGTCGTCGCCGTCCGACCTCCAGTGGAGCGAGAAGGTCTATCTGTCGGCGGCCATCGACCGCATGGACGAGATCCTGCGCTCGAGCTTCGCGGCCGCGGCGCCCGCCCCTGTGAAGACGCTGCTCGAGACGGTCCGGCGCCCCGGCGAGGAATCGCTCGCGATGACGCGCCTGGCGCTCGCGCTCGACGCGCGTCCGCGAGACGGCGCGTTCGCGCTCAAGGCCCAGGAGGCCATGTTCCAGATCATCGCGCTGCGCGCCGCCGACGCCGCGGACGCGTCCGAGGTGCTCGAGCGCGTGCAGAAGGCCGTGATCGGCGGCCCCGAGGAAGCGCGCGCTCTCGCGGCGCTCGCGGCGGGCCTCAAGGGCCCCAACGGCGCGGCGGTCGCGGCCGAGGCTCGCGAGATCAGCGACGACGCCGTGAAGGCGATCGCGGAGGAGGCCGAGTCGGAGTTCGCCGGCTTCAAGGATGAGGTTCTAAAGCTCGGCCTGCGCGAGAGCGCTTATACCTTCCGTGCCTCGTTGAAGCTGGCGCAGTATAAGGCCCTGCTCGCGGCCATCGAGAAGGAAGCCGCCGGCGCGACGACGGCCGAGCAGCGCGAGGCCCTCGCGCGCGCGCGCACGCTGCTGCCCATCCTCCAGGCGCTCGGCGCCGCCGCGGGCGTGCCCCCGGGCGACACCCCCGGCGAGTTCGCCGCCGACATCCTGAACCCGGCCCTCCAGCGCGGGTACCAGGTGTTTGCGGCCGCGCAGTTCAACGACCATCTCCGGCAGAAGGGCTTCATGCCCCCGGGCTCGGGCAACGATCTCGACGACCACAAGCCGATGTATACGAAGCAGGAAGTCGCCGCGATCCGCGACTGGCTCAAGGCTCAGCTCGCCTCGGGTCAGGGCTGGGAGAGCGACGGCACCCCGCGCCCTCTCACCGCCATCGAGAGGGAAGTCCTAACCGAAGCGATCACCGCCGCGGATTCCGCGCTCGCGCGCTTTAACGCGATCAAGGTCGGCATGGCTCCGTCCGGCACGAAGCTGCACGGCTTCGCGCCGCTAGCCCTGGCCGCGCTGTCCGGGTTCGCGCCGTGGGCGTTCTTCACGATCCTGGGCCTCGGGGCGGCGTACCTCGTCTGGAAGATGCTGCCGGCGATGATGTCGCCGGCCGAAGCCGAGGCGGCCGCCCGCGAATCCATGCCGGGCGCCGTGCTCGCCCGCCACCGCCGCATCGAGCTGTTCGCGCGCCGCATGGCGACGGCCGTCAACGGCGGCTCGTTCCGCTCGCGCTTTGTCGGCCCCGGCGGCACGGACTTCGCCGAGGCCCGCCCTTATCAGGGAGAGGACCGGCGCGACATCGACTGGAAGACCTCCGCGAAGAAGGACGAGCTCTACGCGAAGAAGTTCGAGCTCGAGCGCGACATGCCGCTCATGCTCGTCATCGACATCAGCGGCTCCGGCCGCTTCGGCACGCGCGGCACGGATAAGCGCACCGCGATCGAGGACGCGGCCGCGGTGCTCGCGCTCGCGGCCGCCCACTCGAACATCCGCGTCGGCGCCGTGCTCATCTCCGACCGCGTCGAGCAGGTCTTCCCCGCGCGCGGCGGGTCGCGCCACGCGATGATGATCGTCGACGCGATCCTGAAGGCGCAGCCCACCGGCGCCGCGACGGATCTGAAGCCGGGACTCGAGGCCGCCGGCAAGCTCCTCGGCTCGCGCTCGATGGTCGCCGTGCTCTCCGACTTCATCGCTCCCGACTTCAAGGACGCGCTGGGCGCGCTGTCCGCGCGCCATGACGTGCGCGCGATCCGCGTGACCGACCCGGCCGAGCACGGCCCGCTTCCCGACGTGGGCCTGCTGCCCGTCGTCGACGCCGAGACGGGCGTCACCCGCATGCTCGACACCTCCTCGCGCGCGGGACGCGCCGAGGCGGCCGCCGCCATCAGCCGGCGCGAAGCCGCCGTCGAAGCCGCTTTTTCCGCCTCGCGCCTCAATCCGGTCTCCATCTCCACCGAGGGCGATCCGCTCGACAGCCTCGAGCAAGCCTTCCATCCCAAAGCCAAGCAGCCGTTCACGCCGTAAGGAGCGTTATGAAGAAAGTCCCCAGCCTCTCGAATCTCGCGAAACTCGGAGCCGCCGTCATGATCGCGGCCGCCCCCGTCGCGGCCTCGGCGCAAACCGTCGCCGGCCGCGTCGCGCTTCCCGGCGTCTCCGCCGGGATCGTGCCGACCATCGGCACGGGCATCAGCGCTCCGCTGACGGCCGGCTCGTTCGGCCCCTCGGCTTTCGCGCTGACTCCGACGCTGGCCGCGCCGAGCGTCGCGCTGACGGCGGCGATCCTTCCCGCCGCCGCCGTGCCTTCGGCGGTTCCTCTCGCGCTGAAGCCCGTCGTCAACGCGGCCTCCGCCGCGGAGCGCATGAAGGACGCGACCGCCGCTCTGGCCGCGATGCCGAACCTCGATAAGGCCTCCGGATCGCAGACCCGCGGCGCCGGCACGGCGATCGAAGCCGCGCTGACCGGCGAAAGCCAGGCGCGGTCCGCCGCCGCCGTCGACGTGCCTTCCGTGTACGCCGGCGGCGCGTCCGCCGAGCTCGCCGCGACCGCCGTCGAGAAGGCCGGGATCGTCAAGAACATCCGCGCCGAGATCTCCAAGGTGATCGTCGGCCAGTCGGAGATGATCGACTCGATCATCACGGCCATGATCGCGTCCGAGCACGTCCTGCTCGAAGGCGTCCCGGGCGTCGCGAAGACCCAGACGGTCAAGGCGTTCTCCGACGCGGTCGAGGGCGGCTTCCAGCGCGTGCAGGGCACGCCCGACAAGCTTCCGTCGGACCTGCTCGGCGCCGAGATCCTGCAGGAAGACCCGAAGACGGGCCTGAAGGCGATCGTGCTCGAGAAGGGCCCCGTGTTCACGAACATCCTGCTCGTCGACGAGATCAACCGCATGATGCCGAAGACGCAGGCGGCGCTGCTCGAGGCGATGGCCGAAGGCCGCGTGACGATCGGGCGCAACACGCTCGAGCTGCCGAAGCCCTTCATGGTCCTCGCGACGCAGAACCCGATCGAGCAGGAAGGCGTCTACCGTCTGCCCGAGGCCCAGCAGGACCGCTTCATGTACAAGGTCCTCGTCCCTCGCCCCGCGATGAGCGAGCTCAAGGAGATCATGAACCGGTTCAGCAAGAAGGATGGCCAGCCGCGCGCCGGCAAGATCACGAGCCTCGAAGAGATGGTCGAGATCCGCAAGGTCGCCGAGCAGGTCTACGTCGACGAGGCGCTCCAGGACTACATCGTCAACATCGTCGAGGCCACCCATAACCCGTCCAAGTACGGCATCGACGCGAAGGAGCTCATCGAGTCGGGCGCCTCGCCCCGCGCGGCGATCTTCCTGCTCAAGGCCGCCAAGATCAACGCGCTGCTCAACGGCCGCGCGTGGGTCGGTCCTCAGGACATCCGCGAGGTCGCGCCGCGCATCCTCCGCCACCGCATCACGCTCAGCTACGCGGCGAACAAGCTCACGACCGACCAGGTCATCGAGAACATCCTGAGCAAGGTCTCGGTCCCGAAGCCCCAGGTCCGGGCCGCGGCGACCCTCGCTCCGTCGGACAAGAAGAACTGATCCGATGAACGTCGTCTACGCGCTGGCGGCCGCGCTCGCGGCCGCCGGCGCGGCGTCGGCGCAGGTCGTTCCAAAGGTCCCGCTCTCCACCGGCCGGATCGCCGCTCCCGCCTTCTCGCCTTCCGCGCTTCTGTCCGCGCCTTCCGTCCCCGGCGCCCCGCTCGCGCCTTCGCTCGCGGGCTTCCGCATTCTGGGCGTCCCCGGCCCCGGCGTCACGCCGGCGCACCTCGAAGCCGTGAAAGCGCTTGTCGCGCGCACAGGGGAGACGATTGTCATCCACGGGAGCCGTCAGACCGGCTTCAGCCATCGCACGGGGCTTCCGTTCGCGCCCGACACGGACCTGGATCTAGGCGTCGTCGGATCGCCGGAGAAGCTTCTCGCCTTCTCGCCCTCGATGTGGGACGGCGTCATCCCGCACGCTCGGCACGAGCCGATGCTTGCGGTCCCGACGGTCGAGGACGCTGTCGGCCGCGGCCATCTCGTGATCGCGCCGGCTTCGGCCCGGCTGTCGGGGGACCTGGGCGCGCTGCAGCGGGCGGCGCGTCCCTGGCGCACGGATGAACAGCTCACGAAGCTCGCCGCGAGGCCGCAAGCCGGCGCGCTGCGCTTCGCGGTCATCGGCGACGCCGAGCCGGGCCGATTCTGGTTCTCGCGCAGCCTCTTCAACACGCCGGGCGTCTTCTTGAAGCTGCTCGCGCGCGCCGACCGTTCGGGCGCCGACTTCATCTTGCAGCTCGGCGACATGGTGAGCCGCGGCACGGCCTCCAACTTCAAGGCCTTTTTTCGCGGCCTGCTGTCCTCGAGGCTGATCACGCCGTATCTGACCGCGATCGGCAACCACGACCGCCACAAGCCGCACGGCGTCTCGAACGACAAGATGTATCGCACCTCGTTCGGCAGCCCGGACTACTCGTTCACGCGCGGCGGCTGGCGCTTCGTCGTCGTGGACTCTAGCGCGGGGCGTATCACGGCGGCCCAGCTCGACTGGCTGCGGCGGGAGCTCGATCCCGCGGTGCCGACCGTCGTTTTCACGCATATCCCGCCCGCCCCTCTTTCCGAGTGGACCGATTGGGGCGCGTTCAAGGGAGCCGGCGGGTTTAAGGACGGCAGCGCCGCGTTCATGAGCCTCATGTCCGCGAACAAGGTCGCGCGCGTGTACATGGGCCACATCCACGGCCTGGGCGTGCTTGAGCGCGGCGGCGTGAAATACGTGCTGACCGGAGGCGGAGGCTCGCCGCTGTTCCCGGGGCCGGTGAAGCGGCGCCTGCATCATTGGCTGTCGGTGGAAGCCGGCCCGGACGGCCTCGTCGAGACGGTCCATACGTCCGACGGCTCGACCTACCCTCTACGATAGGGCCGGACTGTCCTTAAGGACAGCCGTCGATTATTTCTTCTTTGCGGGCTGCTTCGAGGCGGAGCCGCGGCAGGTCGACTTGCCGAGCGGCGACTCCGTCGTGAAGAGAAACGTGCCCTTCTTGTGCTTGTCGCGCAGCTTGATCGTGACGAGGCTCGTGAGGACCGAGACGCGCGAGCTGCACGTGATGTAGTTGTTCTTGAGGCCGTCCTCTTCGTCGTCGTCGGTGGACACGGTCAGGCTTCCGCCGATCGATTTGACTCCGAGGGTCTGGAGGACCGGGTTATTCGGCATCGCGGTGACCACGCTGTAATGGTCCTCCTCGCCCGTCGAGACGATGTCCGCGCGGCCCATGCTCTGGTTCTTCGCGTTGAGGAAGTCGGCGGTCATCTGCTTGGGCAGCCGCTTGAAGACGGCGACGAACCGGTCCTTGAGGCCGTTGCAGTCGCGGTCGACGACCCAGGTGCCGAGGAGCCCCTTCAGTGGAGTGTACGCGTCATCGGCCGCCCGCGCGGGGAGCGCGAGGCACAGCAGCAATAGTGTTATCCGCATGACCAGACGATACGAAACTTAACGGCTGGGTGCTTCGGTGACTTTCGCGTCCACGGTCAGCGGGATCTCGATCGGCGAGTCCCCGCGCAGCACGGTGATCGTCGTCTTCTGCCCGGGGATCATTTTCGAGAGCGCGTAGGCGACGTGGCCCGCGGCCTGTTGCCCGCCCTCCTCGATCGATTCCTCGCCGACCCTGATGATCAGGTCGCCGCGCTTGAGGCCGGCCTTCTCCGCCGCGGAGCCGTGCTGCACGTACTCGATCTCGAGGCCCGCCTCGGGCGCCATGGGATCGGAGAGATTCGCGATGATGCCGATGGAGGCCGTGGCGATGTTGCCCGTCTGCGCGAACTGCGCCATCACGCGGCCGACCTCGGGCGCCATGATCGAGAAGCCGAGGCCGTCGGAGCCGCCGCTCTGCGTATAGATCTGCGTGTTCACGCCCACGACCTCGCCCCTCGAGTTGAACAGCGGGCCGCCGGAGTTGCCCGGGTTGATCGAGGCGTCGGTCTGGAGATGCTTCACGTACATGTTGCCGCGCCCGTCCATGCCGCTGACGACGCCGGCGGTCACGGTGAAGGGCAGTCCGCGCGGGTAGCCGGTCGCGGTCACGTCCTCGCCCTCGAGCGGGGCGCGCGCTGCGAGCTTGACGGCCGGCCACGGCTTGCCGTCCGCCCGAGGCGCGAGCTGCACGATCGCGAGGTCCTTGTCGTGGTTGACCGCGAGGACCTTGGCTTTGATGACGCCCTGCACGCCGGGCACGCGCGCCTCGACGAACTGGCCGGGCTGGCGCGAGCCGACGACGTGCGCGTTGGTGATGAAGACGCCGTTGGCCGTCAAGATGAAGCCGGAGCCGGTGGCCATGCCCTGCGGCATGCGCACGATCACGTTGACGACGGAGCCCTTGACGCGGGCGACCATCGCCTCGCGCGACTCGATGACGACGGTGTCCGCGGGGCCGGCCATCGCCTTGTCGATGATGGCCTGGATCTCCGGGGGGATTCCCTGAGCCTGATGCTGCGTCTTCATCATCGCGGAAGCCGTATGGCGGGCGGCGGTGTCGGCCGGAGCGTTTCGGAGCCCGCCCTGCCACATCGTCAGGCTCGCGGCCGCCATCATCACGACGGCCATCGCCTTGACGCCGCCGGAGAGGCGGAACGCGCGTTCCTTGCGCTTCGTGAGCCAGCCGTGGAAGAGCGAGGCCACGCCGAGCAGGCCGGCGATGATCGCGAAGGCCGCCGCGGCGCCCGGCGAGTACGCGAGCGCGACGAAGAGGACGCCGATCGAGACGAGGTTGAAGACGAGATGCGCCAGGATCGGCGCCGTGAGTCCGCGGCTCTTGTAGGCGGTGTGCGCGAGGTAGAGCCCGAGGATGAGGTTCAGGGCGAAGATGAAGGGGCTGAAGCCCCACGTCGCGAAGTGCGCGACCGCGAAGTTGAACGACGAGAGCGCGGCGGCGATCGGGAACGCCAGGTGCGAGACGAGGTCGCCGAGCTTCAGGACGCGCTTGGCGCCGCCGACCGCGCCGGCCGCGTCGGGAAGGCCGTCGATCATGGACGAGATCCAGCGCGTGAACGGCTTGACGGCCGCGAGCACGAGGAAGATCGCGCCGAAGCCCAGGAGGCGGAAGGTGATCTCCTCCATCGTGACGGCCATCGGAAGGCTGATGCCGAGGAAGGTCGCCGGAGACTCGGCGAGGCCGGTCACGATCTCATTGGGGCCGTATTTGGTGAGCAGCGCCACGCGCCCGAAGCCGCGCAGCGCGGAATCGGCCATGTACTGAGGCCACGGAAAGAGGTCGAGGAGCGGGCGAAGCGTGACCTCGAGGATCGCGCCGAGGCCGACGAGGTTGAGGCCCTGCGTCAGGCCGTAGCCGAGCTTGCGCTTGAAGGTCATCGGCTCCGTGAGGGGGCCGCCGAACGAGTCCACGGTCAGCTTGCGCTTCGCGGCCGAGACGCCCGCGTGGAACGAGACTCTGGCGGCGAGCGCGGCCTTGAGCTGCGACGAAGCGCCCGCGACCGCGGGGCCGTCGACGCCCTCCTTCTTCTCCGATGCGCCGTCGAAAGCGGCGTCGGCGCCCGTTTTCGCGCTCTCCGTGGATTCGGATTCCCCGATCAAGGCGGGAGCGGCCGTCTTGGGCGCGATCCACGAGACGGCGCGCTCGACCCAAGTCCGCTTGGCGACGGGAGCGGCGGCGGCGGGAGCGGAGGCGGCGGGCTCGACGGGAACCTGCGGTTCGTCCTGGGAGGCGGCGGCGCGAACCGCGGCGGAGAGAGCGGTGGGGGCGGCGACGGCGGGCTGGACGGCGGACGCCGCCGCGGCGGAGACAACGGGCGCCGGAGCAATGGAAGGGGCGGAGAAGGTTCCGGAGAGGTTCGCGGCGCCGAGGGCGAGAGCGGGAGCGGTCATCCGCGGCGCGGCCGATCCGGAGGGAGAAACCGGCATCCCGCCCGTCTGGCCGGCGGCGACGCGCACGACCTGCGCCTGGACCCCCGAAGGCACGGAGCCCAGAAAGAGGGCGGCGGCCAGGATGGTCGAGAACGCGCGGCGCGGGAAGGTCTTCATACAGGGAGTTTACCCGTTCGCCGTCTCGGCGAGCCGGGCCGGAGGTCCCAGGTTTCGGCCAACATTGGCCCCTCCTTTATAGGCCCGATGGACCCCCTTCCTAAAACGGCGCCCGGACCGCTATAATCCAAGGCATGACCTTGCGCGTCTACGAGTACGCGAAGTGCTCCACCTGCCGCCAGGCGCTGAAATTCCTGGACGCGCGCAAGACGCCGTACCGCGCGATCCCGATCGTAGACCAGCCGCCGACCATCCCGGAGCTCAAGGCCATGCTCGCCTTCACGGGAGACCTTCGCCGGCTGTTCAACACCTCGGGTGTGGTCTACCGGGAGCTGGGGCTCGGCAAGAAGCTCGAGACGATGACCGAAGCCGACGCGCTCAAGCTGCTGTCGAAGAACGGTAAGCTCGTCAAGCGCCCGTTCGTCCTGCTCGAGGATCGCGGCCTTCTCGGGTTCAAGGTGGACGAGTGGAAGGCGGCGTTTAGGTGAATAGCGTCCTTGCGTAAGCCTTTGAGTAAGCGCGGGCCGGTGCTCTCGGCGTGGGCCTGGGCTTTCCTCGCGTGCGCCGCGGCCGCCGCCGCGCTGCGCTGGGCCTCGCTCGGCTACGGCCTTCCGCACACTTATAACGCGGACGAGCCTCATCTCGTGAACATGGCCGTGTCGTTCGGCGGCGGAAGCCTGCGGCCGCACTCGTTCAAGTATCCGACGCTGTGGCCCACGCTTCTCGGCGGCCTCTACGGCTTGTGGTTCGCGGCGTGGTCCGTCTTCGGCATGCGCAAAGGCCCGCCCGACTTCGCCGCGCTGTACGGCTTCACGCCGACGGGCTTCTATCTCATCGCGCGCGGCGTCTCGGCGGCCGCCTCGCTCGCGGCCCTCGCCGTCGTCTGGAGGAGCGAGCGCGCGGAGGATCGCGGCCGGTGGGCGTACGGCGCGCTCATTCTCGCCTTCGCCCCGGCGCTCGTGGAGCTGGCCCATGCCGCGAAGCCCGACTCGCTGATGCTTCTGTTCGCGGCGGGCGCCTGGGCCTGCGCCCTGCGCTTCCGCGCGGGCGGAGCGCACGGCTGGCTCTACGCGACGGGGGCGCTCGTCGGCGCCGCCTGCTCGACGCAATATACCGCGGCGCCGCTCGCGCTTCTGCCGCCGCTCGCCTGGCTGCTCCGCGACGGAGGGCCGCCTTCCTGGACCTGGCTCGCTCAGGCCGCCGCGCTCGCGGCGGCGGCGTTCTTCGCGGGCTCGCCGTACATCGCGCTCGACTTTTCCCGCTTCGCGGCGGACTGGAGCGACTACGCCGACCTCGGGCGCCTCAGGCCCCACGACGCCGGAGCCATGGCGAAGTCCGTCGCCTACAACCTCTGGACCTTCGGCGGCGAGGGCTCGCCCGCGGGAGCGGCCGCGCTGCTCGGCCTCGGGGTTCTCGCTCGGCGGCGGGCGCGCCTCGCGCTAATGATGGCGGTCCCCATCGTCGCGTACTTCCTAGTCTTGACCGCCAGCCCCGACGGCGGCTGGCAGCGCTACCTGCTGGGCGTCTTCCCCGCGCTCGCGCTGCTGTCGAGCGAGGGCTTAGCCCTCCTCGGCGGCGCCAAGCCCTGGCGCCGCGCCGCGGTCGCCGCTCTCGTCGTCGCGCCCGGCCTCTTCCTGTCGTGGCGCTACGTCTCCGATCTCGCGCTGCCCGACACGCGCGCGCAAGCCGAGGATTGGATGAAGACCAACGTCCCGGCGGGCGGCACGGTGCTGCTCGACCTTCCGCACGCCTCGCCGCGGGCGATCCCGTCGAAGGAGCAGTGCCTCGACCTCGCCGCGCGGACCGCGGCGGCGGGCTCCCCTCGCTCGCGGCTTTGGAGCGCGATGGCCGACCGGCATCCGGGCGGCGGCTGGCGCGTCTACCGAGTCCAGCGCTCGGCGAGCGACCTCTTCTCCGCGCCGAAGCACGTGGCCGCCTCCCAGGCCGACGCTGATTTTCTCGACGTGCGGCCTGGCCTCGACCCGGTGCGCGCCGTGCGCGCGAGCTGGGTCGTCACCTCCACGTTCGGCGCCGATCCCCGTCGCGCGCGCGAGCTGTCGACTTTCTTCTCGGAGCTCGCCTCCGGCTCGGACCTCGTCCGGGAGTTCCCGTCCGAGCCGGGTAAAACCATGGGACCGTGGCTGCGCGTGTGGAAGCTCCGCCGCTGATTCGACGGCTTTTGGTGTCAGGGCTTGCGTTGTTGCATTGTTGAACAATGCAACAACGCAAGCCCTGACACCAGAGTCCCGTTATAAAAGCGTCAACGGTCGTAGAGACCCGCCATTTCCTATAATGTCGGCTCATGGCCAAGCCTAAAGTCATCGTCGTCATGCCCGCGTATAACGCGGAGAAGACCCTCGAGCGCACCATCAGGGATATCCCCGCGGGCACCGTGGACGAAGTGATCCTCGTGGACGACTGCTCGAAGGACGGAACGGTGGCCCTGGCGAACAAGCTCGGGCTCACGGTCATCCGCCACAAGACCAACAAGGGCTACGGCGGCAACCAGAAGACCTGCTATACGGAGGCGCTCAGGAAAGGCGCCGACGTCGTGGTGATGGTGCATCCCGATTACCAGTACGACGCGCGCCTCGTGCCGATCATGTCGGATTTGATCTCCAACGACATCTGCGACATGGTCTGCGGCAACCGCATCCGCACCCGCTGGGAGGCGCTCAACGGGGGAATGCCCGTCTATAAATACATCTTCAACCGGCTGCTCACGATGTTCGAGAACTTCGTGACGGGGCAGAACCTCGGCGAGTGGCATTCGGGCCTTCGCGCGTACTCGCGAAAGTGCCTCGAGACGATCCCGTGGGAGGGGAACTCCGACGACTTCGTGTTCGATCAGCAATTCCTCATCCAAGCCGCCTATATGAAGCAGCGGCTGGGAGACGTGCCCGTCGCCGCCCGCTATTTCCCCGAGGCGTCGTCCATCAACTTCAAGCGCTCCTGCGAGTACGGGTTGTCGGCGCTCTGGTGCCTCGGCCAGTACGTCCTGCAGCGGCTGGGCGCCGCGCGCTTCGCCCTGTTCGAGCCGAAGCCCGCTAAATGAACGTCGCCGCGGCGGCCTTCGCGCTGCTGACCGCGGTGCTGGGCGCGCTGTCGGCGGCGGACTCCCTCTGGGCGGCCCTTCGTCCGGGCTTCATCCCGCTCGTGCTGCTCGTGCTGACGATCCTCCTCGCCACGGGCTCCGGCCGGGTCCTCGTGCGGCGCCTGGGCCTGGGCGACATGAGCGAGTCGCAGAGGACGCTGACGGGCGCCACGCTGGGCCTCGGGATGCTCGCGCTCGGCGGCTTCTTCCTCGGCGCGGCCGGGCTGTTCAAGCCTTGGGCGGCCTCGGCTTTCCTCGCGGCGCTTTGGGTCGCCGGCTACGCGGAGCTCAAGCCCGCGCTGGAATCGCTCGCGCCGGATCAAAGCCTGCTGCGCGACCGGCCGCTCGCGGCCGCGGCCGTCGCGCTGCCGCTGCTCGCGGCGCTGTGGATGTGCCTCGTGCCGCCTCACCAGTACGACTCCCTCGTGTATCATCTGGCGCTGCCGCAGGCTTACGTGCGCGAAGGCCGCCTGTTCGCGCCGCCCGGCATCGTTTACGCGCATTTTCCGCAGAACGGCGAGATGCTCTTCTCGCTCGCGCTGCTGCTCGGCTCCGATATCCTCGCGCAGATGTACATGTGGCTCTCGACGGTGCTCGCTATCTGGTGGGTGTTCGCGCTCGGACGGCGCGAGGCGCCGATGAGCGCGATCTCGCTAGCGGCGATCTTCATCGCGACGCACGCCGCGGTGCTGCTGATGTCGTCGACGACGTACGTCGAGCCCCTCGTCATGCTGTGGATCACCGCGGCGGCCCTCGCGTTCGAACGCTGGCGGCAGCTCGCGCCGGACGGCGGGACGCCGCGCGGCTGGCTCGTCCTGTCGGCGGTGTTCACGGGCTTGGCCCTCGGCACGAAATATTACGCGGGCATCGGCGCGGCGGCGTTCGGCCTGCGCCTGCTCTACGCGCTCGCTGTCGACCGGCGCAGGGAGAGGGCCGTCGACCTCGCGCTGTTCACCGCGATCGTCAGCGCGCTGTTCGCGCCGTGGCTCGTGAAGAACTGGATCTGCGTGCGCAATCCCGTTTTTCCATTCCTCTACAAATCGTTCGAGAACACGGGCACGGGCTGGAACGCGGATCTCGCCGCGGGCTACTTCAGCGTGCTGACCGAATACGGCCACGTGGGAGGCTTTTTTCACAGCCTGATCAGCCTTCCCATCCTGCTGCTGCGCAATCCTCTCCGCTTCGGCGGAGGCATGGACGTGCTGGGCGACCTCGGCTGGGACATCCTGCTGTGGCTTCTGCCGCTCGGAGCCTGGGCCGCGTCGAAGAACCGGGCCCTTCGAGGGCTGCTGCTGTTTTGCGCGCTGTGGGGGGCGGCGTGGTTCTCGAGCGGCGTGGTGCTGCGCTTCCTCACCGTGCTCGTGCCGATCCTCGCGCTTCTCGGCGCGTGCGGCCTCGTGATGCTCTGGGGCGGGCTCGCGAGATGGGCCCGGATCGTCCTCGGCGGCTCGCTCGCGCTGATGACGGCCGCCCACCTGTTCCTCTTCCTGTTCGTGCACGCGACGTTCGGCTCCGGCGCCACCGCGTTCGGCCTCGAGACGCGGGAGACCTTCCTCACGCGGCGCCTCGATTACTACTCCTGCGGCGCTTGGCTCCGTGAGCACCCCGTCGAGAATGATAAAATATTGGTGGTTGGGGAGCAGCGCGGCTACTATCTGCCGGCCGACCATCTCCCCAGCACGGTGCACATGCCCAACCTCTTCGTCCGCCGGGCCAACGAAGCCGCCAATCCCGCCGCGCTGCTCTCCTCGCTGCGCGCCGGCGGCTTCACGCGCGTGCTGATCGTCCCGCGCGAGGCGGCGCGGCTCGGCGCGGGCCTGGGCTCGCTGACGCCCGCCGGGGCCGTGAACTGGAAGGGCCTCGAGGACACGCTGAAGACCGAGTTCACGGGCCGCGGCTGCGTCGTGGGGCGCCTTTGACGAGCTACGCGGGCCTGCTCGCGACGTCCTTCATCTGCTCCGCCGGAGTCTCGTTCCTAATGACCCCGCTCGTGCGCATGATCTCCCTGCGGATGGGCGTCCTCGACGCGCCCGGCTCCGCCGTCAAGACGCACAAGGAGCCGACCCCCGTGTTCGGCGGTGTCGCGATCTACCTGGGGTTCATGGCGACGATGCTCCTGCTGCGCATGACCACGAGCTTTCCCACGGGCACGCTCTATAACCTGCGCGCGCTGGTGCTCGGCGGCTCGCTCGTCTTCGCGCTCGGACTCGTCGACGACCTCATGCGCCCCCAGGGAGTGGACTACAAGCCGAAGTTCTTCGTGCAGATCGCCGCGGCGATCCTCCTGATCATTTTCGGGCTGCGCATGCGCTTCCTGCAGCCTGATTACGTCGCTTACGCCGTGACGGTCGTCTGGGTCGTCGGCGTGACGAACGCGTTCAATATCGTGGACATCATGGACGGCCTGTCGTCGAGCCAGGCGGCCGTCGCCGCGCTCGGCTTCCTGATGATCTCGCTCCCGACCGAGGAGCTCTACGTTAATTTCGCGTCGGCGGCTCTCGCGGGCGCGGCCGTGGGGTTCCTGCCGTGGAACCTGTCGAAGAAGCGGAAGGTCTTCATGGGCGATTCCGGGAGCCTGCTGATAGGCTTTCTGCTCGCCGGCATCTCGCTCGGAACGCGCTACTCGAACGTCAACGACGCGGGCGTGTTCGCCCCGCTGCTGATCCTGTTCGTGCCCACCTTCGACACGTTCTTCGTGAGCCTGCTGCGCTTGAACCAGGGCAAATCCCCGTTCGTGGGCTCCAAGGATCACTTCGCGCTGCGGCTCGAGAAGATGGGCTTCGGCCGCGGGCGCGTGGTGCTGATGTCCGCGGCGGCGGCGGGCTTCCTGAGCTTCTGCGCGTTCCTCGTGACGCAGCTCCCGCTGAAAAGCGCGATCTCCGTCTACTGCATCGTCGCGATCCTCGTCGTCTGGGTCGGGCGCCGCATGGCGCTCGTGGAGATGCGATGAAGGTCGACGTCCTGATCCTCGGAGGCGGCCTCGCGGGCCTTTCGACCGCGCACCATCTGCCGAACGGGGCCGGCTCGCGGCTTGTCGTCGAGGCGAAGGCGCGCGTGGGCGGGACGGCCGGCTCCGTGACGTCGGGCGGGTACACGTTCGACTACACGGGGCATCTGCTGCATCTGCACGATGCGTACGGCCAGGCGCTGATCCTCGATTTGCTCAAGGATAACCTGATCTCGCACGAGCGGAAGGCGTGGATCTATTCGCAGAATACGTATACGCGCTATCCGTTCCAGGCCAATACGAAAGGCCTTCCTCCGGCGACCGTGGCGGAGTGCGTGGCGGGGTTTCTCGAGACCGTGCACCGGCCGGTGCCCTTGGATCGTAATATCGATTTTCTTTCCTGGAGCCGCGCGACGTTCGGCGAAGGCATCACGCGCCGGTTCATGCGCCCCTACAACGAGAAGCTCTGGCGCACGCCGCTGTCGAAGCTCACGACCGAGTGGCAGGGCCGCTTCGTTCCGAAGCCTTCCCCGTCCGAGGTCGTGTACGGCGCGCTCACGGAGAAGAACGCGCTGTTCGGCTACAACGCGTCGTTCCGCTACCCGCTGCGCGGCGGCATCCAGTCGCTGCCCGACGCGCTCGCCGCGCGCCTCGAGCCCGGCGTCGTGCGTGTCGAGAGCCCCGTCGTCGCGGTCGATCTCAGGGAGAAGGTCGCGCAAGTCAAAGGCATCGGCGAGGTCCGCTATGAGCGCCTGGTGAATACCTTGCCGTTGAACGTCTTCCTTGATCTCGCGACGCCGCTGCCCGCGGATGTGAAGGCGGCTTGTAAGGACCTTCGGTGGAATACCGTCTGGAATCTGAATCTCGGCATCGACCGCCCCGCGCCCGCGGATAAGCACTGGATCTATTATCCGGAGAAGCGGTTTCCGTTCTATCGCGTGGGCTACTCGAGCAACTTCTCGCCGCATCTCGCCCCGGAAGGACACGCCGCGCTTTATCTCGAGGCCGCGCGGCCCGGCGGGTCGCATTTGGATCGCGACAAGCTCGAGGCGGCCATGATCAAAGGCCTGCGCGAGGCGGGGCTCCTGCGCCGCAGCGATGAGATCACCGCGAAGGTCTGGATGCCGGTTCCGGTCGGTTACGTCGTCTACGATCGCGCGCGCACGCCCGCGGTCGAGAAAATCTTCCGGCACCTGCAGTCGATCGGCGTCGAGTCGATCGGGCGCTACGGCGGTTGGAAGTACTCCTTCATGGAGGAGACGATCCTCGACGGCAAGCGCTGCGCGGACCGGTTGACGGGCGCCGCGCCGGCGCCCGAGGCGCCGTCCGACGCGCTCCTGAGGGCGCTCAAATGAAGAAGACGCTCCTGCTGCTGTCTCTCGCGGCGCTGACCGCGTGCGTGGCCGAGACCGTCGAGCGGCGGCGCCCGCGCAGAGGCCCGGTCAAGGAGGTCGGCTTCGTGGACCCGGGCGGCGGGAACATCCGCTATTCCGTCGACGGCTGGTCCTGGTTCGTCGCGGGCCGGCGGCGCCACGCGATGCGCCTGATGCGCAAGAACTGCGGCAAGCAGCTCTCGCCGCGCCTGCTCGACGAGTACCTGCGCCAGGACGCCGACATCGCCTACGCGGGCGAGGACATCACGACGAATCTCGACAAGGGCATGGATCACTTCAAGATCGCGCCCTTCCAGCACCTGCTCTACGAATGCCGCCCGAAGGACGCGCCTTACGACGCGCCGTCCGTCTCGACCTCCGCCCCGCGCGCGACCCTCATCGTTCCGTCCGTGGAGCTCTCGACGGCGCCCGCCGCCGTGGAGCTTTCAACCGCAACCCCCGTTCAGGAGCCGCCCAAATGATCAAGCTCGACCGCGCCATCTGCATCTTCGACCTGGAGGCCACCGGCACGAACGTCCTCGAGGACCGAATCGTGGACATCTGCATACTGAGGCGTGAACCCGACGGATCAGAGACCGTCTTTTCTTCCCTCGTAAACCCCGGAGTTCCGATTCCTCCGGAGGCGACCGCGATCCATCACATCACCGATGAGATGGTCAGGGATCAGCCCCGCCTGTCGGATCTCGCGCCGAAGATTCTGGAAGCGTTCAAGGACGCCGATCTTTCGGGATTCAACGCCGCGAAATACGACATTCCGCTCCTGACCGCCGAGTTCAAGAGATTCGGCTCCGATTGGCCGGAAGCGGGGAAGAAGGTGGTCGACTCGTTCACGATCTTCGCCCGCAAGGAGCGCCGGGACCTCACCGCCGCGTACAAGTTCTATTGCGGCAAGGATCTGTCGGGCGCTCATCGCGCGGAAGCCGACGTGCGCGCGACCGCCGAGATCCTGTGGGCTCAAACGGAGCGTTACGCCGATCTGCCGCAGGACGTTCCCGGCCTCGAGGCTTGGTGCAATCAGATCGATCCGAGCCGCGTGGATGTGGACGGCAAGTTCGTTTGGAAGAACGGCGAGGCGGCCTTCGGCTTCGGGAACAAGCATAAAGGAAAAACGTTGAGGGAAGTCATGCGCTCGGATCGCGGTTATTTCTCGTGGATGATCGATAAGGGGAATTTCAGCGCGCACGTGATCACCATTTGTAAGGAAGCGTTGGACGGCAAGTTCCCGGAGAAGAAGGCGTGAAGAAGAATCAAACCGCCATAGTCCTTCTGTCGGGCGGTTTGGACTCTACGACGGCGTTATATTGGGCCAAGAGGGAGTACTCTTCCGTTGTTGCTTTGTCTATCCGTTACGGTCAGCGTCATGTTCGCGAGTTAGCCGCCGCCCGCGCCGTTGCGCGGGCGGCGAAGGTACAGCTCCGTCAGGTCGTCATATCCCTTCCGTGGCTCCAAGGCTCGTCTTTGACTAATTCGTCCCTTCGAATCCCGGACATGCCGTTGAAAAAGATCGGCCGCGGCGGCATCCCGTCGACGTACGTCCCCGGACGCAACACCATCTTTTTGTCGTTAGCCGTTTCTCTCGCGGACGCCGTCGGCGCGAGCGCGATCGTCATCGGCGCCAACGCGCTGGACTACTCCGGCTACCCCGACTGCCGTCCGCCGTTCATCAACGCTTTCTCCAAGGTCGCGAAGGAAGGGACCAAGCGCGGCGCGACTGGGAAGCCGTTGAAGATCGTCGCCCCGCTTCTTCGTTTGGATAAAAAGGGCGTCATCGATCTGGCCATTCGCGTCGGCGCTCCGCTGTCGTTGACGTGGTCGTGCTACTCCGGGAAGTCGTCGCAGTGCGGCTTTTGCGACTCCTGCAAGCTCCGTGCCAAGGGCTTCCGCGAAGCGGGCTTGAAGGATCCCGCGTCATGATCCCCGCGCTGAAGCTTTCCAACGAGACACATGCGCGCGTCGTCGAGATCTTCTCCTCGCTTCAGGGTGAAGGCCCGCGCTTAGGCGAGCGCCAAATCTTCGCCCGCCTTGGCGGCTGCAACCTGCATTGCGACTACTGCGACGAGCCGGACACCATCCCTATCCCCTCGGGGCTCGTGAAATCCACGGAATGGGTCAAGGCGGAGATCGAGGCGTTGGCTCACGCGCGTGCGCACCGTTCTATCTCCTGGACCGGCGGCGAGCCCCTCCTGCACCCGCAGTTCCTGATGCCCTTGATGCGCTGGGCCCATAAAAAAGGCCTCGAAAACCACCTCGAGACGAACGGGACGCTGCCGGTCCCGATGGCCGCGCTCGCTCCGCTGTGCGACGCGGTCGCGATGGACATCAAGCTTCCGTCCGCGACGGGGCGCGAGACCTGGAGCGCTCACCGCGACTTCCTGCGCGTGACGCCGCCCAATACCTTCGTGAAGGTGGTCCTCACCGAAAAAGCGACGGACGCCGAGTGGAAGCAGGTCGTCGAGCTCGTCAAGCGCGCGCCGCGCGCGACGCCGCTCTACCTGCAGCCCGCCACGCCGTTCGGCGGGGTGAAGCCGATACCGGCCGCGCGCTGCCTGCGGTTCGAGGCGAGCGCGCGCCGCGCGGTCAAGGACGTCTTCGTGCGGCCGCAGTGGCATCACCTGTGGAACCTGCCCTGAGCTGGGCCGCGGCCGCGGCATGGACGGGGCTGCTCGTCGGTCTTCGGGCCGGAACGACGGACCTCGCGCTGCGACCCGAGCGATGGGAGACGCGGGCGCCGCTCGCCCTGGTAGAGGGGGTGCTGCGCGAGCCCCTGACGAGCCCCGCGGCCGTCGATGCCCTCGAGGCGCGGCTCTCCTCGGCGCGCGGCTCGGCCGAGCTTCTCGCGGCCGGCTGGGATTCTCTGGGTGTACCGGTTTCGGAGCTTCCGTTTTCGCCCGGCAGCGCGGCGATGCCGGATCTTCCAACGGCCCTCGAGCGTCCGATCGCGGAGCTCGTCTCGCGCCTGGAGGCCGCGCGCCTCGAGCTCGACCGCGCGGTCGGCTCGCTCTCGACGGCCGACCGCGCTCGGGCGCTCGCGGCCGTGGAGGCCGCCGTCGGCGACGATCCGTACGCCGCCTCGCGCGGCAAGGATTTCGACGCCGCCGTGCGGTTCGATCTCGCGCGCCTCGCGTCGGCGGGCGCGCTCGCGGCGCGGGCCGTCGATGAGGCGATCCCGGAGCTCGAGCGCGCCCGCGTCGGGCTGCCGGCCGCGTTCTCGGCGAAGCGACATTCGCCGATCGGCTATATACTCGTCTCAGCCGGCGACGCGGAGCTCGGAGCGGAGGAGCTCGCTGCCGCCGGCCTCGTCGTCCGCCTGGGCGGACGCACGCGCTACACCGGGCCCGCGGCCGCGGCGTCCGAGGGGCAGGTGCGCGTCGTCATCGACCTCGGCGGTCCCGCCGTCGTCGACAGCACGGGCCCGGCCGCGGGCTCGGCCGACTTCGGCATCGGCTTGTTCCATCTTCTGGGGCCGGGCCCGCACGAAGTTCGGGCGGGCGACCGCTCGCTCGGGGCCGCCCGCTTCGGCGTGGCGTACGCCGCGGTCTCGGGGGCTTCATCCCGGCTCGCGTCGCGGAGGTTCTCTCAGGGAGCCGCCGCCTTCGGAGTCGCGGCGCTCGACACGAGGGCGGCGAAGCTTGAGCTGCGCGCGCCGCTCGCCGCGCAAGGCTACGGCACGACCCTGGGGGCGGGCCTGTGGCGGCATCGCGGCGACGATCTCTTCGCTTCATGCGGCTTCGAGCTGACGGACCCGCGCGAGCCGCTCGGATTCATGAGCTTCGGCCAGGGCGCGGGCATGGGGCCGCGCGCCTTCGCCGCGGGCGGCGTCGGCGCGGCGCACGTGACGGGCGACCGGGTCCGGCTCGAGGGCTCATACTTCGCGCAGGGCGCGGGCTACTGGCGCGGGCTCGGCGCGCTGTTCGTGCGGGGGGATGACGCGCGCCTCAAGGCGCGGCGCTACGGCCTGGGCTCGGGAATCCACGCCGCGGTCGGCGCGCTCGACGTCCGCGGCAAGCGCGCCCGCATCGAGGCGTGGGGCGTCGGGCCGGGCTTCGGCTGGGACTACGGCCTCGGGCTGTTCCGGCTGCGCGGCGACGGCGCCCGCGTCCGTTCCGATTGGGCCGTCGGCCGCGCGGACCTCGGAGCGCGCTCGCTGTCGTGGATCGAGGGAGACGGCAATGAGCTCTCGCTGGCGGGGTTCGGCACGGGGAGCTACCTGCGCGCCCAGCCCGGGTACGCGCTCGCGGTGATCAAGGGCGCGGGCAATCGCCTGCGCGCGCCGGGTCTCGCGGTCCCGGCGCGCGGCGCGTTCGATCTCGCCTCGACTCCATGGGGAGTCCTGCGAGCCGAGGGGGACCTTACGCTCGATCCGGCGCTCGCGCTTCCCGATCCGTCGTGGCCCCCCGCCGACGCGGCGGCGCTCGCCGCGCGCGCGGCCGCCGAGAGGGTTCGCGCCGCAGAGATGCTCGCGCCGCCCCCCGGCGAGGACGTGAACGCGCGGATCCGGAGGCTGCTGTTCGCGGCGTCCGCGCAGATCCTCGATGAAAAGCCGGCCGAGACCGCCGCGCGCGGCCTCTCGGCTCTGACGGCCCGCGACGCGCCGGCGCTCGCGGCCGCCCTCGACCCGGACCGCTTCGACGAGCTGATATGGGCGCGCCTCGGAGCCGCGAGCATCGGCCCCGCCGCCGCCCGGGCCGCGGCGGCCGAGGCGGCGAAGTCTCAGGGCGCTCGCCGCGCCGCTCTTCTCGAGTGGCTGCGGTTCGGCCGCGCGGTGGACGGCCTACGGGAGTCCGAGCGAGCTCTGCGCGATCCCGACTGGCGCGTGCGGCGCCAGGCCGCTTTCGTTCTCGGCGCGCTTTTCAGCGAGGAAGGCGGCGACGAACCGGGGCGCCGGCGCCTGCTCCGCGCGGCCTCCGCCGGCGCGGCGACGCACGAGACCCTCGGCCGCAAGCGCCTTCCGGACTTTTACTCCGCGTTGGCGCTCGCCGGCCCCGTCGATCCCGGCCTTCGCACGCGGCTTCTCGCGGCCGCGGGGACTCCGTTCGACGCCGCGGCGCCCGGCGCGGCCAAGCTCTTCTCCGCGGCCGTCTCCTCGAGCCCGGCGATCGGACGCGCGCTCGCGAAAGAAGAGGCGGATTGCGCTCGTCTGGCGCCCCGCGCCCGCGCCCTGCTGCGCGCGGCCGCGCGCGACGCCGACGACGAGGCGGCCGCCGCCGCGCTGCACGCGCTGGGCGGCCTAGGCTCCGGGGAGGACGCCCCGGCCCTCGCGGACGCGCTGAGCGCCCCCGCGGCGCTCCGGCGCGAGGCCGCCGCCGCCGGCCTCGCGCGTCTCGGGCCGGGCGCGCGCAAGGAGCTCGCGGGCGCGCTCGCGGACGCGGCGCCTTCCGTGCGCGCTCTCGCCGCGGTCGCCGCAGCGCAGAGCTGGGACCCCGGCGTCTTTGAGCTCCTGCGCGGCGCGTTCAACGACGCCGCGCCGAGCGTGCGCTCCTCGGCGGTCGCCGGCCTCGGCGCGGCCCAGGGCGCGGTCGCCGCGGCGAAGGGCTCGCTGAAGCCCGAGCTCCTGCGTCTTGCGCGGCTCGACCCGGACGCGGGCGTGCGCGCCTCGGCGGCGTTCGCGGCCGCCCAGCTTCCTTGAACATGCGAGGGAAAACAGTCAAAATGCCCCCAAGATGAAAAAGGCCGCGCGCATTATCCTCGGTAAAGGGAAGAAGATCGATCCCGGCGCGAAGATCGGTGAGCCCTCGCCCCGCGCCGCCGGAAAAAAGCCGCTCGTCATCGGCCCCGGGGCCGTCGTTCGCCGCGGCACGGTCGTCTATATGGGCAGCCGCATCGGCAAGGATCTCGAGACCGGCCACAACTCCGTGGTTCGCGAGGGCAATGTCATCGGCGACCATTTCCGGGTCTGGAACAACTCCACGATCGACTACGAGTGCGTGATCGGCGACCGCGTGAAGGTCCACTCGAACTGCTATGTCGCGCAGTTCACCACGCTCGAGGACGACGTGTTCCTGGCTCCCGGCGTCATCATCGCCAACGATCTTTACCCCGGAGACGCGTTGTCCGCCGAGAAGATGCGGGGCCCTCATCTCGAGCGCGGCGTCCAGGTAGGCGTCAACTCGACGATCCTGCCCTACGTGCGGATCGGGGCGGGCTCCGTCGTGGGCTCGGGCTCCGTCGTCACGCGCGACGTCGCTCCCGGGATGGTCGTCGCGGGCAACCCCGCAAAGCCGATCGGCACGGTGGAGGAGTCGCGCAAGCATTGGAAGCAAAGGCTCCTAGAGAAGGCCCGATGAAGAAGACCGGCGTCGGCATCGTCGGCTACGGGTACTGGGGCCCGAATCTCGTCCGCAACTTCGCGGAGCATCCGCGTTGCGAGCTGGTCGCGGTCTGCGATAAGCTGGGTTCGCGCCTGTCAGGCGTGCGCGCGCGGTACCCGAAGGTCCGCTGCCTCTCGAGCTTCGACGAGCTTCTGAAGGACCCGAATGTGGACGCCGTCGTCATCGCGACGCCGGTTTCGACCCATTTCGCGCTGGCAAAGCGCGCGCTGACCGCCGGAAAGCACGTGCTCGTCGAGAAGCCGCTCGCGACCTCGGTCAAGGAAGCGCAGGCGCTCGTCGACCTCGCGAGGAAGAAGCGCAGGATCATCCTCGCGGGGCACACGTTCATCTACAGCCCGCCGGTGCGCAAGGTCAAGCAGTCGATAGACGCCGGCGAGCTCGGCCGGCTCTACTACATGGATTTCTCGCGCGTGAACCTGGGGCTCTTCCAGCCCGACGTGAACGTGCTGTGGGACCTCGGCCCGCACGACGTCTCGATCGCGCTTTACTGGCTCGGACGCAGCCCTCTGACCGTGCGCGCGCAGGCCACGTCGTTCGTGAGGCGCCGCATCGAGGAGATCGGATACATCTCGATGGAGTTCTCGGGAGGAGTCTTCGTCCACGCGCACGTGTCGTGGCTCGCCCCCGTGAAGCTGCGGCGCATCGCCGTCGTCGGCTCGCGCCGGATGCTCGTCTACGACGACACGGAGAAGGAAAAGGTCAAGATCTACAACCAGGGCGTGCTCAAGAACCCCGAGACCTTCGGCGAGTTCCAGCTCAGCTATCGCAGCGGCGACATCCACAGCCCCAAGATCGACTCGACGGAGCCGCTGTCCCTCGAGTGCGAGGATTTCATCGACTCGATCCGAAAAGGCCGGCAGCCCGTCTCGAACGGCAAGTTCGGCGTGGAGGTCGTGCGCGTGCTCGAGGCCGCGCAGAGATCGCTCAAGAAGGGCGGGGCGGCGATCCGGCTCCGATGAGGATCGGCGCCGTCGTTCCGGTCTACAATGAAAAGGACCGGATCGGCGGAGTCCTAGCCCGGTTCACGCCGGGCCTCGTCGACGAGATCGTCGTGATCGACGACGGCTCGACCGACGGCACCTCCGAGATCGTCCGCGCCTCCGGAGCGACGAGCCTTCGCCACGACAAGACGGAGGGCGTCGGGCGCTCGATCCGGGACGGCCTCCTCTACCTCCGCTCGAAGGGCTTCGACGCCGCGGTCGTGATGGCGGGCAACGGCAAGGACGACCCCCTTCAGATCCCGGCCGTCGCGGCGCCCGTCGCCGCCGGCGCCGCCGATTACGTCCAGGGGTCGCGCTTCCTCGCGGGCGGCTCCTTCAAGAACCTTCCGCCCGCGCGCTTCCTGATGATCAAGGGCTATACGCTCATGTGGTCCGCGCTGCTCGGGTCGAAGCTGACCGACGTGACGAACGGCTTTCGCTGCTACAGCCTCAAGCTTCTCGACGATCCGAAGATCCGCCTCGGCCAGGATTGGCTCGACGGCTACGAGCTCGAATACTACCTGCACTACAAGGTCCTGAGCCTCGGCTATCGCTTCCAGGAAGTCGCCGTCACGAAGAACTATCCGACCACGGTCAACTACTCGAAGATACGACCGGTGCTCGACTGGTGGGGGATCATCAAGCCGCTCGTCCTGCTGCGCCTCGGCATCCGGTCGTGAAGCGCAAGGTCGAGCCGTTCGCGCTTTGGCTCTTCGCGGGCGCGCTGGTCCTGCGTCTCGGGTTCCTGTTCGTCTGGAGGTCGAAGAACCTCGTCGACGTCTTTCCGAACGACCCTTATCCCGTGATCGCGCTGTCGTGGCTCGGCTGGGTTCCCGACCGTCCTCCCGCGATCACGTGGCCTCCGCTGTATCCGGCCTTTCTCGCGGGCCTCTTCTGGCTTTTTCGCGGCTGGCGCGATCTCGGCGCTCCCGTCGTACAGTGCGCGCTCTCGGCCGCCTCGGCCGTGCTTCTATGGGCCTGGGGCCGGCGCAACGCGCCGGAGTGGACCGCTCGCGTCGCCGCGGTCTGGATGGCCGTCGATCCGCCGCTGATCTTCTTCGCCCCTCAATATCAGACGGAGACCCTGTTCATCTTCCTGCTCCTGGCGTTCTTCTGCGCGCTCTATCGCGCGCTGGACGCCAAGGAAGACGCGCCCGCTTTCGCGGCCGGGCTCTTGGGCGCGGCGACGAGCCTGTGCCGCGGCATCTTTTTGGGCTTCAGCCCCTGGCTGGCCTTAGCCCTCGTCGTCATGCGGAAATGGCGGCTCGTAGCGTTCCTCGCCCTAGGCTGGGCCGTGCCGATTTCCCTATGGACGGCCCGAAACTATCGCTACTACGGCGAGGTGATCGTGGTGTCGTCGCAGGCGGGCTGGAACATGTACGAAGGCTTCACGCTCGACCTCGAGGAACTCAAGCGGCGGCCCTACGAGATGAGCGAGGAGCTGAAGGCGCGGGGCATCACAGACCCCATGGAGATCAACCGCTATTTCTCCAAGAAGGTGAAGCTTTGGATGCGGGAGCATCCGCGCGAGGCGGCGAAGATCGTCGTGGTGAAGGCGTTCCGGTTCTGGCGTCCGTGGCCCTTCGCGCCGTACTCGGAGCGGACCCGCGCGCTCGTGGGAAGCTACTACGTGATCCTGCTGGGGCTCGCGGCCTTCGGCGTCTGG
>Ga0163144_10001592_pt1 | contig 53161 bp, 32 predicted proteins | sample OliLak19BULKMAT1_FD_123175 | JGI IMG/M metagenome (GOLD analysis project Ga0163144, IMG submission 123175) | Freshwater microbial mat bacterial communities from Lake Vanda, McMurdo Dry Valleys, Antarctica - Oligotrophic Lake LV.19.BULKMAT1 | ecosystem: Environmental > Aquatic > Freshwater >... | reverse complement strand
CAGCAGCGAGACCAAGGGCGAGACGACCGACGATCCGAGCGTCGGTGAGGAAACCGCCGAGGGATCGACGAGCGATGCGTCGTCGGAGACGACCGGCAATGCATCGACAGAGGGCAGCAGCAGTCCGTCGGAGGCCAGCAGCAGCACCGGCGAGGACTGCACCACCGAACAGCAGCAGTGCAGCGACGACACGGTACCGTGCTGCGATGGGCTCGGCTGCATCCAAGGCTTCTGCCTGCAGTGCCTCGGCCAAGGCGATGCGTGTGGCAATGGCGTCGGCGCGGCGTGTTGCCCCGGCTTGATCTGTCCGCAGGGCCAGCTCGGCCCGACGTGTCAGTGACCGGATCGCGCCCGCCTCAGCCCTTCACGCCGCCGGACGCGAGCCCGGCGACCAGATGGCGCTGCGCGACGTAGAAGAGCCCCATCACCGGCAGCGACACGACGAGCGCGCCAGCGGCGAATGCCTCCCAGCGCGCGTCGTACTCGCCGACGAAGCGCTGCAGCATCACCGGCAGCGTGAACATCTTGCTGTCGTCGAGGAGCGTTGCCGCGAGGATGAACTCGTTGTACGCGCTCATGAACGCGAACAGCGATGTCACGGCGATGGCCGGGCGCGCGATCGGCAGGACCACCCGAACGAACGCACCGAGTCGCGTCGCGCCGTCGACCATCGCGGCCTCCTCGAGGTCGACGGGGATCGCCTCGAAGGCGGCGCGCAGCTGGAAGATCGCGAACGGTACCGCGGTGCTCGCGTAGCACAGCACGAGACCGGTGCGCGTGTTGAGCAGGCCACTCGCCTCGAGGATCAAGTACAGCGGGATCGCGCTCGCGACCGCCGGGAACATCTGCGTCGCGAGCAGCACGCCCATACCGCTGCGCTTGCCGAGGAACTCGAATCGCGCGAGCGCATACGCGGTCGGGATCGCGATCAGCACGCCGACGATCGCGGTCGCAGTGCCGACGACGAGCGAGTTGAGGAGCTGACGACCGAAGATCCAGATCGTCTCTCCGCCGTCGTCGGCTGTCGCGCCGACCACCTCGGTGAGGTGACGCAGCGTCGGTTCCTCGGGCCACGGCAGCACCCGTGGCTCGGGCGTCGCGGTGCCGGAGAACGCGAGCGACGCGACCCACAGCACCGGGTACAGCGCGAACGCGACGCCGACGAGCAGCATCCCGTGGACCGCGAAGGCCGCGAGCCAATGCGAGCCGCGCGCGCCCGTCATGCGCCACCTCGCGCGCGCGCAGCGATGCGATCGAGCCCGCGCGTGATGCCCGACAGCAGCACGAAGATCAGCACCGCGTACGCGGCCGCGTAGCCGTACTGCGCGTCGCGGGTGAACGCCCACCGGTACGCCTCGGATACGAGGATGTCCGTCGTGCCGTCGGGATCACCACCGGACACGAGGAACACGACGTTGAACATGTTGAACGTCCAGATCGCACCGAGCACCACCGCCGGCACGAGCGAGGGCCCGATCATCGGCAACGTCACGTGACGAAAGCGCTGCCATCGCGAGGCGCCGTCGACCTCGGCCGCCTCGAGAACGTCTTTGGGCACCGAGCCGAGCGCGGCGACGGTGACGACCATCATGAACGGGAAGCCCAGCCACGCGTTGGTCGCGACGTTCGCGGTGAACGCCGTGGAGAAGCGGGAAAACCACGAGATCGGCTCGATCGCGATGCCGAGCCAGTCGCCGATCGCCTGGGTCGCGCCGGTCACCGCGCCGAACTGGCGGTGGAACATGCCCTTCCACGCGAGCGCGGTGACGTAGTTCGGCACGGCCCACGGAATGATGAGCAGCACGCGGTACATCGCGCGCATCCGCAGCACCGGTCGCGCGAGCAGCAGCCCGAACACGAGCCCGAGGCCGACGTGCAGCGCGACGTTGACGACCGTCCACGCCACCGTCACGACCAGCGTGAGCCAGAACGATCCGCTCGCGAACAACGGACCACCGCGTGCGGAGAGGATGTCGACGAAGTTCGCCATGCCGACGTAGTGCACCTCGCCCGCGGGTCCGCCGAACAGCGACGTCGCGGCGCCGACGAGCAGCGGCAGCACGACGAGCACGCCGACGGCGATGACGGCGTGGATGACCCACAGCCACGCGGGTACCGAGCGACGCACGCGCTCGCGCAGCGCCGTGCCGCGGCTGCGCCGGACGAGCACGAACGCGCCGACGAGCGTGAGGCCGCCGAGCACGACGAACAGCGGCACCGGCGAGCGAGCGGCAGGTGGGGGGCGCATGACGAGCGCGAAGCGATGCTCCGCTTCGGTGAGCGCGTCCGCGACGCTCGCGTCGCCGCGGAGGATCTTGCGCATCGCCTTGTTCGCGGGCTCCCACGCCGCACGCATGGCCGTGCGCGTCGACATCGGTACTGCGGTGCGTGCCTGCTGTGCGAAAGCACGCACGATCGGATCGTCGCTCGGCACGTCGGCGCGCGCGGTGACGGCCCGCGCTCGCTCGGCCCGGAGCCTTGCGGCCGGCGCCGATCCGAGCCAGCGCACGAATGCCCGCACGTCGGCTCGCGCGGCGCCATCGGGCGACAGCATCGCCGACTCGACCGTGAGCAGCGGCTGCAGCAGCAGGCCGGTGTGTGCGAGTCGGGGCAGCGGCTCCACGTGATAGCGCACCGCATCGCCGAGGTCCGCCGCCAGCCACGGACCGCTGATCGCGAGCGCAGCCCTGCCGCTGCGAAACAGGCTGGTGACGAGCGCGCCGTCGGCCTCGCTCGGCACCGCACCGGCGGCAAGCAGCGACTGGACGATCGCGAACGAGGCCTCCGCCTCGGGTCCGATCATGCCGAATCGATCGTCTTCGCCGAGCAGGCGTCCGCCGCACGCGTGCAGGATCGCCGCGTGCGCGTAGGCGTTGTTCGCCTCGTACGCGAGCGCGACGACGTCGGGCGGCAGCGACGACTGCAACGCGATCACCGATTCGAGCTCGCGCGGTGCCTCGTCGACCAGATCGTCGTTGACGAACAACGCGAGCGACTTGAGCGACAGCGGCACCGCATATGGCTCGCCGTCGAGCATCACCGCCTGGGTCGCCTGATCGACGAACGCACCCGACTCGAACGCATCACCTACGGCGACCACGAGCCCGCGCCGGCGGTAGTCGCCGAGACGCTCGTGCGAGTCGACGAACACGTGCGGACCTTCGCCGAAGGGAATCGCACTGCCGACCTTCGCCGACAGCGCGTCGTACGGCACCGCGAGCACGTCGACCGGCGGCCCGTCCCACGTCGCGAGCAGCTCGACGAGCACCGCCTCTTCGTCGCCGCGCCACGCGTGCCACAGACGGATGCGCTCCTGCGCCGCGCTCGCGAGCGCGGGCCACCACGCGAGCGCGAGGGCGAGCAGCGGCAGCGAGCGCATCATCGCAGCGAGACTCCGCGCGCGGCGTCGAACAGGTGCAGTTCGTCGACCGCGAGCGTCAGACGATCACCCTTTCTCGGCCCCTCGTGACCCTCGAACGCGGTGACGATCGTCGCATCGCCGAGCTTGCCGTGGACGTGCACGTGCGAGCCGAGCGTCTCGACGAGCACGACCGTCATCGCGAGCGGACCGTCGTCGACGCGATGCATGTCGTGCGGGCGGATGCCGATCGTCACCTTCGCGCCGCTCGCGACCTCGAAGCCGGCGCCCGCGGGAATCGGCAGCCGGACCCCAGAGTCGAGCTCGACGGTGCTCGCATCGACGACGCGCCCATCGACGAGGTTCATCGCCGGGCTGCCGACGAAGCCCGCGACGAACCGATTTGCGGGCCGGCGATATACGTCAATCGGCGCGCCGATCTGCTGCACGACGCCCTTGTCGAGCACGACGAGCACGTCGGCGAGTGTCATCGCCTCGACCTGATCGTGGGTGACGTAGATCGATGTCGCGCCCAGGTCGTCGTGCATGCGGCGGATGTCGACCCGCACCTGGTTGCGCAGCGCCGGATCGAGGTTCGACAGCGGCTCGTCGAACATGAACACCGACGGCCGCCGCACGATCGCACGGCCCATCGCGACCCGCTGCCGCTGACCGCCCGACAGCGCCCGCGGGTGCCGGTCGAGCAGGTGATCGATCTCGAGCAGCTTCGCGACCTCGGCGACGCGTGCATCGATCACCTCGCGCTTCTCCTTGCGCAGCTCGAGCCCGAACGCGAGGTTCTTACGCACCGTCATATGCGGATAAAGCGCGTACGACTGGAACACCATCGCGACGTCGCGATCGCGCGGTGCGAGCCGGCTGACGTCGCGCCCGGCGAACTCGATCGTGCCGTCGCTGACCTCCTCGAGCCCGGCGATACAGCGCAGCAGCGTCGACTTGCCGCAGCCGCTCTTGCCGACGAGCACGACGAACGATCGATCGGGAAAGCTCGCGTCGATCCGATCGAGCACGACGGTGTCGCCGAACCGCTTGCTCACTGCGCGGAGCCGGATCTCGACCATGTTCGGTCTCTCAGGTCCCGTCTTCGCCGGTTGATTCCTGCGCCGGCGCATCGCTGCCGCCGGACGTGCAGGCCAGGGGCACCCACGCGAGCAGGGGCAGGGCGAGTCGCCGCATCGGCTGCTATCATGCCGCCATTGCCTGCTAGTGTCGACGCGCGCGTGAGACGGATCGGCACCTTCGCAGTCGTGCTCTCGACCCTCGGCCTGGTGGCTGTGCCCGCCGAGGCAGCGCTCGAGCGCTACGCGCTGTCGATGTTCCATTTCAACGTGCAGTACGTCGCGGGTGGTCTCGTCGGCTATCCGGGGTTCGGCGGCACGCGGCGGCCCGAAGAGGTCGAGGATCAGATCATCGTCGAGAGCCTCGTGCCGGTGCTCGAGATGTATGCGGCGCACCCGACGTGGGGCGTGAACATCGAGATGCAGGCGTACCTGCTCGACGTGCTCGCGGCGCGCCATCCCGACACGCTCGATCTGCTGCGCGATCTCGCGATGTCGGGGCAGGCGGAGGTCGTCAGCTTCCACTACTCGGATCAGCTCTTCATCGCGTTTCCGGCGATCGACTGGGAGCACAGTCAGGCGCTCGTAGAGACCACGTTCGTGAAGCACGACGTGCCGCTCGGTCGCGCGGTGTTCTGTCAGGAGGGCCAGGCGGGCATGGGCCTCGCGCGGCGCATGGCGCAGCGCGACTACACCACGATGGTGTGGCCGAAGAACCTGTGGATCGCGCAGCATGGCGAGTTCGAGGCCGCGCCGCTGTACGACTTCGGCGACGTGCGGCTCGTCGTCGGAGCCAAGGGCGCGGTGTACGACGACGGCGCGGACCTGCAGATCGAGACGACGTGGACGTTCTTCGACGACGGCGAGCTGCTCGCGACCGGCGACTGGAACCCGTACTTCCCCGATCTCTTCTTGCACAATCCCGAGGTCGTCGCCGAGTACGAGGCGAGTCTCGAGGCGCTCGAGCAAGACGGCTGGGTGATCTCGACGGTGAGCGACTACGCGGACTCGATCGCGGACCGCGTGCCGCACGCGCCGATTCCACCGCTGCTCGATGGCACGTGGCAGCCCGACTCGACCAACGGCGTCGCGAAGTGGCTCGGTGATCGATCGATCTGGTTGCTCGGCGGCGTGCCGGACGATCGCGACAACCATGTGCGCACCGTGCAGTACGCGGCGCACCGCGAGATGGTCGCGGCCGAGACCGCCGCGGTCGTTGCGGGCATCGACGCGCGGCCCGAGCTCGATGCGGCGTGGCGACTGCTCGCGATGGCCGAGGTGTCGGACTCGAGCGGCATCAATCCGTACCGCGGCGAAGTGCAGTACGGCATCGCGCACGCGACCGAGGTGCTGCGGATCGCCCGCGAGGTGATCGAGCGCAGCAAGGCGACGATCGGGCCCGGGAGCGTGGTGATCGATCCGATGGCGGGCACGATGGTCGCCGGCTCCGACGATCCGTTCGCCGGCGAGGCCGTCGATGCGGGACCGCTCGAGGTCACGACGAGCGTCGACGATCCGTCGCGCACGGTCGAGGTGCGCTGGGAGACGCTCGCACTGGTCCCCGGAGGGTCCGGTGGGGGCCATCATCGCGTCAGCATCGAATTCGGCCCCGGCGATCCGACCACGCTCGCGAACACCGTCACTGCGACGTTCGCGGGCGAGCTGACCGACGACATCATCACGACCATCGCGCTGGTCGACGATCAAACCGCGACGTTCTCGCGCGCGAGCTTTACCTTCAACGAGTTCAAGCTCGCGCTGCCGCTCGGCATGGTGAGCATCGGGCCCGAGCTATTCCTCATCAAGGACGCCGGGCATGTCCACCTCGCGGCGGGCGTGCAGCGCGAGGGTGGGGACGTCAGCTTCAGCGATCAGACGCTCGCGCTCGACGAGGGCGCGACGTGGGTCTTTCATCTCGTCGAGGGCACGCCCGACGAGGCGCTGGCGCTCGCGCATCGGATCAACAGTGAGCGCGAGGTGGTCCGATGAGACGCCTGGTGATCCTGGTCGTTGCGTGCGGTTGCAGCACCGATCTGCCGGCGCCGCCGAATCTCGTCGAGACCTCGGCCGCCGATCCGGTCGACACGACCACACCGGGTACCAGCGAGAGCAGCACGACCGCCGGCCCCGAGCCGGTCGTCGTGCTCGATACGACGCTCGATCTCGAGATGCGCGAGTCGATCGATGTACGCGTCGCGACCATCGGCACCGCCGTCGAGATCACCATCGACGCGTCGAGCGGCTACGGCGTCGTCGGCGGCACGCTCGTCGGCCCGGGCCGCATCGACGACTATCCCGAGCTCGGCGCGACGCTGTATACCGCGACCTTCGACGGCCCCGCGGTGTCGGACGGCCCGTGCGGCGGTGCACCGGTGTCCCTCGCGCTGAGCCTGCATCGCGACGAGGACAACGAGGTCCTCGCGGGCGGGCTCACGGCCTACTGCGGCGCCGCGACGTTCTTCGGTGTGCCGGTGATCGAGCCGTTGCGCATCTTCGGCCGCATGGGTCGCATGGGTCGCATGGGTCGCATGGGTCGCATGTAGTCTGCCGACCACAGCGCCTCGTGATCAACCCGCGAGCGCCGCGTCGATCGCCGCGCGCAGCTTCGGATCGTCCGGCTCGGTGTCGGGCTCGAAGCGCGCGACGACGCGGCCGTTCTTGTCGACGACGAACTTGGTGAAGTTCCACTTCACCTCGCCCTTGATGCCTTCGCCGGTCTGCTCGCTGAGCGTCTTGTACAGCGGCGAAATCTCCGGCCCCTTGGCGTGGACCTTGTCGAACATCGGGAACTCGATCGAGAAGTTCTCGTCGACGAACCCACGGATCGCGGTCGCATCGCCGGGCTCTTGGTGACCGAAGTCGTCGGACGGGAACGCGAGGATCTCGAGGCCTTTGGGCTTCATCTCGGCGTAGAGCTTCTGCAGGCCGGCGTACTGCGGCGTGTAGCCACACTCGGACGCGGTGTTCACGACCAGCACGGCCTTGCCGCGGTAGTCCTTCAGCGACGCGGGCTTGCCGTCGAGCGTGGTGACGTCGTGCTCGAGGACGACGTCGTTGGGCTTGAAGCGGGAGTCCACCGCGGCAGTCTTGGTGTCGCCGGTCTTCACGGAGGTCGAGTCCTTGCCGCTGCACGCGGCGACGACGAGGAGTGCGAGCAGGGCGGTGCGCATGCGAGACTGGGTTACCGCAAACCGTGACCAACGCAAAGCGCGTCGACGCCGCCGTCCCTCGATCGCAATATCTGCCTCCTAGGGTGATCGATCACAACCCCGCGACGATCCGCTCGCTCACGTCCCAGAGTCGCTCGGCGAGCGCGGCGTCTTGCCCGAGCGTGCTCGGCGTCGCGACGTTGCAGTCCTTGAAGTACTCCCCCGACACCCCTTCCGCGCCCGGGTGCGCCGTCAGGTAGCACGTCGTCGCCGCGCCCTGGCCGACGTTCTTGAAGCCGATCACGCCTGCGACACTGCCCAGCGCGCGCGCAACCGGATTCATGTGGCGCCACAGGTCGGTCGCGATCACGCCGGGGTGCAGCGCGTTCGCGACGCGCCCCGTGCCGTGCAGCCGCTTCGCGAGGTGCTTCGCGAAGAGCAAGTTCGCGAGCTTCGCCTGGCCGTACGCACGCCATGCGCCATACCCCTTGCTGCCGTCCAAGTTGTCGATCTCGATTCCTTCGCGCGGTGCGGCCTTGTGCGCGTCGCTACTCACCATCACGACGCGACCGTTCGCTGCGAGCACGTCGAGCAGACCGGTCACGAGGATGAAGTGACCGATGTGGTTGGTGAAGAACTGCAGCTCGTAGCCGCGCTGCGTCTGCAGCTCGGGCAGCGCCATGACGCCGGCGTTGCAGATGATCGCGTCGAGCGGACGCCCGAGCGCGCGGACGCTCGTGATGCAGCTGCGCACCGACTCGGGCACCGAGAGATCGCAGGCAAGCGCCGTGCCCTCGGCACCGGCGGCGACGCGTGCCGTCTCGGCCCGCTCGGCCGTACGGGCCGTCGCAATGACGTGCGCGCCGCGGAGTCCGACCGCGCGCATCGTCTCCAGGCCCAGGCCCCCCGCGCAGCCCGTCAGCAGGTACGTCTTGCCGCGAAGGTCGAGGTCGGCCGTGACCTGCTCCGCGGTCGAGCCGTAGCCGAAGCCGCTGGCACCATTGCCCTTGAAGATCGAAAGCAGGGACATGTGGACTCGAGTACGGCGCCGCAGCAGCGACGGTTTCAGTCCTCGTACTCCGCTTCGGGCACGAGGATCACCGCTTCCATCGGATCCACCGTGACGTCGAGCGAACCGTCGTCGGCGACGAAGACCCGCATCTCGCCGCCCGACACCACATCGACCATCACCGTGCCCGGTGGCGCCGTCACCATCATCGCGCGATCGTCCGTGCGCGTGGTGCTCTCGTGGCCCTGGTGGCTGTTGATGACGACCACCGCATACGAGCCACCCGCATCACCACCGACGCGCTCGAACGCGAAGAGTCCCGCATCCACCTCGTCGTCGACGTGGTCCGTCGACCACACGACGTTGACCGCACCCTTGCGTAGCGATGTGTAGTCCTGGCGGATCTTCGCCATGCGCTGCGTCCACACGAACGTCGGATGCGTCGGGTCGAAGCCGACGTCCCACATGCGCTCGCGGTTCGCCGGATCGTTCCCGCCCGCGAGCCCCTGCTCGGTGCCGTAGTACAGGCACGGGATCCCCTGCGCCGTGAACGTGAAGAGGATCGCGTTGTGCAGCAGCGCCCGCACGTCGTCCTCGGACCGATCGCGCAGCTCGTAGCCGAAGCGCGGCACGTCGTGGTTGTCGATGAAGTTGATCGGCATGTCGCGCGGCGCGACAGCGGTGCCGTCCTGGTTCGGCTCGTCGCCCCAGTTCACCGTGCGATCGACCCACAGCCGCTCGATGCGATCGGTCGACTGCGCCTGCTGGAACACCTCGCGGATCGCCGCGAAGTGCTGCGAGAAGTAGAACAGGCTGTCGAGCTGATCGCCGGTGATTGGCTCTCCGTCCGTCACGCACGCCGCCTCGTCCGCGAGCTGATCCTCGTCGCTCGGATCCGCAGGCCACGGGCGGCCGAGGAATCCCGCGATGTCTGCAGTGCCGAGGATCTCGTGCCGCGTGAACGACCCGAGCATCGGATCGCGCCCGTCGAACACCTCGCCGAACATCAGGAAGTTGCGCTTGCCCTGCGCCGCGAGCCGGCGGCGCACCTGCTGCGTGAAGAAGCGCCAGAACCCGTACTCGACGTGCTTGACCGTGTCGATGCGGAAGCCGTCGATGTCGGTCTGCTCGACCCACTGCACGAACACGTCGACGAGCATCTGCTTCACGTCGCAGCGCGAGGTGTCGAGATCTTTCAGGCCGCCGGGGAAGTCGCCGTGCAGGAGCTGATCGGGATCGTCGAAGTCGAACGTGCGGCCCTTGCGGTTGTATGCCGCCGGATCGCCGAGCGGATCGGGCGACGGCGGCACATGCCCCGTCGCCGGATCGTACTGGAACACGACCGGCGCCGGCCCGGCCTCGCCGAGCGACGTGAACGCCTGCACGCCCCGCGGATCGAAGTCGGGATCGTACTCGGTGTAGTGCAGCGTCGGGCTCTGCGGCGTACCGCTGCCCTGGATGTTGATGTCGGGGACGCCGTTGAGATTCAGATCGTAATAGAACGCTTGGCCGACATGGTTGGTCACGATGTCGACGACGATCTTCATGTCGCGCGAGTGCGCATCGTCGACCAGCGTGCGCAGCTCGGTGATGTCGCCGAAGTGAGGATTGAGCGCGAGCAGGTCCTGCGCCCAGTAGCCGTGGTAGCCATCGACGTTCGCGTCGGTCTCGACGTTGCGCACAATCGGCGAGATCCACAGCGTCGTGACCCCGAGCTGTTCGAGGTAGTCGAGTTGGTCGCGCAGCCCTCGCCAGTCGCCGCCCTGATAGCGCGCGAGGTCGTCGTAGCGCACCCCGTAGTCGTTCGACACGTCGCCGTTCGCGAAGCGGTCGACGAGCACCTGATAGATGACCTCGTTGCGCCAGTCGTCGACGTGTGTGCCGAGCTCGGGTGCAGTGGCGTAGTCGCCGAAGTCCATGCAGCCGGCGACGAGCGTCGGCAGGAGTGCGAGCGAGAGTGTGCGCCGTGTCATGGTCCGAAGCTCAGTCGCGGAAGTAGCTCGTCGAGCCGAACCACCACTCGGCGCCGAGCCCGATGAAGTGGTCGACCTTGCGCAGCGCGAACACGTCGTCTTTCGCGTACAGGCGTCGCGCGCCGTCGTCGCGCATCGTGAGCATGTAGATGAGGCGGATGTGCGGGCGTGCGTAGTTGCCGGGGCCGGCGGGCGTCAGGAACGGCACGAGGCCGAGCCGACCGACTTGGGCGAACTGCGGGCGTAGGCCGCCGTTGCCTTGCTCCACGAGGATTCCGCGCCGCTGCGCCTGGTACGACCCCTCGAGCGACAGCCCCGCGATCTTGCCGAACCACACCGTCGGCCGCGCGATGACGATGCCCTCGCCGAGATCGTCGACGTCGAGGCCTGGGCTCGCGTTGCGGAACGATCGCCAGTACGAGCCGAGCAGGATGCCGAACGGACCGATCTCGTAGTTGCCGCTCGCCGCGACGAGGATCTCGCGCGCACCCTTGCTGTCGCGCTCGACCGACAGTCGCGACGGCGCGTTGAACTCACCGTACGCCGCGAGCCCGCCCGCGTAGCGAAACACCAGGTTGAGGTGCGAGCTCCGCTTGCCGGTGAACAGTCCGAGCTGCGTGCCGACGACGAAGCCGATGTCGTCGGGCAGGCTCTCGTACTGCGACGTCTCGCGCTCGCGCTGGGCGGACGGCGTGTAGTGGACCTCGCCGTACAGCACCGGCTTGAACCCACCAGTTTCGCCGAGCTTCACGATGTGGCCCAGCCGCGCGCTGCTGATCGACTTCTGCCGATCTGTGACGCGGACGTTCGTTGCGCCGATCTGCCCGAGCGGTCGCGGCCGCGACACGTCCTGCACGAAGAACGCGTTGTCCGGCTGGTTCACGCCGCTGTGCAACCGCAGCACGAGGTTCGGGATGAACTCGTAGCTCGCGCCCCCGCCGAGCGTGTTGAGGTTGTCGAGCGGCCAGAAGTCCAACAGGTAGATGTCGTCGCCGCGATACATCCGCGAGCCGGCCCAGACCGTCATCTTCTTCAGGCCGAGGCCGGACTCCTCGATATAGAGGTTGCGCAGCCCGAGCTTCGCCGCGAACTCGCCGTTGTAGTGAAAGAGCGGGTTTGCGAACGCCATCGTCGCGACGATGCGCGTGTAGGAGTCCGTGGCCTTCCAGTAGTCCTCGCGACGCAGCTCGAGCTCGGCGTAGTTCGACTCGTCGAGTCGTGAGCCACGCGCGACGATGTCGCCGTCGCGGCCGGCTCGACCGCGGTGATCACCGCCGGCGATGACGCGACCGTAGGAGCCGAAGTGGAATCCGTCCGCGTAGTCCGGCGGTTGGTTGTCGCCGGACGGCGCCGACGTGGTGACCGGCGCGTCCTTCGATTTCTGGGGCGCGGGTGCCTTGGTCGGCGGCGGTGGCTCGGCCTTGTGCTCGTTGCGCAGCGCCTCGATCTCCGCCTCGAGCTTGCGCACCCGCCCGGCGAGATCGTCCACGCGCGCGTCGTCGGGCGTCGTCGTCGGCGGTTCGACCTCCGCGACAGGGGGTGTCTCGCCGACCGGCTCCTGTGCACCCGCCGGGATCGCGATCCCCACGGACGCGATCGCGATCGCGGTCGCGAAGAGACGAGACACAGTCGACACGCGGCGTGGCAAGGGCGGCCGGAACATACCCGAAAACCTGCGCACGCAACCGGGTTGACGCGGTTGCCAACGCGGTGCGCATGGACGACGTCGCCAACCGCGTTGGCAAGCACAGTGGTCGTGATGGCCTGCGGGAACCCGCGCGTGTGGCACGGCGTGTGTACTCGCGGAAGGTAGCGCGGGCCCGAGCTACGGAGCCCGCCGGGGAAACATCATGGGTAAGCAGCGCCACATCGGCGCGGTCGCAGGACTGTGCTCGCTCGCAGTCTTGGCCGCGTGTCTCGATCATCCACTCAAGCCCGTCGAATACGACACCGAAGGCGTCGGATCCGGCGCTCTGCCGCTGTCGCTCAACAAGGACGTCGACATCTTGTTCGTCATCGACAACTCGGGATCGATGGCGGAAGAGCAGGCGACGCTCGCCCGCAACTTCGAGCGCCTGATCGCGAAGCTCGAGGCCACGGACGTCAACGCGAACTATCGCATCGCGGTCACCACGACCGATGCGGGGCATGTCGCTTTTTGCGGTGACACCGGCCCGGAGAAGGGCAGGCTGCAGCTCCAGAGCTGCATCGGTCGCATGGCCGAGTTCCAGACGTACGACGACGCCGGCCTCGTCGATCGCTACGACGAGGCGTGTGCATCGATCTGCGATCACGACTCGATCCGCACGCTACCGACGTTCACGGTCGCGGACCGCGAGACCAAGGAGCGGCCGTGGATCGAGCGCAACGGGCTCGAGACGAACCTCGCCGACGACGTCGCGCCCGCGGCCGCGTTCGAGTGCTTCGGTCCGCAGGGCATCGCCGGCTGCGGCTTCGAGTCGACGTTGGAATCGATGCGTCTCGCGCTCACACGCGCGACGACCACGACCGAGGCGAGCTACGGCTTTCTGCGGCCGGGCGCAATCCTCTCGATCGTGCTCGTGACCGACGAAGAAGACTGCTCGGCGCGCAACCAAGCCGAATACGCGGGCGTGTGGGACCCGGACGGTGATCGCGTGTTCTGGAGCGACGACAACGAGAACGCGCCGCTACCGACGTCGGAGGTGTGTTGGTTTGCAGGGGTCGAGTGCACGGGTGGGCCCGGGCAGTACGACGAGTGCCATCCCGTGAACCTCGGTGTCGACGGCCAGCCGGCCGGTCCGGACCAGGCGGTGCTCTACGACGTCGCCGAGTACGTCGATCTCGTGCAGCGCATCGAGGAGAGCAAGCGCGCGATCAATCCGAGCGCCGAGGTGCTCGTGTCGGTGCTCGGCGGCGTGCCGGACAACTACGCGACCGGCGGTGCGGACATCGTGTACGCGGATGGCATCGGCGCCGATGCGGGCTTCCAGCTGCGCCACGGCATCGGACCCGGCTGCAAGACCACCGCAGGCGAGGCGGTGCCGCCGGTGCGCGTGCGCGCGTTCGCGGAGGCGTTCGCACTGAGCGACGATCCGGCCGATCGCAACCTCTACTCGGTGTGTGCCGACGACTACTCGCCCGCGCTCGAGCAGATCGCCGACAAGCTGATCGAGCAGCTCCGACCGGCGTGCATGCCGAGCTGCGTCGCCGATACCGATCTGACGACGCCGGGACTCGATCCGTCGTGCACGTTGACCGAGGAGTACAACGACATCGACGGCAAGCCGATGAGCGCGGTGCTCTCGCCGTGTGGCGGCGCCGAGGACTCGCCCGAGTTCCCGCCGGGTGCGGAGGTCTGCTATCGCGCGCGCACCGACTCGAGCAGGACCGGGGCGGCGGCCGACGATCTGCACGACACGTGCATCGCCGAGGGGTGGAACCTGCAGTTCGAGGTGCTGCGCACGGCGAAGGGCGAGCGCGCGAACGGCTCGTCGGTCAACGCCGACTGCATCGTGTCGCAACAGACCGAGATCGATTGCCCGAACCTGCAGTGACGCGCCGAGTTGGTATGCTGCGGGCACGTGAGCACCGCGGCGGACGGCTGGATCTCGTGGCTGCGTTGCCCGCATTGTGCGGGCGGTTGCAGCGGCCCGCCCGTCGTTTGTGATGCGTGCGGCTTCGCCTATCCGAGCCATGGGGGCATCCCCGTGGTGATGGCGAGGCCGCACGATCTCGTCGACCAGTGGCGCTACCGCCTCGCGGAATTCGAGAGCAGCAACGACGCGTCGCGCCGGCGCATCGTTGCGGATCTCGCCACGAAGACGATCGCAGCGCCGACCCGCGCGCGGCTCGAACGACTCGGGCGGGGCATGGCGCTGCACGGCGAGCGGCTCGTCGCGCTGCTGGGCGCCGCCGGCATCGTCGGCACGCGGCGCCGCACATCCGAGCCCGATGGCGTCCCGACCGAGGGGTCGATCACGTCGTACATCCATCATGTCCACCGCGACTGGGGCTGGGATCGCGACGGGAGCACCGAGAACAGGGACGCGCTCGCGGAGGTCGAGCGCGTGCTCGGTCCCGATGCTCGGCTCGGGTCGATGCTCGTGCTCGGGGCGGGTGGCTGTCGGCTCGCGAGCGACGTCCATCGTTTTGCCGACACCACCGTCGCCGTCGACATCAACCCGCTGCCGATGATCGTTGCGACAAAGGTGCTGCGCGGCGAGCCGGTCGCGCTCGTCGAGCTCCCGCTGGGGCCGCCGGATCTCGAGCACGTCTACGTCGACCGCGATCTGCAGGCGCCCGCACCTGCCGCGCCCGGTTTCGTGCAGCTGTTCGCCGATGCCTTCGCGCTACCGTTCCGCGACGGTTGCTTCGACACGGTGCTCACGCCGTGGTTCATCGATCAGGTACCCAAGGACCTCGCGACCTACCTGCCCGAGATCCGCCGCATGCTGCGAGCAGGCGGCCGGTGGATCAACCACGGCCCGCTCATCTATCACCCGAGTCGCACCGAGATCGCGGCGCGCTATCCCGCGGACGAGCTGTACGAGCTCGTCGGGGCGGCGGGCTTCGACCTGCAGCAGCGTCGTGCAGCGCGACTGCCGTATCTGCAGTCACCCGCGTGCACGCGCGGACGCGCCGAGATGGTGCTGTCGTTCGTCGCGACGCGCGGCGATGCGCCGTCACCGACGGGCCCACCGAGCCGGCCACCGGGCCGGCCACCAAACTGGACGCACGATCCCGGCGTCGCGATCCCCCGCCTGGTTGGACTCGATCGCTACCAGGCACCGCATCCGCTGTTCGCCGCGGTCGTGCGGCTCATCGACGGCGAGCGGAGCGCGGCCCAGATCGCGGAGATCCTGATTCGCGACTACAAGCTGCCGCCCGGCGCCGCGACGCCGGGTGTGCTGAGCTGCTTGCAGGAGATCTGGCGCGCCACGCAGTCGGCGTGACGAGGGGCGGCTCAGGCGACGACGTCGGACAGCGGCGTGTTCGACAGCGGCGCGCCGCCGCCGATCGACGTCGCGGTGTCGTCGAACGCCTGCAGACACGCGAGCAGCACGTCGGTGGTGTTGCCCGCGGCGTTCGGCTGGTTGTCATTCCCGTTCCACGGCGTCGCTTGATAATGGATGCCGGGGAACTGCAGGTAGTTGTGGCCGTGGCCGATCAGGATGATCGGCTGGCGTTCGATCGAGTGCGACGCGCCGGTCGAGCAGTCGGTGCTCGCATAGATGATCGACGAGTCGAGCAGCGTGCCGGCGCCGTCGGGCGTATCGGCGAAGATCCCCACGAGCTGCGCGAGCTTCTGGATCGAGTACTCGATGCCGGCGAGCCAGTTCAAATCGTTCGCCCCGTTGTGACTCGCGCTGTGATGCTGGTCGGACGCGTTGATCTCGTCGAACACGGTCGACGACACGAACTTCTTGAACAAGAACGACCCGACGCGGGTGATGTCGCACGAGAACGCGTAGGCGATGAGCTCGGCGTGCGCCTGGACGACCGACGAGATCGGCTCCTCGCCGCCGACGTCGGCATTCGTCTCCGTCGGTGCCGCCGGTAGCTGGCACGACGGCGGAATCGCGTTGATCTTCGCCTGCAGCTCCTCGACGTTCGTGAGGTGGGCATCGAGGCGCTGGCGATCGATGGTGCCCATGCGCAGCTTCAGGCGCTCGACGTCGGCCTTGACCGCATCGAGCACGTTCGTGCGCTCGCTGCGATCGTCGATGCCGGGCGTGAAGTTGCCGAACAGGTAGTCGAACACCTCGACGGGGCTCGCCTGGGGGATCTGCGGGGTCAGGCTGCCCGGCTCGCCGCGATGCGACATCGCGGTGACCGTCGTGCCGCCGTCGCCGTCGGTGCTCTCGCGCTTCGAGACGCGCACCTGCACCGAACGCACCGCCGTCTCACCCGAGAAGGTGTCGGCGATGACCTGATCGATCGTCGGACCGCCGGCGTTCGTGTCGAGGCCACCGTCGGGGACGAAGGAGTAACCGTTGAACACGGTCATGCCCTCGTGGTGCGTGATGCGATCCTCGCAGCGGTTCTGCAGGCCCGTGCACAGGTTGATGTAGTCCTTGAACGGCTCGAGCGCCGCCATGTGCGGCGACAACGACCAGTTCGCGCCGACCTGATCGGGCTCGAACATGCCGAGGTTCACACCATCGGCCCAGTAGTAGCTGAGAAAGTGGCGCGGCAACTTGGCACCGCCGGCGAGCGCCGTGCCGTTGGTGTTGAGCATGCACTCGAACAGCGGCAGACCGACCGAGACGGTCGCACCACCGGCCAAGCCGCGGAGCATCGTGCGTCGACTGAGGGGAAAGCTGGGCATGGGGGGCTCCTACTTGGGCTCGTCGACCAGCTGGAAGATGGGACTGGTGGGGAACTCGACGAGCAGCGATTGCACGCTGTAGCTCGCGTCGGAAAATGCGAGATCGAGCGCCTCGATCGCCTCGGCCTCGCCATTCGTCTCGCGGTGGCCGAGCTCACCACGGATGAGGTTGTTGACGAAGCACCGCGACGTCCGTGGATCTGCGGCGACGACCTGGGCGAGCTCCTGTGGGTTGTTCCACTCGCCGAAGTCCTCTATCTCGCCCTGGGCCGACAGCGGCAGCCCGTTGAGCTCGGTGGTGCGGTACGCACCGATGGCGTCGTAGAACTCGAAGGCAAAGCCGATCGGATCGGTGTTGGCGTGGCACGTGTTGCACGACGGCTCGCTTATGTAAATGAGCAGTAGCTCGCGCAACGTGAGGTTGTCGGGCAGCGGCGGGAGATCGGCGACGACCCCTTCGGGTGGCGGCGGGATGTCCGTGCACAAGACCGACTGCTGTACGAAGCGGCCGCGCTTGGTCGGCGAGTTGCGCAGCGTGCTGGACTGGTGGGTCAGGAAGCTCGCCTGCGAGAAGTAGCCGGCACGGAGCTGCTCGGCGGGCCAGTCGGCGCGCTCGTAGATGCCGGGTTGATCCGGCGGCGTCATGCCGTAGAGCGCGGCGAGGCGATCGTTGATGAACGTGTAGTTCGCGGTGAACAGATCGCGATAGTCGCCATCTTGCTCCCAGACCACGTCGTGCACGAGCAGCAGGGTTTCTTGCCGCATCGACCGCGCGAGGTCGACATCGTAGGTCGGGAACAGCTCGGCATTTTTCGACGTGGTCTCGAGGTCCGCGAGGCGGAAGTACTCGTCGAAGAATCCGGCGAGCGCCATGCGTGCCTGCGAGCTCGCGACCATCGCCTGCGCCTGATCACGAACCTGCGCGTCGGTGGCGAGCGCACCCGACTCCGCGAGCTCGAGCATCGCGGCATCGGGCCCGCGACCGAGCAGGAAGATCGACATGCGCGTCGCCATCTCGAACGCGTCGAGCTTGCGGTAGCCGCTCTCCTCGTCCGGCTGCCCGACCTCGACGAGGTAGAGGAAGGTCGGCATCTGCAAGATGGCGGTGAGCTGGTAGCGCAGACCGGCGTTGAAGTCGCCTTCGCCCCACTGTTGACCGTGCACACCGACGGCGGTGATCGAGTCGACCTCTTCGTCGGTCAGCGGGCGGCGGAACGCGAGGCGGCCGAAGTCGCGGGCGATCGCTTCGTAGCACGCGGCGTTCGGGGCTTCGGTGACACACGGGACCGTCTCGGCGAGTCGCGAGGGATCCGCGACGACGGCATCGGCGATCGCGCCCGCGGAGTTCTCGTACTGCTCGACCGCGACGGCATCGAGTGCCAGGAGTGCTGCGCCGACCGCATCGAAGCCTTCTTGCGGCGTGTCGACCGGCGGCGCGGCGGCCTCGGCCGCGTCGGGCCCGAGCAGCATCCCGATGGTCGACACGTACTCGCGCCGAACCATGCGACGGATTCCGCCGGGCGCCGGCTCGATCTCGATGCCGCCCTCTCCGTCAGTCTCGGTGCCGGTCGAGTCCGCGGTCTCCGATCCGCTCGGACCGCTCGGATCAGTCGTGTCGGTCGCCGAGTCGGTCCCCCCTTCGGTGCCCTCGCCTTCGGCCGACGAGTTGTCGTTGCGACACGCGGCGAGTGCCAGCAGCGAGAGCATCAGCGGTGCGCTGAGCGAGGACGAAAGGCGCGTGATCTGGCGCGGCATGAAACGCTCCCGGTACAGTGGGATCGAAGGCGACTCGCAACAACCTCGTGGGGGACGAGGCGCCTGCATCGATGGCAGGCTAGCGAAGAATCCTTCGTTTGGCGGGGAAAGGGAAGGAGGCCCCCACGATGTGCACGCGACGGTGGTGCCTTTTTTTTGGGGGCACAGTGAAGGCGTCGAGGTTCCGCGCCGATGTCCGCGGTGCGATCATCGCCGTTGACATGTAATCTACTCTCAAGTAGATTAGGCGAATCATGCGCTGGGCGGGCTTCTACCTCGTGTTTGCGATTCCAGCCCTGGTCGTCCTCGGCGTAACCGCCGGCGGTTGGTGGAGCGGCGCCGTGGTTGCCTTCATCTTCGGCGCCGTGCCGGCATTCGATGCGTGGCTCGGGCACGAGCGACGCAACCCGAAAGCGGACGCCGCGCACGCGCGTGCGTTCGATGTGCCCATGATGCTCTGGGTCGTCGTGCAGATCACCGTGCTCGCGTGGTGGATCGCACGCGCCGCCGACGAGAGCCTTGGCCTGAGTTCTCTTCAAGGCCCTATGGGCCTCGGACTCGCGCTCTCGACGCTGTCGGTCGGCCTGATGACCGGTGGGATCGGGATCACCGTTGCGCACGAGCTCATGCACCGCAAGAGCCGGGCCGAGCGTGGGCTCGCCGAGGTGCTGATGTCGTGCGTGAGCTACACACATTTTTGCATCGAGCACGTGTACGGCCACCATCGTCACGTCGCGACACCGCTCGATCCGGCGAGCTCGCGCCTGGGTGAGAACGTGTATCGCTACCTGCCGCGCACGATCACCGGCGGGCTCGCGAGCGCGTGGTCGATCGAAGCCGAGCGCATGGCGAAGTCCGGCCACGGCGTGTGGCACCCGAAGAACCGCATGCTGCGCTACGCCGCCGTGCAACTCGTGATCTACACGACGCTCGTGCTGACGCTCGGCGGTCTCGCGGCGCTGTTGTGGGCCGCGCAGTCGGTCGTCGCGATCCTGCTGCTCGAGGTGATCAACTTCGTCGAGCACTACGGCCTCGCTCGCCGCGAGCTCGCGCCCGGCAAGTACGAGCGCGTGCAGCCGCGACACTCGTGGAACGCCAGTCAGCGCGTGTCGAACTGGTTGCTCTTCAACCTGCAGCGCCACTCCGATCACCACTTCCTCGCGAGCCGGCCGTACGACGTGCTGCGGCACTTCGACGACGTGCCGCAGCTCCCCGCCGGCTACGCGACGATGGTGCTCGTCGCGCTGGTGCCGCCGCTGTGGCGCCGCATCATGGATCCGCGCGTGCTCGCGCTGCGCGACGCCCAATCCGACGCCGATGCGCGCACGCAGTCGGTCGCCGCCTGACGTCGCGAGACAGCCGGCGGCGCGCCGCACTACCATCGGGCCGTGGGTGCGAAAGGTCTCCGCGTCGTGGTCCTCGTGGGCGGAGTGCTCACGGCGATCGCATGCGCACCCGCTGACGACGACGCACGACCCGACGGCACCTGTGCGGCGGCGGTGTGGGCGATCCCGTCGCGCGGTGGCGTCACGCCCGAGGTGGTCGGCGAGTGGTCGGGCTTCGCCGAGCCGGTCGCGATGCGGCGCTTCGACGATCGCTGGTGGGTCGCCGAGCTCGCGCTGCCGCCCGGTGAGCACGGGTATCTGATCGTCGAGGAAGGCGAAGCGCGCGTCGACCCGTACAACGGGCTCGGTGGCTGGCGCAACAGCGATGGCGCCGAGGTGTCGTGGCTGGTCGTCGACGACTGTACGCGGCCGCGGCTCGAGGTGCGCCGCGCCCAGACGGATGCGCTCGTGGTCGGGTTGGTGCCGGCGGACGACGGCGCCGCGGACATCGCGACGATCGAGCTGGTAGTAGATGGCGTGCCGCGGCCCGAGGTGCGCGTTGCCGCCGATGCGCAAGACGTCGAGCTCGATGCGATCGCAGCGGCGCGTGGGCGCCACGTGATCGAGCTCGTTGCGCGCGACACCATCGGTCGCGACGGACCGCCGACGCGCGCCGTCGTGTGGACGGATCCGGTCGCCGCGACGGATGCCGACGCGATCGTCTATCATGTGATGATCGACAGGTTCCGCGGCGACGACGGCACGCCGCTCGCGGACCCACCGGATCCAGGTGCGCGTGCGGGCGGCACGCTCGGCGGCGTGCGTGCGGAGCTCGAGCGCGGCACGTTCGACGCGCTCGGCGTGTCGACCCTGTGGCTGTCGCCGGTCTACGTGAACCCGATCGAGGCGCGACCGGATCGCGCCGGCGATCATCTCTACGAGGGCTATCACGGCTACTGGCCCGTCGACACCCGTCGCGTCGACGATCGGATCGGTGGCGACGGCGCGCTCGATGCCCTCGTCGCGAGCGCGCACGATCGCGGCATTCGCATCGTGCTCGATCTGGTGCCGAACCACTACGACGAGACGAACCCGCGCGTGCTCGGCAACGAGGCGTGGTTCAACCATCGCGATCCGACGTGCGTGTGCGGAGCGCCGGACTGCCCGTGGTCGAACGAGATCGAGACCTGCTGGTTCACGCCGCATCTCCCCGACGTGCGTCTGCAGCATCGCGATGCGCTCGCTCTCGCGATCGGCGACGCGCTGTTCTGGCAGGAGCGTTTCGGTATCGACGGCTTCCGTGTCGACGCGGTGCCGATGATGCCGCGCACGGCGACGCGTCGCATCTATCACGCCGTGCGCGATGCGATCGCACCCGCCGATGAGTCGCTCCTGCTCGGCGAGGTCTTCACCGGCCCGGGCACCGCGGGCATCGCGGCGCTGCGCTATCACCTCGGACCCGATGGTCTCGACAGCGCTTTCGATTTCCCGACGATGTGGGCGCTGCGCGACGTGCTGACCGCGCGCGCGGGCTGGGATGCGTTCGTCGAGATCCTCGAGGCCGAGGACACGGCGCTCGACGGCTCGGGTGTCGTGCTCGCGCGAATGCTCGGCAACCACGACACTGCACGCATCGCTTCGGTGATCGCTGGCGACGACGCTCGCGATCCCTGGGAAGATCCGCCGCCGGCGATCGCGACGGCCGACGTGCTCGCGCGCGTGAGACTCGGTTCCGCGGTGGTGCTGACGCTGCCGGGGATCCCGGTCTTGTACTACGGCGACGAGCTCGGGCTGCCGGGCGCGATGGATCCCGACAGTCGTCGCGTGATGCCGGACGTGGCTGCGCTCGGCGCCGACGCGCTCGCGCTGCAGCGCGATGTGGCGCGACTCGGCACGCTGCGGCGATGCTTCGCGACGATGCGCCGGGGAACCTGGCGGAGCCTCGGCGCGACGACCGATCACCTCGCGTTCGTGCGTGAGCTCGAAGGCGAGGCACCGGCCGTCGTGGTGCTCTCGAACGCGGGCACCGCGACGACCTTGACGATCCCCGCCGCGGTTGCCCCCGGGTGGTATAAGGACGCGATGTCCGACGCCCGCGTCGAGATCGGCGCCCAGGGTGCAGAGATCGACCTGCCGGCGGTGGGCGTGCGCGTGTTGATTCCCGAGGAGCATCCCTGTGCATGATTTCGATTCGCTCGTGCTCGCAGTGTGTGTGGCTCTGGTGTCCGCGTGCGGTGCGGACGAGCTGCAGTCGGCGACGACGCTCGACCCGCCCGAGCCGACCGACACCGATGGCTTCGATCCGACCGACGGCGTCGGTCCGGGTAGCGGCAGCTACAGCACCAGCGTCGGCTCGGCGACGAGCGCAGACACCGGCGACACGGACGCGACCGGCGGCCCCAACGAGTGCGACGAGGCCAACAAGCGCTGCGCCTACGAGTTCACGCTCCCGGACGACGGGTACGCATCTGTCGCGCTGTTCGGCGACTTCGCAGCCGACGGCTGGGAAAACGGTGTGCCGATGGCGAACGACGGCGGCACGTGGCGCGCCGAGCTGCCGGTGCCGTTCGATGCCGAGGTCCTCTACAAGTTCCGGGTCGACGATGCGACGTGGGTGACGGATCCGGAGAACCCGAACACCGCGCCCGATGGCCAAGGCGGCGCGAACTCCGTGCTGTCGCCCGTCACGTGCGAGGAGTTCACCTGCGAGCCCGACGTCGTCGGCACGTTCGACTGGCGCGACTCGGTGATCTACTTCGTGTTCGTCGATCGCTTCGAGAACGGCGACCCGAGCAACGACGGTGGCGTCGGCGTTCCGGCGGCCGCCGATTGGCAGGGGGGCGACTGGGCCGGGGTCACGCAGCGCATCGAGTCCGGCTACTTCGAGGATCTCGGCGTGAACACGCTGTGGCTCAGCGTGCCGATGGACAACACCAACGAGATCGGCCCCGGTGCCGACGGCCAAGAGTACTCCGCCTATCACGCGTACTGGCCGTCGCGCCTCGATGAGACCGAAGAACACTTCGGCACGCTCGCCGAGCTGCAGCAGCTCGTCGACACCGCGCACGAGCACGATCTCAAGGTGCTCTTCGACTACGCGATGAACCACGTGCACGAGAGCTCGCCGGTGTACGCCGAGCACCCTGAGTGGTTCTGGCCGAACGACAACGGCTCGGGTGGCAACTGCACGTGTGGGTCCGGCTGTAGCTGGGACGGCGATCAAGGTCGACGGTGCTGGTTCACCGAGTACCTGCCGGACTTCGATTTCACCGACGCGATGGCGCGGCAGTTCTCGGTCGACAATGCGCTCACGTGGATCGCCGACACCGGCGTCGATGGCTTCCGGCTCGACGCGGTGAAGCACATCGAGGATGCGTGGCTTCTCGATCTCCGCGAGCGCGTGACTGCCGAGGTCGAGCCCGAGTCGGGCGAGCACTTCTACATGGTCGGCGAAACGTTCACGGGGCAGATGGACACCATCGCGTACTACGTGAACCCGGAGATGCTCGACGGGCAGTTCGATTTTCCGCTGCGCATGCAGATGGCCTACAACGTGCTGATGCGGCAGGGCTCGATGCAGGATCTCGCCGGCTTCATGGACGCGAACGACGACTACTACGGTGCCGCGATCATGAGCACGTTCATCGGCAACCACGACATCCCGCGCGCGATCCATCTCGCGCAGGACACACCTTTGTGGAACGACCAGTGGAGCGACGGCAAGGATCGCGCGTGGTCGAACCAGCCGGGGTTGCCGGCGGGCACCGGGCCGTTCGAGCGCATGGCGAATGCGTTCACGATCCTGCTGACGACCAAGGGCGCGCCGCTCGTGTACTACGGCGACGAGGTCGGCATGGCCGGTGCCGGTGACCCCGACAATCGCCGCGCGATGCAGTGGGACGGCTACAGCGCCGGGCAGACGCTGCTGCTCGAGCACGTGCAACGGCTCACCGCGATCCGTGCCGCGCACCCGGCGATGCGCCGCGGCACGCGGACGACGCTGTCGACGAGCAGCGACACGTTCGTGTACTCGGTCGAGTACGGCGGCGACGCGGTATGGGTCGCGCTCAACCGCGGGGACGACGAAGCGCCCGCGGATGGATTGCCGGCGGAGTCGTTCGTCGACGAGCTGACCGCCGATGCATTCGAGGGCCCGAGCGTGGCGATTCCACCGCGCTCGGCGCTCGTCCTGGTGCGACCGTAGCCGCGTGCGTCACTCGCAGGGCTGGACCGACACGCGGATGTTCTTGTGTTGGTCCGCGCCGATGTTCGAGCTCGCGCCTGGGATGGCGCCGCTCGCCGTCTGCCAACCGAACGTATCGACGCCCTGGACCGTGTAGACCGAGCCCGCGGAGATCGGCACCGACGTCGACAACACGTTCGTGTCGAATCCGACCCAGTTGCCCATGCCCTGACCCGGGAACCCCTCGCTGTGCAGCAGCGCGCCGCCGGTGCCTTCGCCGGCGTAGATGTTGATCGTGAACTCGTCGTTGGTGCCGCCGACGTTCCAGTAGAAGTCGACCTGCACAATCTCGCCGGTCGTGTCCGCGGTGAACGATTGCCACGCGTCGCCCTGGCCGACGAAGTCGCCGAGACTCTCGAACTCGAGCTCGCTCGCACCGAGCTCGCACTGGGCATTGCATGCAGCGATGTCGAACGTGCAATCGTCGGCGCACGCCAACGTGCCGTCGCCCTCGCCGAGCGAACCGCAGTCCTGCCCGCCGAGGTCGTCGCCGTCGCACGCCTCGTCGCCCTCGAGCATGCCGTTGCCACACTCGGCCGAGATGCATGCACTCACGTCGAACGTGCAGTCATTCGCGCACGTGAGCACGCCGCCGACGAAGTCCTCGCTCACGCAGTCCGCACCACCGAGGTCCTCACCATCGCAGTCCTCGCCCGGATCGATCACGTCGTCGCCGCAGATCGGATCGCCGGTGGTCGACGACGAGTCGCTCGACGAGGACTCGTCGGTCGACGACGAGGAGTCTTCGGAGGAGTCTTCGGAGGAGGAGTCGGACGAGGACTCGCTGCTCGAGGGCTCGGTCGTCGTCGTGGCGGAGGACTCGCTGCTGCTGCTCGCCGGGTCTGGTCCCGACGTGTCGGGGTCGACGCCGGACGAGCTCTCCGCGGTGGTCGAGGGACCCGATGAATCGCTGCTCCCCGGGCTGGTGGTGGTCTCGGTGCCGTCGGTATCCACCGGCGTGGTGTCGTCGGGACAGCCGGCGAGCGCACCGGACACGAGCAGGACTCCATAACGAGGCAAGGCGTAGCGCATGCGAAAAGGTGCCCGCTTTCCTCGACGGTCTGCAACCACTCGGGGACGCCCTCGGCGATTCGCCCCGCGGACCCCTTCCGAGGCGTTGTAGGCTGCGCGCCAGCCATGGGCATGCTTCAGGAGTTCCGGGAGTTCGCGGTCAAGGGCAACGTCGTCGACATGGCGGTCGGCGTCATCATCGGCGCGGCGTTCGGCAAGATCGTCGCGTCGGCGGTGGAGGACCTCGTGATGCCGCCGCTCGGTCTCTTGCTCGGTGGCGCCGATTTCTCGCAGCTCGCCGTCGAGCTCAAGGGCGCCGTCGGCGACAAGCCGGCGGTCATGCTGCGGTGGGGCAAGTTCCTGCAGATGTGCATCGACTTCACGATCGTCGCGTTCGCGGTGTTCATGATGGTGCGCGCGATGAACAAGCTGAAGAAGAAGCCGCCGCCGGCCGCACCGCCCGGCCCGACGAAGGACCAGGAGCTGCTGACGGAGATCCGCGACCTGCTCGCGAAGCGGGCGTGACCGGGCCGGCGGCCTCTCGCCGATTGTTTCGGCGCCGCGACGCGGTGATCTATCCTGCGCACGCATGGCGACCGCGCGCGAGCGGCTACAGGGGCTCCTCCATCGGCCCACGACGCCCGGAGCCCGGGCGTTCGACCTGCTGTCGATCGCGCTGATCTTCGTCAGCCTCCTCACGGTGGTGCTGGAGAGCGAGCTGGCGCTCGCGGCTCGGCATGGGCAGACGTTCCAGGTCGTCGAGTGGGTCGTCACCGTCGCGTTCACGGTCGAGTACGCGCTGCGTCTGTACGCCGCGCCGGTCCGGTCGGGCTACGCGCTGTCGTTCGCGGGCCTCGTCGATCTGGTGTCGACGTTGCCGCTGTACCTCGCATTGTTCGTCCCAACGGCAGCCTCGGGTGTCGTGCTCCGCGGGCTGCGGCTCTTGCGACTGTTTCGCCTGTTTGGTCGCGGCCGCTGGGCCGAGCAGGGCAACGTGCTCTCGCACGCGATTCGAGCGAGCATTCCGAAGGTCATGCTGTTTATCGCCGCGGTCGCGATGATCGCGGTGATCCTCGGCACGCTGATGTACCTGGTCGAGGGCCCGACCGGCGTCTTCGACAGCATCCCGAAGGGCATGTACTGGGCGATCGCGACGCTCACGACGGTCGGCTACGGCGACGTCGTGCCGGCGAGCGCAGTCGGACGCATGGTTGCGTCGCTCGTGATGGTGCTCGGCTACGGCGTGATCGCGGTGCCCGTCGGCATCGTGTCGTCGGACATCGCCCAGACCGTCGAGGCCTACCGCAAGCGCCTCGTGTGTGCGGCCTGCACCGCGCGCGGTCACGTGGCCGACAGCAAGTACTGTCGGATGTGCGCGACGCCGCTCGGCGTCGCCGACGTGCTCACGAGTTCGGGGAGCGTGCCGCTGGTGCGTGAGCCGTTGGATCGGTGATCACCAGCGTCGCTGACTCGGTGCTCACATCGGCGGCTCGAAGTGACATGCGAGCGGAACCGCGGTGATCTGGGCATCGAACGGCTACGCCGGTGAAAATCCACCAGTTGGTGGCTGAAGATCCACCACTTGATTGTCGCGTCAATCGGAGTGCGCGCGCCGGAACAGCGCGATCACACTCGTGTACCCGTGCAGATGGGTCTGGCGACCTACGGGCCCGATCTCACCATTGCCGAAGAAGCCCGCGACCGCGAGCTCGCCCGGCGATCGTCCGACGCTGTCGATCAGCTCGTCGGTGTCGTGGTTCGGATGGCCGTACAGCCCGACGCCGCGCCCGACGCACGAGAACATCAATGCACCCGCCGGCCGGACGCCGCGCTCGCGATACCTCGCGAGGTGGTTCTCGAGATCGGTCGCCGATGTCTCCGCATCGCGGACATGGAATTGCACGACACCGCCGGTGCGTAGATTCGCGCCGACCGCGAGCGCACCGCTCTTCGCATCGAGGCCGAGCACGTTGCGCACGAGGAAATCACCTTGTCCGTAGACCTCGCGATCGGGCGCACCGGCGAGGCCGAGGAACAACGCGCTGCGCATCAGCTCGCGATCCCGCGGCGTCGCGTGCTCGTAGGTCTCCTGCAGCACACGCGCCGCGTTGCGGCCGTCGAGCTCGTGGGCGAGGTTCGCGTCGGCGCGGGTGATGAACATCGGCGTGCCGATCGGACGACAACCCTGCGCGACGATCGTGTCGACGACGACGTTGCCCGCGATCGCGAGACCGACCACGCCGCTGGGATGCGTGCGCCGTCCGGCAAAGAGGGCCGCGCCGACCGGCGGTGCACTGCCCGAGATCAACCCGCCGACCTTCACCGTGTTCGGGTACGCGCGATCCAGGCCCGCGAGCAGCGGGATCACGTGGCTCGTGTGCGGATCGGCGAGCACGATCATCGTCTCGGCGTCGTCGGGCGCGACACCGAGGCGCTCGTGCCACTCGAGCGCCGCCGCATCGCTGGCCGGCAGCATCGCCGTGTCGATGTGGAACGTCCGCAGCTCGACCGCCGGCATCACCGCGCCGACGAGCGCGAACGCCGGGTTGCGTTCGACCTCGCGCGCGCCGCCGATGATCCCCGCTGCGCCGCAGCCGAACACGAGGTTCGTGCCGAGTGTGTCCGCGACTGCCGAAGGCAGGGCCTCGAAGTGCTCGCGGTGGTGCGGCGACGCGAACGCGAACACGACTGTCGGGGCCGATCCTCCGAGCCGCGCGCTCACGCCTGCGGCCGCCTCGGCGAGCGCATCGACGAAGCTCGGCGCGACCGAGATCTCGGAGACCCATTGCATCGGGAGCTTCGCAGTATGGCGCGCCGGCCCGCGCCGCGTCGAGTCGCGTGCCGTGCGTCGCGCCCGACGTGCCTCAGTCGTGGTGAGCCGTGTGGCTGCTGCGTGGACCGCGGGCACTGCCCCCACCATTTGGGGGGTCGCTCGCGCTCGGCTGCCAGTGCAGGGGCGGCCGCTTGCGTGCACGTGGCGCCAGCTCGTCCATCGTCTTGCTGTCGAACAAGCGACCGTTGATGATCACGTAGCGCACGTTCTCGCTGGTGCGGATGTCGCCGAGCACGTCGCCGTCGATCACCGCGATGTCCGCGAGCTTGCCGACCTCGAGCGAGCCGATGTCGCGATCGAGCCCGAGATACTTCGCCCCGAGCAGCGTCCCCGCGCGCAGTGCTTCGTGCGGGGTCATGCCGCCCTGCACGAAGCTCCACAGCTCCCAGTGGGCCGCGAGCCCCTCACGCTGGCCGTGCGCGCCGACGTGCACGTCGACACCCGCGTCGAGCAGCTGCTTGCACAGCTTCGCAATCGCGATGTGATTCCAGTCGCCGCGGCTCGCGAGCGTGCGCCGACGTGCGCGCGGCTCGTACGCGTCGGGCGGCACGAACGCCCGCAGCCGCTCGTTCTCGAAGACGTTCGTGTGCGCGTACCAGTAGTTCTCGCCGCCGAGGCCGCCGTAGCCGACGCCGATCGTCGGCGTGTAGCCGACCTCGGTGCCCGACCACAGCTGGCTGACGTCGCGATAGGCACGGGCGACCGGCAGCGCGTGCTCGATGCCGGTGTGGCCATCGACGATCATCGTCATGTTGTGCTGAAACAGCGAGCCGCCCTCGGGCACGACCATCATGCCGAGCTCGCGCGCCGCCGCGATCACCTGCTGCCGCTGATTGCGACGCGGCTGGTTGTAGCTCTTCACACTGAACGCACCGACCGCCTTCATCCGCGACAGGTGGGCGCGAGCGTCGTCGAGGCTGTCGATGACCGCCTTGAATGGTGCTTTCGCGCCATAGAGAATCGTGCCGGTCGAGAAGACCCGCGGCGCAGTGATCATGCCGGCGCGCGCGAGCTCGGCCGCCGCGAAGATCTCGCCGGTGTCGTTCGACGGATCGTGCACGGTGGTGACGCCGAAGCCGAGCGTCGCGTAGTGCATCCAGTTCTGCTGCGGCGTGACGCCGTGGCTGCCCTGCGGACCGTGGGCGTGCACGTCGACGATGCCCGGGATCACCGTCGTGCCTTTCACGTCGAACTGCTTCGCGCCCTGCGGAATCGCCGTGCTCGCGCGCGGGCCGACCGCGGTGATGCGATTGCCATCGATGACGATCGTGCCGTCGGCGATCACTTCGTCGCCCTTCATCGTCACGATCTTCGCGCCGACCAGTGCGATCACACCCTTGGGCATGTCGGAGTCGACGTCGAAGCCGATGTCGCGGCCGGTCGCCGGCGGCTCCGGCAGCTTCTCGGGCGCACCCTCGAGGAATGCGAACGAATCGACGAGCGAGCGCGAGAACAGCTCGGGCCCGAGCGACCAGTGCAGGCGCTTGCCGTCACCCGACCAGTGCAGGTAGTCGCCGGCGACCTTACTGACGCGTGCGATCGGCAGCGCTTCGCCCTTCGCACCGACGTCGATCGGCTTGCTGCCGGTCGCGGGCCACGGCATCACGTGCGCGTTGAAGCCCTCGGTGAACGCGACCCAGCGACCGTCGGGCGCCACGCGATACGCGGTGACCATCTCGCCGCGCAGGTGCGTGCGCGGCTCGACGCGACCGATGCCGATCGATCGCAGGAGGTACTTCGCACCGTCCGCGCCGCGCTCCGTGTCGAGGAAAAAGACGCGCTCGCTGTCCGCACCGAAGTGCGGATCGACGCCGTCGCGACTGACGAGCCGCGGCGCAGCACTGCCGCGCACGTCGATCGCATACAGGCCCGGGTCGCGCGAATGCTTCTCCGACAGGATCCCGCCGCCGCCGGTGCGCCGCGCGACGACCGTCTTGCCGTCGGGCGCGAACACTGGCTCGACCCAGTGACCGGGTGTCTTGGTGATCGCGCGACCGCGACCACCGCCGCGCGGCACGACGCGCACGCTCGACAGCGCGTTGTCGTTCCACGCGACGTACACGATCTGCCGACCATCGCGCGAAAATGCCGGCTCGAACTCGAAGACGTCCTTGTCCGAGGTGAGTCGCTTCGGACGACCGTCGGGCAGCGCGCGGATCCAGATGTGCCCGAGCGCCTGGTACACGACCGATTTGCCGTCGGGCGCGACCTCGACGTCGCGCAGCATCTTGGTGTGGAACTTCGCGGGATGCACCTCGATGGGAAAGCGCAGCGCATCGCGCACGGTCCGCTCGGCCTTCACGTGAAACCGGATCTCCGTCGACTTCGCCGACTTCACGTCGACGCGATGGAGCTTGCCCCCGGCCCAGTACACGATCGCGTCGTCCTTCGGCGTCCACGCCATCGTCGGGTAGACGCCGTGGATCGCCCACGTCTCCTGCATGTCGCGATCGAGCCCGTAGTCGAGCACGCGCTCGGCACCGCTCGCGATGTCGTGCAAGACGAGCGCGGTGCGCAGCCCGACGCGACGCACGTACGCGAGCGACTTGCCGTCCTTCGATGGCGTGAGTCGCACGGCACCACCGGGACCGCCGAGGAATTCTTCGGTGCGTCCTTCGACGCGATCGAGCCGCAGGATCGTGTAGATGCCCGCGTGGGGATCCTTGTTGTACTCGAACACCGGACCCGGCGTCGTGTCCTGGCTGTAGTAGATGTAGCGACCATCGGGTGAGAACGCCGGCTCGCCGACATCCTTTTGATCGTTCGGCTTCTCGGTGAGCTGCACGCCCTTGCCGCCCGACGCGTGGAACAACCAGATCTCGCCCGACCCGAGGCTGCGCTCCGCGGTGAAGTGCTTGCGCGCCGCGATGAACTTGCCGTCGGGACTCCACGACGGACTGTTGAGCAGTCGAAAGTCTTCCTTGCTCACCTGCTGCGGCTTGCCGCCGCTAGCTCCGGCTTGGGCGATCGGGACGACCCAGATGTTGTCGGCGCCGTCGCGATCACTCGTGAACGCGACGAGCTTGCCGTCGGGCGAGACGCGCGGCTGCATGTCCCATGCGATGCCCTCGGTCAGCGGCTTCGCCTCACCGCCGGCGATCGGCATCGTGTAGAGATCGCCGAGGAGATCGAAGACGATCGTATTGCCGTCGGGCGTGACGTCGAGGCTCATCCACGTGCCTTCGTCGGTGTCGATCGCGACCTTCTTCGAAGGCCCGGTCGGCTCCTCGACGTTCCACTTCGGCTTGTCGTCCTTGTCCTTCGCCTTGGGCTCGGGCGGTGTCGTGGACAGACGCAGCGCGGGCTCACTGCTGCTCGCAGCGCCGCCGCCGGCATCGGGCGAGTCGGTGGCGCCGGTGCGTCGAGCACACGCGGTCGGCAGAATCAGGACGAGCGCGGCGATCGCGAGGCGAGAGCAAGGCATGATCGGGCGTCGGTGTATCACGAGGGTTACTCGCTACCTGGCGCCGAACGCGGTCAAGTGCGGACCCACGTCACGCGATGAGGGTTTCGCCCGATCTCGCTGTACTGACGTGCAGTTGGCCCACGATCGAACGCTCGCGGCGGACGCGGGGGTGAACCGAAGGCACCGCTGACGTCACTTCTTACGCAACGCGAGTCGGAAGCGGTCCGTCGCCCGTGGTCCAAAGGTTCCCAATGCACCGTCCTTCGCATGCGCGCTATCGCCTCGCTCTCGTCGGACTGGGCTTCCTCGGCCTCGGCGCATGTGCCGGAGGTGCAGAGGGCAACGGCAACAGCTCGCCCGCGTTCACGACCACCGCAGCGTCGATGACGGCCGCGGACGATCCGAACGATCCGAGCGAGACCGACAGCGCCAGCGCCAGCGCCAGCGACACCGACTCGGACCCGAGCGTCGGCGAGAGTACCGACGGCGGCGTTCCGTCGTGCGGTGTCAACGAGTTCCAGTGCGGCGACGGCGAGTGCATCGATGCCGCGCGCGCGTGCAACGACGCGAACGACTGCGCGGACAAGTCCGACGAAGCCCCGCTCAACGGCGACTGTGCGCCGGCCGAGGGCTGCAACCTCGTCACCGAGTTCACGTGCAAGGACTGGACATGCATCCCGATGGTGCGCCGCTGCGACGGCAACGCCGATTGCCCCGACAGCAGCGACGAGCCGCCGCAGAACCAGCTCTGCGATCTCGACGACGCGTGCGGTCCGACCGAGTTCAAGTGCGGTGATGGCCCGTGCATCCCGTCGGTGCGCGTGTGCAACGGCGACGCCGATTGCGGCGATGCCTCCGACGAGAACGCGCAGCTGTGCGCCGGCCAAGGTGGCGGCGGTGGTGGTGGCGGTGGTGGTGGTGGCGAGATGGGCTGCGTGCCGCTGCTCGAGTTCGAGTGCGCCAACCATGCATGCATCCCCGCGTGGTGGGAGTGCGACGGCGAGGACGACTGCGGCGACGACGAGGACGACTGCGGCGGCGGCGGTGGTGGCTGCGAAGCCAGCGAGTGGCAGTGCGAGGCCGGTCAGTGCATCCCCGAGAACTGGTACTGCGACGGCGTCGACGACTGCAACGACGGCTCCGACGAGCCGGCGAACATGACGTGCGGCGCGGCAGCGTGTGCGGCCGACGAGTTCACGTGCGGTGACGGCGAGCAGTGCATCCAAGACGCGTGGTACTGCGACGGCATCGTCGACTGCGCCGACAACAGCGACGAGCCCGACGACACGTGCATGGCTGCGGCCTGCGATGCGGGCGAGTGGCAGTGCGACAACGGCGTGTGCATCCCCGACGAGTGGTACTGCGACGCGACCACCGACTGCGTCGACGGATCCGACGAGCTCGACGAGGCGTGCGGAGCGGGCGGCGCGTGCGGGTTCGACGAGTTCGAGTGCACCAGCGGTGAGTGCATCCCGGGCAACTACTACTGCGACGACTACGTCGACTGTGGCGATCAGTCCGACGAGGACAGCTGCCCCGGCACGGGTGGCGGCGGTGGCTGCGACGCGAGCCAGTACGAGTGCACCAGCGGCGAGTGCATCCCGGGCAACTACTACTGCGACGACTACGTCGACTGCGGCGACAGCTCCGACGAGGATAGCTGCCCCGGCACGGGTGGCGGCGGTGGCTGCGACGCGAGCCAGTACGAGTGCTTCGACGGGCAGTGCATCCCCGGCGACTACTACTGCGACGCGTACGTCGACTGCGGCGACGGGTCGGACGAAGACTACTGCTGAGACCCTCGAGCTGAACGGGTGCGGGCCGATCGACCTCGACGCCGCCGCGCTGCCGGCCCGGACGCGATCGAAAGGACGAACCTAGCCTCGGCGAGATCAATCGGCCGGAAGGCTGATCGGGTTTCTCCGGGTGCGGCCCGCGCCAAGGACCCACGAGCCGAATTCGATCCCTCGGGGGGCGCAGCGGCCTGTAACATCGTTCTGCGCCGGTTCGTTCCGCCGGAGCCACCGCCGACCCATGCGCTTCGTTCGGTCCAGCCTCGCCGCCGTCCTCGTCCTCGTCCTCGTTGCCGCGTGCAATCGCAGCGAGGCGGGCGAGCAAGCGCAGGCGCGCGCCGAAGAGACCGAGCGTTCGCTGCCGACGACGGCAGTCGAGCTCCACGCGATGCCGCGCGAGCTCGTGCTCACCGGCTCGTTGTTCGCCGATCGCCAGTCGGATCTCGCGGCCAACGCGAACGGCAAGGTGCTGGCGACGTTCGTCGAGCGCGGCCAGAAGGTCGCTGCGGGCGACGTGATCGCGCGGCTCGATGCTCGGCTCGCGCAGTTCTCGGCAAAGGCCGCGGCCGCGCAGAGCAAGGTCGCGAAGGCGCAACTCGATCTCGCGTCGCTCGAGTGCGAGCGCGCCGATCGCCTGCTCGCGAGCGGCACGATCTCGCGCACCGAGTACGACTCGACGAAGTCGCAGTGCGCGACCAGTCAGTCGTCGGTCGCCGCTGCCGCGTCGCAGGCCGCGCTCGCGTCGGTCCAAGCCGGCGACTCGGTCGTCAAGGCACCGTTCGCGGGCATCGTCGGCGAGCGATTCATCGACGTCGGCGAGTACGTGCAGCCGTCGACGCGCGTCATCTCGCTGTTCTCCGTCGATCCGATCCGCGTATCGATCGCGGTACCCGAGGCCGAGGTTGCGCAGATCGCCGTCGGTCAGACCGTGAAGTTCATGGTGTCGGGCCTCGGTGCGCGCGTGTTCGAGGCCGAGGTGAAGTACCTGAGCCCCGCGCTGCGCGAGGCGACGCGCGACCTCGTCGTCGAGGCGATCGCGGCGAATGCCGACGGCACGCTGCGACCCGGCATGTTCGCGACCGTGCACATCGCGACCGCCGACGTGCGGGTGCTGGCGGTGCCGGACAGCGCGATCGTTCGCGAGGAGAGTCGAAGCATGGTGTGGATCGTCCGCGAGGGGCGGGCGGTCGCGCAGTACGTCCGCACCGGTAGCGCGCGCGACGAGAAGACCTCGATCCTCGCCGGTCTCGCCGAGGGCGACACCGTGGTGCTCGATCCGCCCGTGGATCTCGCGGACGGCACGAAGGTCGCGGTGAGCGACGGTGTGGTCGCGAAAGCCGTTCCCCGCGACGCGGGAACCAACCAGTAGGACGCCGCCATGCAGTGGCTTGCCGAAGTCTGTGTCCGGCGCCCGATCTTCGCGACGGTGCTGGTGCTCCTCATCTGCGTCATCGGTGGCGTCGCGTACGGCCGCCTCGGCGTCGATCGCTTTCCAAAGATTGATTTCCCCGTCGTCACCGTGACGACGCGACTGCCCGGCGCCGCGCCGGAAGATGTCGAGACCGAGATCACCGATCGCGTCGAGCGAGCGGTGAACACCGCGAGCGGCATCGAGGAGCTGCGTTCGGCATCGGCCGAGGGCGTGTCGCAGGTGTTCATCCAGTTCAAGCTGGAAAAGGATGTCGACACCGCGGCGCAGGAGGTTCGCGATCGCGTCGGCACGGTGCTCGCCGAGCTGCCGCAGGGCGTCGAGCCGCCGGTGGTCACCAAGGTCGACCCCGACGCGATGCCGATCATCTATCTGTCGGTGTGGGGCGAGGGGCGGCCGATCCGCGACGTCACTGCGTTCGCCGATCAGAAGGTGCGCCGCGATCTCGAGAGCATCTCGGGCGTCGGCCAGGCGCGCGTCATCGGTGGGCAAGAGCGCCAGGTCAACATCTGGCTCGATCCGGTCAAGATGCGCGGGTACGGCATCACGGCACCGGAGGTCGCGCGCGTCGTCGGCAGCGAGAACCTGACGATGCCGGGCGGCCGTATCGACACCGGCCCCGACTACCTCACCCTGCGGATCCACGGCCGCGTCGACGCGCCGGAGAAGCTCGAGCGGCTCGTCATTCGCCAAGGTGGCGGGCGCACCGTGCGGCTCTCGGACATCGGTCGCGTCGAGGACGGCATCGAAGAGGTCGAGACCGCGGCGCTGTGGAACGGCGAGCCGGCGGTCATCCTCGCCATCCGCAAGCAGTCCGGCGAGAACACGGTCGCGGTCGTCGATGCGATCAAGGAGATGGTCGACGAGATGCGGCCGGGCCTGCCGCCCGGCTATCACGTCGACGTGCTGCGCGACGAGTCGGAGACGATCCGCACGAGCACCAACGCGGTTACCGAGCACCTCGTCGTCGGAGCCGGGCTCGCGGCGATCGTCGTGCTGTTCTTCCTCGGCAACCTGCGTAGCACGATCATCGCGGCGGTTGCGATCCCGACGTCGGTCATCGGCACGTTCGCGCTGATGTGGATCCAGGGCTTCACGCTCAACACGATGACCCTGCTCGCGCTCGCGCTGTCGGTCGGCATCGTGATCGACGACGCGATCGTCGTGCTCGAGAACATCTACAAGCACGTCGAAGAACGCGGCTCGCCACCGATGATCGCGGCGGTCGAGGGCACGCGCGAGATCGGTCTCGCCGTGCTCGCGACGACGATGTCGCTCATCGCGGTGTTCCTGCCGGTCGCGTTCCTCGCCGGCATCCCCGGTCGATTCCTCGCGAGCTTCGGCTTGACGATGGTGTCGGCGATCGCGGTGTCGCTGATCGTCAGCTTCTCTCTGACGCCGATGATGGCGTCGCGTTGGCTGAAGGCCGTGCCGCAAGGGACCCACCGCAAGAAGACCTGGCTCGAGCGATTCGCCGACATTTTCTATCGCCCGCTCGAGCGCGGCTACATGCTGATCCTGCACTTTTGCATGCGCCAGCGCTGGATCGTGGTGCTCGCCGCGCTCGGCTCGCTGTACGCGATGGTGCCGATGGCGAAGCAGGCGAAGACCGGGTTCATCCCGATCAACGACGAAGCGCGGTTCGAGATCACCATTCGTACGCCCGAGGGCAGCTCGCTGTCGTCGACGCGCGTCGTCGGCGAGCGGGTCGCTCGGCAGGTGCGCGAGATCCCGTCGGTCGAGGGCACGCTCGTCACGATCGGTGACGACGAGCAGCGCACGCCGAACGTCGCGCGCATCTACGTGCGGCTGAACGATCCTTCACTGCGTACGCTGACCCAGGAGGACCTCAAGGACGTCGTCCGCCGCGACGTGCTCGCGAACCTGCCGTCCGAGCTGCGGGCGAACGTCGGCGACATCGCGGCGATCGCCGGTGGCGGATTCTCGGCCGCGAAGGTGCAGTACTCGGTGTCGGGACCGGACCTCGAGGTCCTGGCAAAGGTCAACGCGCGGATCCTCGAGCGCATGCGCGAGGTGCCGGGCATGGTCGACGTCGATTCGTCGCTCGTCGTCGGCAAGCCGGAGGTCGGCGTGTACGTCGATCGTGATCACGCCGCCGATCTCGGGGTGCGCGTTGCTGATGTCGCCTCGGTGCTGCAGATGCTCGTCGGCGGCCAGAAGGTGTCGAATTATCCCGAGGGCGGCGAGCAGTACGAGGTGCGCATTCGTGCCGAGGAGCGCTATCGCATCGACGAGGCCGGCATACGGCTCATGACCGTGCCGTCGAGCATCCTCGGTGCGGTGCCGATCGCCGACGTGGTGACGCTCGAGGACGGCACCGGTCCGTCGGTGATCAATCACTTCGCGCGACAGCGGCAGATCACGTACTACGCGAACCCGGCGCCCGGCTACAGCGAGGGCGCGATGGGCGACGAGATGCGCCGCATCATCGAAGAAGAGGTCCCGAAGACCGGCTACATCGTGCGGCCGGTCGGCGGCGCGAAGCTGATGAAAGAGACCGCCGACAGTTTTGTGTTCGGTCTCGGTCTCGCGTTCGTCTTCATGTATCTCGTGCTCGCGGCGCAGTTCGAGTCGTGGCTGCACCCGGTCACGATTCTGCTGTCGCTGCCGCTGACGCTGCCGTTCGCGATCGCATCGGTGTTGATCTTCGATCAGGCGCTCGATCTCTTCTCGGCGCTCGGCATCTTCGTGCTGTTCGGCGTCGTGAAGAAAAACGCGATCCTCCAGGTCGATCACACCAATGCCCTGAGGCGCGCGGGTATGCCTCGGCTCGAGGCGATCCTGCAGGCGAACAAGGATCGACTGCGGCCGATCCTCATGACGACGTTCGCGTTCGTCGCGGGCATGATCCCGCTCGTGACGACGCGTGGCATCGGTGCCGGTTTCTCCAACGCGACCGCAGGTGTGGTCGTCGGCGGTCAGACGCTGTCGCTGTTGCTCACGCTCGTCGCCGTGCCGGTCGCGTACTCCCTGTTCGACGACGGTGCGCGCGCGGTGGCCTGGGTCGGCGGACGGCTGCGCCGCACGCCACCGCCCGAGCTGCCGCCGCCGCCCAAACTCGACTCGCACTAGTACATGCTCCGCCGGTGCGACTGCCGGCTCTCGTCCTCGTGTCCTTCGCAGCGGCGTGTGCATCGTCGGGCCTCGACCGCCAACAGCACCCCGATGGACTCGCGCGGATCCTGATCGGCGAGGAGTCGCACGTCGCCGAGATCTGCGCGGACCTCGAGCCCGGGGCGACGCGGTCGACCTCACTCGGTGACGCCGGTGCGGCATCGCTGGATGCGGAGGCCGAGCGCGATGCATGCCGCGTCGCGATCGAGCTCGATGCGAAGCTGAGGGCCGGCTGCGACCTGTCGACCGCGACGACCACGATCGAGACGGCGATGGCTGCATCGCCGCCGTCGTGGCTGAGCCTCGTCGTGCAGTCGTCGGGCGCGTGGCAGGGCGGCAAGTTCGACGCGCACGCGTTCGCATCGCGCTTCGACTTCTCGCGGCTGCTCGCGCGCAAGCTCGCTGAAGTCGGCGATCGGGCTGCCAGCTTCTCCGAGCAGGTTAGCGCCAGCTTCGGTCGCTTCGCGGGGGCTGTGCAGCTCGGCATCGATCTGCTCGTCGCGGAGACGACGGCGGCATCGATGGAGAAGCTGTTCGATCAGCCGGCCGTGCGCGCGCTCGCGGAGCCGAGCGAGGTCGCGCGGCTCGCCTGCGTGCAGCTCGACGACGGCCAGTCGCGACCACTGGTGACGCGGCGCATCCTCAAGCGCGCGATCCTGCGGCTCGATCCGCCGGGTGATGCCGCGACGCCGGGGCAGCTGTGCGGGTCGGATGGGCGAGCGGCCGCGTGCAACGACGTCGTCGGCGGTGCGCGGGGCACCGCGGCGATCGAGCAGGCGGATCGGACGTGCGAGTCGGGCAAGCGGCGCGGCGCGTGCAACCAGCTGTGGTTCGTCGTCGCGGCGAAGCAAGCGACGCCGCTGGGCGAGCTGTGCAAGAACCCGGAGCACCCCGCGCTGTGCGAGCGGATCGCGAAGTCGGGCAAGTCGATCGACGACACGTGCAGGGATGCGAAGCTGCCGCACGAGCGCACCAAGTGCCGATCGCTCGTACGCTGGTTCGCCCAGCGCAACCTGTGGCATCCGAACGCCGCCGAGAATGTGTGCTGGTCGAATCCGTCGCGCTGTGCCCGAATCAAGCGGCGCATCATGCCCGACGAACCGGTCCGCCGGCCGGTGACCCCGCAGCTCGTCGCGAAGGCGCCGAACAAGTCGACGGCTCCGACGACGCCGTCGTGCTTCGCCGTCGCTGCACAGGTGTGCGCATCGAAGTGTGCTGAAGGCGAGATGGGCTGCGACGCTGCGCTCGCGTGCGTGAGTGCGACGTGCGAGCTGCTCGCCACGCGCGCGGAGCCGGTCGCCGCCGATGATCCGAAGGAAATTGCGCGGCTGCGTGCCGCGGTCACGTCGGTGCTGTCGACTGGTGCGATCCGCCGCGACGATCTGGTCCCGATCGCGCGCGGTGTCGACGAGATCCAGCGTGCCGATCGTGTGCTCGCCGAGGGCGTGCAGCGGCTGCCCGGCGAGCTCGGTAGTGCGATGCGGCAGGCGGTCGCCGGCATGGGCCGCGGCGCAGATGCCGAGACGCTGCGCCGGCTCGAGGGCGTGCTCGCGCAGATCGAGGCGAAGCAGACCAAGCGCGACCAGGCGAAAAAGCGCAAGCAGGAGCTCGCGGATCAGTTCGATGTCGTCGCCCGCACGGCGGGCTTCCGCGTGCGCACGACCGAGGAGGGCATCTCGATCGTGCTCACCAACGTGCTGTTCGAGGACTCCGCGTCGGATCTCACCGACGACTCGCGCACGCAGGTGTGCAAGGTCGCGGAGACGCTCGCGTCGAGCTCCGTCGGCGCATTGCTCGGGCAGGACTATCGTATCGAGATCGTCGGGTACTCGTCGCCGACCGCGATCGTGACGTCACGGCGCAAGGACGACAGCAACATGCTGCTGTCGATCGATCGCGCCTACGCGGCGTACGACTGGCTGACGAAGAATCCGGACAAGGCCGAGAGCCGCTGCAGCGGCGGACGCTGTCGCGACGCACGGTCGTGCGCGAGCACGGTGCCGCAGGATCGGGTGCAGGTGACCGGGCGTGGGTACAACGACGCGCAGGCCGGCACCGACGAGGTCCTGCGCCGCGTCGAGATCCACGTGCGACTGCCGGACCTCACCGACGAGTGATGCTAGTCGAGGTACTACAGCAGCTGGCCGTGCAGCGCGTCGAGGAACACCGCCTCGAGATCCGCGTGGGTCGCGGGGCGCGGATTGCCACCCATGCTCGGATCGGCCGCCGCGAGCGGCACGAGTGATCGCAGCAGCTCCTCCGACACTCCGGGCACGCCCGCGAGCGTGTGCGGCAGCCCGAGGTCCTTGCGCAGCGCGAGCATCCAGTCCATGCACGCATCGAAGCCCGACGCCGCCGCCGGCAAGTCGAGCACGCGCGCGAGGTGGTTCATCTTCGCCGCGATCTCGGCCCGGTTGAACACCATCACGTAGGGCATGAAGATCGCGTTCGCGGTGCCGTGGTGCAGGCCGGTCGCGCCGCCGAGCGGATGCGACAACGCGTGCACCAGCCCAAGCCCCTTCTGGAACGCGGTCGCACCCATCGTCGATGCCATCAGCATGTTCGTGCGCGCGACTGCGTTGGTGCCTTCGCGTACGGCCACGCGGATGTTCGCGTGGATGATCCGCATGCCCTCGAGCGCGATGCCGTCGGCCATCGGGTGATAGCCCGGTGCGCAGTACGCCTCGAAGCAGTGGGCGAGCGCGTCCATGCCCGTTGCCGCGGTGAGGCCGGGCGGCAAGCCGTACGTCAGCTCCGGATCGGCGATGACGAGCGCGGGCTGCATCTTCGCGTGGAAGATGATCTTCTTGCCGTGATCGCGCGGGTCGACGATGACCGACGCGCGACCGACCTCGGAGCCGGTACCGGCGGTCGTGGGCACCGCGATCGATCGCACGATCTTCGCCGGGTCGGCGCGCTTGTAGTTGTCGCCGATGTCCTCGTAGTCGAACACCGTGCCGGGATTGTTCGCGAGCAGAGCGATGCACTTGCCGGTGTCGATCGCCGAGCCGCCACCGACGAGCACGAGGCCGTCGTGACCGCCGCTGCGATACGCCGCGACGCCGGCATCGACGTTCGTCTCGCTCGGGTTCGGATCGACCTCGTGCCACACGGTCGGCACCAGCCCGCCGGCCGCGAGCGATCGCACGAGTGCATCGAACCACGGCAGTTTCGCGATGCCCGGGTCGGTGACGACCATGGGGTGCGTGAACCCGAAGTCGACGCACGCCGCCGCGAGCTCGCGGATGCGACCGCAGCCGATGCGAAACTGGGTTGGATAGTTCGAATTACCAACAGGGGCTGTGATGCTGGTGGCCGGGGTCGTCATGCCTCCGCGCAGTATCGCACCGGCTGACAAGCCGCGCGCGCCTGAGATATGGTGCGGTGGGACCAACCATGCCGATGACCATGACCTTCATTCGAACCACGACCTGGATCCCGATGCTCCTACTAGGCGCCTGCAGTGGCCGAGCCGTCGAGGGCGGCACCGACGGTGACGAGAGCTCCAGCAGCGAGGGCGTCAGCGATCCGTCATCCACGATCACGCTGGATCCCGCGACCACGGATCCCGCGACCACGGATCCCGCGACCACGGATCCCGTGACGACCGATCCTGTGACGACCGATCCCGCGACCACCGACGTCGACTCGAGCGGCAACCCCGAGACGACCGGCAGCCCGACCGAGAGCTGCTGTGAGTCTCACCGCACGCCGAGCTGCGAAGAGGAAGACGTCGCCGCGTGCGTGTGCAAGGCGTCGGCCGAGTGCTGTGTGTTCGAGTGGGCCGACAACTGCGTCGAGATCGCGATGGGCGACTGCGGTGCGACGTGCGAGGGGCCGTCGGAGAGCAGCGGCGACGAGAGCTCGACCGGTGAGCCGAGCGCCGCGTGCGACGAGATCGTCGAGATCGAGCTGCTCGCCGATGCCGCGACGCTCGACGGCTTCGAACTCATCGAGTCGATGTTCGTCGAGGAGGGCACGGTCGCCGCGATCATCTTCGACGGCATGAACCAGCCGATGGGCACCGTGACGTGGGACATCGACATCCCGTGCAACGACGACTGGCACATCTGGGTTCGTGGTCGCAACTTGGGCGAGCAGGACTCGTTCTTCGCGCGGCAGGATGGCGGGCCCGATCCGGCGCCGATCTTCGAGCTCGATTGCGGTGGCGGCAACGACTACATGTGGCGTGAGCTCAACTGGCGCGACCCGGAGATGGGAATGCCATGCGAGTACGTCCAGGACCCCTGGATCGCGCAGTGGGATGCCGGCCCGCACCAGTTCCAGCTCGAGTACCGCGAGTCGCCTGCGGTCGCGCGAATCGTCGTGACCAACGACGACGCATTCGTGCCGGAGTGATGCCCGACCGCCCCGCGCTAGGGCGGCGGCAACGTGCCGGGCGCGTGGCGTTCGAGCCACGCGCGTAGGCCGACATGCCCGGGCCGCAGGGCGAACGCCGCGCGCGCGACCGCGAGGGCTTCGTCCTTGCGCCCGAGCTCAGCCAGCGCGTCGGCCTTCGACAGCGCGAGCTCGGCCTTACCCTGCGCATCGGCCTGGTCGCCTTGCCAGGCAGTCTCGGCGCGCGCCACCCAGTCGAGGGCAGCGCTGGGATTGCCACGCGCGAGCTCGACGCGCGCGAGGCCGAGCGCAGGCCAGCCGTGATCGGGGTGATCATCGCCGAACCCGCGCTGCAGCACCTTGTCCGCGTGCTCGAACTCCACCGCCGCATCCTCGTGACGGCCGGCATCGAGCAGGGCGAAGCCATACGCGTGATACACGTCGCTCGCGAGCACGTCGTCGGCTTCGAGGTCGCCTTGGATGCGCTTCGCCCGTTCGAGCGCCGCCATCGCTTCGCTCGCGCGACCGGTCGAGCGCGCGGCCAGGGCCAGGTTGAGCAACGCCGCGCGCAGCTTCGGATGCGCGGTACCCCACGCCGCCTCGCGTCCGCGCGTGACCTCGACGAATACGGCGTACGCCTCCTCGAGGCGACCGAGGTCCTGTAGCGCGAGCCCGCGGGCCTCGCGGACATTCGTCTGCAGCTCGGGGTCGTCGACTTGCATCGCCTCGGTCGAGCGCACCGCACGATCGAGGTCGACGAGTGCCTGCTCGCTCTGCCCGAGCAACGTCTCGAGGGTCGCGATCAGCACCAGCGTGATGATCTGCGGCCGATCGATACCGCCGCCAGGACCTTCGAACAGCGCGAGCGCGCGCCGGTAGCTCGCGAGGGATTCGGGGATGTTGCCCGCCGAGTCGTAGATGAACGCGAGCATCATCCACGCCTCGCCGATGCGAAAGTGCTCGTTGCCGAGCGCCTCGGCCATGAGATCGCGGCCGCGCTCCGCGTGGCTGACGGCGTTGCCGAAATCGCCGCGACCGGTCGCGAGCTGGGCACGCTCGAGCCAGATCCCTGCGACTTGATCGCCGGGCAAAGCGACCTGCTGCGCGATGGTCTCGGCCTCGTCGAGCAGCGTCTGCGCCGGCTCGAACTCGCCCCGAGCGCCGCGCACGCTCGCTTCGTATGTCAGCAGCCTGACCTGATCGTCGGCATCGTCGGGCCAGCGGTGCAGGTGTCGGCGTGCGCGATTGATCCACTCCATGGTCGTGACGCCGTCCCCGGCGCCGCTCGCCATCGCCATCGCCATCACGACGCACGTGTCGCGAAGCACGTCCTCGTCGCCCACGCGCGTCGCGAGCGTGTAGGCGGCGGTGGTGTCCTCGACGCCCGCCGCGAAACGCCCGATCACGAGTCGCAGCCTCCCGCGCCCGAGCAACGCGCGTGCAGTCAGCAGGTCGTCGCCCACGCGCTGGGCTTCGACCACCGCCGCCTCGGCGAGCACGAGTGCATCGGCGGTCTGGCCGGCGTCGGCGGCCGCCCGCGAGCGTTGCAGCAGCGCGCGCGCGCTACCCGGCTGGTCTGCCTCGGCCTCACTGGCGACCGCGGCGGCGTCGGCTTGCTCGGTCAGGCACGCGAACGGGTCACCCCAGCTCGAGGCCGATTCGAGCAGGTGAGCAATGACGCCGGGGTCGGAGGCCGCGAGCGTCTCGAACAACGCGTCGGTCAGCCGCCGCTCGTCGTCGAGACAATCGAGTCGCCGCGCCATCGTCTGTCGCTCGAGCGGCGTCGCATCCTCGCGATCGCCGGCGCACGACGTGACCCACGCGGCGCTCCACGCTTGGCCGCGTTCGTCGAGCCGGCGATCGAGCCGCCGCCACGCGTCGCGGACCGACGTGCCTTCGGGCACCGTCGCCGCAACGGCCTCGCGTTGTGCGGTCCAGGCGATCGCCGCATCGACCGCGCAGCGCGGCTCGGATTCGACCTTGCGATTGGTCGCGACGGCGACGCCGAACGCAGCGACGACCGCAGCGCCGAGGCCGATCCCACGGCGAGATCGCGGGCCGGCGAGCGCCTCGCGAAGCGCGTCCATGTCGGCGAAGCGTCGCTCCGGCGCGCGCGACAAGCCGCGGCACACGACCAGGTGCAGCCATCGCGGCACGCTGCCGCGCTCGGCGGGCTCGACGAGGTCGCCATCCACGATCCGCGACAGCACCTCGATCGCCGAGCTGCCAGGAAACGGAAGCTCGCCGTACAGCGCCTCGAAGAGCGCGGCGCAGAACGAGAATTGATCCGCGCGCGCATCGACGCGGCTCGAGCGAATCTGTTCGGGAGCGACGTAGGCCGGCGTGCCGACGAACGAACCCGCTGCCGTGACGTCGGCGGGATGCGACCCGGTGTCGACGCCCATGCCCTCGAGCACTGCCGCGAGCGGGAGGTCCTGCGCGCTCGCGAGATCTTCGTCGGCGAGCCCGAAGTCGGCGACGTGCGCCCGTCCGTCGGTGCCGACGAGCAGGTTGTCGGGCTTGAAGTCGCGGTGCACGATGCCGATTGCGTGCGCGGCCGCGAGACCACGCGCGGCTTGGATGTAGAGCGCGACGATCTCCCGCCACGTCCGCCCGGGCTGGCGTGCCCACGTGCGCGCGCTGCCGCCGGCGACGTACTCCATCGCGACGAACAGCGCGCCTTCATGGCTGCCGACCTCCATCACGGTCACGACGTTCGGATGCGACAGTCTCGCGAGCAGCCGGGCCTCGCGGCGCAGTCGCTCGATGCTCGTCGTGCGGCTGTGGTGCACCTTGATCGCGACTGGTCGCTGCAGTCGCAGGTCGGTCGCGCGGAACACCGCGCCCATGCCACCGGTACCGATCTTCTCCTCGATGCGGTACTTGCCGGCGACGATCGCACCCGGGGCGAGCAGATGCACGGCCCCCAGCGATCGAGGCGGCGCGCCGGCGACCGCGCGCAGCAGCGAGTCGTCGTCGGACTCGCGCATCGAGCCATCGAGCATCGCGCTGCGATCGCCGAGGCTCGTGTCCGGCGTCTGGGTCCGATCGGTCGAGGACGGCACGTCAGATGATCTCGAAGTAGCGCGCGAGGTCCCAGTCGGACACGTGCTTGCGGAACTGCCGGTCTTCCCAGTGGCGCGTCGCGGCGAAGTGCTCGACGAACGGTGCGCCGAACATCTCGATCGCGGCGCGGCTGGTCTCGAACGCGACCGTCGCCTCGCGCAGCGTGCACGGCAACGGCAGGCTGTGCGGACCCTTCGCGTCGTACGCGTTGCCGTGCACTTGCTCGGGTAGCTCGAGCTGTTCCTCGATGCCGCGCAGTCCCGTCGCGAGCGCGGCCGCGAGCGCGAGATACGGGTTCGCGTCGGCGGGACCGATGCGGTACTCGCTGCGCTGACCCTTGGGTCCCGCCGGGATCACCCGGATCGCCGTGGTGCGATTCTCGACGCCCCAGTTCGTCGACGTCGGCGCCCACACGCCCGGCACCATGCGCCGATAGGCGTTGATCGTCGAGCACACCATCGGCATCACCTCGGGCAGGTACTTCACCTGACCGGCGACGAAGTGGCGCATCGTCGCGCTCATGTGGTGCTCGCCGTGTTCGTCGAAGAACAGGTTCGCGCCGGAGCTCGGATCGACGAGCGAGATGTGGATGTGGCCGGACTGCCCGGGCACGTCGCTGCTCCACTTCGCCATGAACGTCGCCATCAGGCCGCGCCGCTGCGCGAGTACCTTGGTGAACGTCTTGAACAGCGCGGCCTTGTCCGCGGCGCGCAGCGCATCGTCGACGCCGATCGCGGCCTCGAGCACACCCGGCCCGGTCTCGGTGTGCAGGGCCTCGATCGCGCAGTCCATCGCGGCCATCGTGTCGAGCAACTCGTGATAGATGTCCGCGTGCACGGACGAGCGCAGCACCGAGTAGCCGAACATGCCGGGCGTGAACGGCCGCAGGTTGCGGTAGCCCTTGTCGCGGATCGACTGCGGCGTCTCGTCGAACAGGAAGAACTCGTACTCGAGCGCCGCCTTCGGCACGAAGCCGAGCGCGTTCGCCCGCTCGATCTGGCGGCGCAACAGCGTGCGCGGGCAGACGTTCGCGTACTCGCCGGTGAAGTTGCCGAACGCGAGCACGGTGTCGTCCTCGATCACCAGCCGGCGCAGCGTCGACAGATCGAGCTCGACCGGCGCGTCGCGATAGCCGGTGTGCCAGCCCGAGACCTGGAGGTTGTCGAGCAGGGCGTCCGCGCAGTCCCAGCCGAGCACGACGTCGCAGAAGCCGAACCCGGTCTTGCAGACCGACAGGAACTTCTCGCGGTCGACGTACTTGCCCCGCATGATCCCATCGATGTCGAAGACTCCGATCTTGTGACGGCGGATGTTCTCCCGATCGAGAAATTCCTCCAGTTCCTCGAGATTCGTCACGCCATCCATCGTTTGCTCCTCACCACTGTACGCGCAGGTGGTAGTTCTTCGGCCGTGTGACCGAGTGGAAGCCGAGGCGCGACAGCGAGACGCCGTGGCCCGAGTCCTTCACGCCGGTCCACGCCATCGCGGGATCGAGGTAGTCGCAGCGGTTGAGAAAAACGGTGCCGGCCTCGACGCCGGTCGCGAGCTCGGCACCGAGATCCCCGTCCCTGGTCCAGATCGATGCGGTCAGCCCGTACGGCGAGTCATTCATCAGCCGCACGCCCTCGGTCGCATCGCGTACGCGCATGATGCCGATGCTCGGTCCGAACGTCTCGTCGTACATGAGTGACATCGTGTGGTCGACGCTGTCGAACACCTGCGGTGCGAGGTAGCACGGCGACAGATCCGGCACGGCGAAGTGGCCGTCGGGAATCAGTGCCCGCGCGCCGCGAGCCGCGGCCTCGGCGTTCTGCTCGAGAACATGCCTCGCTGCTTTGGCGGTGACCATCGGCCCGAGACCGGTGCCGGCCTCGAGCGGATTGCCGACGACGTATTTCTTCGTCAGCTCGACGAACGCCTCGACGAAGCGATCGTGGAGCGAGTCGTGGACGTAGATGCGCTCGATGCCGCAGCACGACTGGCCGCTGTTGTAGAACGCACCGTCGACGAGGTTCTCGACGGTGAAGTCGAAGTCGCAGTCGGGCAGCACCAGCGCCGGGTCCTTGCCGCCGAGCTCGAGGCCGACGCCGACGAAGTTGTCCTGCGCGACCGCGCGATACACCTCGTGACCGCCGCGCACCGAGCCGGTGAACGAGACGTAGCCGAACCGTCGGGTCGCGATCACCTTCGCGGTGGTCTCGTGATCGAGCGGTAACGCCTGCACGAGCCCCGCCGGCGCACCGGCGGCGAGGAACGACTGCTCGAACTGATCGGCGACGAGCGCGGTCTGATGCGAGTGCCGCACGAGCACCGCGTTGCCGGCGAGCACTGCGGGCACGATCACGTTCACCGCGATGAGCAGCGGGTAATTCCACGCCGCGATGTCGAGCACGAGACCGACCGGCTCGCGGCGGATGAACCGGCGCAAGCCGGGCTTGTCCGGGAGCATCTCGTCGGCGAGCGCGCTCTCGGCGATCGAGCACAGGTGCTCGGTGCGCTCGCACATGCCGCGCTCGAACTCGCCGCGCGCTTGCGCGAGCGGCTTGCCCATCATCTTCGTGATCTGCTCGGCGTACTCCGGCAGCCGCGCGCGATAGGCCTCGAGCATGCGGCGACACAGCGCTGTCCGCTCGGCGATCGGCGTGCGCGCCCACAGCCGCCAGGCCGTCTCGGCGCGCTCGAGTCGGGCGAGCGCGGTGTCGTAGGTGAGCTCCGCGTAGCCGTAGGCGACCCGCCCATCGATGGGACTCGTGATGTCGGGCATCGCGGCAAAGGTATCGCGAACGCCGGCTCCCGCGTTCGCGGTGTGGAGATCCGCTATGCTGAGCCGCCTTCGTTCGATGGGGCCCGGCATGCGCCGCTTCAGTCTTTCGGATCTCGCGCTTGGCCGCCCGGTGACGGTCGGCATGGCGCTGGTCGCGTTGGTGCTGCTCGGCATCATCGGGCTGATGCGCATGCCGCTGTCGTTCTTGCCGAGCGAGCAGGCGTCGCGGCTGTACGTGCGCGTCGACATCACCCGCACGAGTCCCGAGGTGCTCGAGCGCGAGCTCGTGCGGCCGCTCGAAGAAGCCGTCGCGGGGCTGCGCGGCGTGCAGCGCATGCAGGTCGGCTCCGGCGGCTGGGGCGTGCGCATGAACCTCGAGTTCGAGCCGGGCGAGGATGCGGACGCCCGCAAGCTCGAGCTGCGCGATCGCATCGATCGGATCCGCGGTGAGCTGCCCGACTTCGTGCAGAACATCGAGCTCGGCAGCTACACCAACGCCGACGACCCGGTGATGGAGGTGCGGATCTCGAGCGGTACCGACCTCTCGGGCGATTTCTATCTGATCGACGAGCGGATCGTCCGCACGCTCGAACGCATCGACGGCGTCGCGCGCATCGAGCTCGACGGCGTCGCACCACAGGAGCTCGAGATCGCGGTCGATCTCGATGCGGTCGATCGCGCCGGTGTGTCGCTCGGCGAGATCGGTCAGACGGTCCGCGATGCGCGTCAGGGACGCAGCCTCGGCGTGATCCGCCAGGAGCCCCGCGATGCGGGCGTGCGCAGCCCGTCGGCGCCCGCGACGGAGGAAACATTCGGCGCGCTGCCGGTGCGGCGCGCCGCCCAGGCTGCCGACGTCGTCGCGGCCCCCTTGGATGGTGTTGGTGTCGTCGCCGCGGTGCCGACACCGGCCCAGGACGCGAGCTTCGCGACGCTCGGCGAGGTCGCGCGCGTGCGGCAGAAGCCGGAGGAGATGCGCTCGGGCAAGCGCCTCAACGGGCGCAAGGCGGTGAACCTCGAGGTGTTCGCGTCCGCCGGTGCGAGCGTCGTCGACGTCACCGACGCGGTGCGCAAGGCGATCGACGGCATGGGCGACGATCCGGCGCTCGACGGAATCGAGGTGCTCGTCGTGCGTAACCAGGGCGCGATCATCCTGCGGACCCTGGCGGATCTCCGCGACAGCGGCATCTACGGCGGCCTGCTCGCGATCTCGGTGCTGTTTCTCTTCCTACATCGCGTGCGCATCACGCTCGCGGCCGCGGTGTCCGTGCCGTTGTCGATACTCGCCGCTGGCGCGGTGTTGTTCCTGCGCGGGGAGGAGCTCAACTGCATCGTGCTGCTCGGGCTCGTGCTCGGCGTCGGTATGTTGATCGACAACGCCGTCGTGATCGTCGAGGCGATTGCAGGGCATGCGCGCGCCGGTCATCCACCGCTCGAGGCCGCGCGGCTCGGCGCCCGCGAAGTCGGGTTCGCGACGATCGCGTCCACCGCGTCGACGGTGATCGTCTTCGTGCCGCTCATCGTGAACGATCCCGCGGACGAGATGAGCGTGTACCTGCGCCCGCTCGGCATCACGTTCGCGATCGGGCTGCTCGCAAGCCTGTTCGTCAGCCAGACCTCGGTGCCGCTGTTGATGGGCAAGCTGTTGCGACCGTCGAGCACCCCGACGCGCCATCCGCTGCTCGATGGGCTCGCGAACGGCTATCGCCGCGTGATCGCGGTGACGTCGCGGTGGCCGAAGCTCACGCTCGCGTTCGGGTTCCTGTTCGCAGCGACGTCGGTGTGGCCGGCGATGCACCTCGAGGTCAAGCTCGGCGCCGCCGACATCAAGCCCGATCACCTGCCGATCCGGCTCGAGTTCACCGGCAGCCGCGCGTTCTCGAAGATCGAGGGGCACGTCATCGCGCTCGAGACGGCGCTGCTCGAGCGCAAGGACGAGCTCGGCATCGAGTCGGTGTCGTGCTCGTACGGCGATCACCGCAGCAGCTGTCGCGTGTATCCGGTGGAGGCGTTCGAGAGCGAGCACGCGTTGCTCGCATTCCAAACCCGCGTCGAGGGCGGGCTACCCGAGCAGATCGGCGTGCGCTACCGCGTCAACGAGTCGGAGTTCAGCTGGCGAGAGAACACCGACAAGAACGTCGTCGAGTACGCGCTCAAGGGCGACAACATGGCGACGCTCATGGAGCTGTCCCAGCAGGTCGCCGCGCACCTCGAGGCGACCTTGCCGCGTGGCGACGCGAACGATCCCGACGCCGGCGGTCTCGACGTGGTGACGACGCCGTACACCGACGGCACGCGCGAGCTGCATGTCGTGCTCGACGCGGCGCGCCTACGCAGCCTCGGGCTGGCGCCGGACGCCGTCGCGCAGCGGGTGTCGCTCGCGTTCCAAGGACTCGCGCTCGGCCGCGTGCAGGGCGAGCGCGGCGAGCTGCGCCTGCGGATGTCGGCGCTCGGCGCGGATGCGAAAGCCCCGGGTCTCGACGACGTCCGCGATCTGCGGATCCCGCTGCCGGCCGGCGGCGAGCTGCCGCTCGGTGCGATCGCCCAGCTCGAGCTCGAACGCAGCCCATGGTGGATCCAGCGCGTCGATCGCCAGACCGAGGTGAAGGTGAAGGCGCGTTTCTTCGATGCCGAGCCGAAGCAGAACTTCGCGCTCGTCGCCGAGGCGATGAAGAGCTTCCCGATGCCGCCGGGCTACAGCGCAGGTCGGGGCACGCAGTGGCGCGCCGAGAAGGCGGCGTCCGCCGACATGCTCGTCAACCTCGGCCTGTGCTTGCTGCTCGTGTATGCCGTGATGGCCTCGCTGTTCGAGAGCTTCGCGCAGCCCGCCGGCATCCTGCTCACGTGTCTGCTCGGCGCCTTCGGTGCGCCGTGGGCGATGTGGGCGACGCGGACGACCGTCGATGCGACTGCGATCGTCGGGCTGTTCATCCTCATCGGTGTCGTCGTGAACAACGGCATCATGCTCGTCGATCGCGTGATCCAGCTGCGGGCCAAGGGCATGTCGCGCGAGCTCGCGTTGCAGGCCGCGGGCCACGATCGACTGCGGCCGATCCTGATGACGGTCGCGACGACGGTGCTCGGCCTCGTGCCGATGCTGCTCCACCATCCGACGCTCGCGGGCGTCTACTACCACGCCATCGCGATCGTGGTCGCCGGCGGGCTGACGACGAGCACCATCATCACGCTGCTCTTTTTGCCGTCCGCATACATCGTGATCGAGGACATCGGCATCGCGCTGCGCCGGAACTGGCGGCGCTTCGCCGCAGGAGCGGATCGCCCGTGAGCGAGTCGGAGTCGACCGAGGTCCGCCTCGACAAATGGTTGTGGGCAGCGCGCTGCTTCAAGACGCGCGGCGTCGCAGCCGACGCATGCGACGCGGGGCACGTGAAGGTGAACGGCAACTCGGCGAAGCCGAGCAAGGCGATCCGCATGGGCGATCGCATCGAGGCGCACACGCCGGGTGGGCAGCGCGTGTTCGAGGTGATCGCGCTTTCCGACAAGCGCGGCCCGGCCGCGCAAGCGCGCGCGCTCTACGTCGATCACTCGCCGCCACCACCGCCGCGCGACGACACGATGGTCGTTCGTGATCGCGGGGCAGGGCGGCCGAGCAAGCGGGAGCTTCGGCAGATCCAGAAGCTGCGCGGCTACTGAGATCGCGCGCACCAACCACCTTGTGCCGACGTGCCCACACATGCGCCGGTCGTGATCGTAACGGCGAGCACCGCCGCGCGATCATTGCGCGGACATCCTCGCGTCCAGGCCGCCGATCCGTACCGAAACCGGGTTTGGTCCGACATGTCGCGGGCTATGCAGCGTCGATCGGGCCTGACAGGCTGAGGAACGCCTCGCATGCCGCCGCTGTCCGAAGCTCCCGACGACGCCCACCGGACGATCCTGCACGTCGGAGGCGCTCCGGCGCCGCGCCCCGAGCAGCGTCTGCGCGAGTCCGAGGCGTCGGGCGTACGGCGGCCGGTCTCCGGCCCGTCGCAGTCGAGTGACGTCGGGCGCTTCATCGTCGCGTCGGCGGATGCGATCACGCCCGGCGCCGTGCTGGCAGGCACACGCTATCGAATCATCAGGAAGCTCGGCGACGGCGGCATGGGCACGGTCTACGAGGCCGAGCACATCGACATCGAACGCCGGGTCGCGCTCAAGATCCTGCGGCCCGAGCTGACGCGATCGCCGGAGATCGTCGAGCAGTTCCGGGCCGAGGCCCGCAGCGCGAGCAAGGTCGGCTCGGAGCACATCGCCCAGGTGTTCGACTTCGCGGAGCTGCCCGACGGCTCGGTGATGTTCACGATGGAGCTCGTCGACGGACCGACGTTGCGCGAGGAGCTTCGGCTCGGGCCGATCTCGCAGTCGCGGGCGATCGCGCTGTTGCGACAGCTGTGCAAGGGACTCGACGCGGCGCACAAGGCCGGCATCGTGCACCGCGACGTGAAGCCGGACAACATCGTGATCGAGCACCGCCGCGGTCGTGCTGACGCGATCAAGATCCTCGACTTCGGCATCGCCGCGATTCTCGGTGAGGAGCGAGGCCCGGTCTGCGCAGGCACGCCGCATTACTGCGCGCCGGAGATCGTCGCGGGCACCACGTTCGACCACCGCGCGGACATCTACGCGGTCGGCTGCACGGCGTACGAGATGCTCGTCGGCAAGCCGCCGTTCGGCCACATCGGCAACTCGACCGGCAGCGACGTCGAAGACGTGCTCGGCAGTCACCTCGCCGACGTCGCCGTGCCGCCGAGTGAGGCGCGTCGTGACCTCGGGCTCTCGCCTGCGCTCGACAACGTGATCATGCGGTGCCTCGCGAAGCTGCCGAGCAATCGCTTTCGTAACATGGGCGAGCTCGAGGCTGCGTTGTGTGCGGCGCAGATCGACGCGTCGCTGCAGACGAGCTGGGATGATCTGCCGCTGCCCGACGAGGTCGATCCGGTGTTGCGCGAGCGATTGCTGCGCGAGATGCCGGACCTCGACGTCAGCGTGCCCGAGCGTCGGCGGGGCGGCTGGGTCCTGCCCGCGATCGCGGTGCTCGCCATCGCGGGGGGCAGCATCGGCGTGTACGCGTGGGCGTCGAAGCGCGAGCCCGCCGCGGCCAAGCAGGCCTGGGCGCCATCGGCAGTGGATCAGCTCGTCACCGAAGTGCGTGCCGCCGCGGCCCGCAGCGCGTTCGTGTATCCGGGTG
>Ga0163144_10001591_pt1 | contig 53171 bp, 32 predicted proteins | sample OliLak19BULKMAT1_FD_123175 | JGI IMG/M metagenome (GOLD analysis project Ga0163144, IMG submission 123175) | Freshwater microbial mat bacterial communities from Lake Vanda, McMurdo Dry Valleys, Antarctica - Oligotrophic Lake LV.19.BULKMAT1 | ecosystem: Environmental > Aquatic > Freshwater >... | reverse complement strand
TGGTGAAGAAGCTGATCGCGTAGCGGCGGCCCGGCAGAATTCCCGAGGGCCAGCCTCCGCGGCGTCCTATTTACCGTCGCCATGATCGACGGGCCGGGCCTTGGTGGTCTTCGTGGATGACGAACAATTGGGGCCTACGGATTGCCGCGGCCGATGGCGTCGACGGTGGGCATCCAGGTGCGGTTGGCTAGGCATGGACTGGAGCGTCCCGACCGAGTTTTCCTCCGAGCCAAACCATCAGGCCGAATCCCGCGAAGACGGTGACCAGGATCGCGGACCGTGTGCCGAAGGATGCGGCCTTTTCGACCGTGGCGGTCAGGCGGATGTCGAGGTCGGCGGAGGTGTCCACCTGCACGGTGCGGCTGAAGGTCAGCAGCCGGCCCTGCTGCGGGACCGTCGCGCGGATGGCGGCGGGCGCGGGCACGGCGGCGTCCTGCTGCTGGATGATGCGCTCGGCGAGTTTCATGAGCGAGGCGTTGTCATCCGCCGTGTTCGCATCGATGAGCTGTTTCGCCTGCTGCTGCGTGTAGGCCACGTTGTTCTGGCTGCGGAGTTGCTGGAGGTTTCCCTTCGTCGGAGCCGCTTCGCCGCCGGCGGCGGATTGCCGGACGTTCAAGCCGATCAAGGCCTGCTGGAGCTTGAGGTTGTGCAACTGGACGCGGGCGTCCTCGTTGAAGGCGTTGTCGTGCTGGCTCAGGCCGAAGGCGTTCTGGAAGGCCCATCGCGCCTGGCCGGCGTCGCCGCGTTCGAGGAGCGTGTTGCCGAGCGTCAGCATCTGTTCGGCGGCCTTGGTCTTCTCCTTGTTCAGGCTCATCTCGTTCGCGAGATACGACTGCACGTCGACGGACACGGGCGCGACCGCCCGGGTGTTGTCCTGCAACTGGAGCGAGCCGGCCCACTTGGTCACCTTCCAGCGTTCGTTCAGGTAGACCTGCCAGGAAATATTTTCCAAAGGCAGATCGAACTTCGGCCCGAGCAACGCGAGGTTCACCGAACCCGAGCCACCTTTGCCTACGCGGCTGGAGTAGAAAAACTCGACCGTCGTGGGCTTGTCGGCGCGCGACTGTTGTTCGAGCGGGATGAGGATTCTGTCCTGGTCGCGCCACGGCCAGACGCCGTTCTGGTTGACGAAGGCGAACCAAAAGCGTGCTTCGGCTGGCAGCGTGAGGTTGAGCAGCCGCTTGTCACCGGGCACGAGGTCGAGGCGGACCTGCGTGAGCATGACGCCGTCATCGGAGACGACGCTCGTGAGCTTCACGGAACTGACACGGGCCGGGAGAAGCTTGGTGGCTTCGCGACGGTCCAACTGCATCGCGAGCTGGAAGGCGGGTTCAACCAAACGATAGGTGAAGTTCGCCGCCGTGTCCGGAATGTCCTGCAACAGCGCACGCGGGATGCCCTGCCATTCGGTCGGCTGCAACGCGGCCGGCAGCGCCCCGATGCGCAGCTGCAGACGTCCGCTGGATTGCACGGTCACGAAGCCGCGTTGGAGGTTGGCCTCATCGGCCTGGATGCCGATGGCGAGCGCGTTGGTCGACGCTTCGGCGAGCGGCGTCTGCCATGTGGCTTGGAGCAGATACTTTCCGATGATGCGGCGATGCAGCTTCACTTCCCAGGTTTGCAGGCCGTTGGTGATCGAGCCGGCCACCGGCAGGAAATCCGCGACCTGCTCGCCCCGGAAACGCACGCCCTCGGCATTGGCCGGGACGCGGATGTGGAGGGCCTTCAGGCCGGTGTTCTCGATCTGATACTGGAGATTGGCCGTGGCCTTGAGCTGGGCCTCGGTGACGGCCAGGTGCTGGAGGCCGGTGACCTGCACCCAGGCGTCGACCTGCTCGACGTCGAGTGCGAGCGCCCAGTCCGGCTGGAGCAGGCGGAAGGCGAGAACGCCCTTCTGGCGGATGCCGGCCTTCTGCGGATCGAGCTGGGTGACGCCGTCGCGCGCGGCCACCTGCAGGCGCATTCCCTGTTCGGGCACGATGACGAGCTGGCCGCGTTGTTTGCTGGCTTCGCGGAAGGCGAGCCGCGGCACGGCCACGTTCTTCGCCGACTTCGTGCCGGGCCCGGCGAGGTTCACCGCGAACTGGGTCTGGCCTTCGGTGCGGCCCTTGAGATGCAGCGTGATGACGCGGCCCTCGGCGGACTTCAGCTCCGTCCAATGGCTCAACGCCCCGCCGCTGATCGACTCGACGTCGAGGCCGGCGGGCAGGGCGAAGCTGATGCGGAAGATGCCGGCGCGGGTGATGGTCAACGCGGCGTTCACCGCGAGGAGAGAACGGTCGTCGCCAAGCGAAAGGGTCTCCTGGGTTTCGACGCGCACGTCGGGTTCCACAGCCGAGGCCTTCACGGTCAGCGTGCCCCTGGCGTCCGCGTGCCGGAACGCGCGGCGCAGCGTTAGACCGGCGATCTGGTTGCGCAGAGGCTGGAGCACGGAGGCCGGGAAATCCTCGAGGTTGATCGCAGAGAGCGAATCGGTCGTCACGTTGTCGAGCTGCACTTCGGAGCCCGTGGCGACGCCGACGGATCCCAACTGGCCGGCCGCCCCGACCACGCCGAGCAGCCCGGCCTTCTGCTCGAAGGGCAACGGACCCGTCGCCACCTGCGAACGGACGACGAGAGTGAACGGCTTGGACTGCTGCGGGCTGAGCGTGACGCGGAGCTTTCGCGTATCGGGATCGAAGCGCCAAAGCGAAACGATGTTCGGGATGAAGCCCAGCCTGTTGGCGGACTCCTGCGGGATCGGGGTAACGACGTCCGTGATGGTGGCGCCGGCCGGAACGTCGAAGACGAGTTCGGCGAGTTCGCCCTGGGCGGGACGGATCTGGACTTGGTGCACGCCTTCGATCACGCCGCCCACGGGCACATAGAGCTGGAACACTTCGGCGTAGAACACGGCCTTCTCCTGGCGCACGTCGCGGCTGCGGGGCTTCCAGGAGATCCACGAACGGGTGACCGGCTCGAGCACGAGCGTAGCGACGGTGGTGTTCGTTCCGCCGGTGCTGCGGAGGACGGACACGGCGTTGGTCGACGCCACGTCGACGTCCATCTCGGGCAACGTGACGCTCATGCGGTTCACCAGGCCATGCGGAGTCGCCAGCTCGAATCCGCTCTCCCCGGCGCGTTGGCCGACATGGATCTGATACTGCAATTCTATCTCCGATTGGCCGTCCGTGAGGGCGGTGAGCTGGTGCGTTCGTCTGCCGACGAGGACCGTCTGGACGTGGCGCACGGAGTTCGACGGGAACACGATCTTTGTGAGCACACCGGGATCGAGCAGGATGGGCAGCATCTGGCCCTGCACGGCGGTCCAACGGATCTTCGCGGTGACCAAGGCGAACTTCTCGTCGATCCGCACTTCCTGGATCACCGAGTCGGCGATGGCCGCCTCCCTTGGCGCATTGCGAACCGCCACTGAAGGACCAGCAGCAGGAGCGGCTTGGACCGATCCGGCCAACGTCGTCAGCCCCAGCAACAGAAGCAGACTCAGTGTCGTCGCCGTCGCGGATGACGCGGGATCGTCGTTCCGCGGAGGCGCCGCGGGCACGCTGAGGACGGCCCGACCCGCTGGCACGATCAGATGGACCAGCAGGAAAAGGACGACAAGAAGGAAGAACGTCCCCGAGCTGTTCGGCAGGCGCAGGATGCCCCAAGCCATACAGGTCCATCCCAGCATCACGAGCAGCCGCTTGTAGTCGTCGCGGCCGCCGAGGAAAGCGTAGCCCCACACGAACAAGGCCAGGACCACCGGCCAAGCACGGCCGATGAACGAATCGCCGCCGGCGTCGTGGGCCACGTTGGCGACTTCGATGGTCAGAGCGCTGCCGCCCTGCTGCACGGGTGCGAGGAGCGTGATGGAGTCGGACGTCGAGACGAGCTGGCTGGATGCCCGTTCGGCTAGATCGAACAGGATGACGGCCGCCAGGAGAACTCCCACCGCTCCGACGACGGCACCACCCAGATGCCGGACACCGAAGCGATGGGAGCCGTTCCCCGACGCCCATTTCCAGGCCCACAACCCAAAGAGAAGAACTGCTCCCGCGAGACCCAGCTTGAACCAGGCATCGCCTGAATGGCCGAAGATCCGCGCCAACGCGGCAAAGCCCGAGACATCCGGCAGGCCGCCCACGGGCGCGAGCGAGCCGCTGCGATAGACCAGCTTCTGCCCGGCATCGGGTTCCAGCTTCCAATCCGCCAGCAGCACCGGCGCGGAGACGATGGGCGCGGCTGCGGTCACGTGGGCGGGATTCTTGGAACGAGTCGCCAGCTTGAGGTCCAAGGTCTGCACGGTGTTCGGATCACCGCGCTGCGGAAGTGGGATCAGGTCGGACGCGCCGTCCTTCACCGGGACGACGGTGGCGCCGTTGACGGTGACCGACCAGAGCTTGGCGTCGGCAGGAAGCGTGAGCTTGAGATGCGGATTGCCGCGGTTCTTCACGAAGTAACGGGCGTCCGTGATGACGTCGCCGTCCTTCGAGATGCGGGTGGTCAACGCGGCACGATCGACGACAAGGCTGAGCGTCTCGCCCTGCACCAAAGGACTCAGCGTGAGCTGAAGGTTGAACGGCCGCGAAGCGTAGCGGTAGGCCTTGAGGATCGGCGCGTCGAAGAACAGGCGGTATTCGGCGGGCACCTCGGCGGTCTCCAGTTCGAGCAGGTTGGACGACACGTTCGAGGGCTTCACCTGGAACTGATACGCGCTGACCACGAGCGTGTGGCCCTGTTCGTTCTGGGCATCGACCGGCCGCGCTCCGGTGAAGGTCAGCGTGTCGCCCTGCGCCTTGAACGGCCGCTCGTAGCTCGCGAGCAGGGTGTAGGCGCCGGAGACGGGGGTGTTCATCGTGACAAGGTATCCGTTGGTCGTCTTCTGCCAGTTGCTGCGGAGGTCCTTTCCGGTGAACTCGACGTTGAAGTATTCGTCGGACAACGAGACGAGGAACTGCGACACGGGCGCGCCGGAGATGAAGAAGTTCATCGTGCTGCTGCCATAGGCGATGCCTTCGCCGATGGAGAAGAGGTGGAACACGTCGGCCTGGATCGACTGCGGCAGGCGCTCGACGCGCAGAGCCGCCTCCCAGTTCGGTTCCGCCAGCCGGAAGGCCGCCTGGATGCCCGCGACCTTGCGGGGAAAGAACGCCGTGGCGATGTCGCTCAATCCCACCGTGCGGTCCGGCGTGAGCCTAAAGCCCGCGTCCGCCGACACGGCGATGTGGCCGCGCGTGGACTTGGCCTTCAGCACTTCGATGCGGGGCAGGTTCCAGTTCGTCCGGCCCAACGCGCCGTTGCGTTCGAGGCGCAGCTGGATGACCTGCCGGTCCGCGATCGGGGCGCCGTAGACGAGCCGTAGTTCGGCCTCGGGCTGGTCGGCTGGTTCACGGACGAAGTAGTCGCTGAGTCCGGAGGCGGTGACCCGCGCGATGGCGAAACCCTTCGGGATCCGCAGCAGCACCTCGCGCAGCGGCGCCTCGCGGATGTCCAACTCGAACTCCGCGTCGATCGCCAGCTCGGTTTCGCCGAGATGATACGCGAGCAGCTGCGACACGCTGAGCTCGGGCAGGACATTGTCCGCCTGGATGCGCAGCGCGAAATCGGTGCTGGAGAAACGGAACGCGAACCGCTGGCCGGACTTCGCGCCCAGCCACGCCTTGGTCGCCGCGGTTTCAGGGAACTGCTCGGGCGAAATCTGCGACAGGCCGGTGGACTTGACCACTTCCAGCCGGACCGCGCCCTCGTTGACGACACGGATGTGTCCGGCGAAACGCGTCGCGCCTTCGGGCTTCAGCCGCATCGTCTCGACCGACTGCGGCAACGCCCCCAGCTCGGTCTGCATCTGCACCAGGAGCGAGAACACGTCCTTCTGCGGCTGGTTGAACTGCACGACCAGCATGCGGTCCTGCGTCTGCGGCACGGGCTCGACCTTCCACGAAAGCACGTTCACGCCCTGCACGGCGGTGACATTGCCGGCGCCCGAAAGCGTCAGGACGATCCGGCTGAGTTCGCCCTGCATGACCTTGCCCTCGATCAACGCGTTCTGCCGGACGAGCCCGGCGCCGACGCTGACCTGCGCGAGCATCTCGGCCGCGTAGAACAGCTTCCCTTCGGCTTCTGGGCGCGATTCCTTCCAGGCCAGCCGCACCGTGCCGTCCGGAGGGAGAAAGCTGCGGAACCCGTCGCCGCTCCGTTCCGGCCGCGCCGCGTTGGCGAAGGCGAATTGCGTGTCCGGCGCGACGCCGCGCAATGTCACCGGCTGCAACGGCGACGAGGCCACGCGGAAGTCGACGTTGTTCCAGCCGTTCGCGGGCTTCACCGCCGCGTTGAAGCGAAGCCGCACCGGATAATCGCCGGGTTTGTCGAAGACGGCCATGAAGTTGCCGTTCACGAAACGCAGCCGCCAATCGGGATGGCGGTCGAGTTCATTCAACGCCACCGCGCCGGCCAGCAGGGTGAACGACGCACCGCGCGGGTTGTTCACGCGGACCATCGCGGAATAGATGAACGACGCCGCGCCTCCCGCGAGATAGCCCTCCAGCTTGAAGTCGCGCACGACGACGCTCCGCGCTTCGGGATCGGTCGGGGTGACGTTCAACGGGATGCTGTAGCTCGCGCCCTGCAGGCGGAAAGCGAGCGGCTCCAGGTCATCGGCCTTGTTCGGGCCCCGGAGCGTTTCGGGAAGGAACTTTGCCTCGATGGGCACAAGGCCGGTCGTGTTGACCGGTTCGGCCGCCAGATCGGCCGCGACATCGACCTTCAGGAAACCCTGCGCGAGCGCGGACTGCGGCGACGAGAAGGTGAGGGGCCTCACCGGATTGGCCCACGTCCGAAGATCGCGCTCTGCCGTGATCATGACGGCAAGCTGGGTAATCGGCTTGTCGCCGCGCTTGGGCCGGAGGACGAGCGCGCGCACACCGTTGGTTTCCTGACGGACACCCCAGTCCTGCAATGCCGCTCCGGTCACGCTGCGGATATCGCCTTCGCCGCCGAGGATGAGGGTGAGCTCGCGTGGATCGCCTTGCAGGATGTCGAACACCGCCTGGACGGCGTGGGCGTGCTTGTCGCGCGTGATCTGGAGAGCGTGCTGGATGGTGGTGGAGTGGATGACGCGCTCGGACGCGGCGGTGCCGAGAAGGTTCGCCTCAATGGTCAACCGCGCTTTGCCGTCTTCGGCGCCGCCGTTGATCGAGATGCTCTTGGCTTCGACCTTGGTGTCGGCGGCCGAAGTGCGAAGAAGCGATGCGGCGAGAAGAAGGGTTCCCAGAACCAGTCTTGGAAGGAGACGTTTCATTTGAGTTGGGAAATCAGTGTGCCGAAGCGCTGCGTCGGATGTGTCAGGGGCTTGTAAGAAAAGTGTCTGTCGCCGTAGGCCGGGCGTCCTCGCCCGGCCAGGAGGATTGTCCGCGCAGAACGCGAAGAGGCGCGAAGAAGACAAGACCGGTAGGGCGAAGGCTCCCGCCGAGCCGCCTGGAAACCAGCTCCTACGCCGAGTGGTTCTCGCGGGAAGCCCGCCGGATTGGATGCCTGAAGGAAGTGCCGCCGTGGCGTGTTCGTGTTTCCGAAACCACCAAGGCGGCTCGGCGGGAGCCTTCGCCCTACCAGTGTCGCCGTTCCTTCCTTCATCTGTGGTCTCTGTGTCATCGGCGGTTCCTGCTTCGTGTTCCTTCGTGGTCTGAGTGGATGAAGCTCACTGCCCCGAGAGCGTCCGGGCCTGCTGGATCATCGTTTCGAGCTGTTTGGGACGCGGATCGGCGGGCGTGAGTTGCGGCACGCCCCGCAGGTAGCCGAGCAGCTTCGAGGGCGTCACCTCGGCGGCGAACGGGCTGGCCACAAGCCATTCGCTGAAAGCCGATGCCGTCGCGGCGAGTCGCAACGTCGGACTGGCCTGGTCGAGCCCGGGCGCAGGCGTGGCGTAGGGCACGATCCACTCGTGCTCGCGGTAGTCGGAGGTATTCGGCACGCGGAACCGGACGCGCACCGTGGCGAGCGGGCCTTCGCCGGCCGGATTCACCTGCACCGTGTAGAGCGCGTTGCCGGCCTCGGCCGCGCCGATCTCGGCGGCGTCGACGGTGTTGTCACGGAACTGCTCCTTCTTCAACTGGTGCTTCGCGTAGCCGATCTGGCGGTAGGACGTGACGCGGCGCGGATTCCATTCCACCTGCACCTTCACGTCGGACGCGGCCACCTTGAGCGCACCGGCGAGCTGCCCGGCGAACTCGGTCGCGGCGGCTTCGGGCGTGTTGATGAAGCCATAGCGGCCGTCGCCGTTGCGCGAGAGCACTTCGAGCAGGTCGTCGTTGAAGCCGTCCCAGCCGATGCCGAAGCAGTCGAGCGCGACACCCTGTTTGCGATGCGCCTCAACCTTCTGCTTCAGCGAATCGGGTTCGACATCGCCGAGATTGGCCGCGCCGTCGGTGATGAGGACCACGCGGTTGACGCCGCCGGGGACGAAGTGCCGGAGCGCGGTCTTGTAGGCGACGTTCATCGCCTCTTCGAGATTGGTGCCGCCTTCGGGCGTCAACCGTCCGATGCGCTGGGCCAGGTCACCGGCCTCGGCCACGGGAACACCGTCGACCCAGAGACGGGCCGTCCGGGCGAAGGAGACGACGCTGATGCGGTCCTCGGGCAGGAGCTGGGAACCCAGGGTGCGTATGCATTCCTGGAGGATGCGCACGCGATCGGCGCGTTCCATCGATCCGGAATTGTCGATGGCGAGGACGAGATTGTAGGGCTTGCCCGGCTGGCGACCGGCGGCGGCCGTCTTCACGGAGAAGCGGACGAGGTCGCGGTCGTGCGCGAAGGGATACCGCGCGCGTTCGGACGCGAACGCGATGGGCACGCCGGGGGCCGGTTCCGGATCGCGGTAGTCGAACGCGTTGATGAACTCCTCGCTGCGGACGGTCGCGGGATCGGGCATCACGCTCTTCTCCAAGCTGGCGGCGGCGAGCTTGAACGACACGTCGCTGACATTGAGCGAGAAGGTGGAGAAGGCGTTCTCCACCGTGGCAACCTCGGGCTGGGGAACGGCGGCGTTGGGCGCAGGTTTACGAGTGGCGGGGGCGTCGATCTCACGAGCCGCTTCCACAGGGGTGGCCGCTTGTGGTTTCGCCAAGGAGAGCTGCTGGTTGACCTGGTCCAAGTGCCTTCGAAGCTCCGCAACGCCTTGGACACGGGTCTTCAAGTTGTCTTCTTGGTGCTTCTCCCGGTAAGCGTCGGCGACCGCATTGGCGAGCTTGGCGGCAACCTCCGGGCTGGAGTCGGTCGCGGAGATTTCAAGGAGGCTGGATTTGGCGTTCTTGGAGACCGAGATTTTCGACTTCAATCGACTGATTCCACTCTCGATTCCGCCATCGGAGATTCCGGGGACATCCGCCAAAGCCCGGGATCGAATCGCGCGGGCGAGGACATCGGGCGAAGTGATCGCCTCTTGTTCGGTGGCGAGGAAATAAGGGTCGTAGCCCGTCGCTCGCCCGTTGCTCAATCCCTGAATGTCGGTCCTGTCCTTGTCTACAGCGACCGTCGCCGATCTTCGTGATGATCCTGTCAAACCATCCAACGTCCGGCCAAACAACGACTGCTTTGGCGCCGACTCGACCTTCGCCTGATCGATCACCTTGACCCCGGAGTTCTTGGCACTCAGATCGGAATCGAGCATTTCCTGCTCGACCCTCTGCGACAGCGCAGCCTGTAGCCTTCCGAGTCGGTCGACCTCTTTCTGCGATTCTGTATCCGCTCCGCTTCGGCCAAGCGCGCGAACCGGTGCGGGTTTGTTCTCTGCCAACTGCCGTCCACGGGCCGCGACCGATTCAGGGAGGCTCTTCAGCTCCTCGATGGCAACCGCGGTGGCGTCGACTCGTTTTCGGGCCACGACGATTTCGCCGAGGTTCTGCTCCGTCAGTTGGGGCAGCGCGATGGCCAGGCCGCGAAGCTTGGAGGCGGCGACGGCGGTTTGCTGGGAAAGCTCCGAGAGGCGTTTGACATCCGGCTCTTTCTTGTCCGCCCCGGCGCGGCCTCCGAGCGCACCGATCCATGCGGGATCTCCCACGGGCTTAAGCCCCTCATTCAGTTTCGCACGCTCTTCCGGCAGTGGTTCCGCAACATCGAAGTCCCTGACGTCCTTGGATGCGGGGGCGAGGCTAAAACGAACCTCGGATTTCGCCGTTTTCTCGGAAAGCCCCTTCGCTAGCATCTCCTGTTTCGCTTCCAGCTCCGGTTTCGCTGCGTCCCAAGCCGTCTTGCCATCCGCGCGGCCATTTCTGGACTGGTCGATGGTGTCGCGGAGGTCCGACCCGGCGAACAAACGTTCGTTGGCAGGTATGAAGGCCAGGGACTCATTCCCCGCCTCGCCGAAACTGGCCTGCGCCTTCTGGCCGAGGGCGGGAAGTTCCGCCGACTTCTGCCGCAGGGCAGGTTCCTGTGCCATGCCTTCTGGACCGGAGGCGGGGCCGTTGACCTCGGCAAAGTAGGCATAAGTCCCCGGAACAGGCGCCGCAATGGGTGCGGAGTCCGGCTTGTCGAACGCGGCAACGGACAGGGAGTCCTGGAGTTCAATGGTTTTTCCCGTCGAATCTGAACGGTTGAAGGCTGCTGCTCCGGCGCGGCGCGATTCAGCATACAGGGAGGGTGCCACAACCGTCAGAGGAGCTGGTGCTGCGGCAACCGCGTCGTCGTAGAATCCGCGGACGCCTGCGGATAATTTGCTCTGGTCCGGTTTGGCGGGCGGAATTCCCGACTCTGTTCCAAAGCCACCCAGACCTAAGGACTCGTTCCGATCAACTGACCGCAGTCGCGCTCCGGCCACCTTGTCTCCATCGGCGGGCTTACTCTCGAACCACCCGAGGGGCTGGCCTTGCGGCGACGGCGCAGGTGGTGGTGGCGGAGCAGGCGAGGGCAAGGGCGCGGCAGGCGTTGAAGCAGCAAGGCCGCGATCCAAGGCGAGGTTTTGGCGTCCGCCTCCTCCTCCTCCCATGCCGCCAAAGCCGCCACCGAAACCACCTCCACGGCCACCGCCTTGCATCACGGCACCAGAATCGGTCGATGCAGCGGAACCAGTGGAAACCGCTCCGCCGCTTGAGCGGAAGAATCTTCCGACAGCGGGGACGTCGCCCAGCATCGGAGCCGCCGCTGACGCAGAGATCGCCGGTTCTCCGCGACGCGACAGGACCTGGCCGTCCTGTGGGGCCAGCGTCGAGAGGCTGCGGACCGGCACTTCCATTGGCTTTCCCGAAGACACGGAGAACTCCACCACGCCGGAGCCGTCGCTGATTGCGCCCCGTTCGGACGAGGATGACACCGGCGGCACCGGTCTAAGAACGGTTCCGTAGCTTCTCTTGTATCCCTTGACCGCCAACTCCTCTGAGGCCGAAGAAGGGTCCGCCCTGAAGTAGTTCAGGGCCACGGCCGGCCGGCCAGTTTCCGTCGGCTTGTCGGCAAGGCCGACATCGGCGAGGCCATCCTTCGCCGACCCCAGATAGATCGACGGGCGGGCGGGCGCCTTGGAAGCGCGGCCTTCTCGGGATTGAGCGCCTTCTTGATCGGACAGGCTGTTCGAATCCAGTTTGATTTCCTCTCCCGCCGCTGGAGTGAAGGCCCAACTGTCAGTCTTTTGCCCACGCCGACGCTCTTCCTTTTCGATCGGCGAACGAGCCGATGTTGCCCGGCCGAAGTCTTCTGAAGCCGCGGCGACTCCCTTTGTAGCCGGTCTTTCCGACTGCGACGAACCGTGCGCCGACGCTGAAATGTCGGACCGGCCATCCAAGGATCCAGTCAAAGTGGGCAGGGCGGTAACCCCATCCGGTTTCTTCTTCGAGAGTCCGGCGAAGAGAAAATCCATCGATTCAGCCAACCGATCCTCGGGCAGGACACTGGTGCGAATCAGCAGCACGGCGACGCCGGCCAGCATGGCCAACATCGCGGCCACCGCGCCGGTTTCGCGCCAGGGGATGGCGATGCGCGGTTTCTTCGAAGCAACCGGCAACTGAACGGTCTTGAACGCGGCTAGCAATTTTTCCCGACGCTCATCGGACAGCTTCAACGGCTCGGCCGTCGGCCCGGCTTTGTCGGTGGACATCGCCCCGGCTTCGCGGACCAGCCCGATGGTGCGGGCGAGTTCTTCGTGGAGTTTGCGAAGGTCCGCATCGGCGGCGGTCTCGGCGCGGAGAACTGCGGCTTCGGCTTCGGTCAATTCGCCGAGGAGCAGCGCGGTCAGGCGGAGTTCGCGGTCGTCGCCGGGCGGAGGAATGGGAGTGGAAAGGTTCATGGCAGGAGTCCCGCACGGTTGAGCTCGGCGGCGAGGGCCTTGAGCGCGTGGTGGAGGAGGTAGCCGACGTTGCTGGGAGAGAGGCCGGTGCGTTCGGCGATCTGCTGGTAGGAAAAATCCTCGTTGAACTTCAGCCGGACGACTTCACGGCTGCGTTCGTCGAGGGCGGCGAGGCTGAGGCGGACGAGGCCGATGCCTTCCCAGCGGATGATCTGCTCGTCGGGCAAGGGCTCGGTGTCGGCCGTTTCCTGGTCGGTGTCGGCGGCGGCGGGCAGGCGGACGATCTTGTCCGAGCGGTGGAGCTGGTTGGCGGCGAGGTTGTGGACCGTGCGGTAGAGCCACCGGCGCGGGTCGCGCACCTCGGCAAACTGGGAGTGAAGTTTCATGAACGCGTCCTGGACGATGTCCTCCGCCGGGGCGCGGCCGCCCACGAGCCGCAGCGCGTAGCTGAGGAGCGGCGACTCCAGCGCGTCGAACAGCTCCTCGATCGTCTCGGATCGGGGCGGCTGGCTGGTGCTGGCGGATTCTGGACTGGCCACGGTCATCGGCTTGTTCTCAGGCACCGGCGCATCATCGCGGTCGTCGCCGGTCCGGTTTCTTTGGTCCGTTCAGCGGAGGCATCTCACCCTCTACGACAAACGAACGGACCAATCCTTAGACGAAATGTTTCAGCGGATGCTCCGGGACGCTCCGCCAGGCCTTGCCGGGACCGGCAAACTCCCACAAATAGCTCTCCGGGATGGTGGCGGCCAGTGGCGGCGGCCTTCATAGGCCGGACCGGGGGTGCTTCCAATGACCAAGTGGTCGACTTCGCCACGGGAGCCGCCCAGTCTTCCCTGTAACCACCCCGGTCATCGCTGGTCTTCCTCTCGGACCAACCACCAACCCACAACCTGCCCTATGAAAGCACTCAGTTATCTGTCCCTCCTGGCCGCCACGTCGCTCACCGCACTTGCCGCCGAGCCCAAGGCCGATGTCGCCGCCGCCGCCGCCAAGCTCAACGACAAGTCCAGCTACGCCTGGACCGCCACCAGCGAGATCGAAGGCGGCCAATGGACGCCCGCGCCCGTCAACGGCAAGACCGAGAAGGGCGGCTTCACCCACATCGCCACCAAGATGCAGGACAACGACATCGAAGTGGCCATGAAGGGCGAAAAAGTAGCCGTGAAGACGCCTGATGGCTGGAAGTCCGCCGCCGAACTCGAAGGCAACAGCGAGGGACGGCCCAATTTCGCCCGCTTCTTCGCCAACCAGCGCACCGCCGCTTCCGAAGTGACCAACTTCCTCGCCAAGGCCAAGGAAGTGAAGTCGGCCGACGGCAAGTTTACCGTCGAATTCACCCCTGAAGGCGCGGCCGACCTCGCCAGCTTCCGTGGTCGGCGCCAGGGAGCCCCGGCACCGAAGAACGCCTCGGCCTCGGCCATCGTCTGGGTCAAAGACGGCGTCATCGCCAAGTATGAGCTGAAGACCAAGTCCACGATCACCACCCAGGACGGCGAAGACCGCACCATGGCCCGCACGACCACCGTCGAGATCAAGGACGTCGGCACCGCCAAGGTCGAAGTTCCGGCCGAGGCCAAGTCCAAGCTCTGATCGATCGACCGTTTACCAGGCGGGTCGGTGCTGTTCCGGCACCGACCCGCTTGCAACCGGGTTTCATCCCGCGCAGTTTCCCGGAACCGTTTCCTGACCCGACCCCAAGATTTATGAAGTGGATCGTCCTCGTGATCGTGCTCGCCGCAGCCGGATTCGGCGGGTGGAAGTATTGGAGCAACAACAACCCCGCCGCCGGGCAAGTGGAGTTCCGCTCCGCCGCCGTGGCCAAGGGCGACGTCACCCAGTCGGTGAGCGCCAACGGCCAGTTGTCGCCCATCAAGACCGTCGCCGTAGGCAGCCAGATTTCCGGCCAGATCACCAACCTCACGGTCGACTTCAACTCCCCGGTCAAGGAGGGCCAGCTCCTCGCCGAGATCGATTCCGGCACCTACATGACGCGGATGAAGTCCGCCAAGGCCGACCTCGCCAACACCCAGGCGAGCCTCGAACTCGCCGAGCTCAATTTCAAACGCTCCGAGGAGCTCCTCAAGAACAAGCTCATCGCGCAGTCGGAATACGACCAGACACGCGTCCAGCTCCAGCAGGCCCGGGCGCAGGTCCTGACCCGAGAAGCCTCCGTGGCCACGGCCGAAGTCGACCTTTCCCGCGCCACGATCTACGCCCCGATCAGCGGCGTGGTGATCAGCCGCAACGTCGACATCGGCCAGACCGTCGCCGCCAGCCTTAACACCCCCACGCTGATGACCATCGCCAACGATCTCCGCAAGATGCAGATCGACGCCATGGTGTCCGAAGCCGACGTAGGCAACGTGACCGAGGGATTGAACGTCGAGTTCACCGTCGACGCCTTCCCCGGCCGGCCGTTCAAGGGGATCATCCGGCAGGTGCGCTTCGCGGCGATCACCAACCAGAACGTCGTGAACTACTCGGCCATCATCGACGTGGCCAACGACGACCTGAAACTCCGGCCCGGCATGACGACAACCGCGACAATCATCACCGGCCAGAAGAAAGCCGTGCTGCGTGTCCCAAAGACGGCCTTCCGCGCCAAGCCGCCCGAGGCGTCGATCATCAAGCCCGCGTCCGGAACCAACGCCACGACGATCGCCGATGCCGCCACCACGAACTCTCCCGTCGCTGCGGGCCCGGACGGCATGCCCATAGCGCCTTGGACCGCCCAGGGACGGCGACCCGAGTCCGGCGAACGCGAGAAATGGATGGCCACGCTCACGCCCGAGCAGAAGAAGGCCATGGAAGACCGGATGGCCCAGATGCGCGCCCGTTTCGCCGAAGGCGGCGGGGCAGGCGGTGCCGGGGGCGGCCGCGGGGGCGGAGCGGGTGGCGCAGGCGCCGCTGTTCCGCGGCTTCGCGTGGGCGATGCTCCGGTTTCCCAGAGCCTCTATCTGCTGGTGAAGACCAACTCCCCCGACGGGAAGCCCATCCAGATGGCGCGGAAGGTCACCATCAAGACCGGCCTGGAAGACGCGGCGAACGTCGAAGTCCTCGACGGACTCAAAGAAGGCGACGAGGTCATCACCGGCGTGGTGGTCACCGACACGACGGCAACGGCGGCGCGGCCCGGAGGCGGCGCGCCCGGTGGGATCGGCAGCCCATTCGGCGGCGGCGGATTCCGCGGACGTTGATACGCCTCACTACGCTCCCAGCCATGTCCACGCCCATCGTCCAGCTTGAGGACTTCAAGAAGACCTACCAGTCGGGTGACATCCAGGTTCACGCCGTCCGCGGGGTTAACCTCACCGTCCAGGCCGGCGAGTTCATCGCCGTCATGGGCGCATCCGGTTCCGGCAAGAGCACCCTGATGAACACGGTCGGCTGCCTCGACCGCCCCAGTGGCGGGCGGTTCATGCTCGACGGAGTGGAGGTAAGCAAACTGGACCGCGACCAGCTGGCGGACCTCCGCAACCAGAAGATCGGCTTCGTCTTCCAGGGGTTCCACCTGCTGGCCAGGACCAGCGCCCTCGAGAACTGCGAGCTTCCGATGCTCTACGCCCGGCCCTCGAAGTCCGCTTCCGCCCAAAAGGCGCGGGCGATGAAGTCGCTTGAGCAGGTGGGCCTGGGACAACGCTTCGACCACACGCCCAACCAGCTTTCCGGCGGCCAGCAGCAGCGTGTCGCCATCGCCCGCGCGCTCGTCAACGACCCCAAGCTGCTCCTTGCCGACGAGCCCACCGGCAACCTCGACAGCCAGACCAGCATCGAGATCATGGGAATCTTCCAGCACCTCAACGACGCGGGCATGACCATCATGATGGTGACCCACGAACTCGATGTGGCCAGCTACGCCAAGCGGATGGTGGTCATGCGCGACGGCCGCATCGTCCGTGACGAACAGGTCGGTCCCCGCCACAACGCCGTCGAAGAACTTGGCAAGCTGACCCGCGAACAGGCCGCCGTGAACCTCGCACCATGATCGTCCTAAACGCCCTCAAGCTCGCCCTCCGCGCCCTCAAGCGGAACACGCTGCGTTCCCTCCTGACGATGCTCGGCATCATCATCGGCGTCGCCGCCGTCATCTCGGTCGTCAGCATCGGCAACGGTGCCAAGGCCCGCATCGAGGCGTCCATCGCGAGCATGGGCCAGAACGTCGTGCAGGTGATGTCGGGAAGCTCCCGCCGCGGCGGTGTGTCCATGGGTTTCGGTTCCGCCGGCACGCTGACGAAAGAGGACTATGACGCGATCCGCAAGGACGTGAAGGGCATCGCCGGCATCAGCCCCGAAGTCCGCAACAGCTCCCAGGTGGCCGTCGGCAACAAGAACGCCCGCGTCTCCATCATGGGCGTCGGCTCGGACTACCCCACCATCCGCGCCTGGAAGTTCGCGGACGGCGACAACTTCAACGAGGGCGACGTCCAGCGGGCCAGCAAGGTGGCCCTCATCGGCAAGACCACGGCGACCACCCTCTTCGGCGAAGGCGAGAACCCCGTCGGACAGATCATCCGCATCGGCAGCGCCCCCTTCACCATCGTCGGGCTGCTCGCGCCGAAGGGCATGAGCATGTTCGGCAGCGACCAGGACGACGTCATCCTCATGCCCTACACCAGCTCGATGAAGCGACTCTCGGGCGGCACTTCCTTCCGTTCCTTCATGGTCCAGGTCGCCGATCCCAAGGACATCGACGCCGTCCAAGCCCAGATCAACGAGCTGCTCCGCGAACGGCACAAGACGACGGAGGAAACCGACGACTTCATGACCCGGAACCAGCAGGAGATCAGCGAGGTCGCCACCGCCAGTTCGGAGACGCTTACGATCCTGCTTGGCTCCGTGGCCGGGGTGTCGCTGCTCGTCGGCGGCATCGGCATCATGAACATCATGCTCGTCAGCGTGACCGAGCGCACCCGGGAGATCGGCGTCCGGCTCGCGGTCGGTGCGCGCGGCCGGGACATCCTCATGCAGTTCCTCATCGAGGCCGTCACCCTCAGCATCGTCGGCGGCCTGATCGGCGTCCTGCTCGGCTGGCTCGCGTCGGACCGGCTTTCCAGCCTGATGCAGACGCCCACGTTGATCGCGACCAACTCCGTCATCATGGCGTTCTGTTCCAGCGCCCTGATCGGAATCTGCTTCGGCTTCTTCCCCGCCCTCAAGGCCTCCAACCTCGATCCGATCGAGGCGCTCCGCTACGAATAGCCTGACCGCAGCTTGTCGGTGCGGCGCGGACCCCGGCTAGTCGTCCCAGGAGAACTGCTGGAACAGGCAGATGAACCCCGGCTGTTTTGGATCATCGCCGATGGGGAACAATGAGACGACGAGCTGTTCGGGCCGGGCGATCTGTTTCCCCGCCAGAGGCACCTCCCTGCGTTCAGCGACGAGAAACGACACGTCCGACGCGACGGTGACGACGTTTGTGACCTTGGGCTTCCGTTTGAAAAGCCCGCCGATATTGACGCCCCGCGGTGCGGCGTCTTCGTCGTCATCGCCCTCCTGATAAACCGCGCCGGGTTTGAGGAACGCGGCCACCTTCATGCCGAAGAGCAGATACTTCTCGCCCGCCCACTGGTCGATCAGGCCGGGCGCCCACGAGAAACTCCCGCTCCAGTTCAGTTCCGCCCGTTCACCTCCCACCGGCATGACCGCAACTTTCAGATGCAGCCCGAACTCGCGGTTGGTCAGGGTGTGGTTGACCGCCGCGTCCAACGAGAACGCCGGTCGCCGCTCGCCCGAATCAAACCGCGCGGCGACCGCCTCGGTTCCGGCAAGATAACGATCGCCGAGATACAGCAGGTTGACCTGTCCCTGTTGGCCCAGTGCGGCGACCGCCTGGGTCAAAAGGCCGTTTGTCGGGAACTGCGGCGCAACCTTGGAGTTCTTCGGAAGAAAACGGAGCACCGCCACCGACACACGAACCGGCTGCTTCCTCGATGCCGATTTATCAGCGACCGACGGAAGCGTGTCCACGTCGATGAAGGTGACCTGCGCCATGGCGGACCACGGCGCAAAAGTGATCGCTGCCGCGACCAATAGGACCAACGTGTGCGAAGGGAGAGACCGCGGATTACATCCGAAACCGCGAGCCTCGGCGGATGTTCGCTTCGAAGGCGTTCCCGAGGGAACGACTCGAACATGTCGGGCCGAAGTCATTGCCTACTGGAGCACCGTCGGATTCAGGAGAAGGAGGATGGTCTGCGCCTCCTTGTTGCCCATCTCCGCCGTCGTGGCGTTGATGATGAGCTGGCCGCTCGTGCAGTTGCGGCTGCCACTGAAGGAAACGGTCTTGTTCACGGGAAGCTCGTAGATCTCGTTCTCGGTGGGTTTGCCCTTGGGGTTGAAGAGCTGCGCGAGGTTCAGGCCTACGTCAACATTCTGTGAAACGTCCTTCCCGAGAAGACCCGACTTGCCGAGCGCGCTGACCGCTCCGCCGGCGAAGCTCAGGAACTTTTCGCCCTGCCAACGGTCCACGATTTCAGGAGACCAGCTGACCTCGCCCTCCCAGTTCAGCCCGAACTTGTCCCCGCTTCCCGGACGCGGCGTCACCTCCAGCTTCACACCGTAGGCCGTGGCCGGCGGAATGGGCGCCCCCGGTTTGCCGATGATGACGATCGGCCTTGTCTCCAAGGCATCGAACTTGGCCTTGGCCTTGTCCTCAAGCCGCAGGTCGCGGTTGGCCGTGTAGAGGATGCTGATCTCGCCGTCGGCCTTGAGGTTCTCGACGACGGCCGACAGGTCCCCCTTGAGATCCTTGAAGCCGCGCAGGAGCCGTTCGGCCTTGAGGGGCTTGAATCTCAGCACGGTTATCTCAACCTGGACGGAGCGCGCTTCGCCCGCGGGTTTGTTCGTGTCCTGGGCATCGCAAACCAGGAGTGAGGTGAAAAAGGCAGTGAGAGGAAGGAGGAATTTCCAGCGGGTTTTCACGTCCACTAGGGAACGGAGCTATTGACATGCTTGCAACGCCTAAATACACACGGAGCGCGTTCGGCTCCGCTCCGGCAAGCCTCACACCGGCAGAGTCTTTCGCCTTCCCAAAAAACCCAACACAGGATCCTCACCATGCACCACCCACTGCGTCCTCAGAAGAATTCGCGAACCGGAACCAAGCTTCCGACGGGTATCCTTGCAGCCACCGTCTTGCTGGCGGCGATTCCTCAATCGTCCCACGCCGCAGACCTCTTCACCGTATCCGCGACCGACGGATTCACCACGACAAGGGCAGGGGATAAGAACATCGTGGACCTCATCAGCAGGCTAGTCCGGGCGGAGGGAGAGTTTCTTCCCTTCAACGGCGTCGCCTTCAACGCGGCCCTGAACTACGCGGGTGTGCGCAACGCCATCCAGTTCATCGAAAACGCCGCCGGCACATCGGTCACCCTTGGAATTCCGAGCACCGGTCTGAGCCGCACGTTCAACGGCCCCACGCGGTCCGACGTGGACGACCAGATCACCGCGTTCCTCAAAAAGGACGGCGCCGACGAGATGGCAAAATTTCTGAAGGCGATGAACCAAAGGTCGCTTGTCGCCGTCTCCGACGGAAATCCGAACAGCGCCACGGCCCGCGCCGCGTCGCAGAGCTTCAGCAGCTACGGCATGACCGACGCCGAGACCAATGACGAGAAGGAGAATCCTGACGAAGGCGGCACCCGTTCCGGATTCGGCATGGTCGCCGATGTCGGCACCATCGATGCCAACGGGATCAAGGGCCAGGTCTACAGCCTTCCTCTCTACGCCCGCTTCAAGCTGTCCAAGCGCGTCGGCCTGAACTTCGACATTCCCCTCAGCTACGCCGACTTCGAAGGCTCGACCGTCTTCGGTTTCGGCCTTGGCGTGGCGGTGCCGATCAAGGCCATCCCCCGCACCAAAGACAGCCCGTGGTATTGGCAGATCACTCCCTTCGGCGGCGCGACCGTCTCGGGCTCCGCGGACTTCGCCGCGGGCGGCATGCTGGCCAACGGCGGAATCGTCAGCCTGCTCGCACATGATTTCGGGAAGATGACGCTCTCCATGGGCAACCAGTTGAGCATCCATGAAGGCGTTCCTATCACCGTCGGCGACTACAGGTTCGATCCCGGTGTGAGCCAGCAGATCCTCAAAAACGGCCTCAAGCTCGACGTGCCGTTCGCGCGTCGCTGGGTCTTCGACCTCTACGGTATCCACACCAAGTTCGTCGAAGACGCCGCGGTCGACCAATACTTCACCGTCGGCGCCGGCATCGGCTACAAGCGGATCCCCAAACCCGGCTCCGCCAAGAAGAGCACCGGCTACATCAAACTCGGTTTCTACGCGGACATCGGAAGCGACTACACCTCGGCCCATGCCCACTTCGGCACCGGCTGGAAGTTCTAGTCGTCTACAAATTGCTCCTCGTCCGCCCGTCTTCCCGGTTCACGGGAGACGGGCGGTTTTCTTCGGCGAAGGCCGCTCAAGGCGCTCCCACTACGGGGTGCCGTGTCCGCACCAGCTCCAACACCTTAGGAATTTCCGTAATCCGGGCGACATTCAAGTAGTCGACCCCGTCGCGATACGCGGCGGGCAGGCTCTTCAGCTCCAACCCCAGGGACTTCTCCTCGAACGCCGCCGCGTGCAGGGCGTGCGCCGCCATCGCTCCCGTGCCCGAGACGACGACTTCCGCGCCGGGAAACCGTTCCTGCATCGCCGCGACCGCCCGGCGAATGTCCCAGACTCGCATGCCGTCCACCGTCTGCCCGAGCAGTTGGAAGCGCCGACGGATCTGCGCCTGTTTGCGGGCGTCGCCCGCCCACGCCGCGGGACCGACACCACGGGGCGGGAAGGCGACGATCGCCGTTCCATCCTCAGGCTGCGCCACGGCCTTCGTGGAAGAGTTGGCCACGTTTCCTGAAAACTCCGCGAGCGCTGCAGCGAAGCGTGGTTGGACGGATCCAAGCCATTCGGTCCAGCCGCCCTCGTCCACGACCCGCAGCTCCACACGCCGCACCGGGCTGCTCACGCGCTGGAGGACAACCAGCCTCAACGGAACGTGCGGCTGGCTCTCGAAGGCGAGGTTGCTGAGGCGCAGTCCTGCATCGAGCGCCGTCGCGCGTTCGACCAAGCGCGTGGGCCCGGCATCCGCAGGCCAGCCCATGAACACCCGCTCTCGAAGCGCCTTCCGCAGCGCGTCGAGCGACCCGATCGGTTCCACCGGGCGTTCTCCGAAGAACTGCTGCGCGGTCGTGTTGCGCTGGTCGCCCGGTAGCCGGTCGAAGACCCTGAGCTGCGTCGGGGCGAACGGCTTCGTGGCCGCGTCCGTCACCAGCGGATCGACGCCGCGGAGATGCTGGTTGAACCACCGCAGCACCGGCACCTGGAGATTCTGCGAGTCGGCGTGCCCGCCCGGGCCGATGACAAGGCCGATCTTCTCGGAGGCGCCGAGGAGCCCGTAGATCCGACGCGTCTGGGCGAAGAGCCGGTTGACGCCGTCGAGCGGGAAGATGTTGTCCGCATCCGTGTTCACGACCAGCAGCGGCCGGGGCGCGATGAGCGCGGCGTTCAGGGGGAAGTCCCAGCGGTGCGTGTTCACGAAGAACATGCAGTCGCAATGCCCCTCCACGGCGCCGTCGCAGACGTGGTTCCGCAGGCCGGTGATGCCCGCGACCGGCGCGGCGGCCTTGATGCGTTCGTCCAGTGCGGCCGTGGTCCACGTGTAGCTGCCGCCGCCGCTGCGGCCCGTCATGCCGATGCGGGTGCGGTCCACCTCGGGCCGCGTCTCCAGATAGTCTAGCGCGCGGATGCTGTTCCACGCCTCGACGCCCGCCGGCGTGTAGCCGCGTGAATTCCACCACCATTGGCCGAGGCGGTAGGTGCCGTGGTGGTCGCCCTGGATTTCGCCGAGCTGGAGCGTGTCGATCACGAGGCAGACGTAGCCTTGCCGTGCGAACCACGAGCCGTGGTGCTGGTAGAACGTCTTGTTGCCCAGACTCACGCCGTTGGTCTTCACCTCGGCGTGGCCGCAGACGTAGAGGATCGTTGGAGCGGCGGCGGAGGTGTTCTTCGGCAGGTAGAGGTTGGCCGTGACGTAGAGGCCGGGCAGCGACTGGAAATGCAGCTTCTCCACCGTGAAGCCGTCCCCCTCGACCTTGCCGGTGACGATGGGCTTGAGATCCGTCCGCTGCGGCAACGGCCAGAGCCCGAGCATGTCGAACAACTCGCGCCGGCGCTCGTCGCGTTGTTGGATCCAATCGCGCGCGATGGCCACGTCGGAGAGACAGGCGGCTTCCAGCCTTGCGACCTCGGCCTCGAAGTAGGCGGCCAAGTTCGTGTCGGCGATGCGCCAATCCGCCGGGAACTGCTGGGCTTTCGCCGATGCGGTGAGAAGCCAGGCCGCAAGAAGAGCGCGACGAAATCCTTTGCGGAGGACCATGACGCAGTGTTGCGAGCGGGGTTCCGGTTCGTCAGGCGAAAACTTCCCGCGACTTTCGCCGCGCCCGCGTTTGCTCCGGCCGTTCCCGCCTGCCAGTTTGAGGGCCGATGTCCGCAGCCCACCATTCCGTCGTCGAAATCACCGATCTTGCGAAGGCCTACGCCGGACGCACGGTGCTGGGCGGAGTGAGCTTCACCGTGGCCGCCGGCGAACGCGTGGCGCTGACCGGACCCTCCGGCTCCGGCAAGACCACGTTGCTCAACTGCCTCGGCGGCGTGGACCGCGCCGACTCGGGCAGCATTCGCCTCGACGGCCAGGCGCTGGAATCCCTCTCCAGCGACGGCCTCGCGGCGCTGCGTCGTTCGCGCATCGGCACCATCTTCCAGTTCTTCCACCTGCTCCCCACCTTGAGCGCCGCGGAGAACATCGAGTTTCCCCTCCAGCTTCTCGGCGTTCCCACGGCCGAACGCACGGAACGCGTCCGCGCCCTGCTGGACCGCGTGAAGATCTCCCACCGCGCCGACGCCCGGCCGGCGCAGCTTTCCGGCGGCGAAATGCAGCGCGTCGCCATCGCCCGTGCGCTCGTCCATCGGCCCGCGCTCATCCTGGCCGATGAACCCACTGGCAACCTCGACTCCGCCAACGGCGCCATCGTCCTCCAGCTCCTCCGTGAATTGACCGACGAAACCCGCACCGCGCTGGTGCTCGTGACTCACAGCGAGGAAGCGGCCGGCATCTGCCATCGCCGCATCCACCTGCGCGACGGCCTTGTGGTGGAAAGTTGACGTTGGATTTCAACGGAGCCGTGGAAGGGGCTTCCAGAAAGCGGTCGGATCTCCATGCTCGTTGCATGCATCCGTTCCTTTCACGCATTGCCGGACTTGTCCTGACAACCAGTTCCCTCCTCGCCGCCGACCAGCCGCCCGTTCCCGCAACGCCTCCCGCCAAGAAGGCCCAGCCGCAATTCAACTACCCGACGCATCCGGACTCGCTGCCGATGGACGGCGTGCCCCAGGGCAAGCTCGAAGGTCCGTTCCTCTTCCGCAGCCAGGTCTTCACCAACACCGTCCGCAAGTATTGGGTCTTCGTTCCCGCGCAATACAACGCCGCCAAGCCCGCCGCCGTCCTCGTCTTCCAGGACGGCCAACGCGCCACCCGCACCAACGGCGTCCTCCGAGTGCCGCAGGTGATGGAGAACCTCATCGCGAAGAAGCAGATGCCCGTGACCATCGGCATCTTCATCACGCCCGGTTCCAAGGGTGAGGAATACGCCGAAGTGGGCGGCGGCAATCCGAACAACCGCAGCTTCGAATACGATTCGATCGGCGACCGCTACGCGAAGTTCATCATCGACGAGATGCTCCCCGAGGTCGGCAAGACCTACAACCTGACCAAGGACCCCGAGATGCGGGCCATCGGCGGCACGAGCAGCGGGGCGATCTGCGCCTTCAACGCCGCGTGGGAAAGGCCCGACCAGTTCCGCAAGGTCATCAGCTGCATCGGCAGCTTCACCGACATCAAGGGCGGGCACGTCTTCCCCCAGCTCATCCGCGACACGGCCAAGAAGCCGATCCGTGTGTTCATCGAGGACACGAACAACGACAACCCGAGCCCGAACAATCCCAAGCGCGACTGGCATCTCCAGAACATCGCGATGGTCGAGGCGCTGAAGGAGAAGGGCTACGACTTCACCCACGTCTTCGCCGATGGCGTCCACTCCGACGCGCACGGCGGTTCGATTATGCCCGACATGATGCGCTGGCTGTGGCGCGACGCGGTAAAGTGAAAGGAGCCTGAAAACTCAGGCGCTTTCAGAGGAAGGAGAGACTTCGACCTGATCGGCGAACTCCGCCGGGATTGCGGTCGCGGACATCTTGCCGTCGGCGGTCTTGCTCACGCACACAGCGGTGATGCGGCCGATGGCGGCGAGCGTGCGCCCGGAGTCGTTCACCTTGGTAAAGCGGAACTCGTAGGTCAGAGCCTTGGACTTCTTCTCGATGACCCGCAGATGGATCTCCACTTCGTCCTCGAAGCGCAGCGGGGCCTTGAAGTCGCAGCTCGCATGCACGCGCGGCCACCCTACGGCCGGATCGGTCATCCGCATGGCCACGGAGAAGCCGAGCGAGCGGAAGAAAGCGTGCTCGGCCGTCTCCATGAACCGGAAAAACATGGAGAAATGCATGATGCCCGCCATGTCGGTATCGGAGAACTCGACGCGGCGGATGACTTTGAACTCGCTGGCCATGCCCGGAGCCTCGCGCATCGCCGAAGAGTTTTCATCCAAGAAACGGCGGAAGGCGTAGCGATGATTCCGTCGCGGTAGCCCTGCTGCCATAATGGCTACGCGGGCCTTCGGAAATCGGGAAAACTCCGCCCCTCATTTTTTTCCGGCACCCTTGTCTAACGAAACGAACTCAGGATAAAGCGAAAGCCCACGGTGCTATTGCTTTGGCCCGGACTATATCTACCCCGGGATGCCGAGCGGCAGTCTTTTGCTTCAACGCCCCAGCTGCCCCCGCGCCCCACGCGTTGAAAACCTGAACTGGAACCTGTCGGGTCAGTCACCGCTTGCGAGAGATATCCAGCGGCCCAGTCTAGGCACCACTCCCGGACGTTCCCGTGAGTGTCGTAGAGCCCCCAAGCATTGGGTGCCTTGGTTTTTGCTGGATGAGTTTTGCCTTCAGAGTTCTTGGAATGCCAACCAAGAGCATCAATTTCACCCGCATAGGCACCAGTAGTCCCAGCGCGGCAGGCATACTCCCACTCGGCCTCCGTCGGCAGGTCGAACTGCCAACCTTCAGGCAATAGCTCTTCCTCTCTGAGATGTTTCGTCAACTTACGACAAAACTCCCTGGCAGCCTGCCAGTTTACGTTTTCCACTGGCAGTCTGTCTCCTTTGAAAAAACTTGGGTTCATCCCCATGACGGCTTCCCACTGCTCCTGTGTGCACTCTGTCGCTCCCATGAAGAATCCCCTGCTCAACAGCACTTCGTGCTGGATTTCATCGCTACTACGCCCGGGCTCGTAATCAGGGCTACCCATTCGAAAACTACCTGAGGGAATCCAGCAGAGAACCACGTCAGGTATTTTGGTCGGCAGTTTCAAAACTTCACCACCCACCAATTTCCGGCGAGAAACGCTAGCTCTTGAGAGCGCTGCCACCAAGGACCGCTCCCGCTTGTCTGCATCTTCTTTGGCTCGGGCCGCTTCGACTTTGGCTTTGGCCGCTTCCACTCTGGCTTTGGCAGCAGCAACAAGAGGAACCGCCTTTTCTGTCGCCTGTGCAGCCCATCTCACTTCATCCATGTTTGGAGATACGGCACCGTCGTCGGCAGAAAATGAATTCAAGACACGCAACAAACCCTCCGAGTCGGTGACCATTGAGTCATTCGACAACAACATTTTGCTTCGCCTTTCCTTCAATGAAACAATCCAAACGTATTTCTCGGTTTTCGATCCTGTTTGCCGGCTTTCGCGAGCCAATAACCATGAATCACTCGTCGCCCGGACCGTGAATTGGCCGTCACCGTCGGTCTTGGTTTGCAGTGGAGGCAAAGAACCAAAAAGTTTGTCCGCTAATTGGGGGCCACTCATCCCGAATTCAATCCTGGCCCTCCGCTGCCGGGTTTCGCGCACCATAGCTTCCACTTCGGGAACCTTTACGCCTGTTGACATAAGCGCTTCCATTTTCCGCTCCAGTTTTTGAAGAACTTCCTGGTTGGCAGAAGCTTGCCGGAACGCGCCAGCTGTCTTCACGGCCAGCTGTCTCATTTCGTCGCCAGAAACCACATAGATGGCCACCAACCCAAGCTTAACGTTGTCACGTCCCTCGGTGACGATGAACACCTGCCCATTGATGGTCTTCTCCTGCGAACACCCAGATAGGAGGGCCGCAACGAGAATGGCAAATAGGCAAAGCCAAATAGAGCTCAGGTCAAACCTCATGCAAAGCAGCCTGCACAACGGCAAATTCTCAATCAATCCGGGACTGCGCCTCTTCACGTCGGTGGCTACCGTTTGGTTACTTCACCACCATCTCCGTGAACGGCGGGACGTAGGCCTGGAGGTAGACGAGCACGCCGACGAGCGACGCCAGCACCAGACTGTGCCAGAACACGCGGCGGAGGATGGCGCCTTCCTGTCCGAAACACCGCGTGGCCGTGCTCGCCACCACGATGCTCTGCGCGTCGATCATCTTGCCCATGACGCCCCCTGAGCTGTTGGCCGCGCCCATGAGGATGGGGCTGAGCCCAAGCTGTTCGGATGTGATTTTCTGCAGGCTGCCGAAGAGGACGTTCGACGCCGTGTCCGATCCGGTGAGCGCCACCCCGAGCCAGCCGAGCAACGTGCCGAAGAACGGGTAGAGCGATCCTGTTCCCGCCAAGGCCAGCCCGAGCGTCGCGTCGATGCCGCCGTATTTGGTGATGTTTCCCAGCGCCAGCATCCCCGCGACGGTCATCAGCGAGAACCGGATTTGCCAGATGGTTTCCAAGTAGGTCTTGAGCAACGCGGCGGGCCGGAAGCCCATGGCGAATCCCGCGACGATGGCTGCGCAGAGAAGTCCGGTGCCGGTGGCGGACGGGATGTTCAGCTTGAACTCGGCGGCCTCGGGTTTCGGATTGGCGGGACTGACGGGCGGCGTGCGCTGCACCGCGTTGTGCAGGCCGGGCATGGCGATCTTGCCATTGTAGACGGCGTCGAGGCGCGTCTTCACGGCGGGTGTGCCCCAGGCGAGGAGGAAGGCGGTGAGGATGAGCCAGGGCGTCCAGGCTTTGAAGACCGATGCGGCCGGTGAAGCGGATGAGCCGGTGGGCTCGGGAGCAAGGGAGCCTGGATCGGACGACAGCTTCCAGCCGTCGCTCGGTTTCCAGAACCGGCAGAGCAAAACCACGGCGCCGATGGAACACGCGCCGGCGATGGTATCGACGAGCCAAGGACCGTGGAAGTTGGAGACGAGGAACTGCGGGATGGCGAAGGCGATTCCGGCCGTCAATGCCGCCGGCCACACGGCCAGCATTCCACGCCAGCCAGCCAGCGCACCGACGACCCAGAAGGGGATGATGAACGAGAAGAAAGGGAGCTGGCGTCCGACCATCTTGGAAACCTTCAACGCATCCAGGCCGGTGACTTGTTCCAGCGTGGTGATGGGGATGCCCAGCGAGCCGAACGCGACGGGCGCCGTGTTCGCGATCAATGCGAGACAGGAAGCGGTGACGGGATTGAAACCAAGCTGGATCAGGATCGCTCCGGTGATCGCGACCGGTGCGCCGAAGCCCGCCACGCCTTCGATGAACGCACCGAAGCAGAAGGCGATGAGGATGAGCTGCACCCGCGAATCGGGGGCGACGCGAGCGAGGCTGTCCCGCAACACGGCGAAGAGCCCGGCCTTCACCGTGAGTTGGTAGAGGAACAGGACGTTCAGGATGATCCAGCCGATCGGAAACAGGCCGAACAACGCGCCGTAAACGCCAGCGCCCGCCCACGCCGCCACCGGCATCCTGTAGACGAAGAGCGCGACCACCGATGCGGCGGCGAGACCGATCAACGCGGCGTGGTGGATCTTTACCCGCCCGCTGGCGATGGCCCCGAGCATGACGATGACGGGAAACGCGGCCACCAGCGTGGAAAGCCACGGCGAACCGATCGGGTCGTAGTTCTGCAGCCAGATCATGGGATGCGCCGGAGGCTACGGAGGCGGGGCATGGATGAAAAGAGGTTCATCCACCAACGCCACAAGGGATCTTGGCGGAGTCGGGTCTTTCTCGCCCTCCTTCTCCCTCTCGTTCTCGAAACCCGGCGAGAAGGAGAACGAGGGCGCGGACGAGAAGGATTGCGGTGAAGCCACATCCCCGCACTTGCCTTTCGGCTGCCGTCGTTCGCACCTTTCCGACCAGCCATGATCATCACGCGTTCACCCCTTCGCATAAGCCTCGGCGGCGGCGGCACCGATCTTCCCTCCTACTACGAACGCCACGGCGGTTTCCTCGTGGCCGCGGCCATCGACAAGTATATCTACACGACCCTGCACCAGACCTTCGTGCCGGACCTCATCGTGAAGTATTCCAAGCTCGAGCGCGTCCCGTCGGCCAAGCAGATCGAGCATCCCATCATCCGCGAAGCTTTCGATCTCGTGGGCGTGGAGGGCCCGTATCTGGAGATGACCAGCATGGCCGACATCCCGGCCGGCACCGGCCTGGGTTCCTCCGGCAGCTTCACCACCTCGCTGCTCAAGGCCCTCCACAGCTACAAGAAAAACCTCGTCCACCCGGCCGAGCTCGCCGCCCAGGCCTGCTACATCGAGCTGAACCGCCTGCGCGAACCCATCGGCAAGCAGGACCAATACATCGCGGCCTACGGCGGGATCACCTGCTTCGAGTTCCAGCGCGACGGCAACGTCAAAGCCTGGCCCCTCAAGCTCTCCGAGGAGACCCTCTACAACCTCGAGGACAACCTCCTCCTCTTCTTCACCGGCTACAGCCGTTCCGCCTCGTCCATCCTCAAGGAACAGCACGACAAGTCGAAGCAGGACGACCAGGCGATGCTGGAGAATCTGCATTTCATCAAGGACCTCGGCCGGCAGAGCGCCGCCGCGATGGAGAAGGGCGACCTGCGCGAGTTCGCCCGGCTCATGGACGTCCACTGGCAGCGCAAGAAGGAGCGCAGCGGCAACATGAGCAACGGCCAGATCGACCAGTGGTATGAGACCGCCCGGGCCAACGGCGCCCTCGGCGGCAAGCTCATCGGCGCGGGCGGCGGCGGCTTCCTCATGTTCTACGCCGACGAGGACAAGGCGAAGCTCCGCCACGCCATGAGGCAGGCCGGCCTGACCGAAGTCCGCTTCCGCTTCGACTTCCAGGGCACGAAGGTGCTGGAGGGGTGAGGCCCCACTCACATTTAGCCGCTTTCACCTGTGAACAGCGACGAAGAGGAAATTCCACCATTCAAGGAGAGGACTCTAGGGGACGTCGTTAAACGATGTCTTGTGCTCTACGGGGTTCTCGGAGCCGGCCATGGAGTGCCGAGATCAGACGTGATCGAATGGCTTACGCGAGAGTCCTTACTGGATTCGATCTCGCCCCAAGAACATCTGCTGCTTCTCGGCAGCACTCCAACTCAACAACAACTTACCAACGCGACATGGCGGGCCGAGGCGCTAGTTCCTATCATATGGGCTTTGAATCTGTTTGAAGCGATACCTGAACCAACACGCCTTTGTGATCTTGAATTGATTCAGAAGAATATCCCTGAAATCGGGAGCTCGACTGCTTCCTTTGTTTCGGAAGCAAGACTTCGTTCTGCGGATCAAATTGCGGACGCCAACCACGAGATTTATCACATTCACTGGAGCGTTCGTGATGCGCGTTTATTTGGACGACCGATCCCCAACTCCCTAGTTCCAGGAGTAGTTCAGGAAAGACACTACGCGCTTAACTGGCTGATCGGATATTTGGATCAGGACTGGGACGACGTGACGACCGACACATGACATCGCTCGCCGACATTCCCCTCGCCATCCTCGCCGGTGGTCTCGCCACGCGACTGCGGCCGATCACGGAGACGATTCCCAAGTCGCTCGTGGCCGTGGCCGGGCGGCCGTTCATCGAGCACCAGCTCGAACAGCTCCAGCGCGAGGGCATCCGCCACGTCGTCCTCTGCGTCGGTTATCTCGGCGAGATGGTGCGCGATGTGGTGGGCGACGGCTCGCGCTTCGGCCTGCGGGTGGACTACTCGTTCGACGGCCCCAAACTGCTCGGCACCGGCGGCGCGCTGCGCCAGGCATTGCCGCTGCTGGGCGAGACCTTCTTCGTCCTCTACGGCGATTCGTATCTCCCCATCCCCTTCGCGCCCGTGGCCGAGACGTTCCTCAAGTCGGGCAAGCAGGGCCTGATGACCGTCTATCGCAACGAGGGCAGCCATGACACGAGCAACGTGGTCTTCACCGACGGCCGCATCCGCATCTACGACAAGAAGGCGAAGCTGCCCAAGATGCGGCACATCGACTACGGGCTGGAACTGCTCAAGCCAGCCGCCTTCGAGCCGTTTGCCGGCCGTGAAGCCTTCGATCTCGCGGAGCTGTTGCAGGACCTGCTCCGCCGCGACCAGCTCGCCGGACACGAAGTGCTGACGCGCTTCTACGAAATCGGCTCGCACGCGGGGCTGACCGAGCTGGATACGCTGCTGGCGAAGTAACCGGACAACGCGGACATCTCCTTCCGAGAAAAGAAAAACGCCCGGCTTTGCAGCCGGGCGTTTCAATTCTTGGCGGAACTTCCGCGGGTCCGATCAGGCGGCGGGAGTCGCGGCGACATCCTCGTATTTCGCGTTCTGGGCGAGGAGGTCGAGGACCTTCTCGTGGAGGATCTGTTCACCGACCTGGTTGATGCCGCCGTTTTCCTGCAGGTCCTTGGCCAGCTTCTCGGGCGTGGTCTGATACTGCGCGGCCATGGCCTGGATGCGCTGGACCATGTCGATCTGCTCGACCTTCACTCCTTCCTTCTCGGCGATGCGGCCGAAGATGAAGGCGGCCTTCACGCGCTCGCGGGCGGTGATGGTCGCGCTCTGGAAGATGTCGTTCTTCTGGGCCTCGATCGTCTCCTTGGGCACGCCGCGGCGCTGGTTCTCGTTGACGATGTTGTAGACGAGGTTGCGGGTCTCCTGGTTGACCATGCCTTCGGGCAGCTCGCATTTGACCGAGTCGAGCATGTGCTTGATGAGCTGGTCGCGGATGCCGCGCTTCTGGCGGCCGTTGCGGTCGTTCTGGAGTTCCAGCCGGACGGCGTCGCGGAGATTGTCGACGCTCTCGGTGCCGAGGGTCTTGGCGAACTCGTCGGTCAATTCGGGGGGGATCTTCTCCTTCACCTCGACGACCTCGATCTCGTAGGTGCCCTTCTTGCCGGAGAGCAGCGGCTGGACGAACTCCACGGGGAACTCGACCTCGATGGTCTTCTTGTCCCCGGCGGACGTGCCCTGGAGCTGGTTGCCGAACCCGGGGATGAATCCCTCGCCGTCGGCGGAGATCCAGAAGTTCTTCTGCTCGGTCAATCCCTTCGAAGCCGGGGCGATCTCGGTGATGGGCTTGCCATCAACGGTGCCGGTGTAGTTCACGACGACGAGGTCGGTCGCGAGCGCGGCCCGGGCGACGGTGTTGAACTGGGAACCACGGTCGCGGAGACGGTCGATCGCGCCGGCGATCTCGGCATCGCTCACGTCGGTCGACTCGCGCTTCACGGCGACGCCCTTGTATTCGGGCAGGTCGAAGTCGGGCGCGGTCTCGATGGTGGCGGCGAACTGGAGCGTCTGGCCCTTGCCGAACTGGATCTCCTCGATGTCGGGATAGCCGACGACGTTGAGCTTATGGTCCTTCACGGCCTGGCGGTAGGAATCGCCGATGAGCTTCTTCTTCACCTCCTCCTGGATCTGCGTCTCGAAACGCTTGGTCACCATAGCGAGAGGCGCCTTGCCTGCGCGGAAGCCGGGGAGCGCGACCTCCTTCTGGAAATTCTTGGCGACATCGTCGAACGACTTGTCGACGGCCTGGGCGTCGACATCGACGCGCATGAGCTTCTTGCAGGGGGCCAGCGTTTCTACGGTTACATTCACAATCAGACCTTTCAGTTGAACAGTGCCAAAAAGGGCGGCCGGAGAATCCGGGCACCCGACAACGGGTCGCGGAGGCTAGGTTTCGCGGTATTCACCGTCAAGCATGCCGTCCGGTTGGCTCTGTCCCATTCGTGCTCCTACTCGTTCTCTTAATCCGATTAAGACAAAGACTACGAATCCGGACCAAGAAACTACCGTCCGGATTTCCCGGGCCCTTACGCGGGGCGGATGACCGGAAGCGGCGGTGGCTCAGCATTTCGCGGACTTACGCTTCTTTCCGATCGTCCCGCGTTGCTCGGCCTTGCGGATGTAGTCGGGAGCAAAAGGGACTTGGCAGGAATTGTCCCCGAGGTCCGCCATCACGGGACCGATCCTCTCGGCGGTTTCCTTGGCAATGGCGGTCAAGGGCTGGACATGGCAGCCGAGCGCGATGATGAAGCCGTTCATCTGGTAGCGCACCACGTCGGGTGCCTGGTGCATCGACTTCTGGACGCGCTGGAGCAACCGCTTCAACGCGGCCAGATCGAGTCCCTCGTCAGGCTTGATTGAAACCAGGCTCGCCAATGTCGCCCATCCCACGACGGCGGTCAGCGGCGCCTTTGCATCGATCCATTCCACGGCCAGCTCCCAGCCGTGCGGGCTGCCGGCCGCGACCCACGGCACGGTCGCTCCGCAGAGCCCCCGGCAATAAGCCGCCTTCACCCAGCGCCGAAGATCGGCCTTCGTCATCTTCGCATCGTCGGCGATCAGTCCGGCCAGATACATCGCGTCGTAGTTGCCGGTGTCGTAGAGGTCGAGCGCGAGCCGGTGGTCCTTCTTGATGCGCTTCACGATCTTCTGGAGCTCGCTGATCTTCACTCCGAAGCAAGGCTCCTTCGCGCCGTGGTTGAAGAGGACGCGTTTGTAGCCGGCGCTTCCAAGGGGTTTTATCTCTTCGAGGATCTCTTTGGCGGTCATGGGCATTCTCCATTCGACGTGCGGCGGTTCAGTTCGGGCTGTCGAACTTCAGTAGGGACTCCGGGTTCCGCGGGCAACCGTTTTGTCCGCCGTCCAAAACCCGTTCACCGCATCCGATCCGCCAGATCATCGCTGTAGCCGGTGAGTTCGAGGAAAGCCGCACCGACCACTTTGCCCGCTCCATTGCGCACACGACAGGCGCCTTCCCAATACGAGATGCCGCACAGATCGCCCAGGAGTTCCTGGGCGGCGGCGAGCGGTTCAAGCCGGAGCACGCGCTCGGGTCCGTGGCCTTCCGGCACCCGGATCTCAATGCCGGCCGGATAGACGCCGCCGGTCACGGGGCTCTTCCATTGACCGATGGGCTTCCAGCCGAACTGCTCCGCTGGAACCTGGCGCACACGGCCTTCGCGATCGACGTGGGCCAGCGTGGAGAAGCGGTCGATGGAACCGTCTTTGCGCCGCAGGACGTAGATCATCAGCTCCGACCCGTCGTCGAGCTGCACCGCCGTCCAATCCCAGCCGACCTGGGCGCCGTCCAGCTGGCTGGAGCTGATCTCGTGGTCCATCCACGAGAGGCCGGTGACCTCGACCGTTTCGCCGCCCAGCCGGAGCGTGCCGCCCGTCTCCAGCCGCGTGAACGTCAGGTAATGGCTCACGGCGGAAGGATCGGAGCCTTTCCTGGAAACGCCGTTGGTTCCGAAGACGACGAGCGGTTTCGACGGCTTAAGCGTGAGGACGAATGCCGCTTCGGCCCGCACACCGCCGGTGAGCGTCATCGTTTCGGACTTCGGATCGGTCATGGTCAGCCGCCACGGGCCGTTGAAGACGTCGAGGCCGTTGGTCGAGGAACCGGCGTCCCAGCCGGAGCGGTTGATGCGTTCCTGGTGGAGGAACTTCCCGGAGCGTTCGTCGAGCAAGGCGATATGCGCGAGATAGAACTGGTCCGTGTTGGTCGCATTTGTAGTCCCGCCGGGAGCCGAGCGCCGGAAGAACGTCGCCTGATAGCCGAAGCGGCGGCCGTCCTTCGCGAAGAGGTGCCCCGTGACATACCACCACTCGATCTTGAACTCCGGATGGCTGCCGTGATCGCGCGGGAAAACGAAGTGACGGCCGGGCTGCGGGACCGCAAACCCGTCGGAGGTGAAGAGCGGAGTCGCAGCCGATGAAGCGAGAGGGAGAACGAGGCCGAGAAGGAGGAGGAACAACCAACATCGAACAACCCACATCGAACGCCTCAGAAGCGACGTCGCCATGCGGATGTTACTATGTTCGCTGTTCGATGTTGGCTGTTCGATGTTCATTGTTCCCAAAATCACTCCTCCCGATCCGCCGGCAGCGCCGCGCCCCAGCGTCCAACGAACAAGCCGACGCCGCTTCCCGCCGCCAGCACCAGCGCCATGAGCGCGCCCAATTCCAGCAACGGCACGTCGGCTTGGAGCGTCCAGCCGAAGGTCTGTTTGTTGATGACGAAGATCAGGAGCCAACCCAACGCCAGGCTTGTGACCAATCCGGCAGCGAGTCCCGCCGACGCCGTGAGCAGGCCTTCGACGGCCGTGGCGCGGGCGATCTCCGGATGCGTCATGCCGAGAGCGCGGAGGGTGGTCAGTTCATTGCGTCGTTGCAGCAACAGGCTCGCGAGTGTCATGGCCAGGCCGATGACCGCGACCATCACGCCGATGAACTCCAACGCGTAGGTGATCGAGAATGTCTGCCGGAAGATGCGGAGGATCTCGCGGCGGATGTGGCTGTTCGTGAAGACAGACAGTCCGGGGTTTTCGCCGACGAGTTCCGAGCGGACGCGGTCGGGTTCCACGCCGGGCTTGAGCTTAAGGATGATACTGCTCGCGAGGTCGTTCTGGAACCACTCCGCCATGCGGAGGCGTTCGGTCACGATGGAGCCGCGTTCGTTGCCGTAGTCCGCGAAGACGGCGGCGATGCGGACGCGCTTCGGGCCCGAAGGCGTCGGCAGATCGAGCGCATCGCCGGCTTTTTTCTGGAAACGTTCGGTGAAACTTTCGCTGACGAACACCGCTTCGCCGCGGTTGGCAGCGGCGAAGTCCTCGGGCGACGGAGGCTTCATCCACGCGAGGTGCGCGTGCTTTTGCGCAAACGAAAGATCGGCGCCGACGAGCATGGTGGGCCCGCCGGGCAGGAGGATTTCACCGGCTTGGATGACGTTGGCCGCGAGGACATCGGGCCGGGCGACGATTGAGCGCCAGACGTTGGTAGAAATGCGGTTGTCGGTCGACGCGCTCTGCGCTCCTGCGCTCGACATGTAGAGGTCGGCCTCAAAGGTGCGCTCGATCCAGCCACGCATCGTCGTGCTGAAACTGCCGACAAGGATAGCCATGCCAGCCGTCATGGCGACGGCGCAACACAGGCTCGCGGCCGCCAACCGATGCCGTCCCGTCGGGGGCCGCACCTGCGAGATGGCGAGGCGAAGGAGCGGCGAGCGGAGGCCAAGGTCGAAACGTGAAGGTAGGGCGGGCATCTTGCCTGCCCCAGGTGACTCCTTGGCTCGGCCAGGCTGGAAGCGCTGCCCTACGTTTCCGCCGCTCAACAGCCGGGAGATTCCGTGCAGCAATTCTCCGGCGAAGATTCCGCCGCTGAAGATCCAGCAGAGCGCCGCGCCGTAGCCGCCCAGCGGGAAACGGATGCCGCCGTCGAAACGGAGCGGCGGCAACAGCGCCAGCGCGACGCCGATAAACGCCAGCGCAAAAGCCAGCGGGCGGCTTCGCAGCGCCCATGGCCCCGGTGCGGAAGATCCGCCGCGCACGAGCAACTGCGCCGGCGGCGTGGTGGCGGCGGATTGCGCGGGAGCGATGCCCGCCAGCACTCCGGCCACCACCGCGAGCGCCACGGCCAGCAGGATCTCCGTCGGCGTGAGCGCGGCGGATTCGGCGGACGTCGCATGGTAGAGCGCGTTGACCGTCTGCCCGACGACCCGCACCGCCACCTGCGCGCCGATCCAGCCGAGACCCGCGCCGAGGATTCCTCCGACCAAACCGAGCGCGGCCGCCTCCAGCAACCACGCCCGCCGGACGAGCCCTTCCTCCACCCCGAGCGAACGGAGGATCCCGATCTCGTCGCGCCGCCGGATGACTGCGCCGTCGAGCGCCTGGAAGATGAGGTAGAGCCCGACGAGCAAGGCGATGAGCGAAAGGATCGTGAGGTTGAGCCGGAAGGCGCGCGTCATCATCTCGCCGCTCTCACGCCGTTGCGTGGGCGACTCGATCTGCCACCGGCCCTGCGACGCGGCGTCGAGAAGGCGCTTCACCTCGGCACGGCGCAGGTCCATGTCGCCGCCGGGTTCCAGGACGAACTCGACGCGGGCGATGCGATCAGGCCGGCCTGAGAGTGCCTGCAACGCCGGAAGGTTCATCACGAGCATCGAGACCGGCGCGTTCGGACGCTCGGGATTTTCCGGAATCACACCGGCGACTTCGAGGCGGAGGACGCTTTCATTGATCAGCAGCGCGAACGAGCCGCCGACAACCAGCGCCTTCTCCCGGGCCAACGCCTCGCTGATGAAAACGGCACGAGGATGGTTGAACATCTCCCAGAACCTGTTGGTCACCGAACCGGGCGACGCGGCCGACTGGTTGAACCACGACCGTTGAGCCGTGGCACGGGCGGCGGGCTTCGCGGCGGAACGGACGTTCTGGATGCCGATGAGGTCGACGCCGAGGATCTGGTAGGTGCGGCGCTGGCCGATGGGTTCATCGGGCGATTTCGGCGGTTCGGTGGCGGTGGTCTCGGCGATGGGAATGATGTGGACCGCTTCGGCGCCGAGCGCGCGGCGCAGCTCGGGAAGGATCGCGTCGTTCAATCCGCCGGACGGGCTCTTCAGTATCCAATCACTCTGTTCCGTCAGCAGGTCGGTGAAGTTGCGGAAGCTGGCCAGGACGGCGCGGTTGGCCAGGCGGATGGAGAAATAGACCGCGACTCCCAGCGCAAGGATCAGCACCAGCAGACCGGACTGCCACGGCGCCTCCTTCCAATGCCGCAGGCTGAACCGGCGCAACAGCAGCCAGAGGATGGCACCGCGGCCGGAATGCTTTTTCTGCGGAGATGTCGGGTGGCTTGTCAGCAACTGGACCGATACAGGGACGGCGGCCCAGCGGCAACCGGTGCCTTGGGGAATGACGACGCGCGAAGGCCGAGGGCCGAAGGAATGAAGAAGCCCGAGGACTCCTCAGCGTCAGCGGCGCGGAAAACAGTCGCCCGATGTTGTCCAGATCACCCGCAGCAGCGTGAGCGGTAGCGGAGTCTCCTCTGCCCCTGAAACGGACCATCCATTCCGCATCCGGACCTGCCTGCGTGGTCTGTATACGGAACTGGACCGGTGCCGAATCGGACCAGGCCTTATTTCGGCGCCTGCCCGACTGGCACCAGCATTGCTGACAAACCTCTTGCCGAAGTCTGCGGCCATTTCCCCAGAACAAGAATGGCTGAGCCAACGGCGTTGTGAGACGGACGGCCGAACCGTATCGTCTGTCGTATCGTCATGAACCGAATCGCCCCATGGCTTCGCCTGCTATGCCTCCTGCTGGCCACGGCCGCGTTCGTCGACCGGGCTTCTGCGGCGGTCTTCCAGGATACCTTTACCAACCGCGAGACCGTTGTCGGCTCCACCGGTCAGATCGACGGTTCGAACGCCGGGGCGACCAAGGAAGTCGGCGAACCGAATCACGCGGAGAGGACGGGCGGCCGCTCGGTCTGGATCTCGTGGACGGCGCCGACGAACGGGTTGGTCACGTTTACCACCGCCGGCAGCTCGTTCGACACGCTGCTTGGAATCTATTACCTCAAGTCGGGCACCAATTCCCCCCTTCTGCGCCTGCAGGACATCGCCGACGGCGAGGACGACGGCCCGCTCCTGACAAGCTCCGCCCAATGCGGAGTCAAAGCCGGACAGACCTACGAGATCGCGGTGGATGGTTATCGCGGTGCGACCGGAACGATCAGCCTCGCCTGGAACTTGATCACGTCCGACCTGCTCCCGCCGATCATTCTCGGCAAATCCTCCGACCAATCCACGACCAACGGCAGCACCCTGGAGCTGATGGTGAACTTCCAGCCGAGCGATTCGGTGGAGCTGGAATGGCTCTTCAACAACGAGGACCTGCACGTCCACGCCTCGAATCTCGTCATCAACGGATTCTCCGCGACAAACGTCGGGCAATACCGCCTGTCCTTTACGGCCAACAACGTCCGGCTGCTCAGCAATCCCATCGAGATCCAGATCAACTCCGAAGGCCAGATCACGACGCTCGCCCGCAACAAGCCCGAGGACGCCGTCGCGGCCCCGTTGATCGGGCAGACCTCCACCCGCCCGGTGCCGGCCGGCGGCCGCGCACTGATGGGCGGACCCGTCGGCGTGGCCCGGGGCTACAACGGCACCCAGATCTTCAGCACCACCTACGCGAGCCGCGATCCAGGCGAGCCAGTCCCGTGCGGCGTCACAGGCGGAGCGTCCTACTGGTTCGCCTACCAGCCGCCGACCAACGGCCTTGTCCGCATCAACACCGACGGCAGCAGCTACGACACCGTCCTGGCCATCTACACCTACAACGGAACGCTCACCGGATACGCGGACCTGATCCCCGTCGCCTGCGACAACAACGGCGGCACCAACGGCCTCAGCAGCAAGGTTCAGTTCGTCGCGGAGTTTGGACGGACCTACCTCGTCGACGTCGACGGCGTAGCCGGCGCCCGAGGCCTGGCGCGGCTGAACTACGAGCTGCTCACGCTTGGCTCCTCGCAGCTCCAACCGCCGGCGATCACCGCCCATCCGCAATCGCTGGCCACGCTGGTCGGACGCAAGGCCACCCTTTCGTCGGTCGCGCAGAGCCCGCTCCCCATGCGGCTCCAGTGGTATCGCAACGCCGTCCCCCTCTCCCAGCAGACGAACCCCGCGATTACGCTGAATGCGCCGCAGCTGTCCGACATCGGCTTCTATTCCATGACCGCCAGCAACGCCGACGGCGTGGCCGTCAGCAACCCGGCCCTCTTGGCCGTCACGCCCATCCCCACGCTTTCCATGTCGGCCCTCGGCGACCAGCTCCGCATTCCCCTGCCCAATCTGGGCGGCCTGGGCTACGCGATTGAATTCTCCGACAACCTCAGTTCGAGCAGCTGGCAGGCGTGGACCAATCCGACCATCAACGGACTCCTCGTCCTGACCAACAACCCCTCGGCCCCATCGCTCTACTTCCGCCTACGCATCCCGTGAACACCGCGCCCGAATCCACAGCCCCGTTCAGCTGCCTTATCGTCGACGACGACGACGGCTTCGCTTCGATGATGACCCAGGTCGTCCGCAGCGAGGGCGGCGAACCGGTCTGGGCCGGTTCCATCGAAGCCGCCCGCCAGCAGATCGCCCACCGGTCGTTCGACCTCGCCATCCTCGACAACCGCCTCCCGGACGGGACCGGCTACGAGTTCTATCCCCAGCTGATCCGGCAGTCGCCCAGCACTGTCGCCGTGATGATCACCGGCGCTCCGGAACTCGCCCACGCCGTCGAACTCACGCGCAACGGACTCTTCGACTACCTCACCAAACCCATCAGCGTCCCGGACTTCCAGGCCTGCCTGCGCCGGACGAAACAACGGCTCCACCGTCCGGAAATCGACGCCGCCACCCAGGAACTCGTCGGCTCGTCCGCCGTGATGCGCGACGTCGCCCTCCTGCTGCAACAAGCCGCGCGCCATCCCGAAGCCACCGTGCTGCTGCTCGGCGAAACCGGCTCTGGAAAAGACGTCGCCGCGCGCACGCTGCACCGCCTCACGCACGGTTCCGCCGATGCCAAGCCCTACGTCGCGCTCAACTGCTCGGCCGTCCCGGCGGAGATGTTCGAGGCGGAACTCTTCGGCAGCGAGAAGGGTTCCTACACCGGCGCGGATCGACGACGCGCCGGCCTGGTCGAGGCGGCCGAAGGCGGCACGCTCTTCCTCGACGAAGTGGCCGAGGTCCCGCTGGCCCAGCAGGCCAAGCTCCTGCGCTTCCTCGAGGCCCGCGAATATCGCGCGCTTGGCGCCACCGCCTCACGCATCTTCAGCGGCCGCATCGTGGCCGCTACGCACCGCAACCTGGCCGACGAGGTCCGCGCCGGAAGGTTCCGCGACGACCTCATGTATCGGCTCGACGTCTTCGGCATCCGCCTGCCGCCCTTGCGCGAACGCCTCTCGGACATCCCGGGCATCGCCGACCGGCTGCTCGGCCAACTCTGCGAGAAGTATCGCCGCCGCAAACCGCTTCTCCAGGACGCCGACATCGCGGCCCTGCAAACGCACCAGTTCCCCGGCAACGTGCGCGAGCTGCGCAATCTGCTGGAACGCTCGCTCCTCCGCACCGAGGAGAATGCGACCTGGATCAGCATCGACCTTGGCTGGCTTCGCGGCCGGCCTTCGGCTTCGTCGCCCGTCATCCCGACGCCGCCTGTCGCTCCAGCCGCACCATTCGCCGCGCCATTCGCCGCGCCGGTCAACGGTTCGGCTTCGGCTGCTGAATCGCCACCGGCTCCGGGCCGCACGCTCAGTCCGCTGGATCTCCAGGAATACCGTTTCATCCAGAAGGTGATGATCGAGGAGAAGGGCGGCATCCGCCGCGCCGCGTCCAAACTCGGAATCACCCACCAGGCCCTGCTGCGTCGTCTCCAGAAGTGGCCCGAGCTGCGCGTGAATGGAACCAGCGGAGACGTTGCCGCCAGCTGATCCGTTTTCGTCCCACGGTCCGCCGTGGCCGCTGGCAGTCCTCCTGCTTCCGACCAAGCCAACCAACGATGTCGCGATCCTCTCCATGCGTGAACGAAGCCGGGCTCCGAACCCCGGCCTGGTCTGGCTTCACGCCGTTCCTCTTCGCCGTGGCCTGGCTGCTGACCGCGTCCTTTTCCTCCAAGGGCGCGGCGGCGGCTACCAACGCCGTCGCCAGCGTGACCCAGCTCGTGGAAGCCTCCGGCACGGTCGAGTTCGCCCCGGCTGGAACAAACGCATGGACCGGAGCCAAGACCGGCCAGGTTCTCCGGCCCGGCGACCGCATCCGCACCCGCGCCGACAGCCGGGCGACCATCCGCCTTTCCGACAAGAGCGTCGTGCGCATGGACCAGTCGAGCACGCTGGAGATCCAGCCTCCAAGGTCCGCACCGGCACAACACCGCTTCCGGCTGCCGGGCGGTTCGCTCTTTTTCCTGAACCGCGAGAAGCCCTCGAACATCGAGTTCGAGACGCCGCTCACCACCGGGGCGATCCGCGGCACCGAGTTTCTCCTGACCGCCAACGACGCTTCCGGTGAAACCCTGCTCGCCCTCTTCGACGGCGCCGTGGATCTCGCATCGCCATTCGGCAACGCATCTCTTCGCGGCGGCGACCAGGCGCTGATCCGCACCGGCGAAGCGCCGCAAGTCAGCGCCGTATTGCCGACGGTGAACCTGATCCAATGGTGCCTCTACTATCCGGCCGTGCTCGATCCCGACGACGTGTCGTTCGATGCGGAGGAATCAGCCCGGCTTGCGGATGTGCTCGCGGCCTACCGAAGCGGCGATCTGCTCGGGGCGCTTCGTTTGATCGAAAGCCAGCCGGACAACCTGCCTGCCGCGCGACCGCTTCGGGCCGCCTTGAAGCTGGCCGTCGGCCAGGTGGCTTCGGCCGAAACGCTTCTCGACAATTCTACCTCCGCCACCGCCACCCACCGGGCGCTGCGCGATATCATCGCCGCCGTTCGCCGGCAGCCGTCGACCAATCCCGCGCCGACCACCGCCAGCGAATGGCTCGCGCGGAGCTATCTCCTGCAATCGCAGGCGAAGCTGACCGAAGCATTGGGCGCCGCGCGCAAGGCTCGTGAACTTCGGCCGCAGTTCGGCTTCGCCTGGGTCCGTGAGGCGGAACTGGAATGGAGCTTCGAGCATCGCGCCGCCGCGCTGGCCGCGTTGGCCCAAGGACTGAAGCTTTCGCCCAAGCACGCGCAGGCGCTCGCGCTCCAGGGCTTCATCGCGCTGGAAGCCAACCGATCCTCCGAAGCGCTGGAACGCTTCGATGACGCCATCGCCCTGGATGCCGCGCTCGGCTCCGCGTGGCTCGGGCGTGGCCTGGCCCATGCGAAGGCCCGCGACTTCGAGGCCGCGCGCCGCGATTTCCAAGTCGCCGCCGCGTTGGAACCGCAACGCAGCCTCTTCCGCAGCTACCTCGCCAAAACCTTCAGCGAACTCGGCGACGACGTTTCCGCCGCGAAGGATTTCCACCAGGCGAAGGCGCTCGACGCGAAAGATCCGACACCATGGCTCTACTCGGGGCTGCACCTCCAACAGCAGCGGCGGTTCAACGAATCCGTTCGCGATCTTTCCCGCTCGATCGAGCTGAACGACAACCGCGCCGTCGTGCGGCCGGGCCTTCTGCTGGATCGCGACCGCGCCGTCCGCAGCGCCGATCTCGCCGCGAGCTTCGAGGCCGTGGGGTTGGAAGAGCCGGCGCGTCTGGCTGCGAGCCGGGCGGTGGAATCGGACTACGCCACGTTTTCCGGACACCTCTTCCTGTCCGAGAGCCTTCGCCGCCGCACCGAGGGCAACGCCTACGACCTGCGCCTCGAAACCCCGCGCGAAAGCGAGCTGCTTGTGGCCAATCTTCTCGCCCCAGCCGGTGGCGGAAACCTCTCGCGGCTCCTGTCGCAGCAGGACCGGTTGCGCTTCTTCGACGCTCGGCCGGTTGGTTTCAGTTCGCTCACCGAATACCGCAGCGGCGGCGAATGGCTCCAGGACGCGACGTTGTTCGGCACGGTCAAGGATCTCGGCTACGCCCTCGACACGCGTTACGAGACGCGCGACGGCCCGGTCGAAAACCAGAAGTCCGAACGACTCCAGTTTTCGCTCCAGCTCAAACAGCAGCTCACGCCTTCCGACGGCGTCTATCTGCAAGCGGGCTATTCCGATGTCGATGCTGGGGACATTGCCGCCCACTACGATCCGTCGGCCGTTCCCGGCGGCGTCAATCCCGGCCTGCGCGTGACGGAGGAGCAGTTCCCCGGGCTGCTTGTGGGCCTGCATCATGAGTGGTCGGCGGCCAGCCATTCGCTGATCCTGATCAGCCATCTGCAAGACCGGCTCCGGCTTTCCGATCCGCAACCAACGGTTCCATTCCTCCGCTACACGGCGGGCAACATCGCCTACGTCGACACGGTGCCGGTCCTGTCGCTGGCCAATCGAAGCGACTTCAGCCTCACGTCGGCGGAGGTCCAGCAGATCTGGCAAAACGAACACCACGGCCTCGTCGCCGGCGCGCGTTTCCAGACGGGCAGCGTCAAGGGCCGTCTCGGCATCGAAGGATTCTTCGGACCGCTGACCGACGATTCCATCCGGCCCGACCTCGAACGGTGGAACGCCTATCTCCGCTACCAGTGGAGCCCGTTCCGATCGTTGCGCATCAGCGCCGGACTGGCCTTCGACCATCTGCGCTATCCGGCCAATGCGGACTTCGCCCCGCCTTCCGCCGATGAGGAGACGCGTTCGTCCTGGTCGCCAAGTGTCGGCGTGACTTGGGAACCGTGGACCGGAGGCAGTTTCCGCGCGGCCTACGCGCAGTCGCTCGGCGGGCTCTACTTCGACAACAGCGTCCGGCTGGAACCTGCGCAGCTCGCCGGTTTCACCACGGCCTACCGCAGCTTGATCCCGGAGTCGGTGGCGGGGCTGGTTCTAGGGACGCGCTTCGAGACCTGGGGTGTCGGCTTCGATCAAACTTTGGCCGGCACGACGTTCTTCGGCGTCAGCGCCAACCTACGGCGTTCGGACGCGTCGCGCAGGGTCGGCGTCCTCACGAACTCCACGCCGTTGCCCATCGCGGACTCGCCGTCGCAGATCCGGCAGAGCCTCGACTTCGAAGAACGTTCGCTCGCGGTCCACGTCGCCCGCCTCATCGGCGACCGCTGGTCCGTGGGCACACGCTACGAGCTGGCCGAAGCGGAACTGGCCGGTCGCTTCCCCGGAATCCCGGCAGGCACTCCGGGACTCGTCGCCTTGGAGCAGGACAACCGAGCCGTGCTCGGAAGGCTCCAGCTCTTCGGCATCTTCAACCACGAGTCCGGCCTCTTCGCCCAGTGGCGTTCGGAGCTGTTGCATCAGCGGAGCCACGGCTACGCGCCCAACCTCGCGGACGACACCTTCTGGCAACACCACGCCTTCATCGGCTACCGCTTTCCGCGGCATGCTGCCGAAGTGCGCCTCGGCATCCTCAACCTGACCGATCAGGACTACCGGTTGAATCCGCTCAACCTCACCGGCGACCTGCCGCGCGAACGGACCTTCACGGCGCAGTTCCGGTTCAACTTCTAGCCCTCGACGGGACTCGCGTGAAACCGATGCCGCCGACATTCTCCGGCCGCTTGTTCCGCCGCGTTCTCCAGAACCATGCCCGCTCGCTCGCCGATCTTGCCACTGGCCTCCTGCTCGCGCTGGCCGGCGGCTGGCTGATGTCGAACTCCTCCGCCACGGGCAGGGCTTTGGTCCGGACGAGCTACGACGCTTCGCTTCTGGCCGTCGCACCGTTCCGGCCGTCGTTGGCCGGATCGCCGGTCGTCATCGTCTACCTCGACGCGCAGTCGTATGAACGCGAAGGGCAGAACCCCTCGCTGCCGTGGGACCGGAAACTTCACGCCCGGCTCCTTGACCGTCTGAGCCACGCGGGCGCGAAGCTCGTCGTCTTCGACATCCTCTTCGATCGGCCGGGGCGCGACCAGGAAGCCGACACGGCCCTGGCCGCCGCCATCCGCCGCAACGGGCGCGTGGTCCTCAGCGGTGAGCTCACCCGCACGGGCTCCTCGCCCGAAGCGGCCGATGGAGCGGTTCAGAACGTCGTCACGCCGCCGCTGAAACTCTTCCGCGACGCGGCCGCCGGCTGGGGCCTGGCCAATTGCATCATCGATCCCGACATCATCGTCCGGCGCCATTTCACGGGCTTCGATGCGGATGGCGAGCCGTCGCTCTCCACGGCCGCCGCACGAAATCTGGGAATCAAATCTTCAGGAGAACGCGGCGACCGCTGGCTGAACTACTACGGCGGGCCGCTGAGCGTTCCCTACCGGAGCTACAGCGACGTGCTTTCGGGCGATGTGCCCGATGCGGAGCTGAAGGACCGGATCGTTTTCGTCGGAGCCCGGCCCACGACGGGAGGGTTTCCGGATCGACGGGACGAGTTCCGCAGTCCGCTGATGCCCTTCAGCCGAGAGGTGTTGATGCCGGCCGTCGAAGCGCATGCGGTCCAGATGCTGAACCTCGTCCGGGGCGACTGGCTTGAGCGTCCGCCTGCTTGGAAGGAACGGACTGGGCTCCTTGTATCCGCGTTCGGTCTGGCCTGGTTGCTGTTCCTCTTCAGGCCGCTTCAAGCGGCACTCGTGGCCTTGGTCCTGGAGATGGCATTGATCGCCGGAGTGGTTGCACTGCTCCTCCACCAGCACGTCTGGTTTCCGTGGCTCCTCGTGGCCGTGGTCCAGATCCCCGGTGCGTTGGCGGGTTCGAGCCTGTTCCGCACGGTGGAATGGCTGCGGCAGAAACGCGTGTATGAACTCCGCCGCCGCGAGGACGAATCGAAGATCCGCGAGCAGGCCGAACTCATCGACAAGGCGCAGGACGCGATCCTCGTCCACGATCTCGACGGCCGCGTCACCTATGCCAATCCCGGCGATGAACGGCTCTACGGTTTTTCGTTGGACAAGCTGCGGCGGCTAGATCCTGAAGCCGCCCGCTTCGGCACTAATTCATCGCTGGTCCGCACAGCGCGCGAAACCGCCCTGGCAAAGGGCGAATGGCTGGGGGAACTCCACCAGTCGGGCACCGGCTCCAGGCCGATCATCGTGCAGAGCCGGTGGACCTTGATCCGGGATTCCGCGGGCAACCCCAAGGCGCTGCTTTGCGTGAACACCGACATCACCGAAAAGAAGCGTCTCGAAGCGGAGTTCTTCCGCGCCCAACGGATGGAGTCGATCGGCGCCCTGGCCAGCGGCATGGCCCATGATTTGAACAACGCGCTTTCGCCGATCCTGATGGGCGTCCAACTGATCCGGGGACGCGTGGCGGACGAGGAGCTGCTGCGGATGCTCGAAGTGATGGAGACCAACACGCATCGCGGCGCGGAGATGGTCCGGCAGGTCCTGATGTTCTCGAAGGGCCATGGCGGCGCGATGGAGCCGGTCGATCTGGGACCGCTGATCCGCGAGATGGAGGCCATCGCGCGGCAGACTTTTCCGAAATCGATCCGGGTTTCGTCGTTCGTGGCCACGGATCTCTGGCGGACGACCGGCAATCCCACCCAGCTGCACCAGGTGCTGCTCAACCTCTGCGTGAACGCGCGCGATGCGATGCCGGAGGGCGGCGAGCTTTCGCTCGCGGCGGACAACGTCGCCCTCTCGGCCGAGGAGGCGGCCGCGTGGCCGGGAGCGCAGGCCGGCGACCATGTGCTGCTGCTGGTTACCGACAGCGGCACGGGCATCCCGCCGGAACTGCTTCCGAAAATCTTCGAGCCCTTCTTCTCCACCAAGGCGCCGGACAAGGGCACGGGACTCGGGCTTTCGACCACGATGCGCATCGTCAAGGCGCACGGCGGTTTTGTGCGGGTGAAAAGCCAGCCGGGCGAAGGCACGACGTTCGAGATCCATCTCCCGAAAGCGCCGCCCGCCGACACCCGTGGGACCAACGCCAAGTCCGCAGTGTCGCCGAGGGGCGCGGGCGAGCTGGTCCTGTTCGTGGACGACGACCAGTCGGTCCGCGACATGGCCTGCGCTTCCCTGAAAGAACACGGCTATCGCGTCCTCGCCGCCGCCAGCGGGCTGGAGGCCCTGGCTGCAGTGGAGGCGCACCGCGACGCGGTCGACCTGGTGCTGCTCGACCATGAAATGCCCGGCATGGATGGCGCCGCCGTGCTGAGATCCATCAGATCATCCGGCTTTCGGATGGCGGTGGTCCTCATGAGCGGCGGCAGTCCGGCGTCGATGGGCCCATCGACGGCTCCCGAGGCGTTCCTCGCGAAGCCGTTCCCTCTAGACGAACTCCTGCGCGTCGTCCACGCCGCCCTGCGCGGCCGGCGCTGATCCGCTACCAGGCGGACTTCAGGCGGCGGAGAACCCAGCTGGATATGCGATGCCTGCAAAGATGGCGGGTGGTTCGTCAGCAACTGGACCGATACAGGGACGGCGGCCCAGCGGCAACCGGTGCCTTGGGGAATGACGACGCGCGAAGGCCGAGGGCCGAAGGAATGAAGAAGCCCGAGGACTCCTCAGCGCCGGAGGCGCGGAAGACCATAGCTCCGGGCGTGAGCCCGGGGTTGAACAGGTGAGGGATGCGAGCTCCGGAGGAGCGGAAGAAAGACGCCTGTCGCTCCTCCGGAGCTTGAACGCTCGGACAACCAACCCACAGCTCACGCCGCGGGCTACTATCTTCCGCACCTCCGGTGCTCAGAATCGGGTTTGAAAACACTCCCCAGCCACTTCGCTATCGGTCCTGGCCCCGTCATTCGCGATAGAAGAAGCGCCCGCTGGCGGCCGCGATCAAGAAGACAATCTTCTTGAATCCCTGCGCCCGCACGGTGGCTTGGATTTCATCCACTTTCATACCCAGCTCGGGCTCGTGGAACTGGTGGCGCATTGGCTTTCCGAGAATGACGACAGCCAAGTCTTTCTTGGGATTCGCTATGGCCAGGGCGGCCGCCATATCTTGCTCGGTGGTGGAGGTGGAGTCGGCCCATTCGCTCGTCCAAACGCGGATTCGGTCAGGCCTCTCGAAGTCGATAATAAGGTCCGCCTCACGCTCCACCAGGAAGGCCCGGTCTGACTCAGCCCTCATTTCCTCGTGAGTCCACACACGTTTCGCTGCGATCGGCCGGGGATGTGTGCAGCCGACTGAGCCAACAAGAAGCACTGCCACCGAGAGAGGCTGAAGAGCGGTTGTGACGAGTCTCATGGATTGGCCCGGGGCGGGTTGATGCGCCGAAGTTCGCTGCGCACGAGCAGGCCGGAAGGGCTGATCTCGTTCGTCGGCCAGCGGCCAAGCGGGTTTGCCTTGGGCAGGAGCGCGGCGGTGGTTTCGTTCTTGTCGGTGATGGACCAGTTGCACCAGCTGAGCCGGTTCTGGTCCATGAAGTCCCACCAACGGCGGGTCTCGATTTCGTCAAGCTTGCCGGCTCCGTTGGCTTCACCGGTGCCCCATTCGGTCACGAAGACGGCCGCGCCATTCGCCAGCGCTGTCCGGGCCTTTTGACGGAGGGATTCGCGATGGGTGCCAGCGTAGAAATGGAGCGTGTAGGCGAGGTTGGTTCCCTTCACCGGATCGCGCGCCGCCTTGTCCACCTCCTGCGACCAGCTCTGCGTGCCGAGAACGATGAGGTTGTCGGGATCGATGGCGCGGATCCTGGCCACGAGGGCTTCGTGGTAGGGCTTGATGACCGTGCTCCAGTCGTGGTCTTTCAACGGTTCGTTCCACGGCTCGTAGATGATGTTCGGCAGCTTGCCGTAGGTGCGGGCGATGTCCTCGAAGAACGCGATGGCCTGGGCTTGGTGCTGATGGGCGGTGTGGCCGTGCCAATCGACGATGACATACATCCCGCGGTCGATGGCCGCCTGGATGACTGCCTTTGCCTTGGCGGTTTCCTTTTCGGGATTTCCCAGCACACCGTCCTGTGTTGCGCCGACCGCCACCCGGACGACGGAGCAGTTCCAGTCGTCGCGCAGCCAATGGACGACGTTGCTGTTGTAGAACTGGCCCTGCCACTGGCTCCAGAAAAGCGACATTCCCTTCAGCACTGCGGGCTGTCCGGACCGCCCGACAATGCGGTTGCGTTCGACACGGAGCGCTCCATGGATTTCGACGGGCGTAGGCGCGGCATTCGCGACGGCGCAGGCAACTCCCAGCAGAAGCAGGACGACGAAATGTTTCATGGTTTCAAAATGTCAGTTGCCGTCCGGCTTCGCGGCCGAGGCGACTGGGCTCGCGGGAACCTTGAACGCATCCACGGGATCGGGCTTGGCTGGATCGTAGGCGGCCACGTCGGCCGTGAGGAACTTCCCAAGATCGAGCTTCGCCGTCTTGATGCCTTCGACGACGCACTTGGCGAGTTGGTAGCTGCCGTAATTGTTGTGATGGGTGTTGTCGCCCGGCGCGAAGGCCTTTTTGGCATAGTCCTTCCCGTTCGCCTCCAATGCTTCGTAGAGCGGCTTGCTCATGGCGTGGAGATCGATCAACGGCACGCCTTCCTCGCGCGCGACTTGCCGGACGGCTTCCGGATAGTCGCCGAGGTTGCTGACGATGCGGCCTTCGGCGTTGAAGTTCCGGCGTTGCACCGAAGTGATAAGAACGGGTTTGCCGCCACGCTTCCGGATCTCGGAGACGTAGTGCTTCAGGTCGGTCTTGTAGCTGGTGAAGGCCCCGATGCCATCGCCCTTTTCCTTCTGGTCGTTGTGTCCGAACTGGATGAACGCGAAGTCGCCGGGCTGGATAAGGCTGAGAACTTTTTCGAGCCGGCGGGCGCTGCGGGAACTGCGCAGGGATTCTCCGGACTCGGCGTAATTGGCCACGGCCAGGCCGGGCTTGAAGAAACGCGGCAACATCTGGCCCCAGCTGTTGTAGGGCTCTCGCGGCTGGTCGGTGACGGTGGAATCGCCGAGCAGGAAGAGCGTCACTGCATTCGTCGCAGGCGTGACGGTCATCGACTGGACGGCGGGCCGTGCGCCGCTGAATTCGAGCGTCAACCGGTTGTCCCAATGGAGGTAGGCGTTCTCGCGCGGCTTGAGCCGGACCGGATCGCCGCCCGCGATGACCGGGGTGCGTATGTTGACCGTGAAACTCCGCATCACCGAAGCGCCTTTGGCCGCGGGGACGTTCTCCAGCATGAGCCGCCGGGACTCGGCCTTCACCGTGGTCGTCGAGTCCGCCGCCGGATCTCCGAGCTGGACGGCCACGTCGTAGTTGCCCTCGGCCAATACGACGGAGAACAGGAACGGCTTCGGGTTCGCGGTGAAATTCGCGGATCCGTCGGCCGATCCATTCGTGGCGGGCTCGAAGCCGAATCCCTTTTCCGCGGAATAGAGATCGGCCGGCTGGACGACGAACCCGGCCTTCCCGGGTGTCGGGCGGAAGTTGAAGGCCCTCGATCCGGCGGGGGAAGCGCCGTGCGACATCGACACAAGGCCTGTGAGCACGGCGGCAATAAGAGGGATTTTCATGTGAGCGGCGGAGCGTTGCTCCCGAAGGTCTGCCACAGCCTTCTGCGGAAACGAGCGGCAAATCTCCGGGGGCGATGAACCCCGGCGTTGTCTGCGGAGAACGCGCTTGGTAGATCCCTTGCGCCAGCCATGAAGAATCTTTCCCGCCGCTCCTTCCTCCGCCGCAGCGCCGTTGCCACGGCGGCGACGGCCATTTCGTTTCCCCATGTCCGCGCGGCCGAAAGTCCGGCGCTGGGGCAGGGTGAATTCCGTTACCGCGTCGTGCCCGGCTGGGGCGATCTCGGCGCAGGGACTCCGGTGAACGATTGCCACGGTCTCGCGATCGACCGCGAGGGCCACATCGTGCTACTGACGAACGAAACGAAGAACAACGTCATCGTCTACGACCGCAAGGGCCGACTCGTTCACAAATGGGGCACCGTCTTTCCCGGCGCGCACGGCCTCTCGCTCGTAAGCGAAGGCGCCCGTGAAGTCGTTTTCATCACCGACCTGAACCGGCATCTCGTCGTGAAGGCCACGCTCGACGGCACCATTCTCAACGAATGGACGTTGCCGAAGGACACCGGGAAGTATCCGAAGGAGGCCGACTACAAGCCCTCGTGGACGCTGCATCTGCCGGACGGCGGGTTCTTCGTCCTAGATGGCTATGGGCGCGACTACATCCTGCACTACGGACCGGACGGGAAGTTCCTCCGCATCTTCGGCGGCGCCGAGGGCGGCATCGTGCATTGGGGACCACATGGCGGCATGATCGACCGCACCTCGTCGGGCGACGACACGCTCCTCATCGCCATGAGCGACCAACAGCATCTCCTGCGACTCTCCACCGACGGAAAGAAGATCGGACAGGTCGATCTGCCCGGCGGAAACCCGCGCCAGATCCGCAGGGTGAAGGACCACTACTTCGTCGCGCATCTCGGCGACAACTGGCCCAAGGACCGCGAATGCCGCGGCTTCGTCTCCGTGCTCGACCGTTCTCTGCGAGTCGTCTCCAACATCGCTGGCACTGCGCCGAGCTATGACGACTTGGGAAAGCTCCGACCGATGGCGCATCAGGAGGAAGCCTTCCGTCATCCGCACGACCTCATCGTCGATTCGGACGGTAGCCTCTACGTCGCCCAGTTCGCCTCCGGCAAAACCTATCCGGTGAAACTGGAGCGTCTCTGAAGCACACACGCAGCGCGCGCTTGACCGGACATTCCGTTGAGGAAGGATCCGCCCACCTTCCTCACACCGCATCCCAACATGAAGACATTGCCCCAATCCCTCGCCGGCCTCGCGCTCGTGTCGCTGGCCGCCATCTCCTTCGCCGCCGCGCCCGCCGCCAAGCAGCCGGAACCCACCGTGATCACGCCCGGCACCGCGGGTTCGCCGCCGTCCGACGCGATCGTGCTCTTCGACGGCAAGGACCTGTCCGCGTGGAAAAGCGAGGACGGCAGCGAGCCGAAATGGAAGATCGAGAACGGCTACGCCGAAGTCGCCGTCAAAGGCATCCTGACCAAGCAGGAGTTCGGCGCGATCCAACTGCACATCGAATGGGCCACGCCCGCCGAGGTGAAAGGCGACGGCCAGGGCCGCGGCAACAGCGGCGTCTACTTCCAGGGCCGCTACGAGATCCAGGTGCTCGACTCCTACAACAACAAGACCTACCCCAACGGCCAGGCCTCCGCGTTCTACCTGAACAGCGCGCCGCTCGTGAACGCCAGCCGCAAGCCCGGCGAATGGCAGACCTACGACATCGTCTTCCACCCGCCCAAGCCCGACGGCGACGGCAAGGTTGCCCCCGGCTCGTTCACCGTGCTCCACAACGGCGTGCTGACGCAGGACCACATCCCGGTGAAGGGCGATGCCACCACCTCCGCCAAATTCGCCGGCGCCACGCCCACCGGACCGTTGATGCTCCAGAACCACGGCAATCCGGTCCGCTACCGCAACATCTGGGTCCGCAAACTCGACTGACGTTGCCTCGGACCGCCATCGCTTCATGAAGAACCGCCTCGCATCCCTCGTTTCGATCATCGGCGGAGTCGCCTTGTTGGCAGGCGTTGAATCCGCTTCCGCACAACGCGCCGCGCCCATGGTCGTCCGCTCGCCGGAGATGGCGGACGACGGCCGCGTCACCTTCCGCCTGCGCGCACCCAAGGCCGCAGAGGTGAAGCTCGTCGGACAATGGTCCGGCGGCCGGGCGACGATGACGAAGGATTCCAACCAGGTCTGGAACGTGACGCTCGGCCCGGTGCCAGCCGGCGTGTGGGAATACAGCTTCTCCGTCGACGGGATGATGATGATCGACCCGCTCAACACGGTCGTAAAGCCGCAGCGCGAACCGCGCGTAAGCATACTCCACGTTCCAGCCAAGCCGCCCGCGATCCACGATCGCCAGGATGTCCCGCACGGCGCCGTCCGCACGCAGATCTACACCTCGAAGTCCCTCGGCCGCGTCCGGCCCATCACCGTCTACACGCCGCCGGGCTACGACCAGAAGACCACCGAGACCTTTCCCGTGCTCTATCTCCAGCACGGCATGACCGACAACCAGGATTCCTGGACCCTCCACGGCAAGGCCCACTGGATTCTCGACAACCTCATCGCCGCCGGTCGCACCAAGCCGATGATCATCGTCATGCTGGACGGCCACGCCTACCTCGAGGACGTGGGCCCGAACGGCTTCGTGCAGAACGCCGCCCAGCTCGAACGTGACCTGCTCGAGGACGCCATGCCCTTCGTCGAGGCGAACTTCCGTGTGAAGCCCGGCGCCGAGAATCGCGCGATCGTCGGATTGAGCATGG
>Ga0163144_10001590_pt1 | contig 53191 bp, 43 predicted proteins | sample OliLak19BULKMAT1_FD_123175 | JGI IMG/M metagenome (GOLD analysis project Ga0163144, IMG submission 123175) | Freshwater microbial mat bacterial communities from Lake Vanda, McMurdo Dry Valleys, Antarctica - Oligotrophic Lake LV.19.BULKMAT1 | ecosystem: Environmental > Aquatic > Freshwater >... | reverse complement strand
GAAGTCGTGCAGGTTGCCGAGCAGGAAGCGAAACGTGTTGCGGACCTTGCGGTACGCCTCCGACACGCGAGCCAGGATCTCATCGCCCACCCGCACGTCGCCGCGCCAGTCCGTGGACAGTGCCCACCAACGCACCACATCCGCACCATACTTGGCGATCAAGGTCAGTGGCGAGATCACATTGCCGATTGACTTGTGCATGGCGTGGCCCTTGCCGTCGAGCACCCAGCCGTGCGTGGCCACTCGCGTGAACGGCGCCGCATGCTCGGTGCCGACGCCGACCATGAGCGAGGAGTTGAACCAGCCGCGGTGCTGGTCGGGCCCCTCGAAATACACGATCTCGGCCTCGGCGCTCCTCGCTGCCTCCCAGATGGGCCGCAACTCGGGGTGCTGGATCTGGATCGCGCGGAAGGTCGAGCCCGAGTCGAACCAGACATCGAGCACGTCCGTCTCCTTACGGAACGGTCCGGAGCTGGCGCAGTGGCTGCAGCGGAATCCCTCGGGGAGGAAATCCTCGACCGGTCGCTGGTACCAGGTGTCAGAGTTCTCGCGCCGAGTCCACTCGGCTGCCTTGTGCATCACGCCGGCATCGAGCGTGGGCTTCTCGCATGCTTCGCAGTAGACGGCGGGGATGCCCACGCCCCACGAGCGCTGCCGAGACAGGCACCAGTCGGGGCGGCTCTTGACCGCCTCGCGGATACGGTTCAGCGAACTGGCGGGATCCCACTCGACGCGCTTCTCGAGGATGTCCACGCAACGCTCGCGATGGCCATCGTGGTCGATGATCATGAACCACTGGTCGGTGGCGCGGAAGATCACCGGCTTGTGACAGCGCCAGCAGTGCGGATACGAGTGATTGAATGTCGTGGCATGCAGCAGCCGGCCGGTCTCGCCGAGCCAGCGCACGATGTCCTCGTTCACATCGAGCACGCTGCGCCCGGCGAAGTGCGGCACTTCGGGCATGAGCTTGCCCGCCTCATCCACCGGGCACGAGATACCAAGCCCGCTGCGCTGGCCAACGATGAAATCCTCGGTGCCATGCCCGGGGGCGGTATGAACGATGCCCGTGCCATCCTCCATGCTCACATACGGCGTGCCGTCCACCACACGCGAGTCGTTGCCGAACGGGCCCTCGAAGGTGCTGTCGAGCAGGTCGCTGCCGTGGACCCGTCCCAGTTCCTCGGCCGACGCCCCCATGCGTTCGGCGATCGCCGCGAGACGGGCGACCGCAACGATCAAGGCGTGCCCGTTCACTCGAGCGATGGCGTACTGCGCGCGCGGATCTACCATGAGTCCCAGGTTGGCGGGTAGCGTCCAAGGTGTGGTCGTCCAGGCCACCGCGCTGACGTCCGGCCACGCGGCCAACGCGCCGGTCGCGTCCATACGGAGCGGAAAGCGCACGAGGATCGACGGGGAGGGGATGTCCTTGTACTCGATCTCGGCCATCGCCAGCGCGGTGCGGTCGGTGGGGCACCAGTGGATGCTGCGCTTGCCGCGTTGTACGAACCCTCGTGCGGTCAGCGCGGCGAAGGTCTCAAGGATCTCGGCTTCGAAGTCCGGCGCCATGGTGAGGTAGGGCCGCTCCCAATCGCCCCAGCCGCCCAGCCGCTTGAACTCGTCGCGTTGGATGTCGATCCACTTCTTCGCATATTCGCGACAGCCCGCGCGCAGCTCCAGGCGGTCGGGCTTCTGCTTCGCCGCGGCGAAGTCCTTGTTGACCTGGGTCTCGATGGGCATGCCGTGGTTGTCCCAACCCGGCACATAGGGCGCGTCGAAGCCCTGCAGCGAGGCCTGACGCACCGCAGCATCCTTCCAGATCTTGTTCGCCGCCGTGCCCATGTGGATATGGTTGTTCGAGTAGGGCGGACCGTCGTGCAGCAGCCAGGCCTTGGCGCCCTTGCGCCGCGCGCGCAACGCGGCATAGCGACCTTGGGTTTCCCAATCCGCCAGACGCTGCGGCTCTCGAGCGGCGAGATCGGCCTTCATCGGGAACTCGGTGACCGGCAGATTGAGCGTGTCGCGGAAGCCGGACTTCTTCGGCTGGTCGGACATCGAGTGGACCCCTTTCGGTGGGCAGCGAAGGCAACAGGAACGCCCCGCGGCGGGGACACCGCCATCGGGGCGAACGGGGTTCGCGTACCACCCGACTTCACGCGTGCCTCGCGGCATCGCGCCTCTTGAGCCACTGGGGCTCCGCCCACTCTCGGGGGGCATCCGTCCGCTCCTAGTGCGGCGCATCGCGCCGGTTCGGGCGGCGGCTCGGGGGTGATGTTCGCCGAGCGCAGTGGGCGCCGGGCTCACACCGCCCCCGGCTCGCTCTCGCCTTGCTCTCGGTTACTCGTCCCCGTCACAGCCTTGAGTCTCGTCTCGCGCGGCAATGTGCCACCGCGCGCGCGGGAGCGTCAAGCGCTCGGTTTAACGGCGCTTCTTCTTTGCCGGACGCTTGGAGGGCTTGGCGGGCTTGCCGTGTCCAGCCGACTGGAGCTTCGCGGGCTCGTAAGGGCCGCAGGCAGAAGCAAGCAGCAGGCAGGCCTGCTCCAAGGTGGGGCGATCCTCGCGACGCGCGAGCTGACTCAGATGCTCGAGCGGGTGAGCGGACTCGAGCAGCGCTTTGCACTGCCCGCGGTGCATCTGCGCGAGGACCGGGGGGGGAGCAAGGCGCACGCCCACCTCGTCCAGTCGCTTGAGGTCACGCGCCACGGCCTTCCAATCCAGCCGCGAGGACGCGGACTGCCAGCCCTCCTCGGTCGGCAGCAAGCCTCGCTCGACCAGCGAGTCGCGCAGCGAAGGCGCGTCGATCCGATGCTCGATCAGCGGGCCGCGCGCCGCCTGCGCCAGCATCCGCCACCATCGCTCTCGGGTCAGCGCGTCCTTTGGCTCGCCGTGTTCGGGCAGCAACGCCTCGTACTCCGCCCACTCGAGGTAGGGTCGCATCTCCGTGGTGTCGGCGCGGTGCCCGGGTAGGCGGGTCAGCACATATTCCATGGGCTCGATGAGCAGTGCCTTCTCCCAGCGTACCGTGGGGTCCGGCGCTCGACGCACTTCGAAATGCAGATGCGGTGTGCTGGCGCGACCGGTCTGCCCCACACGCGCGAGCGGTTCCCCCGCTGAGACGCGTTCGCCCGCCGAAACGCGGATGGTGCCTCGCAACAGATGCGCATACACGCTGTAGACCAGACCGCCATCCGGCACGCGGTGCGCGAGCACCACGTAGCCGCCGTAGCCATTGCTGGCGTTGGCCTCGGTGCGCACGACCAAGCCCGATGCGGCGGCCCGCACCGTGTCCCCGGCGCGACCGTTGGCCAGATCAGCGCCTTGGTGCGTGGCACGGCCCTGACTCCACTCGAGGCCGCGATTCTTGTTGAACGCCGGCACCTCACCGGCCTCGACGCCGAGCGCATAGCGGTGCCCCACGGGCACCTGCCACGCTCCGGCGACGCTCCAGCGCTCGGACAGCTCCGGGTGCACGGGTAACAACCCCGCGAGCAGCAGGGGCCCCGCGAAAGCAAAGGTGCGAAAGCTCCGTCTCAGCGCAACACCACGAGGCGGCCACTCGCACCGCCGTCGCGCAGGCGCGCGAAGTAGAGGCCGGGCGCGAGCGAGCGTGTGAGGTCGCTCGCGAAGCGGGCCTGCGAGGCATCCGCCGCGATCGCCACGCTCGCCACCCGTCGCCCGCCGGCGTCGATCAGGTCGATCGCGCCGCTCGTGCCCTTCGCCCAGCCGCTCAACTCGAGTGTCTGCCCGGGTCGTAGCGGGCTCGGACCGAGTGCGAGCCGTGGCGAGCGTGGAGTCATGGCGCTCGGTACGTCAGCGACGAAGCCGCCATCCAGTTGGCGGCCGCGCGCGCGCAGTCGCAGGCCGGCAGGCACCGCACTCTCGTAGAGTACCGAGGCATCTCCATTGGAGATGGGCAGGATCGCGAGGGCCGAGCAATCGCCGTCATCGCCTTCGCTCACTTCGGTCGCGCGGAAGTCCCACCCCTTGCCCGCCCGCCACCGCTTGTAGCGCACCTGATGCTTGGAAAGTCCGGCGCGGTCGTAGATCACGTGCAGCCCGCCGACCAGATCCTGTGCCAGCCTCGGGGATTGCAGGCCGTCGCCCTGCGAATCGATCGTGGTATCGCGCGGAGCGGGCACGCCGATGCGCGGGCGTCGCTGGTAGTGGATCTCATTCACACCGCCGCCGCTCACCTGCCACACCACATGCAACGCGCCCGAGGTGTCCACGACGCCGGAGACCGAGGGCTGCGCGTTCGCGCTCTGCTGCGCGATCCGGAAGCGAACGGAGAGTCCCGAGTCCGGCGAGAAGCGCGCGCCCCAGACGGTGTGCTGCCCAGTGCCGCGGTCGGGCCAAAGCAGGAATGCCCGGCCGTCGGCGCCAGCGGCGATCATCGGCGGCGTGGGCAGGTCGTCGGCCCCGGTGACGGTGGTGGGTTGACCGAACGGCGCGGAATAGAGGAAACGCATGAATTGCAGCCGCGGTCGGTTCTCGACCTGCTCGAGCCACGCGAGGAACACGCGGCCAGAAGGGTCCGCAGCGAGCGCAGGTGATCCGCAGACGTTCGAGCTCTGGGTCAGCACGCGGACGGCTCCCCAGTTGCCGCGGATGCGGGCCCGATAGTGGATCTGGTCCGTGCCGCTGGCGCGGTCCGTCCAGGCCACGGCCAGATCGTTCCCGGGCAACAATGCGATGGTCGGTTCGGTGGCGGCCCTCGTTCCGGTGGAGATCTGAAGTGGCGCTCCCCAACTGCCGCCGTGCCGGCGTTCGCGCAGGAGCACCCGCGGGATGCCCGTGCGCGCGTCGCTGCGGACCAGATACTCGTCCCCCTGTGGCGTGATCACCGCGCGCGGCGCGGGTCCCAGATCGGCGACGGTCATGGACCCGGATTCGGTGTGATCCTCGAGCGCTCGCCAACCGGGTGCGCGCACGTGGAGCCAGGCCGAGATGGCGGGGCCGACCTGCGTGATGTCCTCAATCGAGAGGTTCGTGACGGCGCCATTGATAGCGCGCAGCGGGGGTGAGGTTTCGTCGTCGATCCGAGTGCGTCCGAGTGCCCCGGGGAAGGGGTCGGAAGAGTCGCCGCGGTTCGCCCCGCGGCCCAGATCGAAGTCGCCATCGGCCTCGAGGATCCGTACGCCCGGAGTGGGTCCGGTGTTGATGCGATTGGCGGCGAGACGCTGGCCGATGAGCGCCTCATCCACCTGATAGACCACGAGCCCGCCCTGCAGCAGCGATCGATCGAAGCTCTCGCGTCGGCGATTCTCGAGGAAGAAATGCTCGGAGTTGACCTCGCCCTGGAACCAGAAATCCACAACCGGCCCGCCATTGGCGAGCGGCGCGAGGGTGAGCAGCGTGTCCGCGGTGGGACGTAAGCGCTCGGCCCATCCCAGGAACAGCGTGGGCCAGGCGCCCAGATGGACGGGCGATTCGGGGCTGCGGTTATCGCCGCCGTATGCGCCCGTCGACATGAGCGACCAGTTGCCCGGTCCCACATTGACCCCTCCTCCCAGGGAGGTGGTGTCGTACAGGTCGGGCAGTCCGAGCGCATGTCCGAACTCGTGGCAGTACACACCGATCTCGGACAACGAGCCGGGATGGAACGCGGAGAGTTCGGGCAGCACGGTGAAGCGATCGATCCGGATCTTCTGGGTGAACGAGCCCGGCACGAAATCGTCGGTCTCGATCGCGGCACCATTGCCCCAGCCGGTCGAGGCGCGCGAGGTGATCGACCAGAGGTTGCGCGTGCTGGTGCTGAGCTCGGCGCCGATACCCGCGTGCACCACCCAGACCATGTCGACGAATCCATCGCCGTCGAGGTCGTACCGCGACCAATCGGCCGCCGGGTTGGCGATCACCACTGCGTCGCGCAGCATTCCGAGCGCGTTGTTCGGAGTGGAGATGGCGTTCAATCCATAGGAGTCGTTCGCGTAGTAGTTGCGGTCATGCGGCAGGAGCGCGGTGGCCACCACTTCGCCGCGCACACGGATGCGCCGGCCCGAGACCCACGCGTAGTACTCCGAGAACGATCCTGTCCCGGTGGCGCCGGTGGTGTCGAACAGCGCGCGCTCGAGATCGGCCGACGTGTAACGGAGTGAACTGTCGGTGAACGCGACCCGGATGATTGGCAGCCGCCACTCGGTCTGACCCTGGGCCGCACTCGTGCCGAGCGGCGTGGGTTGCCAGCCGGTATCCAGCACGCCGTCCAGGAATGCGCGCACCACAGGCTCCGGGACCTGACCCGTGATCGTGGGGCAGGTGGCACGGACGATGGAGGGCAACGCCAGGAGGGCGAGGAGGGCGGCCGTGATGATCAGGCCAGATGGGGGTCTGCGGTAGGGCACGATAGCTGGACAGTCTCTTCCCGGTGGGAGTGAGCCCGGCGGAACGATTGTTCTCGCGCGAGGGGGGGCGCCGTCAACGGATATTTTCAGCAAAGCCCCCCCAGCGTGTGCTAGCGTGGCGGCATTGTGATGTCCCGGCCCTTCCGTCCTGCGTCCATCCTGATCGCAACCATCGTCGTCGCCACGGCTTGGGGCTTGCCGTCGGCCGCGCGGGGCGCGGACCTGCCGCCACTTCGGTCCGTCGAGGCACCGTTCTTCAGCGCCGATGTGGCCGTCACCATCGACTCCACCACCCGCGCTGCGGTCACGGTCACCGTCACGGTGCCCTACACCGACCTCAACTGGCGGAAGCTGCCCGAGGGCTATGCCGCCGGGGCAGGGTTCAGTGTCGAGCTCGCCCCGCGGGATAAGAAGCGCAGCCGGCTGTACGGTGATTCGTGGGAGCGCCGGTTGCTGATGTCCGACTATGCCAGCGCCGCGAGCCCGCAGAACAATCTGAGCGTCACGCGCACGTTCGATGTTCCACCCGGGCGCTACCGGGTTCGCGTCCGCGTCCGGGATGTGAACTCCGAGCAGGAATCGCGCGCCGAGGATGGCGTTACCGTCGAGGATCTGGCACGCGTCCCGGTCGGGTTCGCGGATCTGCAGCTCGGCGTGTTCGATACGCTGGGAACCTTCGTCTCGCTGCCCACCCGGCGCTTCGGCTACAACGCCGCGGATATCGCCGCGCGGGCCGTGCTGTTCGACCGCCGCCCAGGCGAATGGCCCCGAGTCGAGCGATTCCGCTATCGCATCGTCGACGATGCGGGCAACCCGGTCCTGACTGGCGACACCTTGGTCACGATGCCCCGCTCCGCAGAACCCGTGACCATCCGGCCGAACCATCCGGAGATCTTCATCGGCAGCTACCTGTTCGAGCTCGAACTGGTCGAGGGTAAGTCGCGTTGGCGCACCTCGCGATCATTCGATGTCGAGGAAAGTGGGCCGCCGCGTGGCAAGCAGTTCGACCAGATGCTCGAGGCCCTCAGCTATATCGCGGATGCGGCCGAGGTGGACGCCATGCGCGGACGCAGTGGCGACGAGCAGTCGGAGCTGTGGGAACGCTTCTGGAAGCGCCGCGACCCCACTCCCGAGACCGCGCGCAACGAGTACCAACTCGAGTTCTTCCGACGCATGCGCTACGCGGACCAGCATTTCCAGGGTTTCGGCCCGGGCTGGAGATCCGAGATGGGCCGCGTCTATATCCGCTATGGCCCGCCCGACCAGATTGAGCAGCGCGCTGCCACGGCGTCCTCGCCCCAGTACGAGATCTGGTACTACAACCAGCCTTATCGCCGGTTCGTCTTCGCCGACCGGGAAGGGTTCGGGCGCTACACCCTGATCAGTCCCTCGATCGAGTGAACCCGATGCGAGAGTCCCACGCCGTCGTGACACTCCCCGCTCTCGACTTGCGCACCCGCCCTGCGCATCCTGCAGAGCTGGGCTCGCAGTTACTGCTCGGCGAGGTCGTGCGCGTCCTGGACGCCGATCGCACGAAGCAGTGGTTCCGGGTGTGCAATGAGGCGGACGGCTACGAGGGCTGGGTGCGTGGTTGGGGACTGGCCCGCTGCACCCGGGCGCGGGCGGCTCGCTGGCTGGCCGCCGCGCAGACGTTCGTGCTGGCGCCGATCGCGCTGGCCCGCACGGAGCCCGGCCACGGCGCTGCGCTGTCGCCATTGTTCTTCGGCGGGCGGCTGATCGCGAGGCGCCGGCGCGGCAAGCATCGTCCAATCGAGCTGCCGGACGGACGCCGGGGTTGGGTGGAGGCGGATGCGCTGCGGCCCGCTGCCAGCGCCCCTCCCGAGCCCATGGCGCGCATTCGATCGCTGCTCGGCACGCCCTATCTCTGGGGCGGCCGCACACCGGCGGGCTACGATTGCTCAGCGTTCGTGCAGCAGGTGCTGCTCGAGCAGGGCATGGCGCTTCCCCGCGATGCTCACGAGCAGTCGCTCGCGTGCCGAGCGCTGCTCGGGGGGGAGGCGGAGTGCCTCGGCGACCTCGCGTTCTTCAGCGTGCGTCCCAAAGGTCGGATGGGGCATGTCGGTCTGGCCCTTGGCGGGGGGTGGTTCGCCCATGCCCGCGGGGTGGTTCGAATGGACTCGATGGATACCGATAACCCCATGTACCAAAACGAGTTGGGAGCCCAGTTCCGGGGCTGGTATCGACCCCTGCCGGGGCGGGCGGTAGCGGCGGGGAAGAATCAGAGGGAACCAGAATCGGCTTGACAGGGTAGCGGGGCGTTCCTACCTTGCGCACGGGCGTTCGCCAGGATCCTTCCGTTGGAGGGCGGTTCTGGCTTTGCATCAACAGCTCCTTCACACGGAAGAGGGGGAGCTTTCGGCTTGTCCACTGTTTCATTGACTAGACGGCTGCGAAAGGAGGCGAGCTCCGACAAAACTTCGTAGGCCAACAGGCCACGTCCCGGCTTGATGGTTCATCTAGTGGAATCGTAGCTCCGACCTTTTGTTCGCAAGGAGGCAAACTTCATGAACAAGATTTCTTTCCGCATCCTGGCTGGCGCTGCTCTTCTCATGACGCTCCCGGTCCTGGCCTCGGCCTCGACCTCGCGTCTGCAGGGCATGGCGCTTCCGGGCGATTACACCAAGGATTTCACCGCGATCTACGGCTGGCCCGCGTCGGTCACGTCGGTTGGTAATCTCGTGTACGGCGAGCTGGGCAACCAGTTGGTCAACCCGGTCACCAACATCCCGACTGGCACCGAGCGCGCGATGGGTGCGGTCCTTCCGAACCTCTGGGATGGTCGTTACGGCGTGTGGGCGATCCATCTTCGTCAGCAGACGCCGGCCCTCGGTCAGGGCGACGTCATGACTGGCCCGAACCCGGGTCAGGGTGGCGCTGACGCGAACGACAACCAGAACGAGTCGTTCGACATCATGTGGGGCAAGAAGTTCGGTTCCACGTCGCTGGGCTTGCGCGTCAACCGCTCGTTCTTCTCGATCGAGGACGAGATCCCGGGCGTGACCACCCTGTTCGAGGCCGACGGTCCGGGTACCGCCAACACGGGTGATCCGAGCCTGGCTCGCAACATCTTCGGCTTCGGTGTTGGTATGAGCTTCGAGATGAACTCCAACACCACCACCGAACTCTCGCTGCTCTACCAGAACCGCACGTTCGAGGTTTCCACCACGCCGGGCAACAGCTACTCCGACGATGGTGGTACGAACTACCTGTTCGCCGGGCGCATGATGTGGAAGTGGCAGCCGAACGTGCTCGTCGTGCCGGTCGCCAAGTTCTACAGCTTCGACCTGTCGCAGAAGACCGTGACGGCTGGAACGCCGACCACCTTTGACAACAGCATCAAGGGCTGGCAGGCGGGTGTGGCCGGTAACTGGGCGCTGGGCTCGAACGACCTGTTCGTCCTGGGTGCCACGGTCGCGCAGAACAAGCTCGACGTGCAGAATGACCCGTTCAACCTGAACAACGGTGTGCTGAGCAGCTTCGGTTTCAGCGATGAGTTCGAAGCGACCGAAACGTTCATGCCGCAGGTGTTCATGTCGCTCGAGTCGCAGGTCAACAGCTGGCTGACCCTGCGTCTCGGCGCGAACAAGGGCGTCGTGCACACGTACAAGGTCTCGGACAACGCGACGGGTGCCAGCGAGACGCTGACGCTCAAGGATTCGCCGTTCAACATGGCGATCGGGGCGTCGGTCAAGGCGGGCGCTCTCACGTTCGACGCCGTCCTCGACGACAACTTCTACAACAACCCGATCGCACAGCTGATGGGCAGCGACAACGCCAACTACTCGTGGAATGACACGGCCTTCAACAAGGTCTCGGTCACTTACACCTGGTGAAGTCGCTCGCCTGAGCGATTCGGAAGCTCAAGCAATAGCGGGGCGGGGGTACCTTCGGGTGCCCCCGTCTTTTTGTGTCCGGGCCGGTACCCCGAGTGTGCCGCTGTTGTTCCCTCCGAAGGCACGCTTGGCGGTTATACGTTGACAGTTCATTACTTCTGGACATAGTTTGCTCTCAGACATCCCCCCATTCGGTTCTGCACGCCATCGGAAGGCGTTCCTCGCGACAGCACGCTGCGGGGAACCGGAGGGTCGTATGCACCACTATCATCCCCCGCTGTCCACGGAATCCCCCAAGTTCAGGACCCGCGTCACACGCGCCGGCCGCAGTTGCGGCTCGGTGCGTTTCCGCATTGCCTGAAAGGAGACGAGCCCATGCCTCGCAAACTTGTCTGGGCGATCCGCCTGATCGTCATGGCCGCGCTGATCGTCCTGACGCCGCTCACCTCGCTCGCCGGTACCACTGGTAAGCTGATGGGTCGCGTCATGAACGAAAAGAAGGAGCCTCTGGCCGGAGTGAATGTCCGGATCGATGGCCAGCGCCTCGGCGCGATCACGGATGACAGCGGCAACTACTTCATCATCGGCATCCCCGGCGGCCACTACACCGTGCGCATGAATCTCGTGGGCTTCGGCGCGTATTCGGCCGACGGTGTGACGGTCTCAGCCGACTTCACCACCACGCTCAATGCCACCATGCGCATCGAGGCCGTGGAGATGACGGGCGTCGCGATCGATGCCCAGCGTCCGCTGTTGCAGCGCGACGCGACCGGCACCACGCGATTCATCACAGGCGAGGAGATCGCCAAGCTGCCGACCCGCGGTTACCGCGATGCGGCAGCCCAGCAGACGGGCGTCGTCAACTTCAAGCGCCAGATCGACAACGAATCGCAGAACGGCAATACGCTGATCATCCGCGGCGGTCGTCCGAACGAGACGGCCTATTTCGTCGACGGCTTCTCGCAGCAGGATCCGCTGACGGGAACCTCGAGCACGTCGATCAGCAACGCCGCGATCGAGGAAGTCGTGGTGCTCACGGGCGGTTTCAACGCCGAGTACGGCCGCATCATGTCGGGCGCCGTCAACGTGCTCACCAAGGAAGGCGCCGACAAGTACTTCGGCTCCATCGAGGCGGTCTCGGACATGATGGGCGGGGACTGGATCGGGTCGCGCAAGACCGATTACAACGTCTATGATTTCGCCCTCGGTGGCCCGGTGCTGCCGAGCATCGACAATCTCAGCTTCTATGTCTCGAGCGAGCGTCGTTGGCAGGCCGACCGCAGCCCGTCGTTCCTGACCGATCAGTTCCGCAATCAGTTGAGCGGTCTGGGCTACGACAGCGACTACAAGCCGGCGAACAGCTCGGGCGGCTACACTTTCCAGGGCAAGCTCGGCTGGCAGATCAACGATGCCATGTCGCTCAAGGTCGGCGGCATCGGCTCCGAGGAGAACTGGCGCGAGTACAGCCACGCCTATCTGTTCAACCTCGACCACACGGCCAAGTATCTGGACCGTAACAAGTCGTTCACCGCCAACTTCAACCACGTCGTCAGCCCGAAGACTTTCTACAATATCGGCGCGAACTGGTTCGAGACGCTGCGCAAGCGCGGCGACGGCGTGCATTTCGACCGCCTGGCGGAGTACTACCGCCCGACCAATCCGCGGTTCGATCCTGATCTGCCTTTGTTCTTCGAGAACGGGCACGTGTTCGACGACTACCTGCAGCGCAACTCGTCCTACTATGGCGTCCAGGGGAGCATGACGTCGCAGGTCAACCGCTATCACCAGCTCAAGGCGGGCGCGGATTTCCAGCGCCACTCGCTGCGGCTCTTCAATCACTTCTTCCCGGTGCAGCTGGGCGGCACCAACCCGAACCTGACCGACTGGGACGGCTACGGCTATGACATGGTCGTGGTCCGGGACAACCTCGGGAACATCACGCGCATCGACCTCAACGAGGTCGACGACGGCCGCGATGCCGCCAAGCACCCGAAGACCTGGTCCGCGTATCTGCAGGACAAGTTCGAGCGCGAAGGTGTGATCGTCAATGGTGGGCTCCGCTTGGATCACATCAATGTCGATACTGAGGCGCTCGTCAGTGAGACCCGGCCGCTGGGAAGCCCCGATGCGATCGGCAACCTCCCCGACTCGCTTGAGACCAGCGACCTCACCACCAACAAGACCTATGCGCGCCTCTCGCCCCGTCTGGGTGTTGCGTTCCCGGTCGATGAGAAGACGCAATTGCGCTTCAACTATGGCCAGTTCTACCAGCAGCCGAATCTTCAGGACCTGTACGTCTCGTACCGATTCCTGCAGCACAAGGTCCGCACGGGTGGCTATTTCGTCGGGTTCGGCAATCCGAACTTGAAGCCTGAGCAGACCACGGCCTATGAGGTTGGCGTGGCGCGGCAGATCGGCGACAAGGCTCGCGTCGATATCACCGCCTACTACAAGGACGTCAAGGACCTGGTCGAGATCACGAACGTGCCGTCATTCCCGAACAGCTTCTCCACCTACCGCAACCGTGATTTCGCCACTGTCAAGGGCGTCGATATCGGTTACACGACGCGCAAGGTCAACAACGTTTCGGCGAGCATCAACTACTCGCTGTCTTACGCGCAGGGCACCGGCTCGGTGTCGAACTCACAGGGCAACATCGCGTGGACGGCTGCGAATCCGCCCAAGCAGACGTCGCCTCTCGACTTCGACCAGCGCCACAAGCTGTCGATGAACATGGACTGGAGCCTCGGCAAGGGTCAGGGCCCGACGGTGGGTGGTTGGCACCCGTTCGAGGACTTCGGCCTGAACGTGCTCTACAACGTCGGCAGCGGCACGCCCTACACGCCGACGGGTGTGTACAACGAAGTCACGCTGGCGAACGTCAACTCGTCGCCGATCGGGCCACTGAACTCGCGTTACGGTCCATGGACGTCGAACCTCGATTTGAAGGCGACACGTGGCTTCCAGTTGGGTGGCACCAAGCTCGAGGCGTCGCTTTGGGTGCTGAACGTGCTCGATGCGGATAACGCCAACGGCGTCTATACCGGCACGGGCTCCCCGTTCACCACGGGTTGGCTCAATACCGAGGCGGGCCAGTCGTTCGTCGACAACACCGCCGACAGGAACGGCGAGGCCCTTTACAACCTCGCGCAGAACAACCCGAACATCTACTCGAACCCCCGCCTGGTGCGTTTCGGCATCCGGGCCAACTTCTGATGCGTCTCCGCCTGAATCGCAGGAGGACTGCAATGGTATTCCATCGTAAAGCTCTCGCCCTGCTCGCGGCCCTGGTGGCCGTCGGGTTGGGAGTGGGGGCGGGGAGCGCGGATGCGGCAGTCCGCAATGGGCGGGCCGCCAAGCCGTTCGGTGTGAACCGGCCGGTGCGCGTGAGCACCATCGACCAGGCACGCCGCATCGACGTGAACGAGATCAACATGTTCGTGACCAACACCGGCTCGTTCGCCTTCGATCTTGGCGCGGGGGACTCGGGGTTGTTCTGGCCGAAGGGGACCGACAAGGCTGCGGTGTTCGCCTCCGGGCTGTGGCTCGGTGCCAAGGTCGGCGGCGAGATCCGCACGGTCGTGGCCGAGTACTCGCAGGAGTACGCCCCGGGCATGATCCTACCCGATGGCAGCGCTGACGACCCCACCAAGCCGGACTACATCGTCTACAAGATGGTCCGGTTCAACGGGGATGCCGCCGACACAGGGCATGTCGAACTGGAGGCTCCTGACGAGCTCTCGCGTCAGGATGCGCTCGTCCACCATTCATGGAGCGAGTACATGCGGGGCGCGGTCCCATACGGCGCGCCGTGGAAGACCTATCGCCTGCCGGACACCTCCACGCCGGCCGAGGGCGACTTGGTCGATGTGCCGGGGCCGGATGTGATCGGCGACATGATGATGTGGACCATTTACAACGACGCCGATCCGTCCAATCACACGAACGACGCGGGTAACTCGACACCGCTGGGCATCGAGATCCAGCAGACGACCTTCGCGTTCAATCGTCAGGGGGCGCTCGGCAAGACCCTGTTCATCAAGTACAAGTTGAAGAACAAGGGTTCGAACACCCTTGACGAGATGTACATCTCGCAGTGGGCCGACCCTGACCTTGGCGGTGGTGCGGGGTTCACCGACGATCTGGTCGGTTGTGACACGCTCCCCGACGGTACCGGCAAGCCGCGCTCGCTGGGCTACGTCTACAACTCCACCAACAACGACGGTGGCTACGGCTCGGCACCGCCGGCGCTTGGTTACGACTTCTTCCAGGGACCGCGCGTTGGACTGAATCCGCTGCCCCTCACCTCGTTCGCCAAGTACATCAACGGAACGGACCCCGCCTCGGCCGAGGAGAGCTACCACTACATGGAGGGTCTCGGTTCGGACGGGGGCGGGATCACCGATCCGTTCGGGACGCCCACCAAGTTCATGCACGCCGGCGACCCGGTGAGCCCGGCGCCCAACAGCTGGCTCGATACGAACCCTGCCGACCGTCGCTTCTTCATGTCCTCGGGCCCATTCACGATGGCGCCGGGTGACTCGCAAGAAGTGGTCGTGGCGGTGGTGATCGGGCAGGGCAACGACCGCCTGTCGTCGATCTCGGCGCTGCGGTTCAACGACGAGTTCGCGCAGGATGCCTTCGACCGTGACTTCGACCTGCCGAGCCCGCCTTCGCAACCGCGCGTGACGGTCTCGACCGACCACAGCGAGATCACCCTCTCGTGGGACTCCCAGTCCCGCACCGGCTACACGCAGGCCGGCTACGAGTTCGAAGGCTACAACGTGTATCAGGGTGCGAGCGTCGCCGGGCCGTGGAAGCGCGTCGCGACCTTCGACGAGATCAATGGCGTCCGTGTCGTGAAGGACCGCGTGTTCGATCCCGTCACGGGTCAGTTGATCGAGGACTACCCGGTCGCGTCCGGCTCGGACATCGGCGTGCGATTCCAGTACGTGGCGACGCAGGATCAGGTCCGTGGCGGGCCGCTGTACGACGGCACTGAGTACTACTTCGCGGTCACCTCATACGCCTACAACGCGACGGGGCTGCCGAAGATCCTCGAGAACGCGCAGGCGGTCGTACGCGCCATACCGCAGCGTGCGGCCTCGGGTACCGACCTCGAGACTGCCTCGGCCGCGCCCGTCACATATCTGCGCAAGGACACTTCGAAGCCACCGGCCACTGATGTGGTGACGGTCGAGGTGGTGAATCCCGAACTGGTCACGGGCCATATCTACAAGGTGATCTTCACTGCGATCATCCCGCCCTATGTGGGTCCGATCGGCAGCATCGACAGCACGCAGATCGACTACAGCTGGTCGCTTGTGGACAGCACCACGAACACGGTCCTGTTCTCCGGGCAGCTCAACCGCAACGGCGATGACGATTACCGTGTGGTCGATGGGCTGCTGGTGAAGGTGACCGGCAAGTACGCCGCCCAGTTCCAGGACGGTGTGCACCTGAACAACAACACGGCGCACCGCCGGGCCATCGAAGGCGTGAACTTCGGGCTACCGGCGTTCGGCGGCGGCGCAGGGCCGGCCAATGATTTCTTCGACAGCACCATCAATCCTGCGGCCAATCCCGACTCGTTCACGTCGGTGGAACTGCGGTTCAACAGCACGAATACGCAGAATGCCTATCGGTACCTGCGGCTGCAGACGCAGACGGATGGCAGCGCGCCGAATGGGGACCGCGAGTACCGCTATGGTGGGTTCCACCCGGTGAACCTGCAGGCATGGGACACGGTCAACAACCGCCAGCTCGATCTGATGTTCGTCGAGCGTGCAGTGACTGACGATGGCGGAACGATCCTGCCGCTGTCTGAGCAGTTGCCGACGGGCGATTCGACCTGGGCTCCATCCGATGAAGGCACCGGCGATCGCGAGTATCTGTTCGTGACGAGCCGTCCATACTCGGCTACCCCCAAGGCTGGTTTCGAAGTCGACGGCTTCGTGGTCAACGGAGGCGCTCCGCTGATGTGGGCGCTGACCGCCAAGCTGCGGGCCGCGACTGATGTCATCGATGACGGGGACGCGTTCAGGTTCATCTGGGCGAACCCGGCCAAGGATAACGACGTCTACGTGTTCAACACGCAGGTGCTGCAACAGAACAACGCTGGTCTTGCCAAGGACCGGCTCGCTCGTATCCGTGCCGTGCCGAATCCTTACTACGCGCACTCCACCTATGAGCTGAACCAGTTCAACCGCAAGGTCCGCTTCCTCAATATGCCGGAGCGCTGCACGGTCCGCATCTTCAATCTGGCCGGTCAGCTGGTCCGGACCCTCGACAAATCAGATGCTTCCACCTCCGTGCTCGAGTGGGACCTGCAGACCCGCAACGACCTCCCGGTCGGTAGCGGTGTCTACATCTTCCACGTCGAAGCGCCCGGCGTCGGTGAACAGATCGGCCGCCTGGTGATCTTCATGGAGAAGGAACGTCTCAACAGCTTCTGAGAGGGCCAAGGACCATGACCGTGAACCCAAGAATGAAAGGACTGCGGACAATGACTCGATCCATGTTCCGCGCCCTCGGTCTGGCCGGCCTGTTCGCCGTGATGGCGAGCAGTGCCTGGGCGGGCTCGGATGGGCGTAAGGGCACCGGCGGTGCCAGTGAGCTGTTGATACCGGTGGGAGCCCGTGGCTCCGCGCTGGGTGCTGGTTATTCGAGCATGGCCTCGGGCGCCGAGGCTATTTATTGGAACCCTGCGGGTGTGGCGACGCTGGAGGGCACCGATGGGCTCTTCAGTCACACCACTTACTTCGCGGACATGAAGGTGAACTACGCCGCGGTCGCCATGCGGGCAGGTGGCATCGGCGTACTCGGTTTCAATGCCAAGGTGCTGTCGGTGGGCGATGTGATCGTCACCACCGAGTCGGCGCCGGATGGCACCGGCGAGATCGTGGCGCCGACCTTCACCGTGTTGGGACTCACGTGGGCAAAGGCCTTCACGGACCGCGTGAACTTCGGGATCACCAGCAACTTCGTCAGCGAGCGACTGCTCAGCATGAGCGCGAGCGGCGTGGCGTTTGACTTCGGTGTCCAGTACGACACCGGGTGGCGGGGCCTCAAGCTCGGCATGGCGATGAAGAACTTCGGAAACTCGATGGCGTTCAATGGTGAGAACCTCGAGGTGAATCTCCTGCCTCCGGGCTCTGACCCGACGGCCTCGAACCGCACGCTGCGGTTCACGACCGCGAATTTCGAGATGCCGTCGTACTTCACGCTCTCGGGCACGTACGACCTGTACCACTACGGCGATAACCAACTGCGGCTGCTGGGCGCGTTCCAGAACAACAACTTCCTTGGCGACAATCTGGGCGCCGGCGCGGAGTGGAACTACAAAGATATGTTCGCGGTGCGGGGCTCATGGTTCGGAACGGGCAACACGGCCACGGATGCGTCGGGTGATCAGTCGGTGAAGTTCACCACCGGTGACGACCTGTATCAGGGCGTCGCTCTGGGCGCCGGCGCGAATGTCACAGCGGGTGGGACCAAGCTGGGCGTGGATGTTTCGTGGCGCCCCGTGCGGAACTTCTTCGACGACGTGGTCGAGTTCGGACTGCGGCTCAAGTTCTAGTCGCGGCAGGCGAGTAACAGGGACCCGCGGGGGCAATCGCCTCCGCGGGTCTGGTCTTTTGCCAATGCACCGCGCTTGTCCGGGTTGCCAGTGAGTGCCTATACTGCCCGCGCTTCTCATGATGCCTGACCACCCAGTACCCATGGCTTGCCTGCCGTGGGATGTACCACCGAGCCGCACGGCTTCGGGGCCGTGCGCGGAGGAAAAATGGCAGCCATCGGCGCCAATTCGCAGTTGAACCCGCTCGAGAACGCCGAGCGTCAGTTCGAAGAGGCAGCGACCAAGCTCCAGCTGAACGCCGGCGTGAAGGAGATGCTCAAGCGCCCGCGCCGAGCCACCATCCAGTCCCTGCCGATCATGATGGACGACGGCACGATCAAGGTCTTCACCGGTTATCGCGTGCAGCACTCGATCGCGCGCGGGCCCGCCAAGGGCGGCATCCGGTTCCATCAGGATGTCACACTCGAAGAGGTCGAGGCGCTGGCGTCGTGGATGACCTGGAAGTGCGCGGTGGCCGACATCCCCTTCGGCGGTGGCAAGGGTGGAATCAAGGTGGATCCTCGGCTGCTCTCTCGCAGCGAGTTGGAGCGCCTGACGCGCCGCTACGCGGCTGATCTCTCAGACTTGTTCGGCCCCGAAAGCGACGTGCCCGCGCCGGACGTGAACACGGGTGAGCGCGAAATGGCATGGTTCGTGGATACTTACTCGATGCACGAACGCCGCACCGAACTGGCGGTCGTGACGGGCAAGCCGATCGAGATCGGCGGTTCGCAGGGGCGTCGTGAGGCCACCGGCCGCGGCGTGATGATCAGCATCGAGCAGATGTGCAAGCACCTGAACATGCCGCTCGCGGGTGCCCGCGTGGCGGTGCAGGGCTTTGGCAACGTGGGGGGTGTGTCGGCCGATCTGCTGGCGCGGGAGTGCGGCGCCACGATCGTCGCGATCTCCGACGTGACCGGCGCGATCCACAACCCAGCGGGTTTGAATATCCCGGCGTTGCTCAAGTATGCGGCGGAGAAGAAGAGCATCCTCGGTTTCCCGGGCTCGCAGACGCTCACCACGTCGATCATCGAGTACGACTGCGACATCCTCGTACCGGCGGCGCTCGAGAACCAGATCACCGCTGAGAATGCGGGCAGCGTGAAAGCCAAGATCATCGGTGAGGGCGCCAATGGTCCGACCACGCCCGATGCCGACGTGATCCTCGAGAGCAAGGGCATCTGGGTGGTCCCGGATATCCTTTGCAACTCGGGCGGTGTCACGGTCTCGTACTTCGAGTGGGTACAGAACCGCATGGGCTTCTACTGGCCGGAGTCGGAGGTGAACTCGCGACTGCGCCAGTACATGGAGAAGGCCTTCGCGGACGTGCTCAAGACGTCGCTCGAGGCGAAGGCTTCCATGCGCATGGGCGCCTACATGGTGGCGATCAAGCGGGTGCACAAGGTCCACGAACTGCGCGGGATGTACGCGTAGTCCGCTTGAGCGGCAACGCGAAGCCCCGCGGGTCTCATGACTCGCGGGGCTTCCGTCAGGCGTTTGCCACGATGGATCAGCGCCGCGGTGGGCCGAACAAGGCCTTCATGAATCCCCAACTGACTGGCAGCGGCGTCAGGTCGGTCGGCCGCGTGCTGCGGGGCAGACGCGCCGCGCCCACGACCGGAACAGCCCGCGACTGGGCCAGCCCGCTCGGCGGGATGGTCTCATCGTCCCAACCCGAGATCCACCAGCGCGTGGAGTCATTCGTCGCGCCGGGCAGGTCGGTGGGGATGCGCGCCGAATCGCCGCGCACGAGGTAGAACAGAGCGAATCCGGTCACTTCGAGAGTGCTGCCGTCGCCGATCTCGACCTTGAGATTCACGGTGGTGCGGATGGTCTTATGCCACTTGCCGTTCATCCCCGGGCGCGTGTCGGGGAAGGGAATCAGGTTCTTGTCGAAATCGAGCACGATCCGGCTGGCGGGCGGGCGGTCGCTGCTGCCGACGAACAGGTTCTCAGCGATCGCCAGCTCTTCCTCGCGATCCTGCGGGCGGTCACGGTTCTGACCGGCGGAATCCCCGACCGCGAACTTGAACGTGTAGTCGTCCGTGAAGAGCTCGCGGTATTCGTCGATCGCGCGATTGTTGTAGCACCACTCGAACAATCGAATGCAGTTGCTCGGCGAGTTCGGCACCGGCGCCGGCGACGAGACGCCTCGGTCGACCGAGACGAGTGGCGAGAATGGGTTGAAGCAGCCCACGGCGAGCAGCGACAGCGCCCCGATCAGTGCGAGCGCGGTGTATCGACGAAAATGCACGGGGCCTCCCTTCACGATCAGGTGGACTCGAGGCGCCTGGCGCCCATCGAGAGTTGTTCCAGATCGACCGGATTCACGCCGATGTTGGGATCGACCCGGTCCTGCCAGCGGTAGATGAACCAACGGCCATTGGCTTTGTACAAGTAGATATCGACGTAACCAATCGCGATGACCGTGATGTCGGTCTCGGTGACGCTCGTGAACAGCGTGTAACGGCGATGGATCACCGCGAGACCGGGAGCGGTGACCTCGACGTCGTCGCTCTCCGAAGTGTTGTCATCATTCCACAGCATGGTGTACGCCGCAGTGGGACGATAGCCAACGAGGTACTGGTAGAACGCTCGTTCGAGCGTCAGGTCCCACGGCTCGGGTGGGTCGCGCAGTGACACCGCGCGCCAGGCGTCGACGGCAGCGGGCCAGTGGAACGCATAGAACGCCCGGTCCGTCACTTGACCGGAGTCGGCGAAGGCATTCGCGTATGCCGTCGCGCCATTCTGGCCCTTGTCGGCGAGAGCGGCGCCAATGGTATCGAGCAGCTTGTTCGGGGTGCTGAAGTCTTCGGTCACTCCGCCGGCCGCCGGCGGCTCCGGATTGGCCGGCTTGAACGGATTGCGGCAACCCCCCAGGGCCGTGAGGACCAGGGTGAGTGCGGTGAGCGCCAGAGTACGGCGCGCGATGTGGATCAAAGCTGCCATGTGAGCTGCAGGCTCCCGTTCCAGTAATCCTGCTGACCGAGCGGCGCGATCTTGGGCTCGCCGTTCGAGTAGGTGGTGGTGCGGTCGGCGTAGTAGGTGCGGCCGATGTTGCCGCTGAGTTGGCCCTTCTGGCCGAGCCTCAGGTTGAGCAGCGCCTGACCCGAGAAGTTCAACCGTCGATTACTGCGCTGGGCCACCTCGACGCCGTTCGAAGTGCCCGTGCGGTCGCTCGCCAGATACTCCGGCGAGAGCGACAGCGACAATGCCGGGGAAGGGGAGTAGGTCACGCGAGAGCGCAGCGTGAAGTTCTCATTCCCATCCGCACGCCGGAAATATTCGTTTCCGTCGGCGAGCCGCAGGTAGTCGCCGCGTGGCTGCTGGCGCGCGCTGTGAGAGAGATCGATGTTGAGCCTCGGGGTGATGACCGCGGCCAGATTGGTGATGGTGTTGTAATCGAGCGCCAGCTGATTGCGCGAGATGGCGAATGGATAGAAGAAGTAGTCTGCGGTGATCTGGTTGGTCTGCGCCACGGTCAGGCCGCGGAACAGTCGATAGCTCCAGCGCCATTCGCCGCGATAGCTGCGGGTATCGCTGTTCGAGGCCGTACTGCGCGCAGGGATATTGATGGTGCGGGTGAGCCCCACATCGAGCTTGAGCCCGGTATTCAAGCGTTCGGAGCGGTTGTAGAGCAGTTCCCCGCCATAGCCCTGCCGGTAGGAATCGCGCGGCACGGGCGGGCTGGCGGAGTCAGCGGTCGCCACGTAGCGGTACTGCGTGAGTCCAATCGAGGCCGTGAACTTTCCCGTCATCTTCGGGGTGAACTGCCGCTGCAGCGTTCCGTCCGAGGAGTTGCCCTGCACGGTCTCATTGTAGACGAACGACCGATTACGCCGAGGGAAGCGCGAGCTCGTCTCGGTATTGCTGTAGTTGCCATCGAGGATCCAGCCTCGTAGCGCGTATCGTCCGTTCGCCTTGGCCCCCTGGTCGCGGCGCGTGCCGCTCGAGAGTTCGGAGCGGCCGAGGTTGCTGGAAAGGTTGAGGAACCGGTCGTTGTCTCTGCGCAAGCGGACCGTTGCGTCGACGGCGTCGTTCTCGGTGAGGATGCGGTTGATGGTGTCCGCCTCGGTCGCGGTCTCGACCCGGGTCCGCCGCACCGAGTAGTTGAGATTCAGGCCAACGGGTGCGTTCTGATACAAGCTCAGGGTGCCCCGCATGTTGCTACTCAGATCCCGGGTCGCCAGCTGGGTCAAGGAACTCGGGCGCCGTGTGCGCGAGGCGTTGCCGGTCAGCTGGCCGAAGACGTCGTGCGAGAGCCAGGTCCCGCGGACCGCGCGAACGCGCCCGTTCAGGTCGCCGGAGAAGCCGCGTTTGATCTGGGAGACGTTGTTGAGGTCCAGGAGCCCCGTGAACAGATTGATCTCGGAGGTCAGGCCCTTCACCGGCCGCTGTCGCGTGCGGGTCGAGAACTGGAACTCGTTCTTGCGCTCGCCTTCGTTATTCGTCGAGCCCGGATCGATGCTGTCGAACCGTTCGAGATTGGCGCGGCCACCCAGAGAGAAGTCCGGCGAAAGCTTCCAGCCTGATTCGGTGGTGGACTGCCGCGTCTGGCGAAGGCTGACGCGGCCGCCGGTCGTGTAACGGTCCATGTTGATGTTGGTCGCGTTGCGCAGGAACAGCTTGCCCACAGTCAGGTTGTAGTCCGAGCCATTGCTCCAGGAGCTGCTCGAGCGCTGGACGTTGTAGGCGCTCGTGTAGCGGAAGTCGTTCGAGACTCGCCGCCCCCCAGTGCCACGATCGGCCAGCGGATTGAAGGACTCACGCAGCAGGACAGGGCCCACGCTGTCCACGGGCATTCCCATACTGTCCGCCATGGCCAGCAGGCGCGCGATGCTGAGTCGGTAACGCACCATGAAGGCCCGCAACGTGTCCGGCGTCATCTGCAGGCTGTCCGCGGTGGGGAACAGGGCGCGGAAATCCAGCCCCAGCGTGTCGCGCAGCAACGTGGTGTCCGCGAATGCGTAACGGGCGGATCCGCTCTGCTGGGCCCGACTCGGCATGGCCTGACTGAGCAGGCCGATGAAGACCGGGATGAGCAGGAGGGAGAGACGACCTGGACGACGCGTCATGCGGGTCGGAAGCGGACTCCGGAAGGTTTGCGGGGAAAGGTCACGACCGGTCGCGGGGGGGCACACGATGTACCTAAAGCACTATGCCATACCCCCGTGCCGCCTGCGCTGCACAAATAAAAGAGAGCCCGGGGCTGGCCCGACCGGGGTATCGGCAGGAGGTGGCCCAAGCGCCACCGCCATGCGCCTGAGCCGATGTTCCGGGGTCAGGGCGCACATCTGGTTCCAAGGCCTTGCCGCGTAGCGCGTTCGGATGATAGTTTGGCCTCGATTCGGAGGGCATGGAAGCCACGCCGGACAATCCGCCTCACACCTCGCTTCCGCCTGTCCCTCCCAAAGCTCCCTTTCGTACTCACCCCAGCTCCACGAGGCAGGGATGTTTCTCGATAGCTTGATGGGGTTCTTCTCCACCGACGTCGCCATGGATCTGGGCACCGCCAATACCCTGGTGTGGGTGAAGGGTCGCGGCATCGTGCTCAACGAGCCGTCCGTGGTGGCGGTCGAGAAGACCACGAACCGAGTGCTCGCCGTCGGCAGTGAGGCCAAGCTCATGCTCGGCCGTACCCCCGACGAGATCAATGCCATCCGCCCGCTCAAAGACGGCGTGATCGCCGACTTCACGGTGACCGAGCACCTGCTGCGCGAGTTCGTGCACCGCGTGCAGAAGCACAAGTTCCTCGTGCGGCCGCGCATCATCATCTGCGTGCCTTCGGGAATCACCGAAGTCGAGAAGCGCGCGGTCATCGACAGTGCCGTGCGCGCGGGTTGTCGCGAGGTGTTGCTCGTGCCCGAGCCGATCGCGGCGGCGATTGGTGTCGACCTGCCGGTCGATACGCCGACGGGCAACATGGTCGTCGACATCGGCGGTGGTACGACCGAGATCGCGGTCATCGCCTTGAATGGCATCGTTACCAAAACGAGCATCCGCACCGGTGGCGACGAGATGGACGAGGCGATCGCGAACTACGCGAAGAAGGCGTACAACATGCTCATTGGTGAGCAAACGGCCGAGCGCATCAAGATCGAGATCGGATCGGCGTTCCCGTTGCCCGAGGAAATGGACATGGAGATCAAGGGGCGCGATCTCGTGCGCGGCATCCCGCGTACGCTTCGCGTCTCGTCCGTCGAGATCCGCGAGGCGCTGCAGGAGCCGGTCGGGCAGATCGTGAATGCACTGCGCGAGTCGCTCGAGCGGACGCCCCCCGAGCTGGCGGCGGACATCGTCGATCGTGGCATCTACATGACCGGCGGCGGCGCGCTCCTGCGCGGACTCGACCTGCTCATGCGCGAAGTCACGAACCTCAACATCCGAGTGGCGCAGGACCCGCTCACCTGCGTGGTGCGCGGCGCGGGTAGGATCCTCGAGAAACTCGAGGATTACGAGAAGGTCATCCTGAGCGGGCACCGGGACTAGAGGGCGGCCCTCGCGGCCGACAAGAGCCACCTTGCCCAGCATCCTGCCTCCAGCCGAGCGCCGCAGCGTCATCCTCGTGATGGCCTATGCGGCGCTCTCGCTATTGCTGCTCGTGGTCGGCGAACGCATCCCGACGGCGGGGTTGCGGGCAGTGGGTGCGTTGGTGTTCGAGCCGTTCGACCGCATCACCCTTGCGGGGGATCGGGCGCTGTTGGCGTGGCGCGAGAACGAGGAACTCCACCGCCGACTCACGCTGCTCGAACTGCAGAACCGTCAGTTGCGCGGCGAGCAGTACGAGAATCAACGCCTGCGCACTCAGCTCGGGTTGCCCGAATGGCGCGGTCTCACCGTGCGTCCGGTCGAGGTCCTGGCTCTGAGCGGCGACCCGACTCCGACCTCGGCAACGTTGAGCGCCGGCGCCAAGCAGGGGGTGAACGTTGGGGACGCGGTCATGACGAGCGATGGCCTGATCGGCCGCGTCAGTGAGGTGTACGGCTCGCTTTCACGCGCCTCGCTCCTGACCGACCCCAACCTGGCGGTGGCCTGCGAAGTCGAGAGCACTGGTGTGAACGGCATCCTGCGCTATACGCAGTCTCCGCTGCCGCGCTTGCTCATCACCGCAGTGCCGCTCGCAGACACCATCCGAGTAGGTGAGCGCATCATCACTTCCGATCTGTCGGTGCGCTTCCCGCGCGGCATTCCCGTGGGGATCGTCACTCGCATGACGCAGGACGCATCGGGCCTGATGCAGGAGATCGAAGTAAGGCCCACTGCGCAGCTCTCGCGCATGCGGCACGCATTCGTGGTTCCGGGCCCGGTCCAGCCAGTGGATGGGCTGGTGCGGCCGCGGCTCGAGTTCGAGCCGGTACGCAGCGCCGTCACTGGCGCGCTGGCGCCGCGCGACAGCACGAGGCGCGCACGATGAAGCCGATCTTCTCGTTCCTCTGGCTGGCACTGGTCGCGCTGCTACTGCGTTCCACCGCGCTCTCCAGCCTTGCGAGCCGCAACATCATCCTCGACGTGCTCGCGTTCGCGACCGTGGTGTGGGCGCTCAAGTATGGCGACGACTGGGGCGCGACGCTGGGCTTCATGCTCGGGCTCGCGGCCGATCTCGATGCCGCGCACTGGCTCGGTCGCCATGCGCTCGGGCTCACGCTGTTGGGCTACGCCGTCGGCCGACTGTCGACCACGCTCGTTCGAGAGAGTGCGCGCACGCAGTTCGTGATGCTCGCCACCGCCACCGCGCTGCACCAGCTTTGGAGTACGGCGTTCGAGTGGTCGGGCGGGTTGACGGACCTGCCGTATCTCCTGACGCGAGTGCTGGTCGCCACACTGGTGACGGCGTCGGTCGGAACCCTCCTCCTCATGGGACTGCGGGTGCTCTCGGGGCGCCCGCTGTTCGGACATGCCCAGCGGACCTCCAAGACCTATCCGGGATGAGCGCTTCGGCGTCCTGGCCGTCATCGTGCTCGCGGGCTTCGGCCTCGTGGCGTTGGGGCTGCTGCGGCTGCAAGTGGTGCAGCACGACGCGCTGAGCCGCCTGTCGGAGCAGAACCGCATCCGGCTCGACGTGATCCGCGCGCCGCGCGGGGCCATCCGCGACCGCTACGGACGCCTGCTCGCGGACAATCAGCCCAGCTTCGACATCGTCTTCCGTCCGCTGCCGGCCGAGAGCACGTTGCGCGTGCGCGCCGTGGTGAACCCGGTATGGATCGCGCATGTTGCAGCGCTGGTCGCCGACGACACGACGAATGTGAAGCGCAAAGTGGTCGACGCGAATCGCAGCGGGCAGACTGCGGTGCTGCGCCGCAACGCGCCTTATGCCGTCATGGCCGCGGTCGAGGAATCGCGCGGCGACCTGCCCGGGCTCGACGTGCAGGTGGCTCCCATCCGCCGATATCCTGAAGGCACGCTCGCGGCGCAGTTGCTCGGCTACGCGGGTGAGATCAACGACCGCGAGCTGGAGAAGCGCAAGGACAAGGGCTACGGCCTTGGCGATCTGATCGGCAAGACCGGTGTGGAGCAGCAGTACGAGGAGTTGTTGCGCGGCATCGACGGCGCCGAGTTCGTGGTGGTGAACGCCATGGGCAAGCGCGTCTCCACACTGTCGGAGGGCCCGCCACGTCCGCCCAAGCCGGGGCATGACGTCATCCTCACGGTCGACCTCGATGTGCAGCGTGCGATGGAAGAGGGGATGAGCAGCATCGAACGCGGCGCGGCCGTGGCAATCGATCCTCGCGATGGCAGCGTCCTGGCGATGGTGAGCAAGCCGGTGTTCGACCCCAATGAGTTCTCGCGCGGCATCTCTTTCGCGCGCTGGAAGGAGCTTGGCTCGGGCGGCGGTGATCCATTGCTCAATCGAGCCATCCAGAGTGCTTACCCGCCGGGCTCCACGTTCAAGATCGTGACCATGCTCGCGGGGCTGCGCTATGGGCTGGTCGAGGGCCATTCCCATGAGCCGACCTCGTGTACGGGTGGCTACTTCTTCGGCGGGCGGCGATTCGGGTGCTGGGACAAACGCGGCCATGGCAGTCTCGACCTGCTCGATGCACTGCGCCTGTCGTGTGACGTGTACTTCTACCAGTTGGGCCTCAAGCTGGGGCTCGACCGTCTGCAGAACACCGCCAAGGCGATGGGGCTGGGTGCGCGAACGGGCATCGACCTGCCGAACGAGCGTCGTGGGCTGGTGCCGGACGACGCCTACTACGACAAGCATTTCAAAGCCGGCAAGTGGCCGCGTGGGATCCTTCTCAACCTCGGCATCGGGCAGGGTGAGCTGCTCACCACGCCGCTGCAGTTGGCGACCATGACTGCGCTGGCCGCCAATGGCGGGCGACCCGTGCGGCCGCATGTGGTCCAACGCATCATCGGGGCTCCCGAGTTCCGCGTGGAGAAGCCGATCGAAGAGGGCGTACAGACCTCGAGCGCGAACTGGGAGGCGGTGCACGATGCGATGCGACGCGTGATCGTGAATGGTACGGCCGCCGCTGCGCGCATCCCGGGAGTCGCAGTGGCCGGCAAGACGGGCACGGCGCAGAACCCGCATGGCGACGACCACGCGCTGTTCGTCTGCTACGCGCCCTTCGAGGCGCCAGTCATCGCCATGGCCGTCGTCGCGGAGAACAGTGGCCACGGCGGCAGTATCGCCGCTCCGATCGCGGCGCATGTCCTGCGCCGGATGTTCGTGAAGGACAGTGTCGCGGTGGTGCCGCCCAGGCTGGTGGTGATCCCGCGCGATTCCGCGGCGGCCGATTCACTGGTGGGGGACTGATGCGCATCCGTCTGCCCTACCTGGATTGGTCCCTGCTGTTCGCGACGCTCGGCCTGATCGGCCTTGGCCTGCTCACGGTGTACAGCGCGACTTCGGTGCCCGGCGCGCATGAGGGGCTTTGGTTCAAGCAGCTCATCTGGTTCGGTATCGCTTTGGGAGCGGCCTCGCTGGTCGCTGCGGTCCACTACCGCGTCTACGACTCACTCGCGTGGCCAGCCTATGGGATATCGCTTGTCCTGCTCATCCTGGTGTTCCTGATCGGCACCGAACGTATGGGCGCGAAGCGCTGGATCGAGATCGGGCCGCTGCAGTTCCAACCCAGCGAGATCGCCAAGATCGCAACCACGTTCGTGCTCGCGCGCTACTTCGATCACGCAAAGCTCGACCTGACGCGCATCCGATGGTGGCTGCCACCATTGTTCATCGCCATGGTGCCGTTCGTGCTCGTGGCGAAGGAGCCGGACCTCGGGACCGCTTTGAGCTTCCCGGCCATGCTCATCGCCATGTACTTCTGGGCGGGGATGCCGCCCGGGCAGCTGTTGCTCGGGCTCTCGCCGATCTTCAATGTGGCTCTCTTCTTCGTGACCGGCACGGTCTGGTGGTTCGTGGCGCTGTTCGTGGGGCTGCTGGCCTTCGCGCGGCCCAAGCTACACGTGTTGCTCACGATCCTCGCCTTGAACGCCGCGGTCGCGGTGGCATTGCCGAACATCTGGAATCACCTGCACGATTACCAGAAGCGTCGCATCGAGACGTTCATCAATCCCGACCATGATCCCACCGGCGCGGGCTATCAGGTGATCCAGAGCCGCATCGCCATCGGTTCGGGCGGCATCACTGGCAAGGGTTACTTGAAGGGCAGCCAGAAAGCGCTGTCGTTCCTGCCCATGCGTCACACGGACTTCATCTACTCCGTGGTCGGCGAGGAGCTGGGCTTGCTCGGCTCGTTGACGGTGGTGCTACTGTATGCCGTCGTGATCCTGCGAGGATATCGACTCGCCGCGGTGGCGCGCGACGGTTTCGCGGGATTGATGGCCGTGGGCGTGATCACCGCGCTCTTCTTCCATGTCATGGTCAACATGCTGATGACGATCGGATGGGCGCCCGTCACCGGGGTGCCTTTGCCCTTCTTGTCCTATGGCGGCACGGCGCTGATCGTGAACTGCATCCAGATCGGACTTCTCCAGAACGTGGCGCTGCGGCGTCGGGAGTACTGATGCACCCGGATCTCCTGAACTTGGGCCCCCTGCACATCCGCTCGTATGGGCTGATGATGGCGATCGCTTTCCTCGTGGGCACCTGGCTCGGGCTGCGCGAAGCCAAGCGGTTGCGGCTCGATGAGGACAAGCTGGTCAATGTCATCCTGATCACGCTGGTCGCCTCGATCCTCGGCGCACGCCTCTTGTATGTGCTCGAGCACCTTCAAGAATTCCGCCGCGAATGGGGCACGGTGTTCGCGCTGTGGCAGGGCGGGCTCACGCTGTATGGCGGCATGGCAGCGGGTGCGTTCGCCGGGTTGCTCTCGGCCAAGCGCTTCGGTCTACCCATGTGGGTGGTCGCGGATGCGCTCACGCCTTCACTCGCACTCGGCACCATGTTCGGACGGGTGGGATGCTTCCTCAATGGCTGTTGCTATGGCAAGCCGACAGCACTGCCGTGGGGCGTGCACTTCCCGCATGATTCGTTCGCCTATCTCGAGTTCGGCGATACACCGGTGCACCCTTCGCAGTTATACAACGCCGCCACGGGGCTGATGCTGTTCGCCGGGCTGTGGCTCGCGCGAAAGCGCTTCAAGGTGCCGGGCGTGTTGTTCTGGACCTTCGTCATCCTGTTCGCATTGATACGCATGCCGATCGACATGACGCGCGCGTACGAGCCGGAGGCGGTGCTCTTGCGCGTGGGGTTGGCCGAAATCACCGAGAGCCAGATCATGAGCATCGGCATGGCCCTGTTCGGACTGCTGATGATCATCCGACTGCGCCGTGCGGCGCCGGCGCCGGCCGCGTGAGCGAGACCATCCAACTCGCGGTCCTCGGCGATCCGCTCAAGTACACGCGTTCGCCCGATCTGTATCGCGCCGGTTGCTCGGCATTGGGGCTTGGCTGTCTGCCGTACGCCTCCCGCACGCCGATCGCCGATCTGGAACAGCGCCTCCATGACCTTGCGACGCGCGGCTTCGTGGGCTGCAATCTCACGTATCCACTCAAGGAGCATGGCCTCGACATGGTGGTGCGTGCATCGGTGGGCGCCGAGCGGGCCCGTTCCGTGAATACGATCGCGTTCCGCGACGACGGCTGGTTCGGCGAGTCGACCGATGGGCCAGGCTTCATCGATCTCTTGAAAGAGATGCGCTATGATGTTGCTTCCCAACGGGTTCTGTTGTTGGGAGCGGGTGGTGCCTCGCGCAGTCTGGCGCTTGCATTGGAGTGGGCAGGTTGCCGCGACGTGCTGGTGAGCGCGCGAAAGCCCGACGACGCGAAGTTCGCCTGGGGGGAGGGGCTGGAACCGCGATTCCTGGGTTGGCGCTCCTCTGAAGAAGGCGATGCGCTCAAGGATGCGACCGTGGTGGTCAACTGTACGCCGCTGACTGGTGCCGAGGGTCCAGCCGATCCGGCTGCGCTCTCTCGTACCGCGCTCGTGGTGGATCTCACCTATCAGGCTGAACTCACGCCATGGGTGCTGGCCAATCGCAAACTCGGTATTCACGCAATCGATGGGCTGGGTTTGCTCGTCCATCAGGCGCGTCGGTCCCTGTCACTCTGGCTCGGCAAGGAAGTCCCGCTCGAACCGCTCGCGCGTGCGGTGGGCTGGCCGCGATGAACCTCGCGCCGCTCGCGCGCTGGGCGCATGGGCTTGGCTCCGACGTGACCGCGTTCGCGCTGCCGCAGCGCTGCCCAGGCTGCGAAGGCGCGGCGGATCCCGATCGATTGCTGTGCGACGATTGCCGATCGCGCATCCCACGCCTGACTTCGGCCTTGTGTGCGCGCTGCCTCGCCGCGGGTCAGGAGCCCGGTCCTTGTGTGCGACATGCCGGCTACGCGGTGTTCCCCGCGTGGCTCTACAACGAGCACGCCGCCGAGGTGGTGCAGGCGCTCAAGTACTCCGAGCGTCCCGCGCTCGCACCGGCGCTGGGGCCCGTGATGGCCGCTGCCGTGCCACGCGCATGGGCGCGCCCGGATCTGGTGTTCGAGGTGCCATTGCATGCCGCGCGTGAGCGCGAGCGTGGCTATAACCAGGCCGCTGCGCTCGCGGACGCGCTGGCCGCGGCATTGGCGGCGCCCCGCTGGCCCGGCGCGCTGGTGCGCACCCGCGCGACCGCGCCGCAGGCTAGACTTGGTGGTGCTGCGCGTCGGCGCAATCTTGCGGGCGCCTTCGCCGCGGTCCACCCCGAACGACTTGACGGCCGTCGCATACTGCTCGTCGATGATGTGCTCACCACCGGGGCGACGCTCGAGGCCTGCCTCGAGGTGCTCGCGAAGGCGGGTGCCATTGCGGCTGGTGTGACACTGACCTGGTCGCAGTAGTGCTCCGCTTCCTCTACCTGTAAGGATCCGCCGTGTCCCATCTGCACATCCCCGATGGCGTGCTTCCCCCGATCGTCTGGATCATCGGCATGCTGCTGGCCGGGATCCTGCTCGCGCTCTCGGCACGCTTCACACGAGATCTGGGTCCGCAGCGCATCGCATTCCAGAGCGCGCTTGGCGGGATCATGCTCGCGGTCATGGCGATCCCGGTGCCGATCACGGCGTTCGATTACTGCATGACGCTCTCTGGCCCGGTCGGTGTACTGCTTGGCGGCTGGGGCGGATTCCAGGTGAGCTTCGTGATCACGCTGATCCTGGCGCTCATGGGGCAGGGCGGCTTCACCGTGATCGGGCTCAACACGCTGGTGCTGGGGCTCGGCGCCGTGCTCGCGCGTGGCGTCTATCTCGCGTGGGTGCGGAGGCTCGGGCCTGCTCGCGCGATGGCCCTGGCCACCGCGATCTCGCAGTTGGTCTCTACCCTGATCTGGGTGCTCATGCTGTGGTTGAGCGTGATCCTCACGCCGGATATCGCAGGAGAGCACGAGGTCGCCGAAGGCCTGCAGTTCCTGCAGGGCGGGCTGCTCGTGAGTGTGTTGGTGCCCATGCTGGTGGCCGCTATCGCGCTCGAATCGCTGCTGGCGTATGGTCTGGCCCGCTTCCTGTCCCGGGTGCGCCCGGACCTGCTGCCGGCAGTGCCGGGAGTGGACCCGACCCGCCCGGCCGCGGCTTCCCGATCCTAGGCTCCCGATGATCAACACGTTCGCCCAGATCGATTATCTCGCCAGCGCGGGCCGCTCCCCATGGCATCGCGCGAGCGCCATCAGCAAACTCGCGCTCACGCTGCTGTTCGTGTTGCTCGCGGTTTTCACGCCGTCGTGGGGCACGCTGCTCGGGCTGCTGGTGACCACGCTCGTGCTGTGTTTCACCGCGATGCTGCCGCCGGCGTTGATCGGCGCCGCGGCGAGCACTCCGATCCTGTTCAGCGCCATCTTCGTATTCGCGCATTGGAAGGGCGATTGGGATGAGCCGCTCATCCTGCTCATGCGGCCGATGGTCGCCTCGCTGACTGCCGTGTGGCTCGTGGGAACAACGCCGTATCCCGACCTGTTCGCACCCATTTCGCGCGTGCTGCCTCGTGTGGTCGGCGACAGCTTGTTCCTCACCTATCGCGCCGTGTTCGCGCTGCTCGCGCGGATGGAGCGATTGTGGAAGGCGCTCTTCCTGCGCGGCGGCATGACCGGCTCGCCCGTGAGGCGCGTGGGCATGATGGGGGAGGCAGTGGGCACGGTGGTGCTGTCGGGTTTCGATCGGAGCCATCGGCTTTATCAGACCATGCTGCTCCGTGGGCACTCCGGGCGCATCTGCGGTTGCCGGCATTACCTCGCGGGCACGCGAGAGGATTGGTGGGTGGCGGCAATCGCCGTGTGGGCGATCGTGCTCGCTTTCGTGTTCCATGCATGGAGGCCGGAGTGAGCAATCCGATCGTCCATGTCTCGTGTGTCCGCCACACGTATCCTGACCGCACCACGGTGCATCTGTGCGGACTCGACTTCGTGGTCAACCCGGGCGAGCGCGTGGTCATCCTCGGGCCGAACGGCTGCGGCAAGAGCACTCTGCTCTACCACATCCTCGGGCTGCTGACGCCGCAGGAAGGCAGTGTCCGTGTGTTCGGCGTGGATCCGGCCAAGCAGTTCAGCAAGATCCGCGAGCGAGTGGGTGTGCTGCTACAGAACGCCGACGAGCAGATCATCGCGCCGACCGTTTACGACGACGTCTCGTTCAGTCCGCGAAACTATGGCTATACCGACGCCGAGGTGCATGCCAAGGTGCATGAGGCTCTGCGCAAGACGGGCATCGAGCACCTGGAGCACAAGGTCTGCCACTACTTATCGGGCGGTGAAAAACGCAAGGTGGCGTTGGCTGGCGCGCTCGTGCTGGAACCCGAGTTGCTCGTACTCGACGAGCCGTTCGAGGGACTCGATCCCGCGAGCCGCAATGAGATCGTCGAGCTGTTGAACCGCTTGAATCGCAATCAAGGGGTGTCACTGGTGGTGGCAACCCATGACGTGCAGTTGGTCGCCCCGCTCGCGGACAAGGTCTATGTGCTCAAGAAGGGCGGCGAGATCGTGGCGCAGGGGCCGCCGGCCGACATCTTCCGTGATGTGGAGTTACTCAAGTCCACGAATATCGAACCTCCGGTGCTGGCCGAGTTGTTCCAGAAGCTCGAGGCGCGTGGTGTCACGCTCGGCCGTCCGAGCACGGTGGAAGAAGCCTTACACATGCTGGCGCCGCTGATCGCGCTGCACCCGGGTGAACGGCCATGAGCGAGGACCTCTTCGGCGAGTCCGTGGTTCCGTTAGGTCTGCGCATCGAGGAGCCCGGCCCCAACGCCCCGCTCGCCGACCGCATGCGGCCGCGTACGTTCGAGGACCTGGTCGGACAGGAGCACATCCTTGCGCCGGGCAGTCCCGTGGCGCTCATGCGCACGGGCAAGCACCTGTCGAGCATCGTGCTGTGGGGCCCACCCGGCACCGGCAAGACCACGCTCGCGCGCCTGATCGCGCGCACCGCTGGAGTGCCGTACGTGCAACTCTCGGCAGTCTTGAGCGGCGTGAAGGAAGTGAAAGAGGTGATGGAGCAGGCTGCCAAGACGCGCAAGCGGACGGGCAAGTCGACGCTGCTGTTCGTGGACGAGATCCATCGCTTCAACAAGGCTCAGCAGGACGCGTTCCTCGCGCATGTCGAGCGCGGCGACATCGTGTTCATCGGCGCCACCACCGAGAACCCCAGCTTCGAGGTGAACTCGGCGCTACTCTCGCGCGCCCGCGTACTCGTCTTGAAGGAACTGCAACCGGCCGACGTGAAGACGCTTCTGCAACGCGCGCTGGTGTCCGAGCATGGGCTCGCAGGTTCGGTCGTGGCGAGCGAAGAAGCGGTCGAGCTCCTGGCCGCTGCCGCCGACGGCGATGCGCGCCGCGCGCTCACCACGCTCGAGATCGCTGCCGCGAGTGCGCAGGCCGAGGGCCGCGCCATCACCGCCGATGACATTCGCGGCGCGCTCTCGCGTCGCCACCTGCGCTACGACCGCGCCGGGGAAGAGCACTTCAATCTGATCAGCGCACTGCACAAGAGCCTGCGCGACTCCGACGTGGATGGGAGCCTCTACTGGTTCGGCCGCATGATCGCCGCCGGCGAGGACGCGCTGTACATCGCACGGCGACTGGTGAGATTCGCGAGCGAGGACGTGGGCGAGGCCGATCCGCAGTCGTTGTTAATCGCCACGGCTGCGTTCCAGGCGTATCACCAACTCGGGTCGCCGGAAGGCGAGCTGGCCTTGGCGCAGGTCGTGGTGCATCTGGCGCAGGCACCCAAGAGCAACGCCGTGTACGTCGCCTATGGCGCCGTGATGGCTGAGATCGAGGCGAGTGGTTCGTTGCCGCCGCCGCTGGTGATCCGCAATGCGCCGACCAAGCTCATGAAGGAGCTGGGCTATGGTTCCGGCTACGCATACGCGCATGACGACCCCGATGGCGCGAAGCAGCAGCAGCATCTGCCGGATGAACTCGTCGGCAGGACGTTCTTTCCTCGCCCGCGTGGCTGAGGACCCGCACCAGTTGGACGGGGGCGCCGCTTCGCTGGCATTCTCCCCGCGACCTCTCATCACAGGAGAATGAGCCTCATGAAGAAGCTGCAGGCCAACGCGTACGGACACTTCTCGCCGGACGGCCGCGAGTATGTGATCACCCGGCCGGATACGCCGAAGCCATGGGTCAACGTGATCTGCCCCGGCAATTACGGCACCGTGATCTCGCAGGGCGGCTCGGGTTACTCCTGGACCACGCACGCGCAGCACAATCGCTTGAATCGCTGGGAACAGGATCTCGTCAAGGACGAGTGGGGCAAGTTCCTGTACTGCCGCGATCGCGATAGCGAGAAGTTCTGGTCGCTCGGCTGGCAGCCGGTCAAGGCCAAGCCCACGCGTTACGAAGTGCGCCATGGGATCGGTTACACCGTGATCGACTCTGTCAACGACGGCATCGAGTCCGAGTACACGATCTTCGTGCCCGAAGGCGAGACGAACGAGGTCTGGTACGTGCAGCTGACAAACCACTCCACGCGCACGCGCAAGCTCGACGTCTTCACGTACCTCGAGTGGAATCTGGGGCCGTCCCCCGATACGCATCGCGAGTTCCACAAGTTGTTCATCGAGACCGAAGTGGTGAAGTCCGCGCACGCGATGCTCGCGACGAAACGCCTGAACACCATCGCCGAGCATGGCCGCGGTGCGTCGTGGAACGTGGAATGGCCGCACGTGGCGTTCCTGTCTTCATCCGTGGAACCGGTTTCATGGGAGAGCGACAAGGATCGCTTTCTCGGCCAGTACGGTTCGCTCGCGGCCCCGGCGGCGATGAAGGCGAAGAAGCTCTCGAACCTGACGGGCAAGTGGCAGGACGGCATCGGCTCGCTGCAAGTGGCCGTGAACCTGAAGCCGGGCGAGACCAAGGAACTGATCTTCACGCTGGGCCAGGCCGAGACGCGCGCCGAGGCATTGAAAGCCGCGAAGCGGTATCGCACGGGCAAGCAGGTGATGACGGCGTTCAAGCGGACGCAGAAGTTCTGGGACGCGCTCATGTCGCCGCTCGAAGTGAAGACCCCGGACGCGGCGTTCGACGTGCTCACCAATACTTGGCTCAAGTACCAGAGCATCTCGTGCCGCCTGTGGGGACGCACCGCGTACTACCAGACTGGTGGCGCGTATGGCTTTCGCGATCAACTGCAGGACTCTCAGGTGTTCCTGCCGCTGGCGCCGGCGCACACGCGGCGTCAGATCCGATTGCACGCGGCGCATCAGTTCACCGACGGCACGGCCTATCACTGGTGGCACCCGCTCACCGAAGACGGGCTCAAGAAGCCGCTCAACGATGACCTGCTCTGGTTGCCGTTCGTCACGCTCAACTACATCCGCGAGACCGGCGACTACTCCGTCCTCGCCGATGACGTACCGTTCCTGATCGAGCCCAAGAAGTACACCAAGGAGTCGTACTCGATCGAAGAGCACTGCCGCCGCGCGATCGATTCGTTCTGGACGCGGCTCTCGCCGCGCGGTGTGCCGCGCATGGGCGCGGGCGACTGGAACGATGGACTCTCGGCGATTGGTGCGAAGGGCAAGAGCGAGAGCGTGTGGCTCGCGCATTTTCTGATTGGCATTCTCGATGGCTGGTGCGAGATGGAGGCGCGGCGCACCAAGCCGGATCAGGCGCTGATCAAGCGCTACACCACGGCTGCCGCCAAGATGCGCAAGGCGGTGAACACGCACTTCTGGGATGGCGAGTGGTACCAGCGGGCCACCAAGGACAGCGGCGAGGTGATCGGCTCCAGGAAGAACACCGATGGTCGCATTTACTTGAATGCGCAGACCTGGGCGATTCTTCATGACGTCGCTCCCAAGGCGCGTGTGACCAAGCTACTGCGCTCTCTCAAGAAACACCTGTATAAGCCTTACGGCCCATTGCTGCTCGCGCCGGCCTATCGCACGGTGGATGAGACCATCGGCTATCTCACGCGTTACTCGCCGGGTTCGCGCGAGAACGGCGGGCTGTACACGCACGCCGGCGTGTGGGCGATCCAGGCGGAGTGCAAGTTGGGCCGCGAAGCGCAGGCGTGGGAGCTCTACAAGAGCTTCTGCCCCGTGTACCGTGGTCAGGATCCCGATTTCTATGTCGCCGAGCCGTATGTGACGCCAGGCAATGTCGACGGCCCCGACTCCCCATTCAACGGCCGTGGCGGATGGACCTGGTACACGGGCAGCGCGTCGTGGCTGTTTCGCATCAGTACGGAATGGATTTGCGGCGTGCGGCCCACTTTTGACGGGCTATTGATCGACCCCTGCATCCCGCCGCACTGGAAGGGATTCACCATGAAGCGGGTGTTCCGTGGCGCCACTTACCACATCACGGTCAAGCGCGGTGGCACACGCGGTGTGATCGTGGACGGCAAGGCGATCCGCGGTTGGACCATCGCGCCGCATGCGGATGGTGCAGAGCATTCAGTCGACGTGCGGCTCTAGCCTCGATCTTCGTAGCCAAAAGGAGTAGAGAAACATGACGCATCGCAAGAAGATGGCCGTCCTCGTGGGCGGCGGTCCCGCACCCGGAATCAACGCCGTCATCGGCGCCGCCACCATTCGCGCCTGTGTCGAGGGCGTGGAGGTCGTGGGCATCGAAGACGGATTCGAATGGCTCATGCAGGGCAATATCGATCACGTGAAGCCGCTCACCATCGAAGGCGTGAGCCGCATTCACTTTCGAGGCGGCTCTCACATCGGCATCTCGCGCGCGAATCCCACGAAGAACGCCGATCACTTGGAGAATGCGGTCATCTCGCTGTTGCGAATGGATGTGACGGGCCTCGTCACGATCGGCGGTGATGACACCGCGTACTCAGCGCTTTGCTTGGAGCGCCAGAGCAAGGGCCGCATCCACGTGGTACACGTGCCCAAGAGCATCGACAACGATCTTCACCTGCCGGCCCATGTCGACACGTTCGGATTCCAGACCGCGCGGCACGTGGGCGTGGAGATCGTGAAGAACCTGCTGGTCGACGCCAAGACCACCTCGCGCTGGTACTTCGTGATCGCCATGGGCCGCAAAGCCGGGCACCTCGCACTCGGCATCGGCAAGGCCGTGGGCGCAACCCTCACGCTGATCCCCGAGGAGTTCTCGCAGCGTCCCATCCGTTTGAAGACGCTGGTCGACACGTTGGTCGGCGCGATCATCAAGCGCATGAACGATGGCCGCCGTGACGGCGTCGCCGTGATCGCAGAAGGCGTCGTGCTCGATATCGATCCCAATGATCTGGCGGAGCTCGAAACAGCCGAGCGCGACGCGCACGGGCATCTCCGCATCGCCGAAGTGAATATCGGTGAGATCCTGAAAGAGGCCGTGGACCGACGACTCGAGGAGTTCGGCGTCAAGAGCACCATCGTGGCGAAGAACGTCGGCTACGAACTGCGCTGCGCGGATCCCGTGGCCTACGACATGGAATACTCGCGTGACCTGGGCTACTGCGCTGCCAAGTACCTCCTGCAGGGCGGCAACGGCGCCGTGGTCACCATGCAGGCCGGCCGCTTCGTGCCCGTGCCATTCGATGAGTTGGTCGATCCCGCCACGGGCCGCACAGCGGTGCGCCTGGTGGACGTGAAGTCGACCCGATACTCGATCGCCCGCCGCTACATGATCCGCCTGCGGCGTGACGACTTCGACGATCCGCACGAACTCGCCAAGTTCGCCGCCACCCTTGGGCTCACGCTCGAAGAGTTCCGCGGCCAGTTCGAGTACCTGATCAAGGACGAGCCCAAGCAACTGGTGCTCGAAGGCATGCCGGTTGGGGAGAGTGTGTTCAAGAGCTGAAAGTGTGGGAGCGGGGGCGAGGCCGCAAGATCCGGAGCATGTGGACATGGCTTCGTCGCCGCTTCGTTCCTGCCCGCGCGCTGACTTTGTCTCTGATCTGGCTTACGGCAGGCGTGATTCTGGTTCATCTGCTGGACGCTGATGCCGAAGGCAGCCGCAGGGTGCATCGCTCGAAGCGTGCTCTCGACATCTGCTGGAGTGCATGTTTCACGCAGACCTCAAGCGGCTGCCCGACCAGGTGGTCGCAGAGCGATGCGCCATAGCGGGCTTCGTCGAGCTTGAACTTCAGCGCACGCAGGTAGGGGAAGATCTCCTCGCGCTGGGCGAAGACAGCCGTATGATCCGGATCATGTGGATTTAAGCCTGAATCACTCGTCTGTACTTCGTTCGCCGACTCCTCGCAGACCTGCGGCGCAGCGCTCCTCGCCTCCTGCACCTTCTGGTCCATGAATCCCCTGCCGAACTGACGGTCGGCCTCGAGTCGGTTGTGTGCCGCGCAGCGCAGCCGCAGGTTCTCGGCCGTCGACTCACCCCCGCAGGCGAACGGCACGATGTGGTCGAAGTGCAGGCCCCGCTGACTGCCGCAGACGTTGCCCTTGTTGCTTTTGAAAGTGCAACACCCGCCTTCGCGCTCGAGCACCGCGCGCCGCACATGCGCTGGGATGTGGCGGCCCTGCGGGGTGCCCTTGTGCTGCCGGGGGCGCGAGGTGACGGCGAACTTCTGCTTCTCTTTCGCAGCGGTCAGCGCATCGAGCGCCAGCTCGAGAACGGCCGGGATGTCACCGGTCGCAACCGTGCCGCCGAGCAGCGCCTGCACATAGCACAGCTTCTCGTGCAGTTGCTTGCCGAGCGTGCAACGCAGTTCGTAGGTCTCGGCCGAGAGCGGCGCTACTCTGGATGGTGGCAGGTGAACCGGCGTGGTGAAGAACGGGGCAGCGCCGACCGTATGATCCGGATCATGCGCGGGTGTCTCCAGCGGACGGATGCTCGTCGGCACGTCGGGGCGGGGGAAGCGCGCGGCCAGCACTTTGGAGATCTCCGTCTTTGACCTGTGGACCGAAGCCGCGATCAGGCCATGGGCGTTCTCGGACGTGAGCCTGGGAGCAAGCATGCAGACAGCCGAGAGATGCAGCTTTCCCTGGGCCACCAGTGAATAGATGGCTGGGAACTGGTTCGCCGTCTTCGCCGCCTGGATGCGCTTGAGAGCCACGCCCTCGGACATGTTGAGCCCGCGCACGCAGAAGTCCAGCATGGAGGGGTAGCCCTCGGCGGCCCACAGACGACGCGTGATCACCTCGGCCAGATGGGCGATCAGCTCGGCGGTGGTCTCGTGGTCGCGCGAGAGCACGACGTTGAGTGAGTGCAGCAGCTCGTGGTCCTGAAGTAGCGTGAGCGAATAGCTCTTCACGGGATGCGTGGTCGGCGTGGTCATGTGGGCATCTCATCCGCACGGGGGCGGGTCGCCGGGGGCAGGGTGGACTCGCTGCAGAGCCCATATTAACAGGCGAATTCCGACGTCCTCAGTTCCCCGCAGAACACGAAACGTAGGGCCTCGCCGGAACTTTCGCGAAGACCCGCGTTGTCATGGCTGACGCCCTCAGTGCGGAACGAATCGCCCTGCTGTAGAAGTGCCCACGGGCCTCGGATTCAAACGTCTCCGAAACCTGTCAAGAGGCAATCTCTGCGTGGATCGGCAGAACCGCTCCCGATCAACCGCTCGCTTCACTCCACTGCCGCATCCGCTCGCGCACAGGGACATTCTCCAGACACGTCGTCCACCAGCCCGTGCGGATCGTCTCCACGAACTCCGCCGGCAGTCGCTCGGCTTCCATCTCGCGGGCCAGAGCCTCGTGGTCGTACTCAACTGGCCGAAAGCCGACCGCCACGCGCCCCGCATCGAACGTGAGCTCCGCGTACCACACGTTCGTGCGGCCATCGTGTGCAGGCCGACCGATTGCTCCCACATTCACCACGTGCCTGCCGTTCGGCAGAGCGCGGTGCCAGTGCAGCCCCGTATGCGTGACCAACAGCACGTCGCACTCGTGCGCCGCGCACAGCCATTCGAGAAACGCATCCGAGCAACGACTGTCCCACAGGAACTCATTCACCTGTCGCGGCGACCCATGGCACAGCAGGACGCGGCGGCCATCCACCACCAACCGCGCCTGCAGCGGCAGAGACCGAAGCCACTCACGCGTCGCGTCGCTCACGTTCGCATTCGTGTAGTCATACGAGAGCTGCGCGAACCTGTTGTCAGAAGGGTCCGTGTAGCCGCAGCCGCAATCGTCCAACCCATACCCGATCGAGTGATCGTAGTTTCCCTGCAGCATGGGCAGTGCACTGGCGCGCATCAGCGCGGCGCTCTTCTCAGGCGAGGGCCCGAAGCCGCCCAGATCGCCAAGGCACCACGCGTGCTCCGGCGCTCGACGCGCGATGTCTCGGAGGACAGCCTCGAGCGCAAGGTGATTGTTATACACGCCGCCGAATGCCGCGATCCGTGTGCTCATGCGCTCATCCGTTACCGCAGGTCATGCCCGTGACCCAGCAGGTGTGGCACGCGCCGTGTCGCAGTTCGAACGGGCCGGTGGTCGAGGCCAGCGAGTCACCCATCCGTGCATCGGGTTCGTCCACGAGCAATGGGCATACGAAGACCCCCTGACTGGTGACCGCACGCGACTTGCCGCATTGCAATCGGTTCACATCAAACGCGGCCGCAGGCAGCAGCGCCAAGGTCTCGGTCGCGCCATACTCGCGCGTGCGCTCGGTCTCGCGTCCGAGCAGGAACATGGGCAGCACCTTGAGCCGGGGATGCGCAATACCTTCGGCGCGGAGCATCTCGAAGTAGCGCGCGCGGAATGCCAGCGCGTCTTCGTCCGAGTGCTGCGTCACCGTCACGATCGGCAGGAGGCCCGCATCGCTCAGCGCCCTCAGACCATCGAGTGTGCGCCGGAACGCGCCTTCGCCACGGAACGGATCGTGCGAAACGGCATCGGGCCCGTCCAAAGAAACGCGCAACTCCAACGAGAATCGCGAGCGCAGCGTCAGCTCGCGCAGGAACTCGATGCGCCGCCGGGTGAACAATGTTCCGTTCGTGAGCACCGAGCATGGCGCAACCTGGAGCGTGTCCTCGAGGATGGCTTCCATCTCGGAATGCACGAACGGCTCGCCGCCGGTGAAGTAGATCTCCTGCACCCCGAGCGCGAGGCCTTCCGACACCCGAGAGCGCACTTCGTCGCGCGTCATCAGCGCATGGCGATCGGCGTCGGGCCCGCAACTCACGAAGCAGTGCGTGCACGCCAGATTGCACACGCTTCCCGCCACCTGGATCCAGAGCGCGTCCAGATGCAGGAGGGGCTGGGAGGGGTAGGAGCCTCCGGCCGGAGCTGGGTTGATCCGAATCAGACTCATGCTCGGGGCATCCAAATCGGGCCAAGCACCGAAGAAACTTCCCCTGCGAAGCCCTCAAACGTCATGCAGCGGCCAATTCTCCCAGCGGGCCGGGTGGCGTATCTTTGACGCAGCGGGGCAGCATTCATAATGTGTCACGTTCCTCATGCGATTCACCGGTCGGACCCACCTGCAAAGGGGGGCGACTTGAAGCCCCGCGGCCGCCAATCCGGCCAGGAGCCACTATGCGAGAAGATGTCGAGAAAGTCATCCAGCAGCTCCGCCCCATGGTGCAGTCCGACGGGGGCGACCTCGAACTCATGAACGTCTCGGACGATGGCATTGTGACCATCAAGTTGCATGGGGCGTGCAGCGGTTGCGACAGCTCCACGACCACGCTGCGCAACGGCATCGAGCGGTACCTGCGCTACAAGCTGCCGACCATCACTCAAGTCGTCGCCGAGTAACGCGTGTACGCCTACGGACTCGTCAATGCCGGCATCCTGATCGTGGGGACGGTGCTGGTGGCCATTCTGATCAATCGCGTGCGCGAGTGGTTCGAAGCGCGGCAGCGCGACAAAGACACCGCGAGCCGCGATAGCCGCGGCTGACCCGAACCGGAAGGATCCATGTCCCCCATCACGCAGGAACTCGTCCTCGCCGCGCTCGGCACGGTGAATGACCCCGATCTCCATCGTGACCTCGTCACGTTGGGCATGATCGAAGGCATCTCGATCGACGGCGGCAAGGTCAGCTTCACGCTCGTGCTCACGACGTCGGCGTGCCCGCTCAAGGCGCAGATCGAAGACGATTGCCGCCGTGCGGTGAACGCGATCCCGGGCGTCACAGAGATCGCGATGACCACCACGAGCCGCGTGCGTAAGGCCAAGGACCCCTCGGAGAATCGCAAGGCGATTCCCGGAGTGGCGCATGTGATCGCTGTGGGCTCAGGCAAGGGCGGCGTGGGCAAGAGCACCGTGGCGGCCAATCTCGCCATCGCGCTCGCGCAGACCGGGGCCAAGGTGGGCCTTCTCGATGGCGACATCTACGGCCCTAACCTGCCGCGCATGATGGGCGTGAATCGCCAGCCGTATCAGAAGGACGGCAAGATCATGCCGGTCGAGGCGCATGGCATCCATTTCATGTCCATGGGCCTGCTCGTCGATCAAGGGGAAGCCGTGGTGTGGCGCGGGCCCATGCTGCACGGCGCCATCAAGAGCTTCCTGACCGACGTGGATTGGTCGGGCATGGATTACCTCATCGTCGATCTGCCCCCGGGCACGGGCGACGTGCAGCTCTCGCTCATCCAGCAGACGGTCGTGACCGGCGCGGTGATCGTGACCACGCCGAGCACCGTGGCGATCGAGGACGCGGTCAAGGCGATCAGCATGTTCGATAAGCTGCAGGTGCCGGTGCTCGGTATCATCGAGAACATGAGCTACTTCGTGTGCCCGAACTGCAGCGAGCGCCACAACATCTTCAGTAGCGGGGACGGACAGGCTCGCGCACTGGCCATGGGGCTGCCGTTCCTCGGCGCTTTGCCGATCGATGCCACGGTTCGCTCGGGCGGCGACACGGGTGCCCCGGTCGTGGCTGCGCTGCCGGACGGCTCCTCGGCGGCGGAGTTCCGTCGCATCGCGGGCGCACTCGCACAGCGAGTGAGCATCCACACATTGGGAACGGTGGGAGTGAGCGCGTGAAGCACGTCTATGCCGACACGGCCGCCACGACGCGGCCCCATCCCGACGTGGTGGGAGCCATGCTCCCATTCCTCGGCGATGCGTTCGGCAATGCCTCCTCGGTGCACCGCCGCGGTGAAGCCGCGCGCGAGGCCATCGAGTTGGCACGACTCGACGTGGCGCGGCTCTTGGCCGCGCAGCCCGAGGAGATCGTGTTCACCGCCACCGGTAGCGAATCGAACAACCTCGCGCTCCAGGGCCGCATGCATCTGGCCGAGGGCGATCGGCGTCGTTTGATCATCTCGGCCATCGAGCACAGTTCGGTGCTCGAGACCGCGCGCGCACTCGAGGCCGATGGCTTTCCGCTCACGGTGTTGCCCGTGCAGGCGAATGGCGCGCTCGACCCTGCTGTGCTCGAAGAAGCATTGGGCCCCGATGTCGCGCTCGTCTCGGTCATGGCGGTCAACAATGAGACCGGCGTGATCCAGCCCACCGGGGAACTCGGGACGCTCGCGCGTGCCGCTGGCGCCTCGTTCCATGTGGATGCCGTGCAGGCCGCCGGTCGGCTCGCGATCCCAGTCGATGGCTGGAACGCGGATCTGGTGACCATCGCGGCGCATAAGTTCCACGGCGTGCAGGGCGCCGCCGCATTGTTCGTGCGCCGGCGCACGCGGCTCGCGTCGCTGATCCACGGCGGCCAGCACGAGCGCGGACGCCGCGCGGGCACCGAGAGTCTCGCCGCCATCGTGGGGATGGGCGCTGCGGCCGCGCGCGCCAGTATGCTGCTCTCGCAGGGCGCCCCCGAGCAGGTCTCGCGGCTTGCCGAGCAGTTGCTCGCCGAACTGCTCATGCGCGTGTCCGACACGCGCTTGAACGGAGACCTCAACCGGCGTGCGGGGCATATCGTGAATGTGTGTTTCGCCGGCGTCGATGGCGAAGCGGTGCTGCATGAACTCGATCTCGCGGGTGTCACCGTGTCGACGGGTTCGGCGTGTAGTTCGGCCCACGCGGGTCCGAGCCACGTGCTCACCGCCATGGGCCTCAAGCCGGAAGATGCGCATGCCAGCGTGCGCTTCTCGATTGACGAGGACACGACCGCCGACGACATCGCCTACATCGGCCAGGTGACGCCGCCCATCATCGAGCGACTCCGCTCGCTCGCGGGGCCGGGCATGAAGAGGAGCGCTTGAGAGTGCTCGGAAAGAGGAGACCCAGATGAAGCGCACCACCCTGAACCGCAGCCGCGCCCACAAGAATGGATCCAAGCCCGCCGCCTCGCGGAACGGTCGCGGAGTGCAGCCGCCCATGTCGCAGGCCGAGCAGTTCCGCCTCAAGGTGGGACTTGCCGAGATGCTCAAGGGCGGCGTGATCATGGATGTGATGAATGTGGAGCAGGCCGTCATTGCGCAGGAGTCCGGAGCCGCGGCCGTGATGGCGCTGGAGCGCATTCCCTCGCAGATCCGCAAAGCCGGCGGCGTGGCGCGAATGAGCGATCCCTCGATGATCATGGCCATCCAGAAGGCCGTCGACATCCCGGTGATGGCCAAGTGCCGCATCGGACATCTGGTCGAGGCGCAGATCCTGCAGGCGCTCGAGATCGATTTCATCGACGAGTCCGAAGTCCTGACGCCCGCCGATGAGGCCAATCACATCTGGAAGCACGAGTACGCCGCGCCGTTCGTGTGCGGCTGCCGCGATCTGGGCGAGGCGCTGCGCCGCATCGGCGAGGGCGCTGCCATGATCCGCACCAAGGGCGAGGCTGGCACCGGCAACGTGGTTGAGGCCGTGCGGCATATCCGCGCGGTCACGACGCACATGCGTCGGCTCACCACGCTCACGATCGATGAGTTGATGGCCGAAGCCAAGCATCTCGGCGCGCCGTTCGAGTTGGTGCAGCAGGTGGCGAAGACCGGCACGCTTCCGGTGCCCAACTTCGCCGCCGGTGGTGTCGCAACTCCTGCCGACGCCGCTCTCATGATGAAGTTGGGTGCCGAAGCCGTCTTCGTCGGTTCGGGCATCTTCGAGGTGGGTGATGGTTCGCGCCCCAAGGATGCGCGCAAGGACCAGACGCGCATGGCCCGCGCCATCGTGCAGGCCGTTGCGAACTGGGACCGGCCCGAACTGCTCAAGGAAATCAGCACCGGACTGCCGCAGGCCATGCGTGGTATCTCGCTCGAGACGCTGAGCGAGGACCAACTGCTGTCGAAGCGCGGTTGGTGAGGTTCACCGCGTGACGCGCACCCGCATGAGCCGTCCCTTCAGCGCCGCCCCGCAAGGGGCTGCGCCGCGCGTGGGCGTGCTCAGTCTGCAGGGTGACTTCGAGAAGCACGGTGTCATGCTGCGTGCGTTGGGCTGCGAGCCCGTGCGCGTATCGCTGCCCGAGCACATGGCCGGGCTCGATGCGCTCATCCTGCCGGGCGGCGAGTCGAGCACCATGCTGCGCCTGCTCGAGCACACCGGGCTGCGCGCGCCGGTCGAGAAGTGGGTGCGCAGCAAGCCCGTGCTTGGCACATGCGCAGGGCTGATCCTTCTGGCCAGGAGCGCGGACAAACTGCCGCTGCCTTCGCTTGGCGCCATCGATATCGACGCCTCGCGCAATGCCTGGGGCCGGCAAGTGCATTCGTTCACCGATTCCGTCGAGGTCGCGACATTCGCGGACCCATTCGTCGGTGTGTTCATCCGCGCACCGCGCATCGAGCGTGTCGGTCGCGCGGTTCAAGTCATCGCGACGTACCACGGCGAGCCCGTGGGCGTGCGAGCGGGGAGTGCTGTGGCCATCACGTTCCATCCCGAGCTGACCGACGACACGCGTCTGCATGCCTGGTTCCTCACCGAAGTCGCCGGGCTGGCCGTGCATCCGCCGCAGCCAGTGGCTGCCCGATGAGCGCGATCTCGCCGCAGCGCGCTGCGCTGTACGCATTCGTCGCGCGCCACCAGCGCTTCCTGCTCACCACGCATGTCAATCCGGACGGCGATGCGATCGGCAGCGAGGTCGGCTTCGCGCGCTGGCTGAAAGCGCAGGGCAAGCATGTGCGTATCCTCAATGACTCGCCGACGCCGTCGGCGTTCGAGTGGCTCGCCGCGGATGACCCGATCGAGGTCTACACCGAGGAGCTCGCCGAGACGCGCTTCGCCGAGGCCGATGCACTCGTGGTGCTCGACACCGGCAACAAGCAGCGCATCGGACGGCTGCACCTGCATCTCGACCGGCATGTGATCGACATCGCCATCGTGGACCACCATGTCACGCATGACGGCTTCGGCTCGGTCAACCTGATCCAGCCGGAACTCGCCGCGACCGCGGTGCTCGTCTACGAGATCGCGCGCGAGAGCCGCATCGCCATTGATCGCTCCTCAGCCGAGGCGCTCTACGTGGGCCTTGCGACCGACACGGGCTACTTCCGCTACTCCAACACCGATGCGCGCTGCCATCACATGGCAGCCGACCTCGTGCAGTTGGGCGTCGATCCGCAGGCCAGCTCCAGCCGGATCAGCGCCACTGCGCCGGTCGGACGGCTGCGCTTCTTCGGCGAAGCACTCGCGGCGTTGCAGATTCTCGAGCACGGCAAGCTCGTGGTGCTCGAGGCGAGCCCCGAGATGTTCGCGCGTCATGGGTTGCGCGGTGCCGACACGGAGGGACTCGTCGACATGCCGCGCGTGATCGCGGGCGTCGAAGCCGTGGCGTTGTTCAGCGAAGTCGAGAGCGAGAAGGTCAAAGTCTCACTGAGGTCGACCGGGCGGGTGAACATCGACCAGATCTGCTCGCGGTTGGGCGGAGGGGGACATCCGCACGCCGCTGGGGTCATGCTGCACGGCTCGCGCGAGAGCGCGAAGGAGAAGGTGCTGCCCGAACTCGCCAAGCGACTCGCGCTACTCGATGCCGAGCCCACGCCACGAGGCGCTGGCGCATGATTCGCGCGGGCATGGACGCCCCGCCCGAGCCAGTGTTGCTGCGGGCCATCGGCCTCATGCATCGCTACGGCGCGCGCGTGGCGCTGCAGCCTATCGATTTCGAAATCGCCTCCCCCGGCGTGGTCGCTGTGACCGGGCCGAACGGCTCGGGCAAGAGCACGCTGCTGCGGATCATCTCGGGGCTGCTGCGACCCACGAAGGGTGACCTCGCGTTCAGCGTGAGCGGCGCCCAGATCAAGCCGCTCGAGCGCCGGCACCACGTGGGCCTGGCGACACCGGAGCTGTCGTTCTACGAGGAGTTCACCGCGCGCGAGAACCTTGCCTTCATCGCCGAGACGCGAGCGCTGTCGCAACCTGCGAAGGCGGTGCAGGACGCCTTGGATAGCGTCCAGCTCGAGACCCGCGCGGATGACAGGGTGTCTGACTTCTCGTCAGGCATGAAGCAACGCCTGCGGCTGGCTTCGGCCATCTTGCATCGCCCGGGCCTGTTATTGCTGGATGAACCGGGCGGCCACCTGGACGCCGAGGGCAGGGCGGTGGTGGAACGTATCGTGCATCAGGAGTCGGCTCACGCACTGGTGCTGTTGGCCACCAATGACCCCGAGGAGATGCGACTTGCGACCAAGCGGATCGAGCTCAGCGGCCGCGGTCTGGGCGGTCCTGCGTAAGGAGTGCCGATCGGAATGGCGCACTCGGTATGGCCTGAACGCCGCATTGCTCTTCGCGGTGACAAGCCTGACCGCCGTGAGCTTTTCCGCGGGACGCCTCGGGGACCGCACGGACCTACTCGCCGCTCTGTTCTGGATCGTGCTGCTCTTCGCCACGCTCGCGTCCATGAGCCACGCGTTCGTGCGCGAGGTGGAGAGCCGCACCATGTTGCTCCTGCGTCTGGTCGCGTCGCCTACTGAGATCGCGCTCGGCAAGCTGCTCTTCAACCTGATCTTCCTGTTCGTGGTCGAAGCGGCCATCGTGCCCCTGTTCATGATCCTCATGTCCGCACCGCCGCCGCACTGGGGCAGCTTCCTTGGTGTGCTCGCGCTGGGCACTGTATCGCTCGCCGCCTCGTCCACGTTGGTCGGCGCCGTCATCGCGCAGACGCGCGGGCGCGGTGCATTGTTCGCGGGCATCTCATTGCCACTGCTACTGCCCGTCCTGGCCGCAGCCGTGAGCGGAACCAAGGCGCAGTGGGCCAACGTGTCATTGGATGGTGAACTGCGACTGCTATTGGCCTACGCGGTGGCGTTGCTCGGCATGAGCCTGTTACTTTATGAGCATCTCTGGGAGGACTGATCGACGATGCTCTGGCGCGTGTTCATCTTCATCTGGATCGCGGGCTTCATGGTCGCCGCATTTGCGTGGGCGCCGCTCGTGCCGGTTCTCGAAGCGACCACTCGGGTGCTGTACTTCCACATCCCTGCCGCCTGGGTGACCACGCTCGCGCTCGGTTGGTCCATGCTGCACAGCGCGCTTTACTTGTGGAAGCGCGACCTGAAGCATGATGACCAAGCCGCTGCCGCCGCCGAACTCGGGCTGCTGTTCTGCATCGTCGCCACTGTGAGCGGGTCCCTGTGGGCCAAGGCCATGTGGGGGTCCTACTGGAACTGGGACCCGCGCGAGACCTCGATCTTCTTCGTGCTCCTGCTGTACGGCGCGTACCTCGCGCTGCGCGGCAGCATCGAAGGGGAGGAGAAGCGCGCCCGGCTCTCGGCTGTGTATTCCGTCATCGCGTTCGTCGCGGTGCCATTTCTCATGTTCGTCGTCCCGCGCATCTATTTCTCACTGCACCCCGAGGTGATCAACCTCTCGCGTGGGAAGGTGGACATGGACCCTAAGATCCGCATCTGCTTTGGTGGGATGCTGGTCGGCTTCACGTTCCTGTTCTTCTGGCTGCAGTCGCTCAAGGTGCGGGTCACGCGCCTGGAGCGGCGAGCCTTGGCCATATAAGGAGTCTCGATGAACAGCCATGACATGACCGTTCTCGGCGTCGCACTTCTGGTCTGGGGGCTACTGTTCTTCTGGCTCATCCGCGTCGAGCGACGCGTCAAGGATCTGGAGAAGCGATGAAACCCAAAGTGCTGATCGCGATGGTCCTGCTGGCCGTGGCCGTGTTCTTCGGCGTCACCAGCTTCAAGAAGACCATGACTCCGTATATCGGCTTCACCGAAGCGCGTGTGGCGAGTGGCTTGGTGCAGGTCAACGGCGTGCTCGCCGACAAGGACTACGTCCTCAAGGAGGAAGAGCAGTACCTGCGCTTCCGCCTCAAGGACCCCAACGGAGACGTGATGCCGGTGGAGTACCGCGGTGTCATCCCGGGCAACTTCGACCAGGCAGTGAGCATCGTGGCGATCGGCCAGTACAAGGGTGAGCACTTCGAGGCCACGCAGTTGCTGGTCAAGTGCCCGTCCAAATACCAGGCGATGTCCGAAGATCAGAAAAAGGCGGCTTCGTGAAGCGCGCCGGCCTGACGACTCTGGCGGCCCTGCTGTTGCCCACCGCGCTGCTCGGCGGTGCGCTGGTGCAGATGGGCACGCTCAATCTGGGGCAGCTGCTGTGCTGGTTGGCGTTCTTCTCGTCCCTGGTGGCCGCTGCCGGTTACTGGATGGTGGGGCAGGGCAAGTCCGGCTCGCTCGACGTGGCGGTGACGGCCTTCCGGCTGCAGTGGGCCGCGATGCTCGGCGGTACCGCGTTCCTGTGGTGGATCCTGTTCAACCACCAGTTCCAGTTCCAGTACGTGGCGTCGTACTCCTCGCGGTCCATGCCGGGCCACTTCGTATTCGCGGCGTTCTGGGGCGGGCAGGAAGGCACGTTCCTGTTGTGGGGTTTCATCACGGCCTGCCTCGGGCTGATCGTGATGCGCTGGAAGCATTCGCTGCAGCCCTACACCATGTTCTTCCTGAACCTCCCGCTCGTGATGCTCACGCTCGTAAGCGTGATGCGCGGGCCGTTCCTGACCTTCGCGGCCGGTCAGGTCCCGGTCGATGGGCAGGGGCTGAATCCGCTGCTGCAGGACTACTGGATGACGATCCACCCGCCTGTGCTGTTCATCGGGTTCTCGTCGTTCGTGGTGCCGTTCGCCATCGCCTGCGCCGCGCTCATGAAGCGCGACTACGACGGCTGGGTGAAGCCCGTGCTGCCGTGGGCGGTATTCTCGACTGCGATCCAAGCGACCGGTTTCATCATGGGCGGCGTGTGGGCCTACAAGGTGCTCGGTTGGGGTGGTTACTGGGGCTGGGACCCGGTCGAGAACGGCTCGCTCATCCCGTGGCTCAGCAACATCGCGCTCGTGCACGGGCTACTGATCCAACGCGTCACGGGATCTCTGCGGCGCACGAACTTCTTCCTCGCGGTGCTCAGCTACGTACTGGTGTTGTACGCCTCGTTCCTGACGCGCAGTGGCGTGCTCGCGGACTTCTCCGTGCACTCGTTCGCGAACCTCGGGCTCTCGGGATTCCTGTTGTCGTTCCTCGCGGTGGCCGGCGTGGTGGGCTTCGGCCTGCTGCTGAGCCGTATCCGCGAGATCCCCGCGCCTTCGCAGCCGCTCGGCAACTTCTCTCGCGAGTCGTTCATGTGGCTTGGCCAGTTGGTGTTCATGCTCATGTGCGCGCTGGTCACCATCGGCATGAGCGCGCCGCTGTTCACCAAGCTGTTCGGTCCGCCGACCAACGTGCGCACTGAGTTCTACAACCTGGTCAACGCACCGCTCGCGGTCGCCATGGGGTTGCTCATGGGCGTCACGCCGCTTCTGCGCTGGCGCCAGCATGAAGCGGACTCTCTCTTGAAGAGCGTCGCCCCGGCGTTCGTGTTCGCAGTACTGCTCACCGCCGGTGTGATGCTGTGGGGCGTGCGCGATGCGCTCCCTGTGCTGGTCGTGTTCGCCATGGGCTTTGCCATGGCCTCGAACGTGGTGGTCACGATCAAGGGCTTCAAGTCCGGTTGGAAGCACGGCATCGCGTATCTGGGTCATCTCGGTGTGACCGTGCTATTGATCGGCGTGGTGCTCTCCTCGGGCTATGGCCGCAACGCGCAGGTGCAGCTGCCCAAGGGCCAGCAGCGCAGCGCGCTCGGGTTCAAGCTGGTCTACCAGGGCATGGTGCACGGCAAGGACGGCAAGGACGCGGCGGTGATCGCCGTGGTCGCGCCCGAGAAGAGCTACACCGCGAACGCGCACTTCTATTGGAGCGACTTCAATCAGGGCTACATGAAGAACCCTCACATCGAGCGGTTCTGGTCGCACGACGTGTACATCTCGCCGCTCGAGATGGTGGGCGACAAGCCCGGCGACGGCGGCGTGTGGTTCGACAAGGGTGAGAGCAAGAAGGTGGGAGCAGTGACCTACACCTTCGAGAGCTTCACGCCCATGCCGGAGAACGGGCGCATGAAGTTGGTGGCGAATCTCACCGCTGAGATCGGCGGGCGCACGGTGCCGTTGAAGCCCGTGTTCGAGATCGTCATGGGAACAGGCGAGCAGTCGCGCACGCCGGACTACATCCCAGGGGGTGGACAGGTGAGCATCCTGACGGCCGACCCCAACAACGGCGGGCGCGTGTCGCTCTCGCTACCGGGCGCGGAGAAGTCGGACAACGCCGAGATCCTCGCCGTGGAGTTGAGCACCAAGCCATTCATCAATCTGGTCTGGCTCGGCGCCATCCTCACCTTGGGCGCCACCTTCGCCGTGGTGGTGCGCCGTGGGCAGGATGTTGCGAAGGATGGCCACAAGGCCGCCTGAGACGACTCTCGGTCGCCTGCGACGCCTCTGGGACACCATCGTCCCGGAGGCGTTTCGCATTCGGGGACATGTCGGGCATTGCCATGCTGCCCACTTGTGCAGTAGCTTGGGAGCCGGTGCCAGAACCCAGAAGACTCCCATGTTCGAATCGTTGGATGACCCGGTGGATGTGCTCACCGCGTTCGAGGAAGGCGCGATGCGCCCGCTGCGCTTTCGGTGGCAGGGCCGTGTCGTGCGCGTGCAGAAGATCACCGGTCAGTGGAACCGTCGTGAGGGGCAGGCCGTGCTGCGTTACTTCGCGGTGCAGGGCTCCCAGGACGACAGCTATGAACTTTGTTACGACGCCCGGGGGCCGCGATGGGTGTTGAGTCGTGCGTGGACCACTTCTGCGTGAGCGGGGCGATGCGCCGCGCAGCGGGGGCGTTGCCATGATCCTGCTTGTCGACATGGACGCGTTCTTCGCTTCGGTCGAACAGGCGAACCATCCGCACCTGCGCGGCAAGCCGGTGATCGTCTGTGGCGATCCCTCGCGGCGTGGCGTGGTCACTGCCGCCTCATACGAAGCGCGACCCTCCGGTGTGCGCGCCGGCATGCCGCTCGCGGAGGCCAAGCGCCGCTGCCCGCAGGCCGAGTACGTCGAGGGCAACCCCCGCAAGTACGTTGAGAAGTCGCTCGAGCTGCTGGAACTGTTCCTCACCGTCACGCCTGATGTGGAGCCCTTCAGCGTGGACGAGGCGTTCCTCGACCTCGGCCGACTCGGTGAGCGCTGTGCCACGATGGACGACGCCATCGCCATCGCCCGCGACATCCAACAGCGGATCGCCGAAGTGCATGGGCTCGGCGCGTCGATCGGTATCGGGCCCAACAAACTGATTGCCAAGATGGGCTCGGGCGTGAACAAGCCCAAGGGCATCACCCCGCTCACCGAGGAATCATTTCGGGGTGTGTTCTGGCCGCTCGACGTGCAGGAACTGTGGGGCGTGG
>Ga0163144_10001587_pt1 | contig 53247 bp, 47 predicted proteins | sample OliLak19BULKMAT1_FD_123175 | JGI IMG/M metagenome (GOLD analysis project Ga0163144, IMG submission 123175) | Freshwater microbial mat bacterial communities from Lake Vanda, McMurdo Dry Valleys, Antarctica - Oligotrophic Lake LV.19.BULKMAT1 | ecosystem: Environmental > Aquatic > Freshwater >... | reverse complement strand
GTAGTGCCACTGGTGGTAGTAACGGTTGGTCTGGAGCAAAGAACACTAGTGGAACTTTTTACGCAAGTAATTTAACAAATACAAAAACTTACAATATTACTTGTACAAATAGTTACGGATCAGCAACTGATTCTGTGACTGTGTATGTATCAGGTCAACCTTATAATCCACCAACATTACCTACAATAAGTCTTTGGGTAAATACAAACAACATCCCTCATAATAGCTCTACAACTCTTACATGGAACAGTTCAAATGCAACAACTTGTAATGGTTCAAGTGGTAGTAACGGCTGGGATGGACCTAAGGGTTTAAGTGGTAGTTTTACAACTGGAAACTTAACTCAAAATACTACTTATGTAATTACTTGTAATAACTCTTCAGGTTCTTCATCCGACTCTGTTACTGTATCTGTAGGAAGTGATAATAATAATGGCAACGAAGAAAATCCTTCAGTTAGTACAAAAACTGCAACTAGTATTGATGAAGATTCTGCAACTTTAAATGGTGAACTAGAAGACCTTGGAGATGACAATGAAGTAGATGTCTGGTTTGAATACAGTGATGACCGAGATGACTTAGAAGATGGCGACGGTGATGATACTAGTCGTGAAAATATGGATGATGAAGAGGACTTTAGTGATAATATCCGTGGTCTTCGAAAAAACACTACTTACTACTTCCGAGCAGTGGCTAGAAACGATAGTGGAACAGATTACGGAAGTATAAAATCATTTAGAACTGACAACGGTGGAATAAACAATAATACTTGTGTAAGTAATAACTGTGCACCGCAAGCAGTCACAACTCTTGCTACAAACATAGGTTCTAGTAGTGCACGACTAAATGGCTTAGGCATTATAAATGGAAATGTTGTCTCTACTGGTTATTTTGAGTGGGGCACAAGTTCATTCTTGGGTTCATCTACACCAAGTAATACAATAGGAATTTCAGGAAGTAATCCTTACTCATTTAGTTTATTCGGTCTTTCCCCTTCTACAACTTATTTCTACAGAGCAGTGGTTATAAATCAATACGGAACATCTCGTGGTGATATCTCAACATTCAGAACAAACACCGGAGGAAGTGTAGCTGGTTCTAGTACTACTGTCGTACGAAATACTACAACAGTAGTATCAAACGAATATTCTGGGGTCTCACGTCCGTCATTAGTATTCTTAGATGTAGACAGAGACGATGAAGTAATCCGCATTGGTGAAGTACTAGACTATACTGTAGATTACCGAAATATTTCTAAAGAAAATCTATACAATGTCATTTTACAAATACATTTACCAAAAGAACTAAGATTTGTAGACACAAGTCGTGGATACTTCTCTGAAGAAAATAATACTGTAGTGGTAAATATCGGTGACTTGAATGTGGGAGAATCTGGAAGTGTAGTAGTAACAGCAGAAGTAACTGCTGATGCTGAACTAGGCAAAGTAGTAGTTATAGCAGCAAACCTTGCATACACTATAGTTCGTAATGAAAATCAAGAAGAAGTATTTGCTTACTCTAAAAATACAATTGAAAACAATAGATCAAACTTAGCAGGAGCTGCGATATTTGGTGGTAGCTTCTTCCCTAATACTTTATTTGGTTGGCTTATATTGCTTTTGATAATTCTATTAATCCTTCTGGTGGCTAGAAGTGCATACCAAAGGACAGTGCCTAGACGACACGCTGAAGATGATCACTTTGCAAGTCATTAATAGAGAAATTCTAATTTATCACCTAACTTAATATTATGTTTATTTGTAAACATAGAAGAAACCTCCAAGACATACTTGGAGTTTTCTTTTGGCCAAAAACTCTCTGGATATGATTCTGGGGTGGCATTTTTCTTAATGTAAATTACTTTCTGATTTTCGTCCATCCAAATAATGTCTATTGGAAAATTCATATCTTTCATCCAAAATGGATATACACCTGCAATGTCGAACACAAAAAGCATGCCTTCATCTTCTTCTAAGCTTGATTTACCTGAGAGTCCTTGAGCTCGAGACTCTATTGTGTCTACAACTTCTACTTTTATTTCTTCATCGCCAAGTTTTATAAATTGAATTTGAGACTTTTTGGGAATTTCTACAACTACCCTTTTATTTTTTACAGAATAAAAAACTAAAAATCCTAGCATAGCTAGAATTACAAAAAAATAAATAAATTTCTTCATTTTATTTATGACCTCCATTCCAGCCTAAATTTCTACCAATTTCTTCTGGAGTACTGCGTTTTCGTGCAAGCACAATATGACCATTTTCAACGATGATACGTTGCGGATGTGCAATAAGACAGTGATTCATAGAAAGAGCATCTTGGTATGCCCCGGTGTCAAATACGACTACATACATTGGATCAGTCGCACTTTCACTGTAATCATACTCTGGCAAAGTTATATAGTTGTTGATACCTCGGTACACATCATCAGAATCACATGTTGAACCAGCCAACCAAACATCTATAAGTTTACCGTCACGTTTATTAGATATCGGAGCAAGTGCCCACTTTTGACCTATTGCCCAAGTATCACATAAGTCATTCATGAAACTTCCATCAATGACATACCACTTCTTAGCGTCACTTTTCTTCTCTTTGATAAGCTTAGTATCAATAACCTTAAAAATAGTGATTTGTGCCGGTGCCACGACGTAGCGACCCCATTCACAAATCAAATTTGGGTGTGGCATATCATGTTTCTCGGCTTCTGTCTTCAGTAATTGGAATATTTTTTCCATAAGCTTGTCCACGGTATAACCCTTTTTGCGTGTATACGGTATAGGCATACCACCTCCGATATCGAGTGTATCGAGAGAGGGGTTAGTTTTCTTTAGAGTAAAGTAAACATCTAAAGCATACTTAATAGGAGTTAAAATATCCATTGGCTTTTCGATCTGAGACCCGATGTGGTAATGCAAAATTTTTAGATTTTTAAATGAACCCATTTTGTATATTTCCTTTGCAGAAAAACCAAATCTATCAATTTGCTTGTTCCAATATGAACTAGCCTTCACTGGCATATCAAGACGAAGTCCAACGTTGAACTTGGAGTGCTGAAGCATCTTGAGCTCACTTGGACCTTCTATAAGAGGAAAGATTTTCACTCCCTTGTGTTGCATGTCATCGATTAGGTTGATATAGGCATCATTTTTAGGCCCACTACAAAGAATCCGAATATTTGGATTAAACTTATCTTGTTCTAACATTCTTTTTATCAGCCAAAGGTCATTATAAGAAGAAGTCTCTAAATGAGCACCTTCACCAACGATAGCCATGACCACTTCCCGGTTCTGGTTAACTTTCATTGGATAATGATAAAAGAACTTGCCTCCGTAACCAATCTTCTTGATGACATTGTCCGCTAAGTCCATAAGGTCTTCTAAGCGCTCTTCAATGATAAAGGGCATAAGTATTTGGAGTGAGGTTCCAAATTTCTCGGTTAAATAACGGATGTTATAAATGTTATGACCTTCTTTGATAATCAAATCTCCATCGCGGTCATAGTCGAAGTACTGCGTATTAAATTCCTTTGAACCTAATTTCCACAATTTTCTAGAGGCTGAAGGTCGATTGCTGTTATTTACTTTTTTATCTATTTTCTTTGACATTTTTTAATGAAATCAGTATAACAATTTACGCTCAAATGTAAAGGGTTTTATCAACAGTTTTACTTTAAATACCCTTTTAGGAATTCTTCTTTAAATTCGTAAAAATTGTCATCTAATATGGACTGGCGAATTCTTTTGACTAAGTTAACTATAAAATATAAGTTATGTATAGAAGCCAGAGTCCCTGCGAGCATTTCTTTGCCATGAAATAAATGGGCTACATAGCTCCTGGTATAATTTTTACAAGTATAACACTCGCAATCAATTTCTATTGGTGCAAAATCATCTCTGAATTTTTTATTCATTATAATTATTTTACCGCCCTTTGTATAAATAGTACCGTTTCTACCTAGTCGTGTCGGAGCTACACAATCAAACAAATCCACACCATTCTCTATGCCCATAAACAAATCCTCCGGCTCACCGATGCCTAGCAAGTGTCTAGGTTTTTCTTCTGGTAAAATTTCATTTACCCATTTCACCGCAGTCGACATGTCTTCTTTTGCAAAAGAGCCCCCAATACCAAAACCATCAAAACCAACACCATCTATATTCATTTCAGAAATTACTTTTGCTGATTGTTTACGTAAACTCTTTTCTCGCCCACCTTGCACGATACCAAAAAGCGCCGTAGGAAAATTAAAAACAATGGTTTCTCCGGCATTCGCAAGATTACTTTCATTAACCACATCCAAGATAGAGTGCGAGCCGTTAGAAACCATTGTTTCTAATTTTCCTAGTTTTAGATGTTCTCGCAAACTTCGCTCTGCCCATTTGTGCGTACGATTAAGGGCCTCTCCTTGGTAACGCAAATCCTCCGTTGGGCTAGTGCATTCATCAAAAGCAAAAATAATATCTGCGCCCAAGTTGTGTTGAATTTGAATTGATTTCTCAGGAGTTATGTAATGAATTGAACCATCTAAATGTGATTTAAAAGAAACTCCGTCTTCCCCTATTTTCGCAAGTCTAGGTGCATCAGAGTCATCAAAACGCTCTGGAATCATGAGCGACGGGTCAGTTATCTTTGTCACTTTAGAAATATCTTTTCCGTACGCAGCACCCAAAGAAAAGACTTGAAAACCACCAGAGTCTGTCATGGTTGGTCCTGTCCAATTCATAAACTTCCCTATTCCACCCGCATCTCGCACAATACCATCCCCTGGTTGTAAATATAGATGGTAAGTATTTCCCAAGACCACTTCTGTGCCCACCTCACGTACCTGTTCGGGGTTTAAAGACTTTATAGTTCCCTTAGTACCCACAGCCACAAAAGCGGGAGTGTGTATTACTCCATGTGGTGTTTCTAGTATTCCTACTCTGCCTAGACTATTTTTTAACTTTTTCTCAATTTTAAAATTCACAATTTTATTTTTTTACTTCCACAAATTTTAATTCTTGAATATTAACTGGGCTAGTGAGTAAAGCTTTTACAAAAGAATCTCGGGGGTCAGAAATTACTTTTATAATTTTCGCCACAGTGTAGGGTGTTATCCCAGGCAACACGACTTCACCGTAGTCTTCGAGTTTAAAATCTCGCGGAACATTTAACTCAAAATTCCCTCCGCCCCTACCAATGACTTCTAAAAATACATCACTCCCAGTCACCACCACTTCTGTTTTCTCGCCACTGCTAGAAAATAAAGTCACTTTGGATGAATTTGGATAAACTTCCCCAATACGTCCAAGTGGCACATCGCCAAAAGCTAAAACTAAATCCCCTGTCTTAATCCCATTATTTGTACCGATATCTATAATTAAAGTATCATATAGAGACTTGTTGGGTTTTGATAAAATACCACCTAAAACTAATTCACTTTTTTCATCTTTTCTAACCAAAGATTCTTTTAATTTTGTATTTTCATCCACAAGAGAATTATAATTTGCTAAAGTTGCTTTATTTTCCAAAAGTTCATCGTTGAGTTTTTGATTTTCTAAGGAAAGATTTTTTTTACTATTAAAATAAAAACCAATATTAGAAATATTACTACCTATATTATTTCCTAAAACTACAATTGGTTTAAAAACCGTATGAGAAACTACGGACAAAAGGTGAGAAATTCCCTTTTGAAAATAAATTATAAATATAAGAATTACAATATACATTGTAATTCTTAAGAACCTCTTATTTTTTGTTTTTTTATCTAGGAGGTAGCTCATCTTGATTACCAATCAATACTTCTTGATAATAAGGTAAGTCGTCTAGTATGATTCCGGTTCCACGAGCGACAGCGGAAAGAGGGTCATCTACTACATAGACTGGTAGTTTTAGGGCATTTTGCAACAATTTATCTAAACCACTTAAAAGCGCTCCACCACCAGTCAAAGTAATACCTCCCTGCATAATATCAGCCAAAATTTCAGGTGGAGTAGTTTCTAGTACATCTTTAACACTCTCCACAAATTCTTTAATAGACAATCCAAATGCTTCACGTATATCGGAATCGGTCACCACCACTTCTCTAGGCAAACCAGTCAACAAGTCTCTACCTCTGACTTCTGTCTCCCTGTATTCACCAGGCAAGACAGAACCGATGGCCATCTTGACCATCTCTGCTGTAGTCTCTCCAATTAAAATCTTAAACTCATCACGCATATAAGTGATGATGTCATTGTTTAATCTGTCACCTGCTATTTTTATATTTTTTGATTTTACAATACCACCTAAAGATATCACGGCTATATCAGTAGTTCCTCCCCCAATATCTATAATCATCGAGCCCACCGCTTCTTTGATTGGCAACCTTATTCCAATAGCAGCGGCCATTGGTTCTTCTACCATATACACTTCGCGAGCACCGGCACTGCGTGCTGCGTCATACACAGCCCTAGTTTCAACATTTGTGGATCCAGATGGAACACCCACAACCACTCTCGGTCGTCCAAATTTTTTAGCCATTTTGTCTGCTTTGTTGATTAAATATGAAAGCATCTCTTCCGTCACTTCAAAGTCTGAAATAACTCCATCTACAAGTGGCCGAACAGCTCTGATATGTCCTGGGGTTCTACCTAACATTTCTTTAGCCTTAGATCCTACAGCGAGAACTTGGTTGGTTTTCACATTAACAGCTACTACAGAAGGTTCATTGATCACAATGCCGTGCCCTTTCAAATAGACCATTGTATTTGAAGTACCAAGATCTATGCCTATATCATTTGAAATGTAATTGTAAAATTTTTTAAACATTCTTTGGTAAATTCAGTAATTCATCAAGGGATACGACTTGTCCTTTTTCTTCGGTACGTTTTTTTATTTCTACACCATTCTCTTTCATACTTCGAAGTGACACGACTACCCGCAATGGCATACCTAGCAAATCAGCATCTGCAAATTTCTCTCCAGGAGTTATTCCACTTCTGTCGTCAAATAAAACTTCAACATTCTTTTTCATCAAGGTGTCATAAACTTCATTGGCATATTTTAGAACGGCTTCATCTTCACCCAAAGAAAGTAAGTGCACAGCAAAAGGCGCAATTGCCTCTGGCCAAATGATACCCTTGTCGTCAGAGAGAACTTCTACCACTGTACCCATAACTCTGCCTGGACCAACACCATAAGAACCCATAAATACAGACTTTTTCTCTCCATTTTCTGTTTGATAACTCAAGTCGAGTGCATCAGAAAATCTTGTACCTAAGGTAAAAATATTACCCACTTCAACTGCTTTATACTCAACTAAGGAATCTTTCGTCAAACCTAAATTCGAAATAACTTCGTTGTTATAAACTTCTTTATTTATAGCAATACCTTTATTTTCATCGACATATATTATGTCTTCACCTGCAGAAGTAATAGTTTGAAATTCGTGTGAGAACTTTGAAAACATTCCGCCAGAAGCAAAAGTTAAATAGGTTAGATGTCCAATACCTACTCTTTTAAATATATTTACATAAGCTTGCTTTGTTTTCTCGTAAAATACATTGTGTTCAGTTTCATTTTTAGAAAAAGAATACAAATCTTTCATTACAAATTCTCGAGTACGCATTACACCACTTTTCGCACGAGTTTCATTTCTAAATTTTGTTTGAAATTGATAAATAGAAAAAGGTAAATCTCGATAAGAGCTCAGGAAATTTTTCAACATTTTTGTAAAAGGTGCTTCGTGCGTAACTGCTAGTCCAAGCTCGGTGTCGTTTTTTAATTTAGTCTTAAACCAGATATCTACTTCTTTATCATCCCATTGATTCGTTGGCTCCCATGTTTCTTTTTCTTGTAAAGATGACATAACGGTTTCTTGACCCCCGATAGCATTCATCTCTTCTCTAATTATGTTTTCTATCTTTTTAAAAACCCTTAGTCCTAGTGGTAGATAATCGTAAACCCCCGCCATCTCTTTATGAATAAAACCTCCACGGATGAGTAATTCGGCGTTTTTGGACACCTCATCGGCAGGAGCTTCACGTCTCGTTTTAGTAAAAAGTTTTGATTGCTTCATATAAAACCATCTTAACCGAAAAAGCCTTTTTTAGCAAAGTAATGACCAAAAGGCACAATATGACAAATTTGCAAAAGTATAAACTTTCTGCTATTATAAGACCTATGCAAAAAACGCAAAATACAAAGGAAAATAATGATGTAAATATCGAGTCCATGTTTGAGGCTGGAGCTCATTATGGCTATGGCAAGACTCGCCGTCACCCATCTGTGGCAAAATACATCCACACTACTAAAAACAAGACAGATATCATAGATCTAGAGAAAACTGTAGTCATGCTAGACGAAGCTATGGATTCTGTAAAAGAATTAGCAGCCAAGAATAAAATAGTTCTTTTTGTAGGAACTAAACCAGAAGCTAAAGAAATAATAAAAAATGCAGCAGAGTCTCTTTCTATGCCTTATGTAAATGAACGATGGATTGGAGGCACTATTTCAAATTTTGTTGAAATTAAAAAAAGAATCGCTGAGTTGGAAAATTATCAAAAAGATTCCAAAGAAGGTGCGCTTGAAAAATACACTAAAAAAGAGCGTTCGATGATGGCAAAAAAGATGGCAAAACTAGCAAGATATTACTCTGGTCTTGCAGGATTGAAGAAAATCCCTGACGCATTGTTTATCGTAGATGCAAAAGAAGAACACATCGCAACTACAGAAGCTCGTAAAACAGGTGTTATTACTTTTGCTTTAATAAATTCTGATTCGAATATCAAAGGTATCGACCACCCAATAGTGGGTAACGACAGTGCAATACCTTCAATTAAATTCTTTACTACTGCTATTGCAGAAGCTTACAAAAAAGGACTCGCAACAAAAGAGGCTTAAAACCAATCTATGTTAAAATGCATAGGTAATTATTTTTAATTATTTTATTTTATGTCAATACAAATCACAACAGAACTTATTAAAGAATTAAGAGATGCCACTGGAATCTCTGTTATGCAATGCAAACGTGCCCTAGAAGAAGCCGAGGGTGATATGAACAAAGCTTTAGCTATCTTAAAGAAAACAAGTTCCGACATAGCTCTTAAAAAAGCTGATAGAAATGCAGCTGATGGTGCCGTAATGATAAAAGGTGCTGGAAATAAAATGATATTGATTGCGCTTCACTGTGAGACAGACTTCGTGTCTAAAAACGAAGACTTTACAAATTTACTTTCAAAATTAGGTGATATAGCATTAGCTTCTAGTATTGAGGCTATGAAAAGTGAGTCCAAAGACTTGATAGATCCTATAATTCAAAAGACTGGAGAAAAGATAGAATTAGGTGAGGTATATGAAGTAAATGGTGATGTAATGGGTAGTTATGTACATAATAACAAAATAGCTATCATTGTGTCCTTAGAGGGCGGAAATGCCGACCTAGCGCGTGATATAGCTATGCATATAGCAGCTATGAAACCAGAATATATCTCCCCTAGCGAGATAACCGAAGATGCTAGAAAATTAATGACCGAGGTCTTTGAAAAAGAAGTAGCTAGTATAGACAAACCAGAAGAGATAAAGAAAAAAATGTTAGAAGGAAAGATCAATACATACTTTAAAGAAAAAACTCTTCTGGAACAAAGTTTTATCAAAAATAGTGAGGAAACCATCGCACAGCTCTTAGACAAAAACAAAGCCAAGATCAAAGAAGTAAAACGTTATACCATATAAAACAATGAACTTATTTTTAATCTTATTCTTCATATCCTTGATAAGTATAGCTGTAATTGTCGGTAGAAAAATAATATTACTTAGAAGGGGTATGTTGGTCAGTGGTGAACAAAACAATTTTGAAATTCCTTATATCGAAGAAGTAAAACACATAACTATCAAAAAGTTAAAACGATATGGTTATGTAGTTCTTATTAATACCATTAGAATTTCAATGAAGTCTACCCACTTTGCAAAAAACAAAGGAACTGATATAGTAAACAAACTGAAAAATAAGGTTTTCAAACAGAGTCTTGAGAATGGAGACCCTCAGGAAGTATCCAAATTTCTGCAAATGGTAGGAGAATATAAACACAAGATAAAGAAAATAAAGCACAGAATTAGAAAAGAGGAAGGGATAGATTAGGTGCTGTTTTGGTAGATAACTTAAAATTGCCGCCTTAGCTCAGTTGGTAGAGCTACACTTTTGTAAAGTGAGGGTCCTCGGTTCGAGTCCGAGAGGCGGCTCCAAAATAAAAAACTCCTCAAAATACCCTTATTCTGTAAGGGTATTTTGAGGAGTTTTGGTTTTTGATTCAGTTTCCAGGACGGCCTCCTTGAGCTTAAATGCTTCTTTTATGCGAGTATCAAGCTCTTCTAGGGAATTAAAGCCTGTAAGGACTTCGTCGTCTATAACGAGCGCTGGGAGCTTGGTATCCTCTATCTTATAAATAGAGAGCATGGACTTCACCGCAGAAAGATCGGTGCTGAAATCAAAAGAATATACACGCAAATCAGGATACAATTCTCGTAATCGAGACAAGACTATCCCCTGCTTCTCACACTCACTACAGTTTTCTGCGGTGGTGTAGAAATATAAAATAAAAGCATAATTATTTCCACAACGCTCTGCTATTTTTTTCATCAAGAGATAGTCTTTGATTTGCAAAAGTGAGTAGTATTTTCTTAGATATGTCACTTCTCCACTATTGCCTAAATTATTTTCTCCCCACTCGAGTTTCTTACCGAGTTCACCCAACTCACCTGAAAGCGATGAGCCGGAAACAGTCTTACAAGAAAGCTCAGACAAAAGAGAGAACTGGGTTTCAGAAGAAAGTATGTCGATAGTGAGTTTGTCCTGTATGTTTTTAAGCTGATTTAATTTTTTACTATTAAAATAATTACTCAAATAACTTGCCGACAAAAACAAAGCCACTGTTATCAGGAATACAATTAAATATTTTTTCCAATCAATGGGTTCGTGTTTCATATTATCTCCAAGCGGGTTTCTTGGATATTATTGTATTGTAAACTGCTCGCATCAACCAAAATGGGGCAACGATACTATAAATCGAAAAGAAATATACTAAACCAAGTGAAAATACATTTTTAGTCTTTGTCATTTTGTAACCCAAAACAACTGAAAGAACAACTAAGGAATACAGAAAAATCGATACGAATATAAATGTTTGAGTATTAAAGAAAAAGAAATCAGGCATTGAGAAACTACCCCCGAAATGCCAGCCCACAGCACTGACTTGCACCACTTTAGCATACAAAAAGTTAATTAAAGTATATACGGCTCTACCAAAAAGATAACTCACGGCAAAGATGGACACCACCCCAGCCGGCACGGTAAATAAAGCGAAATTTCCATATCTTTTTTTAAATAAAACATCTCTATAATCTATAGTATTATTTATAAAACCATAAATCCAACGCAGTCTTTGATTGTAGAGCTTGCGCACAGTGGCTGGGGAATTGGTATATACAAAAGCATCATTGCATTGTTCTATTCTATATCCATTTCTTTGCATTCTATAAGCTATCTCCATATCTTCAGTATTATGAGCACTACGATAGGGACCTAAGTCGTCAAAAACTTTCTTTTTAAAGATGGTAAGCGGTCCTGGTGTCACATGAATTGCACCCATAAAAGCAAGCATTTTCTTTACATAAACAGACATATAATATTCGGCTTTTTGCGCATGCTGAATAAAGCTTTTTGGATTATTCACTATTATTGAAGGGGCTACAGCCATGATATTTCCATCTCTTTCAAAATAACTCATTATCCGAATAAGAGCTTCTGGATGTACAAAAGAATCCGCATCCAAGCAACCAGAGAAATTCGTCTCTGAATTTACAAGCCCCAAGTTTAATGCTGTGTGTTTGCCACCATTTTCTTTTCTAAAAACTTTTATATTTGAATATTTTGTAAATTTATTAATCACATTCCAAGTATCATCAGTGGAACCATCATCAATTAAAAATATATGTAATTTATCTTTTGGATAATTTAAATCCAAAAGTGATCGAACTGTCTTGTAAATAGTTTTTTCTTCATTCCAACAAGGCACTATAACTGTAACTGCTGGATATTTAGATAGCTTTATGGGACCCTCTCTGTGAACTATTTTCTTCCTATTTTGAATAAAGGTCACAAGGAGAAAAACCTGCACATATACAGAAATAAACGCAAAAATATAAAAAATTATACTGAAAACAGAAGCCATATAATCCATTCAATATACCATTTTTTGAGCTAAATAGCAACAAAAAAGCCCCAAACGGGGCTTTTTATCAAAAAACGATAATTACATCTTTGCGTCCATGTTTCCAGTCATAGGTTTAGCATCTACTTGGCAGCTTGTACACTTTTTGCAGTGACAACCAAATATCTTCATGATAGCTGCAACACCTACTAATAAGTACACGATAGCTTCAACTACAGGCATAGAACCTAATAGCATCTCTACGATATTCCAAGAACTAAAACTACCTAGCAACATTCCTGCTCCTACCAAACCCCAATTCAAACCTCCTACGATAAGCAAGATTTTACCAATCATGCTCCACACGCAAGCACCTTTACAATTTCCATCTTTACAATTACACATATTTTTATAAATATTTATTAATAATAAACACCCGACCAAGCGACGATTAAAGTCGGATAAGTTTTACCTTTCTATTATACCATATTAAAAAAAGATGCTATACTGTGGATATTAATCGTAAACCGACCCAGTCGGATAAAATGATGGAAAATAACAATCAAAAACCAAGTCAATTACCAATAGCAGGAGCGATACTTATAGTAGGTATGTTAATAGCGGGAGCCATCTTTTTTAAAGGAAATACACCAGTAAAAACTGCTAATAATAACAATCCTGAAAATGTAGCTGTCAAAAACACAGCCATACAGCCGATCTCAAAAGATGAGCATATATTTGGAAATCCTAATGCTAAAATAATGATAGTAGAATATTCTGATACTGAATGCCCTTTCTGCAAGATGTTCCACGCCACTATGCACAAAGTCGTAGCCCAAAACAATGGTAATGTTGCTTGGGTTTATAGACACTATCCAATAGAGCAACTTCACCCGAAAGCATTTCATGAAGCCGAAGCGATGGAATGCGCCTGGGCGCAAGGTGGTAATGAAGCTTTTTGGAAGTACACAGATCAGATTTATACTAGGACACAATCCAACAATAAACTCGATGTAGCCGAACTGCCAAAAATAGCTCAAGATATCGGACTTGATTTAACAACTTTCAACACTTGTCTTTTAAGTGGAAAATACGCAGATAAAATAAATGCTCAAATAATTGACGCTCAAAACGCCGGGGCACGAGGTACTCCTGCATCATACATAGTCGTCGATGGCAAAGTCGTAGACGAAATCCCTGGAGCTCAATCACTTGAAGGCGTCCAAGCTATAATCGACGCATTAAAATAAACTAATCAAAGTAGTTTTTCAAACGAGAAATTTTGTCATGGTTGCGGAGTTTTTCGTGGACTTTGGCTTCGATTTGTCGGATACGTTCACGAGTGACACCAAACTCTTCCCCCACTCTCTCTAGAGTGTGTTGAATACCGTCGAGTAGACCATACCGCATTTCTAATATCTTTCTTTCTTTTGGATTTAATTCGTCTAGGACTTCTTTGATTTGATCAGACAAAATTCTTCGGGATGATTCTTGGTCTGGTCGTAAAATTTTATCATCTGGAATAAAGTTCTCGAGTGTGGATTTGTCGTCATCGTCCCCTATTGGTTGCTCGAGAGAAATAGTTTCTTGAGATATGTTTTCTATAACGTGGATTTTCTCCACAGGTATGCCCATCTCTGTGGCCACTTCTTCAGCTAAAGGATCTCGTCCCAAATCTTGAGAGAGCTTGCGATGAATTTGTTTATATTTAGAAATAGTTTCTACCATGTGAACCGGTATACGAATAGTTCGAGACTGGTCAGCCAATGCACGAGTAATAGATTGGCGAATCCACCAAGTAGCGTAAGTTGAAAATTTATATCCCTTAGTCCAATCGAATTTTTCAACTGCTTTAAAAAGTCCCAAATTTCCTTCCTGAATCAAGTCGAGCAAATTCAAATTTGCACTTCGTCCTACATATTTTTTAGCGATAGAAACAACCAAACGCAAGTTTGCGCGAGCCAATAAATTTTTAGCCTCTAAATCTCCCTTCTCTATTCTCTTGGCTAAATCTTTCTCCTCACTAGCATAGATAAGTGGATACTGTCCTATTTCTTTCAAATACATTTGGATAGAGTCATGAATACCAGACTTTTGAAGACTTAAGTCATGTACATCGATATCCAAATTCAATAAATTACCTCCTTCTAATATATCGATACCAGCAATAGAAAACTTTTCATAAAGTTCATCTAAAAACAAAATATTATTCTCAATGTCTGGGAAAGTTTTCAGAATTTCATCGTAAGTAATAAAGCCCCTTTTTCGTCCTTTTACAGTTAATTCATCAGAGCGACGACGTAATTCTTCTTCTTTTTTCTCGGCGGAGGTTAATTTCTTTTCTTTTTTAACCTTTATTTTGGGTATTTTTTTCTCTTTTTTTACTATAGCCTTTTTTGCTTTTTTAATAACTTTTTTCTTTATCACTTTAGCTACTTTTTTTATTTTTGTTTTTTTAACTACTTTTTTTACCACCTTTTTTATGGTTTTCTTCTTATTTATTTTTTTGTTTTTTGTTTTTTTCATCGTATTATTATTTTTTATTTCTTAAAGCGACCACTTTTTAAATTTTCTATTTTATTATTAATAATCTGACATTCTTTTAAAATTTGACTTGATTTTTCAACATCCTGACCTGCAGTATGCAATTCTCTCATTTTAAATCCTAATTCTTCCTTTAAATATTCTTCTTTAAAATTACTCACAAGTTCGTCTACGTCTTTTTTCAAATCAATATATTCTCCATAAAAAACTTCAGCTTCATATATCAGGTCTTCTTTTTTGTCTTTCAATTTTTCTAAAATCTCATTTACATCTATATTTAAAAATTCTTTCAAATCATCCAATACTTTATTTGTTTCAAACATCGGCGTTTGTAGACTTTGTTGCCAACAGATAATACCAAACAATCTGCGCTCAATAAAATCTTTTCTAAAAACTTGCACCTCATTATTTGATATTTCTTTTACTTCCATCCTTTCATCTTTTAATTCTTGGGCCACTTTCCTTAAATCATCTTGCAGGGCACTTTCTGATATGCCAGTATGGTCATTTATCTTTTTTAAGAAATGTGTTTTTTCAATAGCACTATCAAAAGCATTCACAAATGGTAATAATTTTTCTTTAATAATTCGTCCTGCTTTTCGCATATCTCCTGTTGTGTCTTTCAAAATTCTACCTAAGACAAACTCAATAATGTGTTTCGAACCTCTTATAGCATCCCTCCAGGCCTCGACACCTACTTTGGATATCAAATCCGCTGGATCCATGCCCTCTGGTATGTTGGCTACTTTTACGTCCATTCCCAACGATAGAGCTATTTTACCAGCTCGCTCTATAGCATTAAAACCAGCACGATCGGCGTCGAAAGCTAAAACAATATTGTCCGATAAACGCCTGACCAATCCTAGATTTGAAACTACATTTTCTTTAGACATCTCAGAATCTGCTAAGGCAGTTCCTGAAGTAGCCACAGTGTTTTTAAAACCAGCCTGATGAGACAAAACTAAATCCATCTGTCCTTCAACTAAAATAGAGAAATTATTTTTCCTTATTGATTCTTTGGCTTTATCTAATCCATACAATACCGCAGATTTGTTGAAGATGGGTGTGTCTGGGCTGTTTAAATACTTAGCTTGGTTTACCACCTGCCTGCCGGCAGACAAATCACCCTCAAAAATTCTTCCTGAAAAAGCTATTATTCGTCCACTGGAGTCTGCAATTGGAAACATGACCCTGCCACGAAATCTATCATACATTCCCCCACCTGTTCCCGTAGGACCGGCAGGTTTTTCACTTTTTTTTGCAAGACCTGCTTTTTCTATTTCACCATCATTGAATCCTAACCTTTTAAGATGCTCGTATAATTCTCGCCATTCTAGATTAGCGAAGCCAATTTGAAAATCTTTTACAGACTTTTCTTCTAGTCCACGAGAAGTTAGATAAGTTAAAACCTTTTCATTCTTCTCTAAATTTTTAACAAAGAAATTATTTGCTTCTTCCATGGCTCGATACAATTTCTCTTTTTCGTTTTCTTTTTCAGGATTAAAATCAGCTAAAACTACTCCAGCCCGACTAGCCAACAACTTCAAAGCTCCCTTAAAATCTAATCCTTCAAATTCTTCTACAAAAGTAAAAATATCTCCAGAAGCACCACAACCAAAACAATAATAGCTATCTCGGCCTGGTGATACAAAAAAAGAAGGAGTCTTTTCATTATGAAAAGGGCATCGGGCTCTAAAGTTTACGCCCGAACGTTCTAATTTTATATAAGAAGAGACTACTTCTTCGATTGACAGCCTCTCCTTAATTTTTGAGACGGGAGAGTTCATGATAACTTTATTCCTTTTTTAATATAGATTCCAATTTATTTTTAAATCCGGTTCCTGCTGGAATCAGCCTACCGATAATTACATTTTCTTTTAGTCCACGTAAATTATCTACACCTCCCTTGACAGCATTTTCAATCAAGACACGGTTAGTATTTTGGAATGAAGCTGCTGACAACCAGCTCTTTGTACGAAGTGATACTTCAGTAATACCCAAAACCACAACCTCTGCTTTTGCTTCTTTTCCTCCTATTTTAGATATTCGAGCATTTTCATCAATCAAAGCAGAAACTTCCACGATATCACCGACAGAGAAATTTGTCTCTCCGGCTTCTTTTATCTTTCTTCGAGAAAACATTTGACGAATTATTATTTCTGTATGTTTTCTACCAATAGAAGCACTTTGTAATTCATAAACCTTGCTTATTTCTCGAATAATATATTCTTCAACTAATTCTTTTCCACCACATTTAAAGATTTCAGAAATATCTGCAGATCCGTCAGTTAGAAGTTCACCTTTTTTTATTTTATCACCAACTTTCACAAGAGGGATACGGTAAATGAAAGCAGAATATTCTATTTCGTTGGATTTTCCGTCTTCTTTTGATTCTGACAATACTTTTATAATCTTTTCTTTTCCGTCTTTATCTTTTATTTCTGTGACCACGCCATCTGTTTGAGATACTACAGCAGGATTTTTAGGAACTCTACGTTCAAAGATTTCTTCGATACGAGGCAAGCCTTGAGTAATGTCTGTACCCGCTACTCCTCCTTGGTGGAATGTTCTAAGTGTCAACTGTGTTCCTGGCTCACCGATAGCTTGCGCCGCGATAATACCGACAGCTTCACCCAAATCAACCAATTTGTTTCTTCCCAAATCAAGTCCATAACACATCTGACAAAGTCCATGCACAGTTCGGCAAGTAAATGGTGTTCGAACAAAAACTTCTGTAAAACCATCTTTGTCTATCTTGTAAGCTTCTTCTTTGGTGATTAAGAATCCTTTTTTGTATACAACATTGCCATCCTTATCTTTCAAATCAGCAGCCAAAATTCTACCTCGAATGTTTTTTGACAATGGAATTTCAATACCAGAAATATTTTCTTTGGTAACCATTTTTCCTTCTTTAGTTGCACAATCCTCTTCTGTAATAACCACGTCTTGTGCTACGTCCACCAATCTTCGAGTCAAATATCCTGCTTTAGCAGTGTTAAGCGCTGTGTCAGATGCTCCTTTTCGAGCACCGTGAGTAGTAACGAAATATTCAATAGGTGAAAGACCTTCTTTGTATGAAGGAAGAATCGGGAATTCAAGAGTCTTACCTTGGTTGTTTTGAATCAAACCTTTCATTCCACTCATCTGAATCAACTGACCCATAGATCCTCTTGCTCCTGAAGTAAACAAATCAAAAGCTGAACCATTTTTATCAAGAGTATTAGGTAGTATTTTTTCTAGATCTTTTTTAGCATAAGTCCAGACTTCAATTATTTTTTGATATTTTTCTTTTTCTGACAAAAGTCCTTCGGACCATTCGGCAATAATATTTGCTTCCAATTTTTTAGAGTCTTCGATAATTTTAGTTTTTTCTAATGGAACTTTCACATTATCAAAACCCCAAGTAATACCGGATACAGTTGCGTATTTGAAACCGAAAGCTTTAATCTTGTCTAGAATTGGTGGAGTATTGTCTATACCGTAGTGCATGATAAGCTCATCTAATAATGCAGACAATCTCTTGTTGTCCATAACATCATTTAAATAAGAAAAGTCATTTGGCAAAATACTATTGAATAATAATTTACCTACTGTGGTATCAAAAAGTTTTCCATCGAATTCAACATATTTAGCAGTATTGGTTCCTAGAACTTTTATTTTTGCACGAAGAGAAACGATGCCGTATTCATAAGCGGTAATAGCTTGATTTGGATTTGCAAAAAACTTGCCTTCACCTTTTTCACCATCTACTGATTTTGTCATCCAAAAAGCACCGAGCACCATGTCTTTACTAGGATGCACGATAGGATCACCGTTTTGAGGCTTAAGTAAGTTTTTATTTGCAGCCATTAATTCTTTTGCTTCCCATTGCGCCTCTATAGATAGAGGTACGTATACTGCCATCTGATCTCCGTCGAAGTCTGCATTGAAAGCAGCACATACCAATGGGTGCACTTGAACAGCATTGCCTTCAATAAGTTTAGGATTGAAAGCTTGAATACCGAGACGGTGCAAAGTAGGAGCACGGTTTAAGAGTACGTATTTACCTTTGATGACTTCTTCCAACATTGCCCAGACTTCTGGAGTTCTCTCTTCTATTAATTTATTCGCACCACGAATATTGAAAGCTAACTCTGATTCTAGAATTTTTGAAATTACAAAAGGACGGAAAAGCTCGAGTGCCATATGTTTTGGCAAACCACATTCATTTAATTTCAGTTGTGGACCAACCACGATAACACTTCGTCCAGAGTAATCTACGCGCTTACCTAAAAGATTTTGTCGAAAAAGACCTTGTTTACTCTTCAAGTTATCAGAAAGAGATTTTAGAGGGCGTTTTTGAGACTGACTCATGGCAGCGGAGTCATTTTGTTTCGCAATAGAGTTATCTATCAAAGCATCTACTGCTTCTTGGATAATTCTTTTTTCATTACGAAGAATAACATCAGGAGCATTTATTTCCTTTAATTTCTTTAGACGATTATTTCTATTTATCACTCGTCGATAAAGATCATTCAAGTCACTTGTAGCGTGTCTACCACCATCGAGGGCAACCATCGGGCGCAACACTGGAGGTATGACTGGTATTGCAGTCAAAAACATCCATTCTGGACGAATATTTGCATAAGTCATCGCTCGAAGCAAAGAAAGTCTTTTATGTAATTTTTCCTTCTCAGCTGTACTTGCTTTTTCAAGCATTGTCTCAGTGTGAGCTTTTAATTTATTTAAGTCTAAATTTTTAAATATAGAATAAATAGCTTCAGCTCCTATATTTGCTTCAAAACATGTTCCGTATTTTAAAGAATAATGATGAAAAGAAAGTTCATTTAAAACCTTTCCTTCGAAAATTTCAGCAATTTCTTTTTTAGTCACAGAAAGTAAATTCTTCAACTTTTCACGAGTTTCATCATCCACAGAATTTTTCAACTTCATCTTGTATTCTTTCTCCAAGTCAGTGATTACGGTTTCTTTTTCTTCTTGGTGAACTTTGGTTATGATGTATCCAGCAAAATAAATAACTTTCTCCAAGTCAGAAACTGGAATATTTAGAAGAATACTCATTCGAGATGGTACTCCACGCAAGAACCATATGTGAGCTACTGGTGTAGCAAGTTCAATGTGACCCATCCGTTCACGTCGAACGATAGAGCGTGTTACTTCTACTCCACATTTTTCACAGATAATATCTTTATAACGAATACGTCGGTATTTACCACAGTAACATTCATAGTCCTTTTCAGGGCCGAATATTTTTTCATCAAACAACCCACCGCGCTCACTACGACCAGTACGATAATTTATCGTCTCTGGCTTAGTCACTTCTCCATATGACCATTCTTTTATTTGCTCAGGAGAAGCAAGCTTTAGTTCAATTGCATTAAATTCAGTTGTATTAAGAGTTTTCATTTTTTTTCAAATTTACATCAAGTGCTAATCCTCGTAAATAATTTAGCATCACATTAAACGATGCTGGAGAATTTGGTGGCCTAATGATTTCATTTTTAATAATAGAATCGAATGTTGATGAACGACCAGCTATGTCATCAGACTTTATAGTTAACATTTCACGTAATGAATAAGCAGCTCCATAACCTTCCAATGCCCAGACTTCCATTTCTCCGAATCTTTGTCCACCGCCTTGAGCTTTACCTCCTAATGGTTGTTGAGTGATCAAAGAGTAGGGTCCAATAGAACGCATGTGAATCTTGTCTTCTACCATGTGGTGAAGTTTTAACATATACATATAACCCACAGCTACGTCTTGTTCGAAAGCTTCTCCTGTGCGTCCATCGAAAAGTTTCAATTTACCATTTTCTGGCAGTCCTGCCTTTACTAATTCTTCAGCTATTTCTTCATGTGTAGCTCCTAAAAATGGAGGCACTATAGCTTGGTAACCAAGACTGTTTGCAGCCATGCCCAGATGCATTTCCAAAATCTGTCCCAAGTTCATACGAGATGGTACACCCAATGGAGAGAGAATAATATCTATTGGTTTACCATCAGCTGTGTAGGGCATGTCTTCTTCTGGTAAAATAGTAGAGATAACACCCTTGTTTCCATGACGTCCTGATAACTTATCTCCGACAGAAATATTTCTAACTTGAGCCACTTCAATAACTATTTTCTTTATGATTCCAGCTTCAAGAGCATGACCCATTTCACGAGAGAATATCTTTACTCCGACGATACGTCCACGCTTACCGTGTTCCATACGAAGTGATGTGTCTTTACGTCACGAGCTTTATCGGCGAATATTGAACGAAGAAGTCGCTCTTCTGGTGTTAATTCTGTCTCACCTTTTGGTGTAATCTTGCCAACCAAAATATCATTCTCGCGAATTTCTGCACCAATACGAACGATACCGTCTTCATCTAGGTCTTTTAATTTCAATTCTCCGACGTTCGGTATGTCGCGTGTAGTTATTTCGGGTCCAAGTTTGGTATCGCGAACTGTACAAATAAATTCTTCCACATAAATACTTGTGAATTTACTATTTTTCACTAAACGCTCAGACACGATTATCGCATCTTCGTAGTTTGCTCCGCTCCATGAAAGAAAGGCGATGAAAATATTTTGACCGATAGATATTTGGCCGTCTACTGTACTTGAAGTATCAGCCAAGAGGTCTCCCTTCTTTACTTTGTCTCCCATGTTTACTGCAGGACGTTGATGAAATGATGAGAAGTTATTGTTTCGCAAAAAGTTTATGAGTTCATATGTTTTTTCATTTTTACCTTTCACGATTATTTTTTTTGAATCTACGTAAGAGATTACACCGTCTTCTTCAGACAAAACTAGTCTACCTGTATCACGTGATGCTGATTCTTCTATTCCAGTCGCAACCAATGGCTTTTCTGGCAATACACATGGTACTGCTTGTTTCTGCATATTACTTCCCATGAGGGCACGATTGGCGTCATTGTGTTCCAAGAAAGGAATCATGGATGTTGCGATAGAAAATCCTTGATTTGTAGCTACATCGATATAATCCAATTCAGATGGATCGATCATACCCGGCTGAGTTTTGATTCTAGCTGCTACTTTTTCTGTGATTTTTCCATTTTCATCATAAGGTACACCGGCATGAGCAATGTTGTATTTTTCTTCTTCAAGAGCATTCAAGTACACCATCTCGCCTGTAATCTTTCCATTCTTAACTTTAATATACGGGGTTTCGATTATTCCAAAATCGTTTATTTTTGCATAAGTAGAAAGGTGCAAAATAAGTCCAATGTTTGGACCTTCTGGAGTATGAATAGGACATACGCGTCCATAGTGAGAAGGGTGCACGTCACGAACTTCGAGTCCTGCTCGTTCACGAGTAAGACCTCCGGGACCAAGTGCAGAAAGAAGACGAATGTGTTCTATTTCCGCCAACACATTTTCTTGCATCATAAATTGTGAAAGTTGGTTCGTGGTAAAGAATTCTTTAATACGAGCTTGAAGTGGACGCTGATTTATGATGTGTATAGGAAGAGCTGTATCTACATCTACGATAGACATTCTGTCTTGAATATTTCTCTTGATTTGCATCATTCCAGTACGAATTTTTTGTTGAAGCATTTCTCCCACAAAACGTACTCGTCTTTGACCCAAGTGGTCGATGTCGTCTGACTTGGCACCAAAAGTATTGTTTAATTCAATAATATGCATCAATACAGATATCAAATCTTCTTTTGAAATAGTACGACGTGCTAATTCAACTTCATCCATTGATTTATTAAAACGCTTGTTGAAACGGTATCGTCCTACAGGAGAGAGGTCATAACGCTCAGCAGTAAACAAAGAATCGATAAATTCTTTCGCATTGTCTGCTGTAGCCATGTCTCCGTCTCTTAATCTTTTGTAGATTTCTATATAAGCATCAGTTATATTTTTAGCAGAATCTTTGGCTAAACAAGATTTTATTGATTCTGTAAAAATACTTTTATCAATTTCACCACCTAATGTAAGAGTGGGTTTTTCAAATGCTTTTTCAATAGCTTCATTTGTATGAAGTCCTAATACACGAAGCAGTGCTGTTGCTGAGAATTTTCTCTTTTTATCAATACGCACATAGATAGCTCCATCTGCATCAGATTCTATTTCAATCCATACTCCGCGAGCAGGAATCATTTTAGCTCCAAAAAATCTTTTACCCTTACTCTCAGATTCAGTAAAGAAAACACCGAAAGAACGCGCTAATTGTGGCACGATCACACGTTCTACACCGTTGATAATAAAAGTTCCATGATTGGTCATAACTGGAAATTCAGACATAAAAATCTCTTGTTCTTTTACAGTTCCCAATATTTTATTGGTAAGTTTTACGTGCGCTTTTAATAGCCCTTGGTAAGAAAGCTTATTTACTTTACAAAAATGTTCATCATTTTTAGATTCACCTAAAGAAAAAGCCGTGAATTCTAATTGGAATTTTTTACCAGAATAATCAGAAATAGGGGAAAATTCTTTAAAAATTTCACCTATACCTGTCTCGACGAGCCATTTATATGATTTTACTTGAGATTCTATTAAATTTGGAAATTCGACTAGAGGTTTTTTGTATCTTGAAAAATACTTCTTTGGACGTTTTGTTTCTTGATGCATAATAAGCAAAAATGCCTGAATCAGGCTTAGCTAATAAAGGTTTAAGAATTCGTCCATTACTCAATCAATCTTATTTACAACCCTAGCACACACTATAAAAAAATGCAAGTGATTTTGGGTAATAAAAAAACCCATGTTCAGGGGCTCCGCAGTGAGCTGTTACGAACTCTTTAAATGATTGACTGCTTCCAAACCAACATCCTGCTGAAATCAAATCTCAATGTTGTGTTTTTCTTTCAGTTCCTTTTTAACTGCTAAAAAATAATTGGTTTCAACTCTCATTGCAACCATTGATCCAGGAAACTTATTGTACTCCACTTCCTTATCCCAAAAACGTTTTATAAAATCTTCATCAGAACCTTCTGACATAATTTTTATTAAGTCGTGTTCGGGATTTACTTCGCCAAGCTTTGCGCAAGCTTTAACAGCCATTTCTATGGCAGACATTTGGTCTTCCATAACATGCAAATTTAAAGGTGAAAAAATCAATTTCAAAATTATACTACTATATTTTTGGTCTCTGTCAAGACAACCATGTAAACACATGTATATGGTAAATCCTAGCATATGCTATAAACTACCATACCAAAAAAATAAGCTAAATATTAAAGTATCTTTTTATTTTTGTATCCTCTAGTACGTCTTCAACTATCAGGACGTTCACATATTTCCCTACCCCATAAAAATCAGCAATAAAGATAATCTCATCTTCGCAAGGGTATGGGCAGATCCAAGCTGACTTTTGAAATTGATAAAAATCCAGTTCTTTTAAATGGTAACGCAAGGATTCCCTGCCTTTGGTAAACCTTATCGGGATGTCGTACATCACCAGCCTCCACTTCCCGTCCCATTTTGTCTGTTTTTTTATTTTAATGAGTTCAATATCAAAAGCACGTAATTTTGTTTCTCCTTTCTTTGTAATCCGAACCATTGTCTTGCCATTTTTTTGGGTTACGTATTCAATTAATTTCTGCTTACGTAAAGTATTGAGAGCCTCTCTAATTTGTTTTTTATCATATTTTTTACCTTTTTCAAACATTTTAAATATCTGAACTGCATTACCTATGCCTGCCGCGAAAAAAAACAAACCCAATCCAACTCCAACAGCCACGATGCAGAGAGCCACCTTGGTAGCTTTTGCTTCAGTCGTATCTGAATCTAAGAAATTTTTTATCCTCTCCAAACACCCTTCCTTCTTTATCATATGGTTAATTATAGCATATGCTAAGATTTACCATAAATAAGTTTATTTTGCCTTCTTCCATTCTTCTATCTTTTTGTGATTGCCGGAGAGGAGAACCTTGGGCACTTTATAGTTTTTTTGCCTGCCTTGAGATTTATTGAACGGGTATTTTAATATTTCGGGTCGAGTATAAAATTCGGAAGACGATACGCGCTCTTCTTCTAAAGATTCAAATTTTCCAAGCACGCCCGGAATCTGTCGGGACATGCAGTCGATCAGTATCATCGCTGGCAATTCCCCACCAGTGAGCACATAGTCCCCGACGGATATTTCTTCCGCTTTTAGTATTTTTCCCACGCGCGCGTCGATGCCTTCGTATCTGCCACAGATTAAAATAATGTCAGTGTATTTTTTTACTGAACTTTTTGCATATTCTGTAGTGAACTTTTTTCCACTTGGAGAAAAATTTATTATCTTAATTTTTTTGTTCTTATTCTTAATTTTAGCAGTTATTTTTGATAGCGCTTTTTCTACAGCTTTGAGTACTGGCTCAGCGCGCATGACCATACCAGGGCCTCCGCCATACGGCCTATCGTCCACTGGCTTATAGTTATTCTGATTTTTATTCTTGGGGACCTTGATGTAGTCCCTAGGATTATAAAAACTCACACTTACCAATTTCCCCTTCACCGCCCGCCCTAATATAGACTCATGTATATATGAATCAAAAATCTCCGGAAAAATTGTAATGATGTGAAAATTCATAATATTAAGTATAACAAAAAATCCCCCGAAGGGGATTTTTTAGTTTAGATTCCTTTCAAATCTTCCATTGCTTGGTCTACAGTCTTCATAGAAGGAGTAGACGACATAGCGGGTTCAGGTCTGGTACTGCCTTCTGGTTCATTGATTTTCAAATTAACGCGAGCGTTATTCTTCATACCAATGATACGTAGAAGTGTGCGGATAGCTTTCGCTGTGTTCCCCATTCTTCCTATAATTTTACCCATATCAGCAGGGTTCACAGTAAGAGTGATTAATACACCCATCTCATCCACAGTCCTGTCGATTTTTACATCGTTTGGATTATCAACTAAAGCCTTTACTACATACTCTAAGAATTCTTTATCGTTCTCTTGCATATTTTTTCAAATAAACATTATTAATCTTTGTAATCGTGCAGTGTTCCGACATAACTGCTTGCATGTAATTATACTTCACTCTACCCTAATGGGGCAAGTTATTTTTTAGCTTTAAGTTCTTTCCTCTTAATCGTTGGAGTTTTTTTAGATAAAACGTTTTTCTTTTTACCTTCAATTATTTTTTGGTGAATTAAAAAATTATGCATTGTATCCGAAGTCTGAGCACCTTTTCCAATCCAGTACTTTACTCTATCAGCTTTAAATTCTGCGAGACCAGCCTTGGGATTATAAGTCCCCAAAACTTCTAGAAATTTTCCACTCTTTGTAGAATTTTTTGAATCAGTCAAAACAGCCCGAAAAGCGGGATCATTCTTTCTACCAATTCTTTGTAATCTTATTTTTAACATAAGCCCAATTTAGCACAATTTAGAAAAAAAGCAAATATAAATTAATCAGAAGACAATCCGTAGCCAGAAGATTCTAATCCGTAGCCATCCACTGAGTTTTGTCCTTCCACTTCATAAAAACCTTTGACACTGTTATGACCGGCAATTTCATAGAAACCTTTAACACTGTTTTGTCCTTCCACTTCATAAAAACCTTTGACACTGTTATGTCCACCGACAGCGTATTGAGCATTTATACTTTTATGTCCCTCTATGGAATACTGACCCAGAACACTGTATTGGGCATTGATAGCGTAGTGTCCAGGAATAGAATAAGACCCATTGATAGCGTATTGTCCTGGTATAGAGTATTGTCCGTTTACAGCATAACTTCCTAAAACAGCATATGAACCGACGATGCTGTACTGTCCAGAAACTTCTATGTGTCCTATTACTGTATATTGACCGACAACAGTATAACTACCATCAATATTATAACTAGTGATTACAGGTTCATACTGCCCCAAAACATTTATACTTCCGGGTATCACGTAGTGTCCATTTACATCATACTGACCATAAATAGTATAACTTGCGGGAATTACATAACTAGCATTTACAGAATAAGAACCAGGTATAACATAGCTACCAGGTATAATATAATGTCCATTTACAGAATACATACCAGGTACTTGAATATTTGCTGGAATAATATAATGCGCATTTATAGAATTATCCCCCGGTATTACATATTGACCATGAATATCATAAAATCCAGGAGTGGGATACATGGCGTAAATATAATAATTTCCTGGGATTACGTATTGTCCATTGATATCATAAGACCATCCTCCAGCAGGATAACAATCACAAGGACACCCGCATGCTTGTGCTGGCGTGGGCGAAAAAATAAATACCGATAAGGCAAATATTGCCAGTAATATAAAATTTAATTTCATACCCATATACTAGCATATTTATCTATATTTGTCAAGGTCAAATTACTTGGGTGGGCTATATTCCCTATTTTTATGCTATATTTACTATATGAGTAAAAAACAGCAGGAAATACCGAATAAACTAGAAGGCACAATAGCTATAAACTCCAAAGGTGTCGGTTATGTGAGTAAAGATGGCATTAAATCCAAAAATAAAGACGAAGACATAGAAATAGACTTTAAACACTTAGAAACTGCTCTTCATGGTGATTGGGTAGAGGTATTGCTCCACCCCAAAGGTGCCCGAAGGCAAACTGGTGAAGTGGTTAGAATTATTAAGCGGGCAAAAAATGGATTTGTCGGTGTCTTAGAGAAAGTTAATAACACAATTTTTCTACATCCAGATGATACTAAAATGTACGTGGATATTTTGGTGCCCAATGACATGCTTACAGATGCCAAAGTAGGTCAGAAAGTTTTCGTAGAAATAACTTCTTGGGTAGATCACAGGAAACCACCTGAAGGACGAGTGATAAAAATCTTGGGTCGTCCTGGAGACAACGACACCGAGATGCACGCGATAGCTATCGAAAAAGGTTTTGATAATGTTTTATCAGTTCACACCGAAACAGAAGCCAAGAAAATAAAACAACTCGGTATCCAAAAACAAGATTATGATAACCGACGTGATTTTCGAAATACTCTCACCTTCACTATCGATCCGTCAGATGCCAAAGATTTTGACGACGCTATTTCGTTTAAAGAAATAAATCCAAATCTTTTTGAAGTTGGTATTCATATCGCAGATGTTTCTTATTATGTAAAACCTGGTAGTGAGCTCGACCGCGAAGCCCAAGAGCGTGGTACATCGGTTTACTTAGTAGACCGGACAATACCAATGCTTCCCGAAATACTTTCCAATGATTTATGCTCTCTCGTTCCAAATAAAGACCGACTCACCATGAGTGCTGTTTTTGAAATTGATAAAGACGCCAATGTAACGAAAGAATGGTATGGACGCACGGTAATACATTCCCAAAAAAGATTCACTTACGAAGATGCTGAAATTTCTATAAAAAAAGTTACGGCTCCACTACACAAAGAACTTTTTATTTTAAATAAAATTGCTAAAAAAATGACAGAAGATAGATTCAAACACGGAGCTATTTCTCTCGAACAAGAGGAAGTGAAATTCATTTTAGACAGTAAGGGTGTGCCAATAAAAGTAATAAAAAAAACTCGTGGAGATTCAAATAAATTAATCGAGGAGTTCATGCTCTTGGCCAACAAAAAAGTAGCTGAATTACTTTCCAACGCCACTCACAAAAAAGTAAAAGGCCCAACTGACGAAGGTGTGTTCTTGTATCGTATTCACGATGTACCAAGTAAAGAAAAAATGGAAGACTTGGCTTACTTTTTGCGTAGTCTGGGTTATCATGTCACCTTACAAGACGGCATCATACCAAACGCTCAGATAAATAAATTATTAAAAAGCTTGGAAGGTAAAAATGAACAAAGTACTGTACATCGAGCTGTCATCCGCTCTATGGCCAAAGCTGTGTATTCTACAAAGAATATCGGACACTATGGACTGGCATTTGAATACTACACCCACTTCACCTCCCCTATCAGGCGTTATCCTGACATTATTGTGCATAGACTCTTGATGGAACATCTAGCTCATCGAAAAATAAATCCATCACACTATCATGAGTACGAACAAATCTCACGCATGACTTCTGAGCAAGAAAAAAGAGCATCCGACGCAGAACGAGCGTCTATCAAATACAAACAAGTGGAATACATGTCTACTCGTGCGGGACAGACATTTACAGGCATCATCAGTGGCATCACTGAATGGGGTATGTATGTCGAAGAAATAGAAACTAAATGCGAAGGCATGATTCGCACTCGAGATATGAAAGATGATTTCTATACTTTTAATGAAAAGAAGTTGGAATTAGTGGGAGAAAAAACCAAAAGGAAATATCGTTTTGGTGACAAGGTGAAAATTAAAGTAAAAGGAGTGGACTTGGAAAAGAAAACTATCGACTATACTTTAGTAAAATAAAATGGATTGGAGACATAAATCAAAATTAAAATTAGCGTTTTTTACACTATTTCCAATATTGGTTGGTATTTTCTTTGTGGCTTTTTTCTTTAACACTAGCGATGCTATAAAAATTACCCAAACAGCTAAAATGGAAGAAGTTACAGATGGGGCTCTTTCAGAACCAGTATCAGAAATAATAAAAGACAACAAACCAAAATATTATTATTTCAATAAAGGTCAAAGTCAAAAACCAAAACTCTCAGCTGACGCTTACATCGTAGGTGACTTAAATACCGGTGAAATCATTCTCCTAAAAGACCAAGACAAGAAGTACCCCATAGCTTCTGTTTCAAAACTAATGACAGCACTAGTCACCAAAGACTTAACCAATGGTGACGACATCGCCAAAGTATCCAGCCGAGCATTAGCGACATATGGAGGAAATGGTGGATTTTATTTAGGTGAGAAAATTGGAATTAAAGATTTATTTTATCCTCTGCTTTTAGAATCTTCAAATGATGCGGCGGAAATCTTGGCGGAATATTGGGGCAGAGACACATTTTTGCGTAATATGAATGACCATGCATTTGGACTTAAGATGACATCCACATCTTTTGATGACCCTAGTGGACTCTCTCCAAATAATCAGTCCACAGTATCAGACCTTTTTAAAATGGTGGGATATTTGAATCAACAAGACCCTGATATTTTAAAAATTACTACGAACAAAAGTTATTCCAATAAAAAACACACTTGGTTTAGCAATAATCAATTTTTACACAAAACAGAATACATCGGTGGCAAGAGTGGCTATACTGACCCCGCGAAACAAACGGTCATATCTGTTTTCTCTTTGCCATTAGGAGAAAATATTTCTCGCCCTATCGGTATAGTATTACTTCGTAGCGACGACCGTTACAAAGATGTAAATAACATTCTCCAATATTTAAAAAAATATGTTTACTATGGGGGCTCTAGTGACGCAAATGCTGACTGGATAAAAGAGAAATTAGAAATTCCTGATGTTTTCGACCCATCCTTTGTGACACTCACTTTCGGTGGAGACATTATGCTTGATCGTGGAGTTCGAAATTCTGTTATGAAAAACTTTGGTGGTGACTATTCAAAACTATTTGATAAATTAGCAATCTTAAAGGATTCTGACATTGTTTTTGCAAACTTAGAAGGACCGGCTTCCGACGTAGGTGTGGACCAGAGGAATCTTTATTCTTTTCGTATGGATCCATCTGTAATTCCCGCCCTAAAAGGTGCTGGAATTAGCATACTCTCTATCGCCAACAACCACGTCGGCGACTGGGGACGCGATGCCTATGCAGACACACTCGCTCGTTTACAAGAAAATGAAATACTTTACACTGGTGGTGGTAATACAAAAGCTGAAGCAGAAAAGCCGACTATTATAGAAAAATATGGCATGAAAATCGGATTTTTAGGTTTCACTGACGTCGGCCCAAATGGAATGTCTGCGACCGATACTGCTCCCGGAGTGCTTCTTGCTAGTGACCCACGTTTTGATGAAATTATAAAAAATGCGAGTGCAGAAGTTGATAACCTAATAGTATCTTTCCATTGGGGTGAAGAATACAAAACTATTCACAATGCTCGCCAAGAAGGACTAGCTCATAGAGCTATCGATGCTGGAGCGAAAATAGTCGTTGGACATCATCCACATGTTATACAAGACACTGAAGTATATAAAAACGGCTACATTATTTATTCTTTGGGAAACTTTATCTTTGACCAAAGGTTTTCAGTAAATACTACTCAGGGTCTACTGATGAATATAGAATTACGAAAAGACGGCACCATCACTGTACGCAAAGACATCGTCAAAACAAACAATGTCTTCCAACCCGACCAAGTAATTAAAGCCAAATCCGAATCCATAAAATGGAAAGGTCTGGAATAAAAAATAAATATACAAAATTTTATTTGGCGATAGACACAGCTTCGTCGAAGCGGACAGAGAGGAGCTTGGAGGCGCCGTCGGCGCCGATGGTGACGCCGTAAAGGATACCAGCGCGAGACATTGTCTCGCGGTTGTGGGTGACGACGATGAGCTGAGAATGCGCCGAGAGGCGTTCGAGCATGTCGCCATACTTTCTAGAATTAGCTTCATCGAGCGCTGCGTCTGTCTCGTCTAGAATAAGAAACGGTGGTGGGTTTACTTGAGACATCGCAAAAAGAAGCGCGATAGATGTAAGTGAACGCTCACCACCAGAGAGCGATTGAAGTTCTTTTACTTTTTTATGTGGAAGCGAGACATTTATTTCTATCCCTTGTTCAAAAACTATTTCCTCTTCTTCTCCACCTTCTTCATCGTCTCCTCCTCTTCTTTTTTTATTCTCTACTACCACATCAAGCCTGCCTGTACCTCCACCAAACATTAATGCGAAAAATTGCTGAAATTCTACATTTATTTTCTTTATACCTTCTTTGAATTCCGTATCGATTTTTTCTTTCAAGTTAGTCATCAAAACTTTTAAAGACTCTATACTTCCTGCCAAGTCTTCCATCTCTTTCGCCAAGAATTCATCACGCTCGGTTGTTTCTTTGTATTCTTTAGACACTTCAGCACTATCGCCCAAACCACTGTCTTCTAATTTTATTTTAATACGTTCTATTTTTCGTTTTTGTTCTTCTTGCACTACTTTATCGATGCTGTCTGTAATTTCAAAATTCCTATAAGAAAGTATGCCGCTGCCGACTAAGACAGAGCCTTCTTTTAGTTCATTCTCAAAGCTTTCATCCTCGCGATTCAAATTTTCCCATTTTACATTTACTAATTCTAAATGCGAAACATATTCCTGTTGTTTTACTTTTAGGGTGTATTTTTCTCTTTCTTTGTCTCGTCCTTGTTCTATCTCAGTATTTATTTCTTCTTTTATTTTAGCAATATCTGTATTGTATTTCTCTTCTTCTTTGCCTAATTTCTCCATCTCGAGAGTCACTTCTCTTTGAGTATTTTTTAAATTCTCAATTTCAAAAAGATTTACATTTTTACTGTCTTTGTGTTGTGAAAATCTTTTCAAACTTTCTTTAATTCTATTTAAGATATTTTTTATCTCACTTACATCTTCTTTTAAGAATGCATCATTTAAAAATTGATTTACTTCGTTTACTATTTCTTTCATCTCAGCTTGTGAAATATTCACCACTTCTGGCGCTCGCTCGGCCCGTATCATCTCGCCCTCTATCATTCCCTCGATGCGTCCCAACTTTCTCTCTATTTCCCCTTTCAATCTTCTAATATCAGAGATTTTAGATTCCGATGCTCTTAATTCATCGAGTTTTTTATTCTCAACATTGTCATCATTTTCAAATTTCTCGTGAAGAGTGGTGTTTATAATATGGAGCTCTGTGGAGATTTTATTTTTCTCTGTATTTAGGGTAGATTTTTCAGTCTCCAAATACACACTTTCTTTTTTTAAATATTCTAAATAAAGGTTTAACAATTCAACTCGTAGCTCTTTCATTTTTTCAAACTTTTCTACTTGTCTTTTTAAGAACGCTAAATGTGGAGCATTTTCACGGCGTAACATGGAAACTTCTTTCATATTTGCAGTCGCTCGCTCGAGTTTGCGTTCAGATTCTTTTATTTTGTATTGATATATTTTAAGTCCTAATGCATCTTCTACCATCTCACGGCGATCACGAGATGATGCATTCAATATCCTATCTGCTTCTCCTTGAGAGATGATGTGGTGGCCAGACGCACCGATGTTTACCGATGCCAATAAATTATTTATGTCTTTGAGTCTTACTTCGGAGCCATTTAAAATATATTTATTTAATCCGTCGGCATATACTTCTCGAGAAATAGACACGGTTTCGAAATTCATATCCACATTTTCGCCCATCTCGTTTGAAAGTTTAAAAATTTTATCAGAATTGTTGAAATAAATAGTAGCAGTAGCTTTAGTGCCTTTAGGTAAAGTCTTGGAACCTTTAAAAATAAGATCCGCGCCCGCACGCCCACGCATACTCTTCATGGACTGTTCACCGAGCACAAAACGAAATGCTTCTACGACATTACTTTTACCAGAGCCATTCGGACCCACGATAGATATTATTGAATTTTTAAATTCTAGAGTAGTTTTCTTGGAAAAAGATTTAAAACCATTTAATTCCAAATTTAAAAGTCGCATATATTAGTCAAGCCAATTTTTTACTTTTAAAGCATTGTTCGCGGCAGATTGCTCGGCTTCTTGTTTAGATTTACCCTTACCTTCAGCTATGAAATCAGAACCGAAATATATACCCACTGTAAAATGCTTATCGTGGTCAGGGCCTGTTTCATTCATAACTTTATATGAAGGAGTAAAATTTACATATTCTTGAGCTTTTTCTTGCACTAAACTCTTGGCATCACGCCAAAGTTTTTTATTTACTATTTCATCTGTATGTGGAAGAAGTGTCTCACTTACAAATCTGTCAGCTAATTCATAACCTTGATCCATGTAAATAGCCCCCACATAAGCTTCATAAGTATTGGCTAGTATATATTGCCTTGCCTTACCTGTGTCTTTCGCTTCACCTTTTGATAACAGAAGGAAGTCATTCATGCCTATTTTTTGTGCTACATCAGCAATAATAACTGCATTCACGAGTGCTGAACGCAAAGCTGTGAGCTCACCTTCTGTATAACTTGTATATTTCTTATATAAAAAATCAGTGACTACAAGTTCAAGCACTGCGTCTCCTAAAAACTCTAAACGTTCGTTGTGTGAGAGTCCTGTATTTCCATTTTCATTAATATAAGAACGATGGATAAAAGCCTGTTTTAATAAGTCTTTGTTTTTAAAATTTATTTTTGTTTTTTTCTCGAAATCTGCAAAGTCTATCATTTTGTATATTATGTTTATTTTTTACTAATTATCTCTACTGCTTTAGCTATCAATGGGATGATGTCATTGTATATCCGAAGTTCAGGAATCTCAGACAATTGAAACCACCTTGCTCCGTCGAGTCCTCCACTCTGCTCTAATACCAATTCATGATATTCACTCTCTGCCAAGAAATAAGTCACTTTTTTCAAAGTCTTTCCTTTTTCTGGATGAGTAGCCACATATTCATTCTCACCAAGTTTAGCAATTATTTTGATATCAAGACCTATCTCTTCTTTTATCTCTCGAATTGTGCCAGATTCTACATCCTCATTCTCCTCTATTCTTCCTTTTGAAAGAGTCCAATAACCGAAAACATCATGCACAAAACCAAAATAAAGTTCTTCACCTTTTTTAGCATACACCAATGCTCCACCTAATTTCTCAGTTGGTAATTTAGTAATGTCGACGGGCTCTTCTGCTTTTTTCTTTTTACTAGTTTCTTCTTTGCCTGGTTCACCTATCTCTTTATAGACTGCGCCCAAAACTCCATTCACGAATTTACTAGAATTGTCACCACCGAAAGTTTTAGCGAGTTCGATGGCTTCATTGATAGCTACCTTTGGTGGAACTTGAGTTCGGTCCCCGAAAAGTAATTCTGTTAAACCAATACGTAGAATATTTCGGTCCACAATAGATATTTTATCGATAGGCCAATCAGGAGCGGCTTTTTCGATAATTTCATCGATTACTTTTTGTTTCTTTAATATTTCTTCAGTGAGAGATAGAACGAAAACATCATCCTCGAGTCCAGGAGCAAATTCTTTTAAATTTCTATTTAAAATAGTTTTTATTTCGTCGAAAGAAAAAACCTTATCATTTTTAGAAGTAACTGAGAAATCCCACTCAAAGAGAGTCTGCAGAACTATTGATCTTGAAAGGTGCCGGTTAGCCATTTTTAGTATAAAAACTATAAAGCTTTAGACTTTATAAATTACTTGCCTTCTTCTTTTATTTTCGCTTTTGCTTTCTTTTGCTTCTTTTCTATCTTTTTGACTAAATCAATTACTTTTTTAGACCCGTAATGTCCGCAAGATGCACAAACTGTGTGGTGTTTCTTCAAAGCACTGCAATTTGAACACTTCATAAAAGTAGCACTTTTAAGCGCATGATGTGAGCGCCTGTTTGCTGTATGCGATTTTGTATGTCTCATTCGTACTACCATAATGGATATATATTAGCATATTTATTTTAAAATGCAAAACTAATAGAAAAAACCTAAAAGTTATGATATTATACGGAAATGATGAAAGATGAAAAATTACAAAATCAAAGACATACCTTAGCGCATTTACTGGCTTCAGCTGTCTTGGAAATTTATCCAGATACCAAGGCCACGATAGGTCCTGCTATCGATAATGGCTTTTATTATGACTTTGATTTCTCTGCCCCTATCTCTGACAAAGACTTAGGTAAAATTGAACAAAAAATGCGAGAGCATTTAAAGAAATGGAGTGCATTTACTCATAGAGAAGTTTCAGAAGATATCGCCAAGTCTACATATTTAGAAAATCAATACAAAAACGAACTAATATCCGAGATAGTAGCTAAGGGAGAAAAAATTACTTTTTACACTTGCGGAGATTTCACTGACCTTTGCCGAGGTGGACACCTAGAGAATCCAAAAGAAGAGATTGATGTGAAGGCTTTCAAGCTTGAACGTGTAGCTGGCGCTTACTGGCGCGGAGATGAGAAGAATAAAATGCTCACTCGTATCTACGGACTCGCATTTGAAACAAAAGAAGAACTAGATGCGTACATAATCCAAATGGAAGAAGCAAAAAAGAGAGACCATAAGAAATTAGGACGTGAATTAGACCTTTTTACTTTCTCTGACCTAGTAGGCGCAGGGCTACCTCTCTTTACTCCAAAAGGTACTAAGCTCCGAAATTTACTCGATGGTTTTGTTTGGGAACTTCGACAAAAAGTTGGCTATGAGCAAGTAGATATCCCTCATATAACTAAAAAAGAATTGTACGAGACTTCCGGACACTGGGATAAATTCAAAGATGATTTGTTTAGAATTAACACTCGCGAAGAACACGAGTTTGCAATGAAGCCGATGAATTGTCCGCACCATACTCAGATATATAATCGCCGACAATGGAGCTATAAAGAACTTCCTCAACGCTATGCTTCCACTACAAAAGTTTATCGAGACGAACAAACTGGTGAATTAGGAGGACTGTCTCGAGTCCGCTCCATCACTCAAGATGATGCGCATGTATTTTGCCGACTACAAGATGTAGAAGTAGAGATTGATAAAATTTATAACATTGTAAAAACTTTTTACGGAGCTTTTGGTTTCATTTTAAAACCTCGCCTGTCTATGCATGATCCGAAAAATATGGAAGCATATTTAGGAACTGAAGAGACATGGCAAATATCCGAAAAAGCTCTCCGAGATATTGTAGACAAGAATGATGAAACTCCTATTGAAGCTCTCGGTGAAGCCGCTTTTTACGGACCAAAGATAGACTTCTTGGCAAAAGACGCTATCGGTCGTGACCACCAAGTAGCCACCATTCAGCTCGACATGAACATGCCAGAGCGTTTTGATTTGTATTGTATTAATGAAAAAGGAGAACAAGAACGCATTGTTATGATTCACGCCGCTATTATGGGCTCAATCGAAAGATTCTTATCAGTCTTGATAGAACACACTGCAGGTGCCTTCCCTCTTTGGCTCTCACCTGTTCAGGTATCTATTGTCCCTGTGCGAGAGAACCATATAGCCGAGGCAACAGTAATTTATAATATCTTAAAAGAAGAAGGTATCCGGGTAGAGATGGAGGGTGGTGATGAATCTCTGGGTAAACGCATTAATCATGCTAAAGCCCAAAAAATTCCTTACGTCATAGTCCTAGGCGACAAAGAAGTAGAGTCTAAAATGCTCACCATCGAGGGTAGGGCTGGCAAACAAGAAATGATCGCTCACGACCTTGTACAGAAACTAAAAGAAGAAATACAAAGCAGGAAGTAAATTCCTTACTTGCTAAAGAAACAAAATTGTTGTAAGGTTTAAATTGAAAAATTCATTCTTAACTTCAAAAATATGTCAAAGACTATTGCAAGAAATCATTATGATTTCGATTGTTATGACGCAAAAAAATACCCATTAGATGCACGTTTTCACGGCAATCTGGCAGATGTAATGGCACTTCCACTAAAAAGAAGATGTAAAATGCTTGCAGGTTTCCGGCGCGGACTCCGAAAAGGATCGATTAGAACATTAGTCTCATTAAAAATGAACCGTGAAAGACAAAAAGATCGTTACGAAGAAATTTGCAGAGCCATGTCCATCATTATTGAAATAGAAGCATCAATAAGATATGGACTGATTTAAGTGAAAGGGTTGTTGTGTATCTGTGCACAACAACCCTTTTTTTATTAAATTTTATATATCAATCTCCGCGAGCTTTGCGTTGGATTGGATAAAGAATTTACGAGGAGGGACTTCAGAGCCCATGAGGATGTCGAAGATTTTATTTGCTTCTTCGGCATCGTCGATATTTACTTTCTTGAGTATACGGTTATTTGGGTCCATAGTTGTTTCCCAAAGCTCTTCTGGATTCATCTCCCCCAAACCTTTGAAGCGCTGGATATGGAATTTGTTGGATTTCTTTTTCACCTCTTCTTCTGTTTCTTCTACTTCTTCTGTTGGCACATCTGTTTCTATTTCTTGTATTTCAACGACATCATTACTTTTACCGACAATTTTCATTCTCTCTTCATCAGTATAAGCATAATGAATCTCTTTTCCTCTTTTTATTTTATATAAAGGTGGCTGAGCAATGTAAATATATCCTGCTTCAATGATTTCTTTAAAGTATCTATAGAAAAGAGTAAGGAGAAGCGTGCGAATGTGTGAGCCGTCCACGTCAGCATCAGTGGCGATAATTATCTTATGATAACGCATCTTTGTAAGGTCGAAAGTGTCCCCGATAGATGTTCCCATAGCGATGACGAGTGCTCGCACTTCTTTGGAAGCTAGCATTTTGTCGATACGCGCGCGTTCTACGTTTAAGATTTTACCTCGAAGTGGAAGTATAGCTTGAGTTCTTCGGTCACGGCCTTGCTTCGCACTTCCTCCCGCAGAGTCTCCCTCCACTAAGAATAATTCTGAATCTTCGGCATTTTTACTTTGACAATCCGCGAGCTTACCTGGAAGAGTCATGCCTTCGAGGGCTCCTTTACGGAGTATAGAATCCTTTGCTGCTTTGGCTGCTTTACGGGCCTTTAGAGCCAAAATAGACTTGTTTATGATGGATTTAGCATCATCAGGGTTCTCTTCTAAGAAGTTTGCAAAGGCCTCACCGAAGACAGTCGCCACTGCACCTTGAGCTTCCATACTTCCGAGTTTGCCCTTGGTCTGTCCTTCAAATTGGATTTCACGAAGTTTTATAGAGATGACTACAGTCAGTCCCTCGAGAACATCTTCCCCGGTGAATCCACCTTCGGACTCTTTCATCATTTCATTCTTCTTACAGTAAGTATTTAAAGTTCGAGTGAGCGCAGTTTTGAAACCAGTCACATGAGTTCCTCCTTCTTTGGTATGAATATTGTTTGCAAAAGGAGTGATACGGTCTACTATGTCGTCCACATACTGGAGTGCTATCTCTACACCTACATTGTCTTGTTCTTTCTCAACATAAAAAATGTGGTCTTGGATTGGTTTTTGAAATTGATTGTAATATTTTACGAGTGACACCAGCCCTCCTTCGAAATAATAAGTGACAGACGGAAGTTCTTCTTCCAACTCTCTAAAATAAAAAATATCAGTATCGTTTGTTTTCTTTGCATCCAACCCCCGCGCATCGATAATAGAAATACGAAGACCTTTTACGAGATACGCTTGCTGACGCAAATGGTTCACGATAGTTCCCCAGTCGTATTTTATATCTCCGAAAATTATTTGGTCTGGTTCAAAAGTAATTATGGTTCCGTGAAGTTTTGAAGCCCCAATTTTTTTTACAGCACCTTTCTTTTTTCCTTGAGAATATTCTTGAGCGTATTTTCCACCATCACGATGAACTTCGGCTCGACAATAAATAGATAGTGCGTTCACTACAGATGCGCCCACACCATGAAGACCTCCGGAGACTTTATATCCTTCCCCGCCAAACTTTCCTCCAGCGTGAAGAGTCGTCATCACAGTTTCGAGTGCGGAGACTTTTGTTTTTTTATGCATATCGACAGGTATACCTCGTCCATTATCAGCGACACGGATACGATTCCCAGGCAACACAACTATTTCAATGTCATCACAGAATCCACCCATGGCTTCATCGCGAGAGTTGTCAAAAATCTCCCACACCAAGTGGTGCAGTCCGTCTGGGCCGGTAGTACCGATATACATCCCAGGGCGCTTCCTTACTGGCTCTAGCCCCTCTAAAACTGAGATTTCATCTGCTCCATAATGTCCTTGTTTATTTCCTTTATCGTCTATTTTTACCATAAATATTTGTATAGTATAACAAAAAAAGTTTTGTCACGCTAGTCGAATTTATTGCAAAAAACCTTTACTTTTCTACTTGTTTTATCTAAACTAGATAGATGAATTATGAAGTAAAAAGCGACAAGGAAAAAGAGTTACTGGGGGGGCTTGAGTCAAAGACTGATGTGCAAAGTTTACGCATGAAGAAGTATCTTTCTATGCCAGACTTGTCTCGAACACCCGACAGCCCAATTCACGAAATTGTGGCTAGAATAATAGCCCAACCAAACTTTAAAGATTTTGATGTAATCAAAGTTCCTGAAGTAGTGCCTGTCGATGTAAGTTTCGATATTTACGGCTTTGCTCCAAACCACCCGGCCCGCTCACCTTCCGATACTTATTTCTTGGACGAGAAAAATATTCTCCGCCCGCACACTACTGTGATGTGGTACTACTATTTAAATCAACCGGATGTGAAAGCTCGTATGGATAAAGGTGAACCAGTAGGATTTTTCTCATTTGGAAAAGTTTATCGTAAAGATGAAATCGATCGCAATCACATGAACATCTTTCATCAAATGGATGGTGGATTCTTGATACCTAAAGATAAAAAAGAAATAGATGTCGAAGATTTGCAAAAGGTTCTTACTAATATAGCTCGTGCTGTATTCGGGCCGGACATAAAATATCGCTTCAATCCTGACACATTCCCTTACACTGACCCTTCGCTTGAGATGGAGATAGAAGTCGGTGGTAGATGGATAGAAGTCTTGGGCTGTGGAATCATGACAAACGAACTCATAGGGAACCTTGGTCTTGATCCAAAAAAATGGAGCAACTGGGCTTTCGGCTTCGGCCTCGAGCGCTTAGCTATAATAAGTATGGACCTTCCCGACATTCGCCTCTTTTGGTCAGAAGATGAACGCGTTAAAAAACAACTCAAACTTGGTAATAAATTCCAAGAAGTCAGCAAGTACCCACCTATAGTCCGAGATATCTCTTTTATTGTGCCTAAGGAATTTGTGCCGAATGATTATTTTGATTTCGTACGAGAAACAGCTCCAGGAATAATAGAGCAAGTAGGGCTTTTAGATAAATATGAAAATACGGAAAAGTTTGGAGCGGATAAAATAAGTTATGCTTATCGTATTACTTATCGCTCACTTGAACGAACTCTAACATCGGAAGAAATAGATACAACTCATAAAAAATTAGAGGGTGAGACTGTCGAAAATTTCGGCGCTACTATACGATAGTATTAAAAAATTAATATGATCCTGGAGACAATTCATATTCATCTGGTCCACGATGTATCAGTATATATTCTTTCTCTTTTCCATCCACAAAAGCAGTAAAATGAGTATCTTTGTCTCTTTCAGTTCTAGCACTTCTCAATAGCTCATCGAGTCTTTCGTTGGAAACATCTTGTAAATAATCCAGACCACGCGGAGCGCGGTCATTGTCATATATAGTAATATTATCTATTTTTATAGTGGACATAAAAATTTACTTAACCTTATAATAAATATTATTATACCAAATCAGTCTACGTGGGGCTAATATATACTATTTCTTATAATTTTTCCTAAATTGATTTTGGTGTTTCTGCCTAGACGGACCCACAAAAAAGTTGTTGATCTTCTTCGGGAATTTATCACAAATATGACAAATCTTACCACAATAGCCCTGTAGTTTAGTCTTACAATCTACACAACAAATAAAAAGTATGTGACAAGAAGTATTTTTGCAATGCATATAATCATCGCATTTAGTCTTTTCACACACTTGGCAAGTTGCGATAATCTCCTCCCCTACACACTCACCCATCCTCTCATCAAAGACAAAATTCTTGCCTTTAAATTTATTTTGTAAACCTTTTTCTTTTACTTGGTGAGCGTAGTCGATAATCCCACCCTTAATGTGTTTGACATTCTTGTAACCATTATGTTTCATCCAAGCCGATGCCTTTTCACATCTGATTCCTCCAGTACAATACAAAAGTACTTCTTCATCTTTTTTATCTTTGAACATGTCACCGACTTTCTCTAATTGCTCTCTAAAAGTATCTACGTTCATTAATTTCGCATTTTCAAAATGTCCTATCGCTGCTTCATACATATTACGCATATCTATCACAGTCACTCCGCGATCAATCATATTGTTTACATCTTCTGCAGTGGCATATGCTCCGGTATCCGCGGGATTAAAAGTCGAATCATCCAAGCCATCAGCTACGATTTTTGGACGAACTTTAATAATGAGTTTCAAGAAACTAGATTCACCTTTCTCCTCGACTGCAATCTTATACGGCACACCAGTAAACTCTTTTGTATTTTGAATACAAGTATCAAAGGCTGACCAGTTGTGCTCGGGCACATTCATCTGCGCATTGATACCCTCTTCTGCCACATAAATCCTACCGAGACAATTAAGCTCAGTAAATTTATCAAATAAAAAATTCCTCATTTCTTTTGGGTTTTCTATTTTTACGTATTTGTAGAAAGACAAAGTCTTACGACGAAAATCCTCTTTTCCCAAGGCGCGCAACAGCTCAACTTTCGATTTGGTATTAACCTTCTTATACATAAAATTTTCTTGTATATAAAGAATATAACGTCAAAAAGCTTATTTTGCAAGATTTATTTATAGATCTCCGCCATGGCACAATACTCGCAAACGGTATTTGCTTTGCCGTAGGATTTATAATGGCAAGGCATGTTTATCCAAGTGCCGTTTTTGAGAGCATTATCATAGTCTTCGATATCTTTACGAATCATTTCTATCTGCTCGCCTGTTATGTGGGTATCGTAAAAACTCTCAGTTTCTTTTTTAGCTTCCACGAATTCTAAACGAGACTCAGCGACATCCACATTCCACTTTGGATTTTGAGTAAGTAAATATGAATACATCGAGAGTTGGCGCATGTAGTCACTCATCCTGCCGTCCTCTCCTTCTTTTTCAATATCAGACTTTTTGCGCGGACTACCAGTTTTAAAATCTGTCACTCTCACTTCTGTATTATTTAATTTTTCTATCATATCTATCTTGCCGTAAATACTTAGATGTGGAAAAAGCTCATCACGGACCGACACACTTTGTTCATTTTCTCTATCTTTACTAATCTCCCCCAATCTATATTCTACCCAGTGAGACACAGTTTTTAGAGCTAAATCATTCAATTCTTTTTGTTTATATAAAGTTCCGAATCCTGATTTATGAATTTCTTTTTCAATAATTTCTTTTATCTCAACTTCTTTTGGAATTTTGTGTAATTTCAAAATCTGATCGATAGAAGCGTGGATGATATTTCCAAATTCCAAGCTCTCACTCTTGGGCCCGGGTAATTGAAGAAGGTTTCTAAAATACCATTTCCAAGGACATTCAAAGAAATTGTTTAAAAGCGACACGGAGACTTTGTGGTCTTCATAATCCCCACGCACTAATTCTACTAATTCTTCTAGATTTGTATTCTCTATCTTCGTCTTGTCTTTAGCTATATATGCTTTTGGGTCAAAGTCTAAAATCTTTTTCTCTGTTTCCATGGCTGTTTGTTTTTCAAAATTCTCCTCCAAATCAGCGACTATACTTGCAAGCGTTTGTTCTCCGCCCGTATATGAATGCAATGCATATGAAATAGTGCAGAACCTCTTGGCGCGAGTAATGGCTACGTATAGCTGGCGCCTTAATACTTCTTCGTCCCTATTGTCTGCTTTTTCTTTTATACTCTCGGGTAAAGTAAAGCCCCCGTGTTTAGTACTAGAAAGTGACCGCTCATCCATATGCGCAATCCAGACAAAATCGAACTCTAATCCTTTGGAGCCATGCAAAGTCAAAACTTTAACCCCTTCGTCTTTAGAGAAAATATTCATAGGCATATGCTCGCCATAAGCTTCCATCCGCTCCAAGAATAAAACAAAATCTTTTAAATTTAATTTCTTATCCCCGCCTATCGGACGGGCAGGTTTCTCTATTTGGGCGAGCACTAAGTGAAGTATGGTGCGTACTACTTCTACTCGCAAAACTAATTCTTCATGACTTTTTGCAGTTTCAGTTAAAAGTTCCCCACCGATTTTTTGAATCAAAGAATACAAACTCATATCTTGCTCTGATTCCAACCAAGATTTCAACTTTGAAACCCATATCTCGATTTCATCTTTATCTTCAAATAAAGAATTATTTTTCTTGTCTTCTATTTCTAATAAAGAAAAGTTTCGCATCTTTTGACTCTGTAAAAATTTATGTGCTGTAAATGGAGATATACCTGAATATTTATCGAAAAATGATTCTGCAAAATAAGTTCCTTCTTCTGGATGAGCTAGAATTTTCAAAACTCGCATCAGAGCATATGCTTCTGGCACATCAAAGAAGTCTATCTCTCGTCCACCAGAGACTGGTATACCCATATCTTTCAAGATTACAATCGCACTTCGTACTTGGCGGTTTTTCGGTACCAATATCGCCATGCCATTTGGATTTATATCTTTCTTGGACTCTAAGATTTTCTTTATCTCAAGTCCAGCGATAATAACCTCATCCCGAGGATATTCTGCTTCCACTAAATGAATTGGGTGGTTTTCTTTGTGATTGCTTTTCAATTTCTCTTCCACTAAAGAGCTTTGCAATAATTGATGTGAAGAATCCAGAATATTTTGAGTAGAACGATAATTCTCAATTAAAGTAATGAGTTTCGCTTTTCCAAAAGTATGTTTAAAGTTTTCAAAATACTGAAGTGACGCACCACCGAAGCCATAGATGAGTTGCCTGTCGTCCCCCACTACAAAGATATTTGGCTTTTCTGTATCTCCCCAGACTTTTTGCAAAAATTCATTCTGCACTCCTGAGGAGTCCTGATGCTCATCTATTAAAATATACAAAAACTCTTCTCGTATTTCTTCTTTAACCACTTCTGATTCTTCAACTATTTTCACCAAATTCTCTAACACATCATCATAGTCAAATACCCCGCGCTCTTCTTTCTCAGCTTCATACAATTCATAGAATTTCACAGATTCGAGGGCTCGGGCTAATCCTTCGATTTTATTTTGGACTTCTTTTTTCAATTCACCTTTGGACGGACCACGTGAAGATATACTACCTTCATCATTTTTCAAATGTTCTATCTCAGTTTCAATGGTCGCCCTGAAACTCTCGGGTGCAATACGCTCTCTTTTAAGCAATGAAATTAAACTTTTCAAATCCCTAAAATATCTCGCAGTGTCAGACCGTGGACGAATATACTCCCAAGAATTATTCTCCAAAACATAATCACATAGAGTTATAGCGTCTTTTTCATCGAGTAATTTTGGTGCGACTTCTAGCCCTAAAACCAGAAAATACTTCTCAATCATGTCCATACCGAAACTATGAAAAGTAGCTATCTTTATTTTAGATGCTTCACCACCTATGTACTTACGAAGTCGCTCACGCATGGCTTTGACTCCGGAATTTGTAAATGTTAGACAAAGTATCCCATCTGCTTTAGTGTCAGTCTCTTTTAAAATATTCCCGATGCGGAGCGCTAGTATCTGAGTCTTGCCTGTTCCTGGACCTGCGACAACCATAACCGGACCGTCGATAGAGTCCACGGCATCTTTTTGAGCTTTATTCAATTTTTTATATTCTTCGTTAAAAATGTCTATCATAAAATTATTAACTTAACTTTAACTCATTTTTAGATTTCCAAAAGAAAAATCCAATAATGATAATAGTAAGAAGTGGTGAGAGATATTCTGGTATGTGGGCACCAAAACTGTGAAGTATCATAACTACACCCAAAACAAGTATAGAATACATAGCCCCGTTCTTTAGATATACATATTTCTTAATGCGCTCAATGTTACCTATAGTAACTTGTCGCACCACGAGCGCTCCGATACCATTACCTATTAAAATCAACGGCACAGAAAGAGTGAAAGCGAATGCACCGAGCACTCCGTCAATAGAAAAAGTAGTATCAATAATTTCTAAGAAAAAAAGTTTTGATAAATCTGACTGCGCACTAGAACCACTTAAAAGCTTTTTCTCTTGATGTTCGGCATTTTGTTTGAAACCGTGAGTAATAAAAAACAAAGAGGAGCCGACGATAGCACCAAAACCCATCAAGGTGCTTTCTTGTAATGCAAACCAAGAAATAACAGCAAGAAGAATAGATACAACTGCATAAAACCAAACTCCTTTAGCCATGAAAAACTTCTCAGTTCGTGGAAGGCCTAATCTTTTATCTTCCAAAAAAATCCAGTGTAAAAATAAAAATAACAGAAATACTCCACCAGCCACCAAGAGTATCGGTGCGGATTTTTGGATAGATTCTTGAACCAATGGATTTGAAGACCAAGCTGCGGAGAAAACCTGCCCGGGTGAAAGTGAGGAATTAAAGGCCCATATGATTAGAAACGGTAAAAGTCCTCTCACCATAAAGACAGCGATGAACATACCCCAAGTGAGGAACCACCGGCGAGCCTTTTTGCCCATCGTGCCCAATACTTCCGCATTGATAATGGCATTATCCACCGACGAAACCGCCTCAAAAAGCGTCAATCCAACTATAGTAAAAATCGCAGTTAATAACATATTTATATATTACACCAGTTTAAACCATTTTCCCAACTTGGTCCTTTTTATTGAAAATGCGAGAGCTGGAGTTTTTATTTTTTCGCCAAGAGAGTTTGCGATACTTCGCACATAAGTACCAGAGGAGCATTTGATTTTAAATTTAGCTATATGGTAAGTGTTTTCTTTTTTTAAGTCCGGTGTCAGTTTTTTCTGCCAGATTTTTAAGATTTCTTTTTGACGAAAATCCCCATCTACTTTACTTATTCTTTTCTCAATATTTTGCAGAAGTATCTCACTTTTTATTTTTCGTATTCCTAAATATTTCAAACTCTTTACTTCCACTTCCCGCTCCGGGGTCTCCACTTCTTCGCCGTCCCGTGCATATGCAAACAAAGCTTTACCTTTTACCGTCTTTGACGAATACGCTGGATACTTTTGGGTAAATTTTCCTGTGAAAAATTTGAGTTGTTTTTTTACTTCTTTTTCATCCACTATTTCCACTAGGTCTTCCGCTAGGTCTTGCCTAGCGGAAACTACTTTGCCTAAAATATCATAGGTGTCGGTCGCAAAGCCAAATAGAACTTCAAATTCATATTCTTTGTTGAGAGCTAAGTATTTTTCTTTTTGTTTACATTTCTCGCCTGCTAGGACTAACAAAAGCCCAGATGCCATGGGGTCTAGTCTGCCTGCATAAGTCATCTTTTCATTCTTGTATTCTTTGTGCCTAGCACGAAAAGACTCCAGTGTTTCCAATGGAGTCTCTCCTTCTTTTTTGTTTAAAACTAAAACTTTTTTCACAAGATTATTTTTGATTACTTTTTTTCTGCTTTCATTGCCTTCACAACTTTCACGCCTTTCTTGACTGCACCTTTTACCACCTTAGTATCTTTTTTAACTTCCTTTTGAACTTTAGTCGCCCAGTCATGCAATTTCTTCTGATGCTTCTTTCCGTCTGGTCCCCAAAGCATGTACGCTGCCCCAGCTACCGCACTAATTGCTAAACCTGTTCCTACTATTTTACCTACGTTATTTTTCTTTTTCATATTATTTTTTATATTAATTATTAATAACTATTTTTTATGTTTGGTTTTCTTTGTTTTCTTTCCAAAAATAAATTTATAAATCATACTATCCTCAACATCTTCCATTACACCCTCGATCTTATCCCCTGCGTTTTCCACTCCATTCTTTAACATTCTAGAAATGTCGCGAAAGTTACGCAGTGTCTGGTGTAAATAATAAATAACGATAATTAAAAGTACTGACAATAACACAACAGCAATAGTCGCTACAAAGAAAAATATATCTGCATGAATTAATGAATCCATATCTTTATTATATCACATTTTGTTTTATACTAAAAATAGGTTAAATTAGATGTATTGGAGGCGTCGGATAGTGGTTTATTCCACCACCTTGGAAAGGTGGCATACCGAAAGGTATCGTGAGTTCAAATCTCACCGCCTCCGCCAATCATTTTAATAAACTCCTCTTCAGTAAGAATTTTGACACCTAGTTTTTGAGCGTTGGTAAGTTTACTGCCAGCGTCCTCACCTGCTACTACATAGGAGGTCTTAGCTGACACAGAGCCAGAGACCTTACCACCGAGGGCTAAAATGCGTTCTTTAGCTATCTCGCGAGACATACCAGACAGAGTGCCAGTCAATACAAAGGTGAAACCTTTGTATTTGCCGCCGGATGCTTTATTTTCTTTTTCTATGACTACACCGTTATCTTTGAGTTTTTGTATAAATTTTAAATTGTTTTGGTCATGAAAAAATTCAAAGACACTACGCGACACTGCTGGACCAATGTTTTCAATACTATCTATCTCCGCTAGGTCTTGCCTAGCGGAAGAGATTAATTTCTCTAAGGTTCCAAACTCCCGAGCTAAATCTCGAGCTGTTTCCTCCCCCACATGGAGAATTCCAAGCGCCCAAAGGAATTTTGATAAAGAAATCTTCTTTTTATTCTTTATCTCAGCTATTATATTGTCTGCAGATTTTTTTCCGAATCTCTCAAGCCCGGCGATATCTTCTTTTTCTAAGATAAAAATATCAGCGGCGTCTGTGATGAGTCCTTCATCTTTAAAACGACGTAAGACTTTTGGACCAAGTTCATAAATATCAAAAACGGAAACAAAATGCTCTAAGAATCTTTCATTTTTGGCAGGGCATTTTTTGTTAGCGCAATAGTAAGCTACGGATTTTTTATCCTTCTCGCCTGTTTCTTTTTTCTCTACTTTACTTTCACAAACAGGACAAACTTTCGGCATAGTAAATTTCTTTTCTTTGCCAGTGCGGAGTTTTGGTAATACTTCTACTACTTTTGGAATCACATCCCCTGCTTTCTCTATCACTACTGTATCGCCGATACGAAGGTCTAAGCGTTCTATTTGGTCCATATTATGAAGTGTAGCTTTAGAAACGGTGGAGCCCGCCACCAAGGTCGGTGTGAACAATGCGAGTGGTGTAAGTACTCCAGTGCGCCCGACATTGACCTTGATATCTTTCACCAAGGTCGTCGCTCGTTCAGCTGGGTATTTGTAAGCAGACATATACCTCGGGGCCTTGCCAACCACTCCTAAAACTTCTTGCAATCTTAAGACATTTACAGAGATGACGATGCCGTCTGTACCATATGGGAATTTTTCACGAATTTTCTCAAAACTTTTTATAAATGAAATTACTTCAATTAAGTTTTTACAGACAGCTTCATTTTTGTCCACCACAAAACCAAGCTCTCGCAGATAGCCATGCTCGGCGGAATGCTTGTCTTTAGTCCTGTGGATTTCCTCATCCATGTCAGCTATGTCATAAGCAAAGAAATCAAGACCACGCTCGCTTGCGAGCTTTGGATCAAGTTGTCGCAAGCCACCAGCAGCCGCATTTCTAGTATTTGCAAACAAATTTTCACCAAGAGCTTCTTGTTTTTTGTTTAATTTAATTAAAGTCTTTTTAGACAATACTGCCTCCCCTCGCACTTCGATATGCTTTGGATATTTTCCTTTTAAAAAGAGTGGTATGGAATGAATAGTTTTTAAATTCAAAGTCACGTCCTCGCCCACCATACCATCCCCTCGAGTAGCACCTTTCATAAACTTTCCATTTTCGTAAATCAAAGTTATTGCCAAACCATCAAACTTAATTTCACAAAAATATTCCAACTTAGCATCCCTCTCTGGAAGTAATTTTTGAATTCTTTTTTCCCAATCATAAAGTTCGTCCGTACTAAATACATCATTTAAGGATAGCATCCGCACTTTATGTGCCACTTTTACGAATTTATCCAGAGCTTTGCTACCCACTCTATTCTCTGGAGCATTTGGGTCATCAAATTCAGGATACTCTTTTACGAGAACCCTTAACTCTCTATTTAAAGAATCGTAAACATCATCACCCACACTAGGATCGTCAGCATTATGATAATGCTCACGCAAACGAGCAATTTCTTTACGTAATTTTATTATTCTTTCTTTTGTCTTATTCTTATCTGTCTTTGGCATACCCATTTAATAATTTACTTCTATCACACGTTCGGTGCGTTTTGGATCGGAAAAAGTTGACCCACACTCTACAGTATCCCATCCAGTATTATAACCTTGTGAAATCATATTTGTTGTAGGTGGAGTAGGATCTTTGGTGACTGTTACAATTGCGCAAGCCTGACCAGCCATACCTAAATTCGGCAAACTAAAATTCCAAGGACCAGTTGGATCGTCAGCCAATGGACCGTAATTCAAATCCACAGGCACTCCGCCACATTTTGTGACAAGAGTGGGATCTTTAAAAAACCCAAAAACTGTTTCGTTTATGTCTTGTCCAATATCTGGCACGTCCGGAAGCAAATCGTAATACAGTGCGCATTCTATACCTGTATCGGCTGCATAAAAAGCTTCGTTGGATTTTACACCAGAAGTACTAAAATTTATTTCTTTCAATGCGATATTGGTTACACCTAATGCAATAGATAAAATAATACTAGATAAAACAACAGAAAAAAGTAAGACAAAACCCTTTTTTTTCGAAATAAATTTTTTCATTTTTTTTACTTTAGTATTCTTCATTTTATTGATTCTTTGTCCAGTTAAATAAATTTGCTGAAAAAGATATCGAGTGGTTGCCTGAACCCTGCCTCCAATACACAGTAGAAATTACTTTTATTTCATCTATATTTTCATCTAGTCCACCAATGCTTTCAGTATCATAATAACTTATCTTGCGCCAGAAACCTGCGGGTTCGCCCACCAACGGATCGTGACTATAAGCTCCCTCAGTTGAGACGTATCGTAATTCTGGACAATCTGGAAAATTTGTTTCTATACATGGGAGTACGTCTATATTTAGAATGGGTCTGTCTTGTGCGGAAAAATCCAGTTGATCGTCTCGAAAATAACAACCCTTGGCATTGGGTCCTGTTTCCATATTGCAAGGATTAATCTTCGCTAGAAACTCAGTCCAGCCTAAGTTGTTTTCATCATACAAAACATGAGTATCGCGCATATTGCGCATATACTCTATGCCTTCTTGAGCTAAATATGTGGCAGTAATTTTTTGTTTAGCGAAGTTTGTATCAGACAATCCATTACCCAATATAACCATCAAGGCTAAAACAGATAAAGTAAAGATAGATATAGCCACAAGGGTTTCTACTAAGGTAAACCCAGACACTTTAGAAAGTCTGTGGACATGCCCTTTATTTTTTTGTTTAAAAAAATTTAACATAATCTTATGGTGCTGGTGTCACATCTATTAATCTCTGGGCGACTGTAGTTTGAATAGAAAAAGGTGTTGTGATGTCTTTGTAAACTATCTCACCCGATAAATGAATCGTCACTAAGGGTTGTTGTTTGTTTGTGATCGGTTTTTCAGCTCCCAAAACTTGAAAACCTGAAAAGGAATCTATGTGTATCTCGTCAACATTTAACTGATCAAAACTTGCGCCACCGTTAGATGATTTGTATACATTTGCACTACCACCACCAGCTGGCGGTAAAATAACGTAAACCCATTGATCAGAATTAACGTCTTCGTTTCCATCACCATGAGCTTCTTCAAAAAGAAGAACACGTCCGTTCTCTCCACAACTTTGCACATCATCCAGGGTGGGAGCGCCTATATCAGCGACAGACCAAGTAGAAACGCATCGGTAATTATATCCAGTTCTTATATTGCGAGACATCTCTTCCATAATAAAAGATAAATTATCTATTATGGAACGCATATTCTGGGATTTATTATGCACCACGTTCGCATTGAGTAATGCTCCGACGCCAGCCACCACAATCAAAATAAACAAAGACACTGCTATCATGGTCTCTATGATAGTATATCCTCCGTTCTTTTTATTTTTTTGTCCTAAAATTTTAAGCATATTAATCTATTTGAATCCTACCAGAAGCATAAACTTTTATGACTGACTGAATACTACTCTGTGAATTGAGTGTTAATTGTACATAATCTGCATTTGCGACAGGAGCATTGTCTACCATAAAAACAGCCTTGGAGTCAGGTCGGGTAAATACGATATTTAAACTTTCTTCAGAGCTTAAAAAGATAGGAGTGCTATTAACTATATAGATAGCAATATCTTGATCATAAAAATTATCTTTATTTATAGTATATTTTTCTAAACATTCGTTAATGGGACAGTTTTCACTGAAAAGTTCATCAAACCAACCGCTATTATCTTTATCAATAAAAGTGTAAAAGACTTTACCATGTGGAACTAGGGCATACTGAAAATAAACACCGTAAGAAGGTTTCCAATTAGGTGGTAATCCAAAAACAGAACTTGGTAACTTGCCAGACAAAGCATTCTTCTGAGCTTCGAAAATTTTTAAAGCAATATCATTACTCAAGTTCTTCATGTCTACTTTTACTTGAAAATCTTTGTAGTTAAAAATAACAGTACCCGTGACGATAGCGAAAATAGACATCACCACTATCAACTCCACATACGTCATGCCTGCCTGCCTATTTTTAATTTTAAATTTCCAATTATTAATCATAATCTTTTAAAAGATAAATAAAGAAATACTAAAAAGAAAAGCAATGAAAGTCCCCAAGACTAGAAAGGGCGCAAAGGGTATCTCAGTTCGTCTGCCGTATTTGTTTGAGAAAATAAGTAAAATTATCCCGATAACTGCTCCTACCCAAAAAGCTATCACAGTGGCGGAGAGCATGCCCATCATACCAAGCAAGAAACCCATACCGACTGCTAGCTTCGCATCTCCTAGTCCCATCCAAGTACCTCGCGACAGTAGCCAAATAAGTGCAAAAGGAACAGATATAACAAATCCACCCAAGAAATCTTTTAGGGCTGGTATGTGTGGGAAAAATAAATTACCATAAAAGAAAAACACTCCCAAGAAAGCCCCCAAGCCAAATATAAACGCTAAAACATCTGGAATAATCTTATGCTTGATGTCATATATTGCGATAACTAAAAGCAGAGAAAACATCGAAGCATAATAAGCAAAAGATAGAGCAAAAACTACGGTGTTATTAAATATGATATTTTGAAATTTATAAAAAAGTAGAGCAAAAATAATACCAGTTAGAAGTTCTACTAATGGGTACTGAATAGAGATCTTGCTCTGGCAAGTGCCACACTTTCCTCCAAGCCCTAGATAACTAAATACAGGTACGAGTTCATACCAATGTAATGTGCTCCGACAAGACATGCAAGCACTTCTGCCCCCCAAAGTCTTTTGAGTATTATACCGATAAATAACAACATTCAAAAAACTACCAATAATAAGCCCTAAACCAAAAAAAACAAGTAAAAAAATTGTAGTCATTGTATTACATTATACTACCAAAATGATAAAAAAGTTAGTTGCAGGTATATTCAGTTCCAGCAAGTCCTGGAAAGGCTGTGGACCAAGCTGTTTGCCAACCTGAAGAAGCATTCAATGCACCACCTTCGTAATCTTTCTTTTCACTTTTCCAATCTACACAAAAACCTCCCTTGGAAGTAGAAGCTGAGAAAAACCATTTTCCAGTAGTTGCATTAGGACCTCCATTCCAGCCGTAAAAAATATACGTACTGGGTAGTAATTGATTGGCTAATAAATACAAACTGTTGTGTGACAAAAGAGTGTCGTTAAACAATGTTCCTGTGATTGGTGTGCCGTTCTCCATAGCTCCAGTAATGCCGTCACTAACTTGATATGGAACAGATGTAGAATAATCCGTGCCTAAAGTTCCATTAAATAAAAAAGCTTGAGAATTCATCTGGGAGAGTTGGCTTTTAACTTTGGCATCTTGTGTCTTGGTTCGAGACTCACCCAATACAACTAAAACCACAGTAGATAAAATACCAATGATGGCCACAACGGTCAAAAG